>JAABUU010006603.1_pt1 | contig 12357 bp, 11 predicted proteins | sample 5559301 | NCBI WGS metagenome assembly JAABUU01 (sample SAMN10711884, study PRJNA513360) | rock metagenome | isolation source: Antarctica rocks | place: Antarctica: Victoria Land, Richard Nunatak white
GGAGGTGCCCAGGAAATGGCACCTCTATTGTGACGCCGTATCGGACAACTTCCGCGTCATCTCACCGGAGGATTTTCGGATCCTGACGTGAACGGGGTATAACAAAAAAGATAGACCGGTTTACCTCCAGCCTGTACGCGAACCAGTCAAGCCGCCCCTTACGCCCGCCCCTTGAACTGCCGCCACGCCATCAGCGCCGCATCCACCGGCAGCGCCGGCACCTCCCGCATCCGCCACCACCACCGCCGCTGCACCGAGGCCGACGCCGGCCGGTGCGACGGCGGGCAGGGTAGGGCACGCATCCCGGCCATCCGCAGCAGCATCACGCAGCGCGGCAAATGATACCCGCTGGTCGCCGCATAGACTGTGACATCACGCCCGCCCAGCAGCGCCGCGCAGGCCTCGACCGAGCCGATGGTGTTCCGCCCCGTCGGCTCCATCTCGATGCGGTCCGCCGCCACCCCACGCCGCCGCAGCAGCACCGCCATCACCTCCGCCTCCGCCGCGCCATAACGCCCGACGCCGCCGGTCGGCATGTAGCGCGCGCCGATCCTCTCCCCCAGGCGCACCGCCGCCGACACCCGGCTCAGCATAGCGCCGCTCGGCTCGCCATCGCGCTTCACCGCCGCGCCGAAGATGATGATGACCGGGGCTATGGCGGAGCCGCCAGCAGGATACGGTTCACCGACACCAGCGCATCGTAGGTCGCGCGCCACGCCCGGGCAAAGGCGTCCGGCCCGGTCCCGCGTCCCTGCATCTCGCCGGCCATCCCGCCCACCGAGCGCTCCCCGTCCACCAGCCGCAGCAGCGCCGGAGCCAGCGGCGGCAGCGCCAGCGGCACGCGCAGCCCATCGAACACAAAGGCCAGCGTGCCGTCCGGGCGTATGTTGCGCGCCAGCTCCGCCGCCGGCATCTCGCGCGCCACCGGGATCGCCTCCGGGCGCATCGGGTCCGGCGGCGTCCGGGCCTCCCCGGCGCGTACGGCATAAACCACATGGGTGCTCATGTTGCCCGTCAGCCCCTCCGCCAGCGCCGCCCGCGCGCTCGGGTCCAGCCCGGCGATGCGCGCCCGCAGCCGCGGGTCCGGCAAATACGCGGCGGGGTCATAGCGCAGCGGCTCCATCAACGCCGCCGCGTGCAGCCCGGCGTCTGCCAGCAGCACCAGCAGGTCCGGCACGGAGTAGGCCCGGTCCCGCGGGTTCAGCAGCAGGTCATACAGCCCGGCGTCCCCGCCCTCGATATGGTCGCCGAAGTAGCTGTTGCGCCGCAGCCAGGCCGTCTCCGGCAGATGCCGCATCATCCGGCGGGCGGTGTCCAGCCGCTCCGGCGGCGGCTGGTCCGGGGGCGCCAGCAGGCGCAGCGCATCCTGCAGCATATAGACGCCGGTGCGCCCGTGCGGCGCATACACCATCAGCCCCAGGCCGCCGCCCGGCGCCAGGACGGACAGCAGCGCCCGCAGCCCTCCCGCCGGGTCGGGCAGGTGGTGCAGCACGCCGCAGCAGTCAATGTAGTCGAACGGCCCCAGCCCCGACCGCGGCAGCTCCAGCAACGACCCGAGATGCCAGTCCAGCGTCAGCCCCCGCGCCTCCGCCCGCGCCCGCGCCACCGCCTGCGCCGCAGCGGAGCGGTCCAGGTAGGCAACGCCGCCCGGCCTTCCCGCCGCCGCCATCTGCTGCGCCAGCATGATCGCCCCGTCCCCGGTGCCGCCCCCTGCCACCAGGGCGCGCAGTGGCTGGGAGCGCGGCCGGGCGGCGCCGAACACCCAGTGGTCCACCTCCCGCAGGTGGCTGGGGCTGCCGATGACCAGCCGCTTGGCCTCGTCCCGTGGGTCCCGCTTGGGGTAGGGATAGGCCTCGTACTGCGCGGCCAGGAAGACGTCGGTCGTGGCGTCGGTTGCGTCGGGCATGGCGAACACCTATCCCGCCGGAATGCATCCTGCCAGGACCAGAGGCTATTTCGGCATCGGTATCGAGGGCGTCTCGAAGGCGGCCAACGTCGGTGCGCTGCTGCGGACCGGCCATGCCTTCGGGGCGGCGTTCTGCTTCTCCATCGGCGCCGGGTGGGACGCGCGGGCCGGGCGGCAGGCGGACACCGCCGACACGCCCTCGCACGTGCCGCTGTGGCGCTTCCCGGACCTGGACGCGCTGCATTTGCCGCGGGAATGCGCGCTGGTCGGGATCGAGCTGCTGGACGACGCCGTGGACCTGCCGAGCTTCCGGCATCCGCTGAATGCCGCCTACGTGCTGGGACCGGAGCGGTCGGGGCTGTCGGCGCCGCTGCGGGCGCGGTGCCGGCACGTGGTCCGCATCCCGACGCGGTTTGCGCTCAACCTGGCGGTGGCCGGCGCGCTGGTGCTGTATGACCGGCTGCTGCAGCACGGCCGCTATGCCGAGCGCCCGGTGGCGGCGGGCGGTCCGGCGGAGGCGATGCAGGCGCCCGCCGGGCATGGGAACCCGGTATTCCGGCGGAACGTGCCGGGGTGGATAGGGACGGAGCAGGGCTAGACGGCCTCCGCCGGGCCAACGCCCGCCCATCCCAAGCGCACCCGGATTGTTCAACAACCGCAAGCAGAGTATAACTCCAGCGAGACAACCTAGGGATGACCACCTTGCTCCTGACCCGCCGCGCGTCCCTAGCCTCCCTTGGCGCCCTCGCCGCCGGGTCCGTGCGGCCCCGGCATGGCCAGGCCCAGCCCGCAACACGCATCAAGCACCTCGCCTACAGCGACCAGGGCGGGCGTCCCGACGGCGTTCAGGTCATGGTCAGCCGCAAGCACCTGTTCGTCGGCCATATGTTCAGCAACGGCTTCACCGTGATGGACGTGTCGGACCCGGCCGCCCCCCGCCCGGTGAAGTTCATCACCAACGGCCCGAACACCCGGTCCCACCACCTGCAAACCAATGGCGACCTGCTGCTGGTCGCCAACGGCGCCGACATCCCGACCCTGCAGCGCTACAACCCTGGCCTGAGCTACTACCAAAATTCCTTTGCCGAGGGGATGCAGGGCAAGGGCGACTTCGCGGCGGGCCTGCGTATCTACGACATCTCGAAGCCGGCGGACCCGCGGGAGATCGCGTTCCTCGACATGCCCGGCATCGGCATCAACCGCCTTTGGTATGCCGGGGGCCGCTACGCCTATGTCGCGGCGCACCTGGACGGGTTCACCGACCACATCCTGGTCATCGTGGACGTGCAGGACCCGGCGAAGCCCGCCATTGCCGGACGCTGGTGGCTGCCGGGCATGTGGCGCGAAGGCGGAGAGGTGCCCACCTGGAAGAACCGCGTCGCCCTGCACCACATGATCGTGGCCGGCACCCTGGGCTACGCCGCCTGGCGGGATGGAGGCTTCACCATCCTCGACCTGGCCGATCCCACGAAGCCCAAGCTGCTGTCCCACGTCAACACCGCGCCGCCCTACCCCGGCGGCACCCATACGCCGCTGCCGCTGCCGGGACGCGGGCTGGCAGTGGTGCTGGACGAGTCCTCCTCGCTGAACTGCGCCAAGGGCATCAGCTACACTTGGCTCTACGACGTGCGGAACCCGGCCAACCCCGTCTCCATCTCAACCCTGCCGACGCCCTCGGAGCAGCCGTTCTGCCGGCCGGGCGAGAACTTCGGGCCGCACAACCTGCATGAGAACAGGCCCGAAACCTTCCAAAGCGAGGACATGCTTTTCGCGACCTACCACAATGCCGGGCTGCGCATCTTCGACATCAGGGACCCCTACGCCCCGCGGGAGGTGGACCGCTTCGTCGCCCCGCCCCCCACGCGCATCCTCGATCCGCGGCCCGGCAACGCACTGGCGCCGCAGACCTGCGACATCAACGTCCAGCCGGACGGCACCATGTATCTATCGGACTGGAACGCCGGGCTGCACGTGCTGCATTACGACGTCTGAACGAGGCTGAGATGCGGCAGGCGAGCGGCGGGCAATGCCTCTCCGGTGTGGTCCAGCGTCACCGTCCGGCTGGGCCGGCCCGTTAGGTAGCCCTGCACGTGGGCGCAGCGCAGGTCGCGGACCACGGCCAACTCGGCCGCGGTTTCCACGCCCTCGGCCACGACCTGCAGGTTGTATGCGGCGCCGATGGCCTGGATCGCACCGAGGATGATCTTGGCATCCGGGCTGCGCGCGGCGTCCCGGACGAAAGACCTATCCACCTTCAGCACGTCGAACGTGAAGCGCCGCAGGTAGGTCAGCCCGGCGTGGGCGGTGCCGAAGTCGTCCAGGCTGAACCGGACGCCGATCTGCCGCAGGCGCGACATCGCTTGCAGGACCTGCCCGGTGCCCTCCAGCAGCACGCCCTCCGTCACCTCCAGGTTGAGCCGCGACGGCTGCAGTCCCGTCCGTTGCAGGATCTGCTCGATCTGCGCGGCCAGGCTGCCGCGGGCAAACTGCACCGGCGACAGGTTGACCGAAACCTCGAGCGGCCAGGGCCAGGCCGCCGCGGCGGCACAGGCGGTCTCCATCACCCAATGACCGATGGGCACGATCAGGCCGCACCGTTCGGCGACGCCGATGAAGTCGGCCGGCGCGATGACCCCCCGCGTAGGATGGTTCCAGCGCAGCAGGGCCTCGAACCGCACCACTTCCAGGGTCCTGGCTTCCACGATCGGCTGGTATTCGAGGAAGAACTGCTTCTCCGGCAGGGCGTGGGCAAGGTCCTGCTCCAACACGAACAGCGGCTGCTGCCCCCCATCGAGAGCCTGGTCCCAGATGCAGAACGTGCGCTTGCCGGCGGCCTTCGCCTGGTAAAGCGCGGTATCGGCGTTCCGCAACAGCTCTGCGGCGTCCACCGAATGATCGGGGTAGATCGCGATGCCGATGGAAATTCCCACGGAGTAATGTCTGGCGGCCAGCGGAAACGGCTCGCTGATCGTGGCGAGTATCCGGGCCGCAAGCTCGGCGGCGCCGCCGCCCATCCTGGAAGGAGACTGGATCACCGCGAACTCGTCACCGCCCATGCGCGCAACGACGTCAGTGTCGCGCAGGGCGCTCCGCAGGCGGTGCGCGACCGCGACCAGCAGCTCGTCGCCAGCCGCGTGGCCGTGCGTGTCGTTGACCAGCTTGAAGCCGTCGAGGTCCATGTAGAAGACGGCGAGGTGGTGCCCGTTCCCGGCGGCGTCCTTGAGAAGCCCCTGAAGCCGATCCTGAAATGCCGTCCGGTTGAGCAGCCCGGTCAAGCCGTCATGCCGGGCCATGAACTGCACCTGCATCTCCGAACGCCGCCGCTCCGTGATGTCGGTGAAGGTACGCACCAGGCCGCCGCCAGGGACTGGGACCGTATCCACCTCGAGCATGCGTCCGTTTGGCCGTTCCCGTTCGTAATGCCCAGCTCCCGCCATCGCCTCCTCGAAATCGAAGGCGCAGGGGTTTGCGGAGCCGTTGCCGAACTCCCCCCGTGAACGCTGATAGGCGACCAGAAACCCGAAGCTGGGCCGCGACTCGACCAGATCCTGCGGCAGGTCAAGCATTTCAGCCGCGCGCCTGTTGCACACCGCGACCGTTCCGTCGGCCGCCACCATCATGATGCCCTGGTTCATGTGGGTCAGCGCGATTTGCAGGGTGGCCGACTGCTCGGCCATGAGGGCTCGCCCGGCGGACAGCTCGCCGGCCTGGACCTCTAAGCGCCGCTGCGTGGCCTGCAGCGCCGCATTCCGGTTCGCGAGCAGGGTTTCCGAGGTCTCCAAGCGGCGGAACTGCCGCAGCAGGGCGCGGAGCAGGAGTCCCACGCAGGCGATGGCCATGAGCGCGCAAACCGTTGCCGCGGCGCTGGTCCGGACCCAAGCTGCAAGGGCAGCCCATTCCGAGACGCTGACGTTGATGACGAGCGGATAGTCCTTGAGCGGATGCACCGAAACGATGCGCGTGCCCGGCGCCAGCACGCCCTCGGTCACGAATACCTCAGGGCCTTGCTTGACGATCCGGTGCCACGGCGATCCCGCCGGCAGCACGTCCCCGATCCTGGCGGTGGGGGGGTAGCTGATCAGGGCGGTGCCGTCGTTCCGCAGCAGCGTCACAGTGGTCCCTGCACCGGTCGTCAACGCCTTGAAGAACTCCTTGAAGTAATCGAGGTCCACGGCAGCCAGCACCATGCCGATAAACTGGCCGGACGGCGCGTTCAGCCGGCGCACGATGTAAACGGTCCAGGCGCCCGTCGCACGGTTCTGCACCGGCTTGCTTACGAAGGCGTCCGGCACGTCGTGGTCGCGGAACCAGGCGACGTAGTCGCGGTCGGACAGGTCCGTCGGCGGGGCCGGCCATTGCCGCGAGAAGTTCACCAGCTTCCCGTCTGCGGCGATGACCGTGAACGCATCTATCTGCGGCAGGAAGTCAGCCCGGTCCTTGAGGAACTTGAACAGGTCCTCGTTGGCAAGCTTGGCCTTGAAGTCCTCCACCGTTTCAGGACGCAGGCCGGTGATCTGACGCCGCAATTCCTCCAGCACCAGGTCGCCGGCCTGCACGGACCGGGCGGTCTGCTCGGCGATTGCCAGGCCGAGCTTGCTGACATTCTGATGGGCCTCGGCCAGGTCGTCCCTGTGCAACTGCCAGATCATCAGGCCGAGCGCCACGAGCAGCAGCAGCAGCAGCGACGCCCCAGCCGCCAGCAGCCGCCGGCTGGCGCGGGACAAGTGTTTCAAGGTTGCGATGGATGGCCAGGTAGGCCCAGCAGCAGTTGCGTTCGGAAGCTCGGATGCCTTTGCAACGCTGATCTGGGTCATGCTGTTCTAGCCCAAGTTGTCCTATCCATGTCATAACGCCATCGTTCAAGAAATGAGGGACAAGATTTGTTCGACAGCGTTCGCCGGCCTTGGCGGCCTGAAGCCCTGGCGATCTTGCGAATATCCACGGCCCTAATCTATCTGCAACATGGTTTACAAAAACTTATCTCCTTCCCGGTCCCGCCGCTGCCGGGCTACCAGCTTGCCTCCCTAGCTGGGCTGGCCGGGGTGCTGGAGGTCGTGGCCTCGCCGTTCCTGCTGATCGGCCTGTTCACGCGGGCATGGAGCTTCCTGATGAGCGGCTTGATGGCGGTGGCCTACCTGATCGGCCATGCCGGAAAGGGCTTCTATCCCATCGCGAACGGCGGCGACGTTGCAGTGCTGTGCTGCTTCATCTTCCTTTACCTCTCGGCGGCTGGCGGCGGGGCCTGGTCGGCGGACGGCCTCCTGGCAGCCCGGGGCAAGCAAAAGGCCGTGCTCCCAGGCGTCGCCTTATCCCGCTGACCGTCGCCACGTCCGCCCTGCGGTCTCGGGCGGCTCCGGCCCGGACTCTTGGCGGTGCACGCCACGATGCTTGTCCCCCTGGCCCCCGCACCGTATCTCTCCCTCCATGAACCTGCCCGCCCGCACCCTCGCCACCCTAGCCCTCATCCTTCCGGTTGCCGCCCTGGCGCAGCCTCGCCCGGCGCACCCGCCGGCGCATCCCGCCCCCGTGCGCCCCGCCAGCGTTCCCAAGCCCATCGGCAAGTGGGACGACTGGCAGGCAGCAACGCACCAAGAGAGCGGCGCCACCGTCTGCTATGGCTTCACCCGGGCCAAGGCGTCGGCGCCGGTGCTGCCGGGCCGCGGCGACGTGGTGCTGACCGTGACGCAGCGTCCGGGCGGGCGTGACGCCGTCGCCATCAGCGCCGGCTTCGCCTACCCCGCCGGCGCCGAGGTCCAGATGCAGGTGGACAGCGCGCAACTGCCCTTCTACACCGCCAACCGCTCCGCCTTCGCCCGGGACGGCCGCGCCGTCGTCGCCGCGTTCGAGCGCGGGCGCCAGGCCGTCGCCCACTCCCCTGCGCCGCGTGCCCCGTCCGTGTCCGACACCTTCAGCCTGCGCGGCTTCTCCCCGGCCTATGCCGCGATCAACAAGGCCTGCCCCCCGCGATGAACGCCATCACTCTCACGGCAGAGGAACGCACCCGCATCCTCGCCAAGTCCGCCCTGTTCAACCCGCCCCCGGTCCTGCTGCCGGATGGGCGCCGTGAGCTGGTCGGCCTGGAACGGCCGGAGCTGATCGAGGAGCTGGCCGCCATCGGCGAGAAGCCGTTCCGCGCCAAGCAGCTTTGGCACTGGATTTACCACCAGGGCGCCACCGACTTTTCCCGCATGTCCAGCATCGCCCGGCCGTTGCAGGAAAAGCTGGCCGAGCGCTTCGTCATCGGCCGCCCCGACGTGGCCACGGTGCAAACCAGCACCGACGAGACCCGCAAATGGCTGTTCCGCTTCCGCGACGGCCAGGAGGCGGAGACGGTTTACATCCCCGACCGCCACCTGGACCGCGGCGCCGTGTGCATCAGCAGCCAGGTCGGCTGCACCCTGTCCTGCCGCTTCTGCCACACCGGCACCCAGGCGCTGGTCCGCAACCTCGGCGCGCCCGAGATCGTCGGCCAGTTCATGGCCGCCCGCGACGCCTACAGCGAATGGCCCAGCCCGCGCGGGGAAACGCCCCGCCTGCTGTCCACCATCGTGCTGATGGGCATGGGGGAGCCGCTGTACAACTACGAGAACGTCGCCAAGGCGATGCGGATCGTCATGGACGGGGAGGGCATCGGCCTGTCCCGCCGCCGCATCACCCTCAGCACGTCGGGCGTCGTCCCGATGATGGACCGCTGCGGCGAGGAGCTTGGGGTCAACCTTGCCGTATCGCTGCACGCCGTGCGCGACGACCTGCGCGACCAGATCGTGCCGTTGAACCGCAAGTATCCGATCGCGGAGCTGATCGCCGCCTGCCGCCGCTACCCCGGCGCCAGCAATGCACGGCGCATCACCTTCGAATACATCATGCTGCGCGGCGTCAACGACACCCCAGCCGATGCGCGGGAGCTGGTGCGCCTGATCGCCGGCATCCCCGCCAAGGTGAACCTGATTCCCTTCAACCCCTGGCCCGGCAGCGACTACCGTCCCAGCACACGCGACACGCTGGAGGCGTTCGCGGCCATCGTTGGTGACGCCGGGTTCCCGTCGCCGATCCGGATGCCCCGCGGCGGCGACATCCTGGCGGCGTGCGGACAGTTGAGGACCGACAGCCGGCGGGAGCGGGCGGCAGGGCCGGCCTCCGTCTAGGACAGGTTTTTGGCGGACATCCTTATCGGAACGCGTATACGTTTGATCTGATGATGCTCCAGGCGGCCCTGACCCGGCGCAGCCGTTGCGGCGGGACAGGGCGGCAAGGACGCAGGCCGTTTTGGGAGCCTACAGCATCGGCCGCCCACCCGTCACCGGGATGACTGCCCCGGTCATGTAGCTCCCCAGGTCCGACGCCAGCAGCACATAGGCCCCGGCCAGCTCCGCCGGCTGCCCCACCCGCCCCAGCGGCGTTTCCTGGCCGAACGACTCCGCCTTTTCCTGCGGCATGGTGGAGGGGATCAGCGGCGTCCACACCGGACCCGGCGCCACGGCGTTCACCCGGATGCCCCTCTCCGCCAGCATCCCCGCCAGCCCCGCCGTGAAGTTGGCGATGGCGCCCTTGGTGGTGGCATAGGCCAGCAGTTGCGGGTTGGGGTTCTTGGCATTGATGCTGGTGGTGTTGATGATGCTGGCGCCCGCCTTCATGTGCGGCACCGCAGCCTGGCACAGGTAGAAGTGGGCGTAGATGTTGGTGCGGAAGGTCTGGTCCCATTCCTCCGCGGTGATCTCGCTGATGTCCTGATGGACGCGCTGCATGGCGGCGTTGTTGACCAGGATGTCCAGCCGGCCAAATTCGGCGACCGCCTGCCGGATGATCGCCTGGCAATGCCCCTGCTGCGACACGTCGCCGGGCATCAGCACCGGACGGCGGCCAGCCTCGCGTACCCAGTGTGCCGTCTCTTCGGCATCCTCGTGCTCGTTCAGGTAGGATATCAGCACATCCGCGCCCTCCCGTGCGAAGGCGATGGCCACGGCGCGGCCGATGCCGCTGTCGGCGCCGGTGATGACCGCGGCCCGGCCCTGCAGGCGGCCGGACCCCTTATAGCTGTGCTCGCCGTGGTCCGGCTTTTGCGGCATCTCCGCCGTGGTGCCCGGCGGCTCGATGGGCCGGGTCTGCATCGGCGGCTGGGGGTGCCTGGTGTCGTCCATGGTGTTGCTTCCTTGGGGTTGGTGAGCGCCGGGGTGGCAAGGGGCCGGTCGCAGTCAGACCCGGGCCTGGCCCGTCCGGACTTGGATGCAAACCGCTCCAGGTGCGGGGGAGCACTCCTCCGCCCCATTGCCGGGGGTCGTGGTGGGATCGCTGGACATGCTTCGCTCCGTTGTGCCGCGGGCGTGAATGCTTCGTTCCCTACCCGCTCAGGGCGGGGCTGCATGGGGGCAACGGCGGAGCGGCCTGGTGGCTGCCTCCGCCGGAACGAGCAAATGCGTGATCGCGGCGGCCCCGGCGTTCACCTCATTATGACGGGCCGGGCGCCGCAACTGCGCCTGGCGGCGGCCCTTTCCTCCGCCGGGCACCACGAGGCCCGCAGGAGGAACACGACATGTCAGACCAACTCAAGATGCTGGTGGCGCAAGGATTGCAGGCGATGAAGGCCGGCAGCGAGGTAGCGAAGCGCGCCACGGCGGAAATCCAGAACGACGCCAGCGACCCGGGCCTGAAATCGGCATTGCAGGCCGGCAACAAGACGGCCGAGCAATGGGCGAAGCGGGTGCAGGACGCAATCGGCGAGGCCGGCCCGTCCGAGGACACCGGCAACCCGATCCTCGACGCGCATTACGAAGTCAGCAAGAAGATCAGGCAAAAGGCGACGGATGCGATGAGCCGCGACCTGGGCATCATCACCGCCGGGCAGCTTGCCCTGCATTACTGGATCGCCGCGTTCGGCACGCTGCGCACCTACTCGGCAAAGCTTGGCATGATCGGGGTGCAGGGAAGCATGCAGGCCTGCCTGGACGAGGCAAGGCAGGCGGATCAGCAGCATACCGAGCTGGCGCAAAAGATCATGGGCGCCGGGGCGTAGGCTGGGGCAGAGCAAAAAACCCCCGGCGCTCTCGTGTCGGGACAGGAACGGTTAAGCTCCTTCTCCCTCCGGGAGAGGGTTGGGGTGAGGGAAACCGGATGCACCGACCACGCCCGGTTCAGCGCCGTTCCTGAATGGGCCAGATCTGCGCCTGCTGCTTCCCTCACCCCGGCCCTCTCCCGGAGGGAGAGGGAGAAGTAGGTGATGACTGGATCAGGCCGCCCTGCTATTGACCCGGCTTTCGGCGATCTGCGTCAGCTTCTTATTATCCGTCGCCTTCTCCTCCTCCAGCGTTTGCCGCAGCACGCCGGCACAGTCAGGGCGCCTAAGCTCCTCCGCATAGGCGATCAGGCTGCCGTAGCGGGTGATCTCGTAGTGCTCCACCGCCTGGGCCGCCGACAGCATCGCGGCATCGCGCACCTTCGGGCCGTCGCAGTCGCCCATGATCTCCTTGGCCTCGGACAGGATGCCGTCCATCGCGGCGCAGTCCACACCCTTCACGGGCTGGCCGTGCATCTGGAACACGTGCTCCAGCCGCTTCACCTGGTTTTTCCTCCGGCACCTTGACCAGCGTGGTCGCGGCATGGGGGGGATGCGGGCGCGTTCCGCTTGCAGGCCGTTCACCGGGCCGGTGTCGGCCGGGCCGCCGAAGAAGCTGGTGCCGGCGCTGAGGCCGTTCGGGTTGGCGTTGTCGCACTGCGCGTAGTAGCCGGCCCGGCAGTACGAGCACGTGCCGCACGCAATCGTCGAGCACACCACCACCCGGTCGCCCACGTCGAAGTTGCGGACCATCGGGCCGAGCTGCTCGATGATGCCTATGTCCTCGTGACCCAGGATGATGCCGGCCTTCATGCCGGTGAAGGTGCCGCGGACGAAGTGCAGGTCGGTGCCGCAGATGGCCGAGGCAATCAGGCGGATGACGGCGCCGGTGAGCTGTTCGATTTTCGGGTCGGGGACATCGTCCAGGCGTAAGCCGCCAACCCCGTGCCAAACGACTACTTTCATGACGGACGCTCCTTGCTGGCTACGGCGGGCGCATCGCTGTGCGGACCGGCAATGGTCCACCCACAAAGGAAAGATGCCTGCGGATGTCATGAGCCGGACATCTTAGCGGCGGCATGGCTGTTGAGCGATGGCCGCCGGCGGTTCAGCCGGGGTGGATGGCTGCACCGATGGAGGAACAGCCGCCTTTTCACGCGGGAAACCGTGCTTGGCGTCAGCGATGGCTGAAGGGCCGCCTCCACTCCGATATTTCCGCGCCGCATGAACGTGCGATAACGTGCAATGAACTGCCGTCCAACACCGAAAGTATTTGTATGTTATACCCCGTTCACGTCAGGATCCGAAAATCCTCCGGTGAGATGACGCGGAAGTTGTCCGATACGGCGTCACAATAGAGGTGCCATTTCCTGGGCACCTCCTCGCGCAGGAATGTCAGGAT
>JAABUU010006604.1_pt1 | contig 12356 bp, 19 predicted proteins | sample 5559301 | NCBI WGS metagenome assembly JAABUU01 (sample SAMN10711884, study PRJNA513360) | rock metagenome | isolation source: Antarctica rocks | place: Antarctica: Victoria Land, Richard Nunatak white
GCTCGCGTCCAATGCCACTCAACTTGTAGCCACCGAAAGGCACAGCAGCATCAAACTGGTTCCAGGTGTTCACCCACACAGTGCCAGATTGTAGGCCTCTGCAGCATAACCACCATTGCTATCAACACCATTGCTGTGAGCACCATTGCTGTGAGCACCATTGCTGTGAGCACCATTGCTGTGAGCACCATTGCTGTGAGCACCATTGCTGGAACAGCCTCACAGCAGGCTCCATGCTGGACCAGACTGCAATTTTGACAGTATCAACAGACAAAGCAATCAAGCAGGGTCAGAGAACCACGCTTGCAGAGATTCTATCTATCTGTCTTGACAAAGCCTTTCCTTTGACCTGACATACCTTGCCAGAACTCCTGACATTGCAAACAACCGATCCAAAAGCAGAAAAAGAGCCGAATGAAGAAACCCATAGACATGGACTGGAATGTGAGGTTGCACACAAGACAAGAGCGTGGACACACAATCAGGCAGACAGATGAAACACCTGCTGAGGGCGTTGATCATGTCAACATCCTTGCTGAAAATGCCTGCCGCAAGACCGTACTCTGACTTGTTAGCACGCTCCAAAACCTGCACGCAGTCAACATCAAGTGCATCACACATCCAGGTAAACCTTAAAAACACGTCGAGGCCATAACAAAGCAGGCTGTAGCAGACCGCATCCGCAGCGCTCATGCAACTGGACTACAGCATGATGTCAAAGCATCAAAACATGACATCACAGCGAAACTGTAACAGACTGCCTCTGCAGTGCTCATGCAAGTGGACTGCAGCATGTAGATGCAGCATTGACTGCATCTACTTCCAAAAGACAAACAGCAGCAGTCCCGAGAGTCTTCCACTTGACAATCAAGCGTACCCTGTACATGCAGCCTGCAACTGCAGCCTGTGGATGCAGCATTGACTGCAACATCTTAGCAAAGGACAAACAGCAGCAATCACCTCCTCGCCCATCTTCCACTTGAGGATTGATTGCAGCCGGTAAACGCAGTATGGGCTGCGACATCTTCAACAGGACAAACAGCAGCCATTACCTCCTCAACAGTCTTCCACTTCAGAATTGATTGCACAGGCCCGAAGATCTCATCTGTGGCAATGATGTTGTCATCCTGCACATTGCTGAAGACTGTGGGCTCAATGTAGTAGCCCTTGTCTCCCAAGCGCTTGCCTCCACACTCTAGCTTGGCACCTTGCTCCTCTCCTTGCTTGCACATGTCCAGAATCTTGTCGAACTGCTCCTTTGACACCTGCAGAATTGTGCTTGCTGTTGAAGAGTGAGGTGTGGTGATGTTGCAACAGTTCCTGCAGCTGGAGGGAAAATGTTTACAAACCAACGGTGCAGCATGTGAAACTGCCATAACATCCAGATTGGTGCAGCGCTGAGGCATTGTGGGTGTATATATACATGTGCAGTGGTTGATACACATTGTGTAATATGCCACATGCACTTTGCAAATATAACAACAGAGTGGCCAACAAGCATGTACTGAAACATCATGCATGATGTTGCAAGCACCAAAGCCAGCTACACATAACGCTCGTAACAGCATTCATGACACTTGCATGGAATGCAAAGCAACAATTGCAGTGGTACTACCCTGGTAACATAGTACCATAAACATTGTAGTGATGAACCATAGTAACAATGCATGCAAGCCTAACAAATCTCCCCAATGTAGAAACATGTTGTACTCCAGGCATTGTTCAGCTTGGGGTCACACTGTGACAGAGACATTTCACTGAAAAAGGTGACTTTTCTGTATCCCAAAGAGATGTCTCTGACCTGAGGGCCCTGCTCAGTGTCATCATCAAAGGGATCGCCGACCTTCCTGTTTTGTGCCCGCTGCACGGCCTTCTTCACAAACTCGTCATAGATGTCTTCGTGCACAAAGGTGCGTGAGCCTGCTGTGCAGCATTGCCCCTGCAAACCCATATGGCATTTTCATTCAATCACTCAGTTACGATCTTAACATAACGATCTATACAGAATATGATGATATAACCATCTATACAGAATTCGACATACATAGATAACTGTTGAATTCAGTTGTATTTACACACTTCATAGTACGTATTGGTTTTGCAGGTGATGTTTGACAAAGCAGTCCCAACTGATGTCGGAAGCAAGAGCAGGGTGTGGAGGCCTGCTGCCACACACTCAATCAAGCATTGCATGCTAGCAGGAACATACTGCCAACCATGCACTGTGTGCTTCAACACCCAAGACATGCATGAAGCCAAAAACATGCGGTGTAACAGGCAACGCAGCTTTTGATGTCAGGCTCATAAGCAAGACCACCACTGGATGATTGTCCATATGACCATGCAATATGATGATTTGAGCTGGAAAAAGAGCTGAAAGTCAAAACAGCTCTCAAGTCTGCTGACTGTGAACACAGACACAGAGTGACCACACCCAGGAACGGTGGCACAGACTCTGACCATGAAGAAGAAGAGTGAGCGCCCGCATGTACGTAGAACAGCAACCACACCTGATGCAAAGGGGCCAGAGTGCACAGAGAGACTCTCACCATGGTGTGAAAGGGGGTGCATCATGAGCACTCTCCACAGCTTGAACACAGAAGAACACACCAGCCAAAGAGCGCACAGTGCATAGACAGACTCTCACCATGTTGAAGAGAAAGAGTATTACGAGCTCCCTTCACAGCACAGACACAACACAACAGCCACACCTAACAAAGAAGATAAACTGCACAGACAGACTCTGACCATGTTGAAGAAGAGTGCGTCGTGGGCGCCCTCCACAGCAGTATCGATGTCAGCATCTGGGCAGATGATGCAAGGTGACTTTCCACCCAGCTCCAGAGTCACTGGCTTGATCCTGTCGGCAGCTTGCTTCATGATGAGCTTGCCAACCTCTGTGCTGCCAGTGAAGGCCACCTTGTCAATGCCAGCGTGCTTAGCAACAGCTGCTCCTGCAACTTCTCCTGAGCCAGGGACAATGTTGAGGACTCCAGCAGGGAGGCCAGCCTCAAGGGCGAGCTCACCGACTCTGAGTGCACTCAGGGGAGTCTGCTCAGCAACCTGCGCTCCAGATATCCACATGTGTCATTGAGGTCTGGTAGCAGCGTTGAGTGAGAGCTGCTGCTGCCTTGACTTTCTTGAGAATGATATTGAGGACTGCCGCCAGAAAACCAGCCAGAAGGGTGACCTCCCTCACTCTAAATGCACCCAAAAGAGCCTGCTCAACAGAACTCTCGCCTCCACCCAGCCCTCCCCCCCCTCCCGTGCTTGACCCCTATCTAGCTTGAACTCCATACAATCTAATGCACGGTGCTTTATGGAACTCATCAGACAAGCAGGCGAGGTGGCAACCTTGTCCAGAGAAAGTTTGAGCGTTGTCTTGAGGCTCGTGAGTAGCAATTGCAGTGTATGACAATCCCTATCGACTCAGAACTCAATTGCTATAATCTGTGCTGCTGATGAGAAGCACATTCTGATTGAGCTCCTACCATGGTGCTCTCATGATCCACTCAGCTCTATACAAGTTACAATTGCTAGCCATTCCAAAAAGCTCTGGCTTAAAGTTCCCATTCCCATTGTACACTGACACAGATGGGTTAGATAGCATGTAGTTCACAGGGAAGATTCCTGGAAATGTTTGACCCACTGCAACTCAGTCTCCTGGTACTCATTGACCACCATGTACTGAACTATGTGCACAAAGAGGCCAAGTTCTGTGGCTTCACAACAATACAGATCTGCCCAGCAAGGACCACAGCATCTCTGCTACAGGATGAATGTCATGCACTATGCAACACCAGGCAGGCATTCTTATCTCTGAGACATGGCAGGTCTTTCTGGCAACACGCACAGCTTGTATGACACACAGCATCTGTCATGCAGCATGCAACATCCATCAGAGACAGGCCACCTTGACTTCATGACGCAGATCTGCCCAGCAAGTTACCCCAAAGTCTCTGCTACAGGATGCAGTACGTGACACCAGACAGGCATGCTTACCTTCATGACGACGCAGTTGCCGGCAGCTAGAGCAGGTCCAAGCTTCCATGCAGCCATGAGGATGGGGAAGTTCCAGGGGATGATCTGACCCACAACCCCCAGGGGCTCCTTGTACACAGTGGCCATCATTGGCCCTGAAGCAGGCCCCACAGGGACAATGGAACCATGAATCTTGTCTGCCCAACCAGCGTAGTACCTGATGTGCTCCACTGACAGTGGCACATCACCCCCTCTGCAACAGCACACACAGCTCAGACAGCCACATGCGTTCAAAGGTGGATCCTATGCAAGCCCAGAGGCTGCTGAAATGCAGTGACAGATGTGGAATCTGAAGCAGGAGTGAGGGCAGAAGGCATCTGTGCATCTTGTCAGCCCTATACGGAGTTTGATCAAGTCATGCACTGCTGCGTGAAACCATAGGCATAATGGCCTCACAGCCAGTACAGAACATCATCTGTTGCTACAGTGTTACGCTCATCTCCTATGCGACCACAGAGGCGCAGCTGCTGCACTGTACACCTTACTCACATCATCCACTCATTTGTGCACTGCTACCAGGGAGTGAGCTCTGGTCAGAGACACAGGACAGCATGCCTAGCAGCATTGGTCAGCCTGCTACCACACATGTCCACATTCTGCTGCTGAGGACCCAGAAAAGGTGGTAATTCAGCCTCTCAGTGATATGCCTCATCACAAATGACAGCAATGGAGTCATGCTACTGTACAGGGTATATCGACTAGGAGGGAGAGACAGGACTGTTTTTGCCATCCTTCCCCCCCCACAGATGATGCTTTTTTTCAATCAGCAGTAGTGCAATTGCCTAGCGACGCACAGTGATAGCCGTCCAGTCTGATTGAGGTAGAACAGACAGTCGTAACAATTGAAGGGCCTGTAACAATTGAAGGGCCTGATTGGAGGCAGAAGAACCAGTTGATGGGCATGCCTAGAGGCAGAACAAGCAGTTGAAGGGTATGCTGGAAGACAGAACGAACAGTTGATGGGCATGCCTTGAGGCAGAGCAAGCAGTCGAAGGGCATACTTGAAGGCAGAACAAGCAGTTGAAGGGCATATTTGGAGGCAGGACAAAGAGATTAAGGGCTTACTTGGAGGCAGAGAGTGGCTTGCCGTTGTCCAGAGACTCCAGGATGGCCAGCTCATGGGTGTTCTGCTCCATCAGGTCAGCAAACTTATACAAGATGGCACCGCGTTCACGGCCAGTCATGCGAGGCCAGGGTCCGTGGTCAAAGGCCTGTAAACACACAATATCCTTCTCACTTGTGAGGTGAACTAGTAGCTGATCTTGTGTAGCACTTAGACGAGATGCAACCCACTTGTCCAATTGCTTGCTGAGACATTGCCTGCTGCAAGGTGGCATGTTGTAATGTTGACATTGCTTGCTGTGCTGTGCACACGAGCAGGTTGAGTCAACTGGACACCGTGTGATTTGGGAGACACTAGGGAGACACTATGTAACAAAGAAAAAGGACAGTCTTGCTTCTGTGCTTGTGCAAGAGATGCGCTATGAAGTTGGGACAGACTGTGCAAGAAATGCGCTATGAAACTTAGACAGACTGTGCAAGAGATGCACTATGATTTTGAGACAGACAACAGAGTGGGTGTTTACCATCCTTGCAGCCTTGACAGCAGCATCAACATCTGCCTCCTGAGCCTCTGCCACCTGAGTGTAGATCTCTCCTGTACGTGGGTCCTCAGTGCCAAAAGTCTCACCTGAAACAAACATGGATGAAGCTGTACAGGCTGATGCTGCTTTTGTGGTCCCATGCCACCAGCGCACATAAGGCGTCACAATACTGCAGGTAGCATCACAGATAGCACACTGGAGCTATCTTGTGTATTTGCAAGTGGGGGAATAGGTGAAACTTGAAAAAGCTGTCAGCAGTGCAGTCTGCATGCGCGCTGGCAGAAGACATGGCAACGACTGCATGTCAAGCTGATATTGGTAGTGAGCTGCCTCACCGCCAATGGCATCGACGAACTTTCCATTGATCAACAATTGTCGCTTGACTTTGCTAGCAATGTCACTGTGGTCAATGTCCTTGAGCTGAGGGGCTGCAGCTGCTGCTACGACAGCTGGTCTGAAGGCACGTGAGAACGTGTGTGCGGCTGGCGCCTTTGGTCGGAACACCCGAGCAGACGAGTATGCCGCTGGGGTGACATTCGCGACTGCGCAGGCCCTGCATGCATGGCTAAGGGTCAGCAACTGAAGGGCATCATGTGAACGAAGTTGCGATCGCAATCGGTTATTGGCTTACCGGTTGGCCTGAGCAAACACCCGGGATCCTGTGCTTGCAGCCTGCCTGCAAGCCACAAAATGGACGTCAGGCAACGGGTGTGCTTGTTGTCGACCTACATAAGCAACACCAAAACCAACACGACTCTCGCAAGCTACGCCTCAAGGAGAATGCAACCCTCGTTTTGGGCAGCGCATATTGCGAGGTATAATGCAGATTGAGCCGGCTCTATCGGTAAGTGCTGGCCACGAGGACACACCTCATCTTGCAAAGCGGTATTGCAGTCTGATCTTCGCCGACGATCTAGCTCTTCGCACTGCGACGGCTGACAAAAGGTTTGCAGTGGGGGAAGTGCAGACGCGTTGTTTGGCGACGACCTCACTTATTGGTGATAACAAATAACGTGCTCAGTTGTCATGCGCAGCACATGTGCAGCCATGTCAGATATCAGGAAGATCTTCTTCATCGCGTCATTCTTCTCAACTTGCGATACAATCAATCAATCAATTTACATTTCCTGTCTTTAGGACTCATCAGGGGAGTCAACAGACAATAACTGGGAAAACAATCCATACAACTATTCGTATATACAGCACCAAAGAAATTGCTGTAGTGATGCTGTAATGAAGGAGGGCGCTAGTACCGCGACGCCACACGCTCTACACTAATCTAGCTCCACAAAGTTCAGAAGCCAAGCTAAAAGTGGACTGGCCAAAACAGATTGTCTTTGTGCAAAACAAGTCTTGAGATAATTGCCTACCACATTGGGTTGGTCAGTAGCCAGAAAAGCTGCTACTGAAGATGAAGCCTGATGGAAAAGGTGGCTGTACTGCTGACGTATGTGACAGTATGCGGGGCAGTCAAACAAGAAATGGTGTTCGTCTTCAACTGAGCCAGACATGCACACAAGACAGACCCTATCCTCTCTGCTGCGGTGTTCACTATCGTTGCCAAAGCGGCCTGTGTCAACATGTAGGCCATAGCAACCACACCTGAACCTACTGATCAATCTCCTGTGGGGATAGCATCTGACAGTAGACAAATAGTCAGAGCGTTGGTATGATTGGCTTTGTAGACAGTCCTGTAGAGTTGCAAGCTGCTATGGTCTGTGTCAAAAAGAAAGTCCTCAACCCAGCGCGCTTTTTCTCGCTCAACAATTGATGGAAATATCTAACTCGTCATACAGGATCTGTTTGCCCATGTGTGTCAATAAACAGGCGCACATCAGATCTCCAATTGCCTGAAAGGGCTTCAACCCTATGAGGAGGGTTGCTGTCCCAAAAACCATCAATCAATGCTAGTTTGTCAAGCCGGCTGTTTGGTAGAGCACGGACTTGGTTGTGGTAAAGTAAAATCTGCTGCCAAAAGTGAATCTGTAACGGGAAACGTCCAAATTCTGCAAGCACTATTTGGTTGGTAGTGCTTTTTCTGACACCAAGCAATTGCTTCAGAAACTGCCTATGCACCAGTTCAGCTTTTGCCCCAACTTTGGGATTGACTGCCCAAACTTCACAAGAATAGCTCAAAATGGGTAACACCAAAATGTCAAACAGCTTGCATATGGTAGCAGGATCAGACAGATGGAGGGAGATGCAACGCCGTCGCATGGCATGCACTGCCTTTTTCCCAGCAGCCACTAGGTATTCGACGCCATATGCCATGTTTTTGGTGGCATGAAACACAAAGCCAAGGTATCTGTACTCATCATGTCGCTCTACAGTTGTGCCACTGAAGAGCTCAGGCATCCACGTTGTGGCTGATATCATATGAGCTTCTTGCTTTACATCACCATGTGTCAAACTTGAAACTGCATGCTGATGAAGTGGCATGCAACAACCTGGTGCCTTTGTTCCTCATATGTTAAGCCTGATGTGTTCCAAGGCAAACACATTGTTTGCCTGCTGTTGCATAGGTGCTGGGCTTGCTTACAGTGGTCTTGACGGCAACTGGCTGTTTGTATTGCATGGATCCCAGCAATGTTGCCAGCACTCAAGGTCTAGAGGCTGTGGGAGCCCTTCTCGAGCTCGTGATTCTCAACATCAGCTTTGTAGTTCTGGAACTGGTCCTGATTGCGGTTGTTGGCGCCAGTCAGACCAAACGTTACGTTCGGAAAGCAGTCACCTTGACAAGAAAAGGCTCATTCATGATCAGAGACAGCTTCAGTAGGGTTGCACCGCCATTGTCCACCATGAAAGCTCGCCCTTCTGGCACATTGTCAGATGATTCTTCTGATGTAAGTATGAGGCGAGGTGATTCCATGCAGCTGTTCTTAAATGCGCCAGTTTTCTGTTGTGTCTTTGCGACAGTCAGTCATTCAGTGTGTGAATGAGCTTCAGTTTCTGTGAAATGGCTTGACCTTTCTGATCTTCAGAGTGATTGTGACTTTGAGCATGTGTATAGATAAGTACACCTGCCATTTCACAGCGTATATACATGTATTTATATGTCCATATATAGTCACCAAACTTTTGCCTGGCAAGAATGCTCTTTACTGTTAACAACGTTGATGCATGTGCCTCGATGCTAGCAGCTAAGCTTTTAGCTGCAAGGTTACGTGTGGACAGCGTTGCTGCTCTCTGTGTGATTCTCAGCAGCCTTCATCATTTCTTTCTGAGACTGTGCTCGCTCCTCAGCGTCTGCCAGCTGCTGAAACAGAGCAGCCAGCTGGCTCTGGTGCTTCTGCTCAAGCTGAGCAATAGCCTGCTGCTGATGAACACCACCGGGCACCACCTATGGGTAATGCAATGTGTATTGAGAAGATGTACTGCCAGGCAGATGCTTATGTCTGGACCAGCATGCAAACACCTGCATGTGCTGCCTTGCCTGTCACTGCTTTATTGAGTGTATGATGACACCAGAGATGTGCCAGACACAGGAGATGCAGCTTATAGCATGTAGACTTGGAACAACGAATGCACAATGGTTGCATAACATTGTGCAAAGAGGCAGTTCAGATGGGCTCAAATGACAAGCAGTGGCACCTGTGGCCTCTTGAGAAGCTGCTGGCTCAGCTTCTCCACCCCCTGCCTGGAAGCCCCCTCAACTTTCAAGCAATGTTGAAAACCGGTCTGCAGAGCAGCACCAAAAGCTGAAGCATATGGGACCTTGTGAAGTCAGCTGAAACTCTGCTAGCTGTATTTTGATCAGTCAATGGGATGAATAAGCATTGCCAACAGACAATCAATGAACAGCAGGAAGGCAAAGGAGAAAGGGAGACGTGTCTGCACAAGAAGCCGTGTGACAGAGAGTGATGGAGATGCCAAGAGTGCAACTGCGCAACAGTGCCAAGCGCATTGCAAGCATTGCAATTGCAGCTAGACAAGAGTCAGGTACCTGTGCATCTATCTGGCTTTGCTGAGCTGCGTCAATTTGCCCCTTCATGTGTCCAGCGCTGGTGTGAAGCTGCTCCAACTCCTTCTGGAGCGTGGACATCTGCTCACCAGATGCAGCTTCCTGCAGCATTGGCCCACCACAATCATGCCTCATCACACCAGCAGAGATCAGGTGTATGACATGCAGTTCAGCATAGTCTTGCAAAATCAATAGTGGAAGTGGTGTGGAGATGTCAAGGCGATCAATACAGTCACTTGTGATAATTTCGAGTTGCAAAGCAACAGCAGCAACACCTAGAGCGTGTCAGCACAATCAGAAGGTGAGATGGGTACCTTTGCAAGTAGCTCGGCATGGTGAGCTGCCGTCATGTGCCTCGTGCCTTGCTCAATGCTAGGCTGAAGCTCAATAGGCTGCTGCTGCAGCACCTGCTTGGTGTCTGCTGAAGCTGACTCGCCAGCAGCCTGTGCATCTGACAGCTGCTGCTGCAGCTTCTGGGCACCAGCAACAGCCTGTGCATCAGTCAGCCGCTGCTGCACCTTCTTGGCATCCAAATCAGCACTAATGGATGCGTCTGAGAGCTGCTTCTGCAGCATTTTGGCGTCTGACTGAGCTGAGTCTACAACTGCTTGTGCATCTGACAGCTGCTGTTGCAGCTTCAGGGCATCAGCAACGGTCTGTGCATCAGTCTGTTGCTGTTGCAAAACCATCTTGACAAACTCTTCAGATGCCTCAGCCTTGTGGGTCATAGCCGTCAGCTGACATGTGAGTGAGACCACCTGCTGAGCTGCTGAGTTTGCCTCAGCTTGCACCTCTGTCAGCTGCTGTTGCAGCTTCTTGGCCTCTGCCTGGGCGACCTGACTCATATTGTTGAGCTCGGACTTGAGCGAGGTGACCTGCTTCTGACTTGTAGGCCGCAACATTGAGTTGCTGCATCTGCCAGATATTGTGCCGTCTCAGCTTTCTGATAGTCTGAGCATTCCTGAGCTGCAGCTGCTCAGCCTCACCACTCTTCTTCTGCTCAGTGTCCAGCTGCTGGAGGAGCCGATCATTCTTCCTCTGCTCAGCGTCTAGCTGCTGAAGGACTTTGCTATTCTTCTTGGTCTCTGCGCTGAGTCGCTGGAGAACTTTGCTGTTCTTGTTCATCTCATCATCCAGCTGCTGGTGGAGCAGGCTGCGCTTGTTCCCCTCGCCTCTCAACTGATGGAGGAGTCCCTCATTCGTCTTTGTTTCAGCCTCTAGCTGAGAGCTCTTCTTCACAAGCTCAGTGTTCAGCTGCTGGCCAAGCATGCTATTCTTCTTCGTGGCAGCATCCAGCTGCAGTCTGAGATGTGCCAGCTCAGCATCCATGTGGACCTTCAGGTCGACAGCTGCTTGGCGAGCGCTTGTGAGTTCCGCTTGCAGTGCCTGTGCAAGTCACATGTCAGGTGTTGACTTGAGAAAGAACAAAAGTTTATAGAATCTAAGAGGGGAAACACACACACACACACACACACACACACACACACACACAGACGCACGCACGCACGCACGCACGCACGCACGCACGCACACACACACGCACGCACTCACTCACTCACTCACGCACGCACGCACACACATTCCACCTTTGATAAACCCAAAGGCTTCCTTTGTGCCTGTGCAAGTCACCCATCTGATGTCAGCAGACCACAGCAGCGCATGAGCAGACAGACAGACACACAGACAGACAAATAGACGGCTGCAAGGAGTAGTAGTCGACAAGAGCCAGCCAGCTCTGCGCACACGATCACATGTAAAAAGCCATGACAGGCGCCGAGAGAAGGGATCAAGGGACATGTGAAGATTACCTGGGCCTTGCTCTTGCCCTCATCTGAAGCTGCGTCTGCCGCGGTGATGCGCTGAAAGGCCAGGTCCAGCTGTGCCTGCCTGTCATGCTGACCTTGTGGCTTCCTGGCCCTGCGCTCATCTTCAAGCTCGCCCTGCAACATCATACAAAGTCAGGCTGGCCAACTGTTAGGCTGTTCAACTGTGAAAGCCGTGAAACGATGCAAGGCACAATGCAAAATTGCAATGCATGAAGTGGGCGTAAATTGGGACTTGCAATGCAACAAGTTTGGGTTTGCACAAAGCTCTGTGAGGGCTCATGACACATACAGGGGTGCTTGAAATGTGCCTCTCACAGACACAAAATCAGTGAAAAGTGACAGGTTACCACGGTGCAGCAGAGCATCGTATTACATTCCAGGCATGGGCATGTGACTGCTGCTTTGCTTGTATGCTTTTGACGGCAGAGGGCTGTTACAAGTGTCAGGTCTCACCCCACTGTACATGCAAAGCTGCTCAGAGGAGGCACATGAAGAGCAGCCTTACCTGAAGCTGGGTGACTTGCTCGCTCAGCTCTACAGCCCGAAGATCATGAGTCTTCCTCAAGGCATTCATTTGCAGGGTGTGCCTGTCAAAACACAAATGCACACAATCAGACAGCGTACGCACACACGGTTCAATAGTGATAAAAACCTACCAGCACGGTGTGTTGGAACAAACAGGCATGATCAAAGCTATGTGCCATGCACTCAGCTGGAAGCGCTCACTGCATCTAATCACCTTCACTGGTTTCTCAAGAGTTGCTTGGACTCACAAATTATTTTTTGGAGAAATTTTTCAACTTGACAACCAAAACAAACTAATCAGCGCTCAGGGCCACCGGCCAGCGCATCCTGTTGCGCAGAAAGTGCCCTGTCAGCCACGCACATGGCAATGACACAGGTCGATACACATTTTCTCTGTGA
>JAABUU010006606.1_pt1 | contig 12354 bp, 18 predicted proteins | sample 5559301 | NCBI WGS metagenome assembly JAABUU01 (sample SAMN10711884, study PRJNA513360) | rock metagenome | isolation source: Antarctica rocks | place: Antarctica: Victoria Land, Richard Nunatak white
GATCACCATCGTCTACCTCATCGCCGGCCGCTTGCCCCTACCCACCATCCACACGATCTAGCGAGGAGCCCTCTTTCGTGCCGCTGGTCGCTTCCTGAGGTAAAGTCGAGGCCCGATGACCCGCTGACGAGAAGTCCTCACCAGGAGGTTCGCATGTCTCTCCGTTCTCAAGCGCCCGTGCACTCGCAGACAGCAGGCAACGTCAGAGTGGCGGGAGCGATCGCTCTTGTCCTGGGACTCTGGGGGGCACTGGTTCCGCTCATCGGGCCGTCCTTCGGCTACCGGATGGGCAGCGCGCAGGCTCAGATCTGGAGCGAAAGTATCGTGACGCTGCACCTTGTCCCGGGCGTGGCAGCCGTGTTGGGGGCGCTGCTCATCATGCGCGGGCGGCGCACCATTCAGACCCTCGGCGCCCTGTTGGCAACGGCCGGTGGGATCTGGTTCGTCATCGCACCGTCGATGCGTCCGCTCTGGTCCGACCCCGGCATGAGCGGCATGAGCGGCATGAGCGGCTCTGCAATGTCCAGCGCTTTGTCGGCGCTCGGATACCACTACGGCACCGGCGCCCTGGTGACGGTTGCCGCGGCATACGCGTTGGGTGCTCTCGCTGCGCGAGGCAGCTCTTCAGACGCTCACGTCGAGAGCCGACCGGAGGAGTCCGTGGCGGTCCGCTCGAGTTTGGTTGATATCAAGCGGTAGGGGCCTGGGCAGGAACATCGGTTGGCAGAGGCGTCCGTCGGGCACTTCAGCGAGGTTCTTCCTCACCACCGCGTGGTCATCACGAGGTCGGGCGATACCGACCTTGACCCTGGGGCCTCCAGCGCGATCTCACCCCGCCTCAGGGCATGGTGGAACCAGCCACGGGAGACCGGCCAAGAGCCAGGGGCAACACACCGATTGCCTCGACGACGGAGCCAGCGCGGGGCCAGTCCACCAGCGGGACGCTTTGACCGTCGGCCGCGACGACCTCGTCACTCCACGGCACCGTGCCGACAAGCACGAGCTGGTGACGGTCGCAGAACTCCTTGATCGCCGCTTCATCGCCAGCAGAACGCACCTTGTTTGCGACGACGAAAACACGGTCGACCGGCAGCTCCTCGGCGAGGGCGGCCATGCGGCGCACTGTCTCGAGCGAGCGGTAGTAGGGCTCGGCGACGAGACAGATGACGTCGGCGTGCCGAACCGTTCCACGACTGAGGTGCTCCGGGGACGCCTCCATGTCCACCACGACGAACCTGTCGTCGTCCGCGCCCAGGTCTTCAAGCAGCGCAGACACCACGGCATGCGCAGAACACAGGCAGCCCTCGTCTGCATGAGCGGGTGCACCCATCGCCAAGAGCCGGACACCGTCGGGCGCGTTGAGCGCGTAGCGGTCGAGCACTGCGTCGACCGGTTCTGTCAGCGCGGCGCCACCGCGCCGTCGGGAGACCAGCGACGGTGGGACTGCCCCGAGCCGGGCGGCCACGCTGGGCGGTAGTCCCAGTGCCGTTGACAGATTCGGGTTCGCATCCGCGTCGATCGCGACGACCCGACGCCCCTGGCGTGCGGCCAGTCGGGCCAAGGTGGCGCTGATTGTCGTCTTCCCCGCGCCGCCCTTGCCTGCGACAGCCAGCCTCATCGGACCCGCTCGGGCTGGTCCACGAGCTTCTGATAGCGCCGACGGTAGTCAGTGAGCCCTCGCGTGACTTCGGCCAGTGATCCCGCGACGTAGTGAAGCCACTCCCGGCCCTCGTCGGTCAATGAGTAGGTGCGGCGGGCCGGGCCGGACGTCGACGGCTCCCAGACCGAGCGGACCAGACCGTCCTCGTCCATGGCTCGGAGGCAGCGATAGAGACCTCCCGGATCGGCTCGCTTCAGACCCAGTGAGGCCACTTGCTCGAGCAGCTCATAACCGTGGGACGTGCCTTCGGCCAGCAGGAGCAGCAAACATGGACGAAGGTAGTTGCGCGGCAGCCCAACTCCCATGTCGTCATGGGGCTCGCCGCTCAACTGTGGGCCCCTACTTCTCGCTCGGCCGCGCACGCGATGGCCTCCTCGACCGAGTTGTGGCACCAGCAGTCGGCGCTGCACTCGCCATGCGCAGGTCGTGTCAGATCCGCGAAACTGATCGCGAACTCCGTCTTGCCCTCTTCCAACCCGACCTCGGACAACACGAAGCCTCCGTCGGAAACCTCGAGGTAGCCCTCGATGACCAGCCGGTCGAGGTAGCCAACTCCAATTTTGGCCTCCACTCCGAGAAAGGCCTCTACCAGCCTGGCGTCGACGACATCACCCAGACCTTCACCGCGGAGCCAGTACATGACTTGGAGGATCTCGCTGCGCCAGTACAAGGCGCGCAGAGCGTCCGACTTCGGCGGATGCAACTCGTCCACGCTCACCGCCGTCCCGAAGGTTCTGAGCGGGAGCCCTCATCCCTCGCCGCCCCGGCAAGGCCGGTGAGGCCCGACAGCGCCTGCGCGACGCCGGTGAGCTGATCGTTGATCTTCAGTACCGAGGGGCCGATCGACGAACACTGGGTCTCGATCGCCCGGACCCCGAAGGCCACCTTGCCCAGCAGCACGGCCGTTCGCCGCAACGACGCCGCGATTCGCACGAGGTAGAACACCAGCACGGCGACGACGAGGCCGATCTCGAGCAGGCTGAGGGTGATCAGCAGCGGGGTCATCGTCCACCCCTTTCCAGGACGGAGTTCTCCGGTTCTGGCGTCGAGGACGCCGCACCGAGCAGCTCCGCGTGCCGCCCTGCCTCCTCAGTGAGCATGGTGAGACGGTCGGATGTCTCTGCAAGTAGCCAGGTCGCCGAGGTGTTCCCGGCAACCTGCTTGCCGGCCGCCCACACCAAGGCCGCGCCGCGCTCGATCCGGTGCACCTGGCGTAGGAACACCTCCAGCAGGAGCACCGCCACGATGGCGACGACGAGGCCGAGGCCGAGCGCCAGGAACCAGTAACCGTCTTGGGTCATGCGGGCCCTCCCGGGGTCAGACTGCGGCGGACCGCCGTTGCTGCGGCCACGATGCGCTCAGCGGTCGAGACGGTGACCCACAGATCTCGCAGGGGCGCCGTGCCGTCGCGGGCCTCGATGAGTGCCGCCAGGGTCGCTTCCGCCTTCTCAGCCGTCCGTCGGGCGCCCGCGATCATCAGGAGCAGGACGACGACGACGACGATCACCACGGCAATGAGATACCCGAGGATCCAGCCGTTCATGAAGGCCTCCCTGAGGATCGAATCACGCACTAGAACCGTACACCTCGGAGGACGCTATGTGTATGGTGCATTTAGCAGGATGTTCCGAATGATGCCACAGGAGTATTCAGATGAGCGAGCGGCAGACCGCGACACAGCAACGCACCCCGGCGCAAGAGCTTCTTGAGCTGCTGGGCCCGGTGGACACCTTCCATGACACCGACCACCTGGGTGCTTTCGGGATGCCGTCGGGCGCGATGACGGAGGACATGCTTGCCCCGGTGGCGTCTGCCACCGGGGCGACTCGCTTCGGCCCCTTGGAGAAGGTGCATGCGTTCTGGTTCGCCGGCATGAGCTGCGACGGCTGCAGCGTGGCGGTCACCGGCGCGACACTGCCTTCGGTCGAGAGTCTGCTACTGGGAGCTCACCCCGGTGTGCCGCGAGTGGTCCTTCACCACCCCGTCATCAACATGGAGTCGGGACCGTACTACCTGCAACCGGCCGAGCAGGCCATCGCGGGGAAGCTCGACGCGCCGTACGTCGTGATCCTCGAAGGTTCCATCGCGGATGAGGTGATCGCTCACGTCGAGGGTGGCTACTGGTCCTCGACCGGTGAGGAGCCGTGGGGTCCCAACGGTGAGCTGCGCCCGGTCAGCTCGACCGAGTGGATAGCTCGCCTGGCTCCCAATGCGGCGGCGATGCTCGCCATTGGCACGTGCGCGACGTGGGGCGGCGTCCCTTCGGCCGAGGGCAACCCGACCGGTGCCATGAGCCTGATGGACTTCTTGGGCAAGGACTACCGCTCGGTGCTCGGAGTTCCGGTCGTTAACGTGCCCGGCTGCCCCCCGGTCGGAGACAACTTCACCGAGACCGTGGCGGCGGTCCTGTACTTTCTGCAGGGCTTCGGCCCGCTGCCGGAGTTCGACGAGCTGGGCCGCCCCTCCTGGCTCTTCGGGGAGACCGTTCACCGGCGGTGCGTCCGCGGTGCATACTACGAAGAGGGGACGTTCGCACAGGAGTTCGGTGATCCCGAGTGCCTCGTGGAGATCGGCTGCTGGGGACCCGTCGTCAACTGCAACATCACATCTCGCGGCGCCATCAAGGGCGTAGGCGGCTGCATGAACGCGGGAGGCGCCTGCATCGGCTGCACCATGCCCGGATTCCCCGACAAGTTCACACCGTTCTACACCCGTCCGCCCGGCTCGCTCGCGTCGACGACGGTCTCGCGGATGGTGGGCAGCGTGATCCGACCGCTTCGGAAGTTCAGCAACAACAACCTCAACCGGGAGGTGCGGTGGGACAAGCAGGGTGCGACGCCCAGCGCCTTCTCCCGGGAGAGGAGCGAACCTTCCGCGCTCGCCGACGTGGGCCACAAGTTCTATGACCGTATGCGTCGCCACGGTGACACCGCCCGTCACGACGCCGACGTGTGGGCCAAGCGGCCGGACGAGGCTCCCAGCGGTGGCAGCCCCCGCGGCGACCGCACCACAGTCTGACCCCATCGAAGGAGCTGTCCCGGATGTGCTTCAAGACCCTGCCGGTCGAGTTCGACGCCAAGGGAAACGCGACCCTGCGTGGTGGTGTCCCCAACCCATACGACGTCACGGTCGCCAAGCCTGAGGCCGGCATGACCGAGGAGGAGCGCACTTCACGGATCGAGCGGTTGGTGGCCCGCAACGGCCACATCAAGGATCTCAACATGGACCCGGTCACCCGGATCGCGGGTGCCCTTGCGGTCCATGTGACAGCCGACCTCGACAAGGGTGCCTACCTCGACTCGCACTCGCAGGCCACGCTGTTCCGAGGCTACGAGGTCATCCTCATGGGGCGCGACCCTCGGGATGCAATCTTTGTGTCCTCCCGCGCGTGCGGGGTGTGCGGAGGTGTCCATGCGCACTGCGCGGCCTACGCCATCGAGCAGGCGATGGGCATCAAGCCGCCGCCACTCGGCACTGTCGTGCGCAACATGACCGAAGCGGCGGAGATGGGGTACGACAACCCTCTTCACCTCTACCTGCTCGCCGGGCCGGACTACTCCGAGTCGGTCATCAAGGCTTCGAACCCCGAGCTCTGGCCCAAGGCCGAGCGGTGGAAGTGCCCGAGCGAGCACATCCACGGGTTCAAGACGATGGCCGACCTGATGACGGCGCTGAACCCCCTGACCGGCGCGCTCTACCGCGAGGGCCTGGAGTTCACCCGGCTGTCGCGGGAGATGGTCGTCATCCTGACGGGGAAGTACCCCCACCCGCAGAACGTCGTGCCCGGTGGGGTCTCGACGACACTGACCTTGCAGACGCTCAACGAATACCACGCGCGGCTGGGCAAGATCTTCGACTACGCCCAACGGATGCTTGCCGTGTGGGACGACATCCCCGCGTTCTTCTACGAGGCCGACGAGCGCTATCAGTTCGTCGGATATCGGCCCACCAGCCACATCGATCCGGGCTACTGGGACGACCCCTACGCCTACGACGCGACGTACGAGAACTGCAACGCTTGGGGGGAGAAACGCTGGTCGACTCCCGGGGTGGTCCTCAACGGCGAGCTCGTCACGACGCGGCTCACCGACCTGAACATCGGCCTCGAGGAGTTCGTCGAGCACTCGTACTACGAGGAGTCCAGGACCAGCCGGTTCGCCGACGACCCCCTCGGCAACCCGATCTCGCCGTACCACCCCTGGAACAAGCGGACCTTGCCCAAGCCAGGCGGTCGGGACTGGAAGGAGAAGTACACCTGGGCCACGGCCCCGCGGTGGGACCGTCAGGTGGTGGAGGCCGGCTGTTACTCGCGGCTGCTGATGACGGCCAAGGCGCAGAAGATGCCGGCCAGCGACTTCATCACTGCCACGGGCTCCGGCATGCGTTTCCTGGTCCCCAAGGGGGAGATCGGTGAACGCGAGGTCGAGTGGGCGGTGCCCGAGCGTTGGAACGCCTTCGAGCGCAACCGTGGGCGGGCCTACCACTATCTGTTCAGCCAGCTGGTGGGGCTGGAGAGCCTGTTCGAGGCCTACAGGCTCTTCCAGCAGGGCGAGCGGCGGGTGGCGACCCTGACCCCCACCGAGCTGGAGAAGGCGATCCCCCAGGACGAGCGGCGCAGCGTGGGCTGGTGGGGCGCCGGTCGCGGGTGGCTCACACATCACCTGGTCATGGACAAGGGAAAGATCACCAACTACCAGATCGTCACCCCGTCGACGATCAACGCGTCGCCCCGCGACCCGTGGGGCCAGCCGGGCCCCTATGAGGAAGCGGTGATGAACACGCCCATCATCGAGGACCTCTCGAATCCGGCGAGTTTCACGAGCATCGACATGCTGCGAGCCATTCGCAGCTTCGATCCCTGTATGCCGTGCACGACGCACGCGCACACCGGATCCGGCGACGTCGTGCGCGAGGTCAACACCTGCTCGTGCGGCGGCGACTGACGCAGCGGCGTAGCGTGACGGTCCTGGTAGGCGGGGTCAGCGAGCTGTTCCAGAGCGACCTGGACCTGGGGCGGCTGGCTGTGGAGCAGTTGCTGTGCGAGGACCTGGGGCCTGACGTGTCGGTCGAGGAGCTGCACTACGGTGCCGTGGCCGTCGCACAGCGGCTCGAGGAGCTACGTCCCGACACTCTTGTGCTCATCAGCGCCGTCCGACGGGACCGACCCCCCGGGACGGTGGAGCGGCGCCGCCTCGATCCGCCGGAGCTGACTCCCGCGCAGCTGCAGGCTGCCGTAGGGGACGCCGTCACCGGCTACGTCCATGTCGACCTCGTCATTGACGTCGCGGCGGGCTTGGGCGTGCTTCCCCCGCGGACGGTGTCGATCGAGGTCGAGCCGGAGAGGACGAGCTCCGGCGAGGGGTTGACCCTGTCCGCTCAGCGCGGTCTTGCGGCAGCAATGGAGCACGTGCGCACGGAGCTGCGCCGTACTGCCTTGCTCCGGCTGGCCACCGACCTGCGCCCGCTTGTCGAGGGTGACCGGTTGCAGCGGTCAGCCTCTCGGGACACGCTGCGTGAGCTGCTCGACGAACTGGTGCAGCTGGACCGAGAGGCACGTTGGGGCCGGACCTTCACCCTGCGAGATCGCCTGCGGCTGAGCATCGCCAACGACCTGAGCAGCGAGGGCATGGACCAGGTGGACTGGGCGCTGTGGTGGGCGCTGCTCGAGGAGCTGGACCGGCTGCAGGCCGCTGAGGCGCTTCCACCCGATCCAGGGGGGCCTGCTGATCCTAGGACTCGCCCTCAAGGCGCCTGCGCACGTCGTGGGGAAGCTCCGGCGGTATCGCGGGCGCCTCGAGCAGCCCGAGGTTCTGTGGCGGGACCGCCACCCGATGTCCTCGAGCAGTAAGAACAACGAGCGCCCCGTCGGCGAGCACGTCCACCGCCTCACCGTTGACCTCGGGGCCGCCCGGTCCCATGGGGATCAAGCGGGCACGCACCTGACGCCCGAGCGTTATGCACCGCGAGCGGTAGGCGGCGAGCACCGTGTCGACATCGTCGGCGAGCCGAAGTTCGATTGCGTCGGTGAGGCGGCCGAGCAACGGCCCGCGGGGCGGGCTCACGTCGTCGACGAGAACGGTGACCGTTGCCCAGTTGGTTCGGGCTGGACCCAGCTCGACATAGACGCCCAGGCGGGCGAGTGGCCGACCCCCGATTCGCCCGACCACGGTGTCAGGCCAGTCCAGGGCAGCTCCGTCGCCCAGCACGTCGGCGATCGCGAGCGATGCCGTGACGTACGGCCATCCCTCACGTTCCGGCGACAGGACGGGTCGAACCACCAGCGAGAAGCCGAGGCCGCGGCCCGGTTGTACCGTCCATGGCAGCCCTCCGCGCCCCCGGGGTGAGGCCTGGTAGTCCGCCACCACAACCGCACCCGCCGGGGCTCCGCTACGGGCCCAGGCCATTGCCTCGGCCTCCGTAGACAGGAGCGCCGGATAGGCGCGGACCAGGTGATCACCGAGCGACTTCGCCACAACGGCAGCGGCGAGGTCGCCGCTCATCGCCAACCGGCCGGCTGATCGGCCGCGGCGGCCACGGCGTTGAGGCTGCTGACGAGCCGTTGCCACTGGGGAATGGGGAAGCGGGCCATGCCCGACCCCACGACCATCCGGACGCGCTCGCTGTCGGGTTGGGCTCGTGTGCCGGTGGCCTGGACGATCGCCGTCACCAGTTCGGCGTACGACGACGGTGGGAGCTCCAACAGGGCCGCGATCAGGCTTTCGGCGAGGTCGACTGATGTCCCCGGCCGACCGAGGATCCCGTCGATGAAACCGTTGACAGCCTCCACTCGATCATCGTGACCGAGATCGGACCATCGCAAGGCTTCCTCCCGCACTATCGCTGACCACCGACACAGTGGTTCCGCATCGAGCACCGTGATCAGATCCGCCTGCTTCGCTCCCTTGAGCCGGTCCAGCAGGCGCTGCGCCTGCCTGCGCACGGGAGGATCGGCGCTGGAGACCGACAGTGCCTGCCGTGCGGCCAGCCGAGCCCGGGCCGGGTTGCCGTCCTGCTCGTGGGCTATCGCCAGGTTGGCCTTGACCATCGCGTGCTCGGTCGGGCGCATGCTGCGTGGGAAAGCGGCGACGGCCCGGGAGAACGCCACCACTGCGGCGCCGGTGTCATCAGACGCCAGGTGCGCCAGCCCGAGGGTGTTCGCCGCCGCGCCGAGCCCCGGCAGGTCCCCACTGCGCTCGGCCAGATCGGTGGCCTCCACCAGCAGGGGCAGGGCCGATTCGACTTGTCCAGATGTCAGCAACGAGGCCCCTTGCTCACGTGCCGCGGATCCGGCTCGGGTGAGATGGCCAGCCTCGAGGAACAGTTGACGGGCATACGCCATCGCCTGCTGTGCGTCGACGACGTGGCCTTGTTCGTTCAGTACGAGCCCGAGGTCGTACGAGGCGGCCGCCGCCTCCACGGGCTGATCCAGCTCACCAAATGCCGGAACTGCACGCTCGAACGCCTCACGGGCGAGGTCACTGCGTCCCGATTCACGAAGAGCGACGCCGAGCATCGTCAGCGCCTTGAGCTGCTCCAAGTGCATCCCGAGCCGTCCAAAGATGCCGTAGGCGACGCGCAGCGACTCGAGAGCCTGGGAGATCCGAGCGCGCTGCAGGTGCGCCGTACCAAGGTGGAAGGCAACGACGGCATGCTGAGCGGGGTAGCGATCAGCCGGGTATCTGGCCAGACGAGACTCCAGCGCAGTCGTGTCGCCAGCAACACCGTTGTCGCCCTCCTGCTCACCCTCGGGCATCAGGTTCTACCCTTCGGCTGTGACCATCTTGGTGGCCGGCTTCGGTAACGTCCTGCGTGGCGATGACGGCGTCGGCGTCGTGATCGCCGCGCAGCTGCTGAGCGAGTCGCTGCCAGCGGGGGTCCGCGTGCTCGATGTGGGCATCGGCGGCATCCGCTTGGTCCAGGAGCTGCTGGCAGGAGGTGTCGAGGCGCTGCTGATCGTTGACGCCGTCGACCTGGGACGGCCAGCGGGTGCGATCGTGGTTCAGCGACCTGACGTGCTCGACGTGTCGACGTTGAGCCCGACCCGACGTCGCGACGCGCTGGCCGACACGCACCTCGCAACCCCCGCCCGTGCCTTGATGATGGCCCTCGGACTCGGTGTGCTGCCTCCGACAACGCTGATCGTCGGCGTACAGACGACTGACACCGAGACGGCGCGAGAGGGCCTGTCCGAGACGACGACCAGGGCAATCCCTTCGGCCCTGCGGCAGGTCCGACGCCTGATCGAGGAGCACGCTGGGCCCACGCCGTGATTCCGGCATCGGCACGTCCGTCAGACCGGCCGCGACGTGATCTGAATGAGCACTGGGGACGATGGCGGCGGATGGGCCGGGGCGCCGCTGTCGGGTTCGACCTGCATCGCGACGAACCCCGGCAGCCCTTCTCTCAACGCCTCCTCTACCCCGCCTCGAAGCGTTACCGCCGCGGACGTGCATCCGGAGCAGGCGCCCGTGAGCTGCACCCGGACCACGCCGTGTTCGACTCCCAGCACGTTCACTTCGCCGCCGTGCTCATGCAGATATGGTCGAATCTGCTCCAGGGCAGCCGAGGCCGCGGAGGAGTCGGCCACCCCCACGCCGTAGGCCTCCAGCAACCAGGCCACAGCAGGGTCAGCCCGCCGCAGCGGCTCGACGTCACCAAGGACGTCAGCGAGGCGGGTGATGGCCAACCGGTGCAGCGCGTCGACCCCGTCCAGAAGTTCGAAGACGGTGCCCCGCACGACCTCGTCAAGACTCTCCACCTCGCCGAGCAGCTCCTCCAGCCTGTCCAGCAGCGGCCCGAGGGTGGCCAGTGCGGCGTCGACCGGCTGGTCGGCGGATCCACCTTCGGGCGCGACCTGACGCTCAGTCACCGGCGGGGCGCACCTTGCTGACCGCGTAGTCGATCAGCGTCCGGTTCAGTTCTACACCGTGCCGGGCCTTGGCGTGCGCCGCGACCGCCTCGACCAAGGCGTCCGCGCTCTGCGCCCGAGCGACGTTCTTGCACGCGACGCCGACATCCTGACAGCGGAACTCCAGAGCCATGGGATCCTCCCTCGAGGTTGGGCCAGTCATGACGCGCGGGCCTCGCTCTGCCCGTCAAGGTCGTGCGCCAGCGCCTCCAGCGCGTCGGCGACGGCGCCGAGGTCGCCGTTGATCTCGCCCACCAGCCGGTCGAGCGGCGCAACGCGATGCGCGATGGCACCGACTCCGAAGACGACCTTGCCCAAGGTGTCGGTCAGGCGGCGGAGGATGAGAACCACCCAGATCAGGTAGAAGGCCAACGTCGCGACGAGGACGCCCGCCACGACGATGGCGGCGATGGCTGCGACGGACATGTTCGCCTGCCTTTCGTGGATATGACGCGAGATCTTGTGGTCAGGACCCGGCAACCAGGCGCCGAAGCGCGTCCACATAGGCGACGGCGTTCTGCGTGACCTCGGCCACCAGTTCGCGTGTCGTCATCAGTTCGGGCACCGGTTCCAGAGCGACGGTGATGCCGACCCCGTGCTCCAGGATGTCATCAGCGTAGCGACCGCACTCCAGTGCCGGCCGGATGACGTAGGTAGCGAGGATGACCACGAGTGGGGCGACGACCAGTAGTCCCACCGCACTCGCGACCCAAAGGACGACCATCTGGAAGACTCCTCTCGACAGTTGCACGGCGTATGAGGCAGTGTGCTCCTCAGTAGGTGCTTTGCGCTAGTACCGCACTCCGCGACTCGAAGGGACAAAGGATGACCACCACTGCAACACCAGCCACGTTGAAGGTCGGCGTCGTCGGCAAGGGCGGGGTGGGTAAAACCACGGTGTCCGGCCTGCTCGCTCGCTCCTACTGTGCTCGTGGAAACCATGTGGTGGCCATCGACACCGACTCGAACCCGAACCTTGGTCTCTCCCTCGGCCTGTCATTGTCCGAGACCGAGGCGGTGCCGGTGCTGCCTCGGGCCGTGCTGGTGGGAACAGGGGGCGACCCGTCCGCTGACGCACTGCTCAGCAGTTACGGCCGATCCACACCGGCCGGCCCGATGCTGTTGTCTGCGATCCGTGTGGCCGCGGCCGGTGCCGGGTGCACCTGCAGCGGTCACGCCACTGTCCGCAGCCTCCTTGGGGACGCTCTCACCGGCGTCGACGTGACGCTCGTTGACATGGAGGCGGGGCTTGAACATCTGAGCCGCTCAGGTGGCACTCTTGCGTATGCAGACGTTCTCGTCGTCGTGTGTGAGCCGACGCGCAAGTCGGTCATAACGGCTGCCCGCACGGATGCGCTCGCCGCCGAGCTCGGCATCGGGCACGTTCTGGCAGTGGGCAACAAGGCTCGGACGCCGGAGGACGCCGACTTCTTCGTGAGCGCACTCGCGGCTGAAGGTATTGCGTTGGCAGGGGTCCTGCCGTATGACGCGCAGGTCGCCGCACAGGACCGCGCCGGATCGGTGGGCCTGACGCCGGTCGCGGCGGACGTCCAAGCGGCGCTGGACGTCGTTCTCGACGCGATCGACGCTGCGATGGGCGGCCGGCCCATGACGAAGCTTGCTGAACCCTCGCTGTCAAACGACAGACATCGCTAGCGGCTTGTTTTTCCTGGCTCCTCGCTAGATCGTGTGGATGGTGGGTAGGGGCAAGCGGCCGGCGATGAGGTAGACGATGGTGATCATCTTCTGCTTGTTGCGGTAGCCGCGGGCCTTGCGTTTGGCCGCC
>JAABUU010006608.1_pt1 | contig 12350 bp, 16 predicted proteins | sample 5559301 | NCBI WGS metagenome assembly JAABUU01 (sample SAMN10711884, study PRJNA513360) | rock metagenome | isolation source: Antarctica rocks | place: Antarctica: Victoria Land, Richard Nunatak white
GAAGTTCGGTGAAGTACATGGAGAAAGGCATCTCAATAACTTGAGCGACCCCATATGTAGACTTGAGAGTGTCAACATCACCTATTGCGTGCCTGCCAAGTGAGTTGTCCAAAACAATGATGTTGTGAACCTTGGCCAGTTTATAGCTCATCAGCGTTTGCTTGAGGAGCTCATAGTTGAACTGGAAGGCCATGAATATTGGGGCAAAAGGGGGCAGATCTTTGTCATACTGGAGCGCAGGAAGCCAAGACTCGTTTGGCAATCGTGTCTGAGCTGGTGATGTACTTGCAGTATCAGCAACAGCGTGATGGTGACTTGACGAACCATGTACAACGTTAAGTCTAGCGCGAGAGATGTGTGCTTTTGATACTGTTGTGTCTTCCGTTGCTAGGCATTTCGCTGGTCTCGTGTCTGAAAAGCTTGCAGAAACAGAAGAACACGGTGTCAACTGGAGAGTCAGAAAGCAACTGAGGAAAATGGATGCTGACCAGAGGAGAAATAGCTGCACACGATAGTCGCAACGCTTGAGTCGACCAAACATCATGAAGGCAACAAGGCTCGTGCCGCAAAAGATCTTGGACTAGTACATAGTCTGATCTTTGGTGCGGCACGTGCACCTGGGGCAACGCTCAGTGTCTTCTTTGGGGATCTCACGGCTACAGCACCAGACAGCTTCCATTATCCGTTCACCTAGGTGCGGGCACGCTGTTTCCCGCTGCGTTGTAACGACTCAGGGAGCTAGGCGGGGCCATGGGGGTAGGGGTGGGGGGCTTGCCAGCAGGGTAGGGCAGTACCTAGTAGCCCTATCGATTGCCTAAGCCTCTACATAAGGGCAGGTGAACTCGCACTTGCGTCACGGTCAGCAGCTGTATGCAATCTGAAAATGCTCCATCCAAGTCCGAGTTTGATTCCACATTGTGATCTGTTTCGAAAATTAGCCTGTTGCGACTGTGTGTTCGGGCACCATGCATGACCTAATCGCCAACAGCAGGTCGACCTCACTGTCCTGCAGGTCCTGGTGTACATTTAAAAAAAGTGGAATTTTGACACTGTGCCTTATCAGTCAGCTTGCCGACGCCGTTGACATCAGAGTTGGAGGAGAGGCTGGCTGGACACACACAGCACAGTTTGACGACGTGACCGCTGTTGTTGGAGATCGCCTGGTACTTGCCGCTACAAATTTAGCTTTATGTATTATGTGACTCGTACCTTGCAACGCCACTGTCGAACTGCAGATATTCGACTGGGCTGTAGATCAGAAGAACGTCGTGACGGTTCCAAAGCGCAGCTGTGACAACGTCGACAATGGGGTGCAGATCGCAGGGCCTTTAGACAGTCCTATTGCCGTCAGCTTGAACTATAGTGGCACTTTCTTTTTTTCCTCCAGCTTGAAACATCAGTGTGCAGCTGGCTCACTATTTGCTGTGGCAGTGACACCCAAGAACGAAACTGCAGGCAAGCACTTCTGCTGCTATGTTCCTGCCATCCATTTCAGCAGTCTTGCTGACCTGTCACAGTGCTGCATGTGGTCTGTCCTTCCTTCAGGCCAGCCCTCACGCCTGTGCATGGCACGCACATAGTTTTGAGTTTCAAATCCGGGACAAGACTTGAATTTCTCAATGTTCCTTTGGAAGATCAAACAGAGTTGTGCTTGGAGGGCTGGCTCTTGTCATAGTCCCATTGGCCAAGTACAAGTCAATATCAATGAAGACCAAATGCTGTCGCACACTATGCTTTCATGCATGCAGCTTGCCAACCATGCACGCAACAAGTGGGCATCGACCAAAAGGCATTGCATAGCACAGCTCAGAAAACTTTGTTGTGCTGGCTGCTTGCCAGGCTCTGATGTGCATACCAAAAATAAACCTCTGGCCTTGCCTGTAATCTTTTTGCAGATGCAGCTGTCAGCGAGTAGTAGGCGGCTGCCGAGCAATCTCCCTGTCAGACTGGCCAGTGTCGCTGTTCGTAGCAAATAACAATGCACTCAGGAATCCTTCACATAAGCAACGTTATGTTTGCTGCATCATCACCTGACACTACACATGTAACTATGACACTACACATGTAACTATCACACTATACATGTAACTATGACACTACACATGTAACTACAGGGGACACCAAGAAGAGACACGAAGAAGAGCGCGGAGGCAGATTTGAGGATTTGATCAGGGATGGTGTTGGAAACTGTCTGGAGCCAAAACAAGATCCATCTGACAGCGGCTTGTTCACAGCTGTCTGCTACAGCCCTGCAATGCAACTGAAGCCTGGACAGGTGCTTCCTTCTGAGACACCACCCCAATGTGGAAACGTGTTGTAACTGTCATCATGCAAGTTTTAGTTGAGATTGACACTGTCCAAGGCACTTTTCTCCTACACAAAGCGACGTTTCTGTATTACAAAGAGCTGATAGGTGCCTCACTGTCATGCACTATTGCACATCTGCATATCTGATTTGACACAGTCACAGATGCCTCCAGAAACAGCCTGTTCACATGTGTTTGTCAGGCAGTCTTGCATCAAGCTGAAGAGCCTCCCATAGCTTGCGCATGCATCAGTCACACGCATGCACAGCTCCACACGTTTGCAATTGTGTGCAGTTTTCTTGCAGCATCTGTCATGACGCTGCACTGATGATACAGCATGCAAAATGATTTGACAGGTCAATCATTTGCATGCTCAGTCAGTATGTTAGCTATTCTGCATGTTTTGTCTCTGATGGTCAGGACTTAGTGCAGGGCTCCAATCTTGCACAGGATCAGCATCTAGCTCTAGGGTCTTGGCCTCAAACCTAGATACAGTCAACACACTGTGTTGATGCAGATCGAGGATGCTTTCTACTTCTTGCCAAACCCTTTCCCTGAGGGCAACATCGTCGGCGTGGTGAAACAGACGCTAGGTCTGGTTGATGGCTCCAGTCGGCAAGTGCCTCTATCAGAGGTACATAGGACATTTGTCTTTTCTCATAGTATGTCTTGTTCTCCTCATGTGATATCTTTTCTCCTGTTAAGTTATGACCTGTACTCTTCATGTGACGTCTTTTCTCCAGTTTGAGTTGGCTCCCAGCTTTTCATACAGCCTTTTCAGGTGCTATATGCAGAGTCTGGAAGGCTCGTGCATGTACAATCACATCCCATTTGCAGAAATATTGCTTCTCACAGCATAAGACTCAACCCACGTTGGCAAACAAATTTGCTGCTGCAGCTCTATCTACACCACATCTTTGGTCCCTCAAATCTTGTTGTTGGCGAGGGCGCTGAGTTCAGAGGGGGCAATGCAGAACCACCTTTGGCTGAGCCCTTCCATACAGTCGTCAACGGCTCCCAATTTGTGTCTGACATGTCAAGGTATGTGTCAATGACTGCTGCACCTGCCAGTGTTTCTCACATGTCTGCGTCGTAGGATGTGAGCTCAACCACAACCTCCTTACATCATCATCATTTACTGTTGGGATGGAATCACGTGTCTCCTTATGTGCTGCTCCTATGCATTGCAAACAGTGCTGTCTTTGCCTCAGTAAGGCATCTGCTGACCTTCATTTCACAGACGAAGCATGTGCTGGCATGTATTGTACGCTGCTGTACAGTCATGACATTGGCATAGTGCATACCACAGCAGTAAACCAAAGCTGATGATAGTCGTGCCACTGGCATAGTGCATGTTACAGCAGCAAATCAAACATGCAATCTCCCTCTGAAGTGTACTTCACATACCAGCTCTTGGACGCATCAATGTGTGCGTGTGCGTGCGTGCGTGTGTGCGTGCGTGCGTGCGTGCTGACATAGAATCTGTTGCAATGCAGGCTGGTCAACATTCATGTCATCAACACCCTTGGTGTGGCGCCAGAGGATGTGCCCCAGTGTATAGAATGCTGGTGCACAGATCCAGAGCACGAGCTGAAGGGAAAGCATGGCGGAGGCAGCTGCTGCTCACAGTGCCCCTCATCAGCACTCAACACCACCATTAACACATATCATCTGCAATTCAATGTGACTTACAGGTAGTGCAGCCTGCCTCAAACTTTTGCTATTTGCATGTACACTGATCACTATGTCATTGATCAGACTGATAAGCTGCACAGTTCATGGTGCTGCTTGCGTGCTAGGTTGACGCATAAGCAAGCTGCCATTGCTGTCCATACATGCACTAAATCACGGCTGCCCATCAATACAGAGCTTGCAAACATGTAGCAGACGTTGAGGCTTGCATGTTTGATGTCTTTGTTCTTCTGCAGGGTTCTAGAGCCCAGCACACCTGTAAAGCCAGTGATCTCATACATGCTGGACGCAGCAAACGGGTCTATCGAGTATGATGTTGTGCAACAGCCAGATAAACAGACGGCCCAGCTATCGCTGTCGGGACCCATGGACGCCAGGTGTCCTCAGACGAGCAGTTTCGGTCTTCTTCGCTGTCTCGGTCATCAGCACATCGGCGGTCAGTGTATGCGACTGATTAACCAGGACACTGGCGAGGAACTTTGCAGCTCATGCCCGTCTTACGGCGATTCTGACAGCCGCGAAACAGTCGGCGAAGAGTCTGGGTACCTGGTGAAAATGTCGCAGACAGTCTTCGACCAGCCCAAGCAGATTCTGCCTGGAACCAATGTGACTATCGAATCAGAATACGATCCTTCCGAAAACCATTTTGGGGTGATGGCACTGTTCTTCTTGGACTTGGTGGACTTCAATACCTCCTGTCCAGGACCTGTCACAGCCACCACAGGTAATGCATTCCAGTGCATCATATGCCACCATAATGTTACCTTCCTTCAATGTATGACATGGTCACTGCATGCTATGGAACATGCATGTCACCTGGAAACAATCCAATCAGCCTTTGCTCACATTTGCAAGTGATGATTGTGATACTCCTGAGCTTCCATTCTCAGCTATGGCCAATGTCAGATATTGCCAGGAGACTGCTCTGTAGGTAGTAGACAAACCTGTCTTGACTGCCGTATCAAACCCTCCTGTTTGGTGTGGTATGGTTCAGTTGACGTAACAGCATTTGTGATTGCTGTGATGTAGGCTCAGCTTTTGGACCAGACTACGCACATCATGAGGGCACAGCTTTTGGCTTCTATGCAAGTGGCTTTGGGCACCTGGAGTCTGGTGATGAGCTGCAATCAGATCCAGGTAGGCCTGTCATGATTTTCCAATCAATCTGACAGTCTGAAAGTCAGCAGTAATAGGCTCCATGTCAATGTGTACTGATGCAGGGCCCACATCAGCGCCACTTATGCTTGAATCTAAACAATAAAAATAACAGTAACAGAAATAACAATAACAATAATAATAATTTAACGCTTTCCAGCTCATGATGAGCTAGGTACGTGCAGGACAAGTCCTGTCTCTCCAGAGCAGCCTGTCTTGTGCATCCCTGAATCTAACAATAATAATGATAATGATGATTACATGTTTCAGCAACTGTTAGGTGTATGTGGCACAAGTCTTGTGATAGCCATGTCTATAGCTAGACTCTAGCAGATGAGCAGTAGCAGGCTGCTTTGACTGCAACCTCGAAGTACATTTACTGTATTTGCAATCCATAAACCCTGGACCCAGCTGCACAGTGGCGTACTAAAGTTGATAGCAACCTATGGCACTGCTTTGTTTGGATAAGGATTTTTATTGCAGGAGACACTCGAGGCATTGATGACACAGCTGATCCACAATCAATGCCAGCTAACAGAAAAAGCGGTGCTATATTTCCAATAATAGTGCTTGTCGGCAGTTTGGTCATTTTTGCAGCAGCTGGCTTGTTTGCTTGGACTCTGCAGTCTAAACATCAGAAGTATGAGCCTCTCAGCCAAAGCGATCTCACTGAAGAGATCAGCAGTAGACACAGGTCACAGCGTTCCAGCACAGATGCCTAGCTTGGGCACATTTGCAAGATATGTTCAGTCAGGGACAACTGAAGTGCCTCAGCAACAGCAGTCAAGCTCAATGAACAAGACCAGTACATAACATACTAGTACTATATTCATATGCTTAACGCCTGGTTGTACAACACATCCGAAACTGTTTGCCCTGTAGCCCATTGCATATTGTGTTTGGGTAAGCATGTACCATGCAGACTCTGCTGTCAGTGTTCTGTGTGAACAGCTGTTTTAGCATCAACAGCTGCTTGTATTGTTGATTGCAAATCTTCCAGCATACACACCTGATTGTGGTGCGAATTAATCTGCAGAAGCCTGCAAGTGGGTATTTGCTGTTTTCAATATTCGGCTTGAAAAGTGTAAATCTACGGTGCATTGTAATCTGATATACGTGCAACAGCCGCAGGTAGCTGGCAGGCAAGGTACATATACGTTTTGTCATTATGCGAAATCGCTTTACTCGCCTGCTCAAAGTGCATTGTATGCATATAGATATTTACAGACTACGTCAAGTGTATAAGCAAATTTGGTACGCAAAAGGGCTGCAAGAAATCAAACATGACACCTTGTTGCACTCTGGCTTGCACTAAGTTTGTTGTCATTCGCTCAATGGTGCATGCTGAGGCTGAACAAGCTGCAGACAGGCAGCATGCAGTTCACATCTGCCAGCAGTCTCATTCCAATGACACACTTTCATGTCAAAGGCATGCTGCCATGAGCATGCTGCTAATGGGCAGAAGCCCTAGCAAATGGCCTGCACATACATGTCAGGCTGCATACAGAGCTCAGATTTGCACTTTGTGACGACAAACAGTGTGCAAACACCTCCTGGGCATAATCACTTGCTGAGCTGATAAGCCAGCGGATTGCTACCCAACTGCAGCAACACATCATGCAGAGGCAAGATCTGCTGCTTTACTGTTTAATCCAAGCTGCTGTTTCTGTTGCAACCTGTCTGCCAGGCTAATTTTTGAAAAGTATGCTATGTAATTGACTTCGGTGCTGGTGGATAGCGCCCATGTGCCATTCCAGGGGTTCATAACCATGCCAGCCACCTGTTCCAGCTCCAGTCCGGTGCCTTCTGTCAGCATAAATAGCTCCTCTGCACAGCACAGGACTCAAAACCTATAAAAAAAAAGGGATTGCACCAGAAAAGCAAAAACAAACAAAGAAAGAAAGAATGAAGAATGTTGTATTTGCTGTGTTTTGCTTTGTATATAGTGTTTGATGTCACTTTTACGTTTTTGTTCTGTGTCGTATAAGAGATGTTAACAAGTACAAACAGAAAAAGTAGGACAGCGAAAGCTGTAGCCTCCCATGTTGAGGTCATGTTTGCAGAGTGCCAGGAGCTGATGAAGACCATGTGCCTTGGTCTTGCTGATCAAGGATTGAGTCCTTTGTCCTGATCAAGTTTGGCGAAACTCACTAGACTGCTTTAGACTTTTGATCCAGACAAGCTTGTGTGACAGTGCTGCATCTGAACGCAGGGTTGATAACGTTGCTTTGCAGGCAAGCATGGTACATGCACATGAGGCTACAAGTAGACAACAATCAATGTTGGTCATAACTGGCAGGGTCTGCTTGACAAGCTGAGCATGAGGTGGTCTCGCCTGGAGTAAGGAACTTGTTCCAGTCATGTGTTCCCACAGGTACAACTCCTGTCAAGTGCTCGGCTCCCAGTATTGCCAGTGCATAGCCCCGAGGTGTCCTATTGATAGTGGAGATAAACAATGCTCCATTTGACTTTGTCAAGGATCCTAAAGTCTTGAGAAACTGCCGGGGCTGATCCACATGCTCTATGATCTCAAGACCCATGACAGCATCAAATTGGGAGCCTGCATGCACGTCAGTGCCTAGCCTACACTCACATCTGGCAGTCTCTCTCAGAAGCTGTCTCAGCACACAGTTGAGATGACTTGTGGGATTGGCCAACCTTGGCAACAAACAGACTTCTAGATCACCATGCCTTGACTATCTTACTATGCAGATGTCTAGCAGCTTGGCTGTCCCTGCCGGCAAAATAAGCAGGCAGCAGGGTTCGGCATGTGCACTTTCATGATGCAAAAGCTCACAGGCGACAAGGGGGATTAGCTCTTGCTGACTGCTCGCATTGCACATACAGCTTGAGCCCACCAAAGTCAGATTGGAGTCACAGCATGAGCAAGCTTTCACACTCCCAGCATGCCCGTCACAGGCAACATGCTCATGGAACCAACCTGAGCTTGCCAGCTCCTCAGCAGTCACAGCCAAATAGGTTGTTCTTTCAGCAACAACTGGGTCTGCTTGAGCATGGGCAATGGCAGCACTGATGTTATCATGTTGTGGCTCTATGCCAGTCACGTTGGCACCCATTCTTGCCAACGCCTGCAATTCTGCTCAGCTCAAATGCCATTTGGGATGCAATGTTTGTCTGTATGTACAGCAGCATATTGGTCCTTTACTGTATTCATGTGCCCACATGCAGGGAATTGGTGAAGAATGAACTGCATCTGTGCAATCGCCTCTCTGGACCTCAAGACAATGCTGTGCAAGCAGTCAGTGCGGGGTCTTGCCTTCTTTGAACATACAGCTATGAAGTGAGATGAATTAGCTCAGGCACTCAGACACATACATGCACAACAGGACTCGGATGCCTTCTGCTGCCCCACATTCTGAATCGTTCGTAATGAAGCAAACAAAGTGTTGCAGAGCATGGGCAGTCTTAGACACCCAACATGCGCAATGATTCAATGTACGTCATGCTTCGAGACTCCACAGACAGGAGTCATGAGTGGAGGGATGTATGACCTCTGCAAGAATGCCACCTCCACAGCCAACATCTAGGAAGGAAAGATCCTTGAAAGGCTCAGCCTGTACTGGGTCAATCCTGTGAACATGTCACATGCCATGCATACTGAGGCTGCAGGTGACCAGACAAGACTCTCAACAGCTGACATCACAGCACAGTAGGTTTAAGTCCTTACTTGAAGGAAAGACATAGGGCGTCTCGCAGGAATTTGCACCGCACAGGATTCATGGCATGTAGAGGCCTGAAGGCTCCATGAGGGTTCCACCATTCGTTGGCGAGCTCAGCAAACTTCCTGATCTCCTCAGGATTGGTGGACCGAGAAGATGGAGCAACTTGAGGCAAGCCCTTGTTTGTAGAACGGAAGTGCTGACTGCAAGCATAACACGATATTGCGACTAGGCTCGAGCGACCATGTTGAGCAGCAGTCCCTCACGCACAAACAAAGCACCTGGATTGATGCTGACCTTGCTCAGAAGCACACAAGTTTGCTGAAGTATTGACCCAGCGGACGAGTGGACGCTCGGAGAGACAAGCTCTGAATGGCAAGTGCACGCAGGTCCAATCAGTGATACAGTGGGTTGTGACCAACTGGGAAAGACAGTGTGGTGCAGACTGCCTGCGGCTGGAGCAACGGATCAACTTAGCCAGAGACATGCTGCAAAGATCACAACTTTGGACATCAACAGCTTCTTATCATTTGGACATGAGAGTCTCATGTTCAAATATCGGATATGTGGCATAATTCAGCTCGAGCATCTCAGGCACATCACCATTGATCAATGCACACCAGCAAATGCTTGATGCAAGCTTGCACCACTGCAACTTTGCTGCATCTTGCACTTTGCCTGTAATCTGGAAGGCCAGATGTTATATTAGATGTCGCTGCATACGGTCGAAGATAATTAGTCATTCCCTTGATGACCTGCCTTATGTTAAATTGGCCAGGGGAAAGGTGAGACAACGACTCCATTCAAACACGTCATATGACAAAGTTTTTAAACGGCTAGGCAGGTGAAAATTGGCGACTTTGCATACACATGCACAACAGTTATTCAAGCATTGCTGAAGCTGCTCAAGTGTGCCACACTACCTCACTAAACAGGCGTAACATTTGATGGCTGTCAACCTTGAACACAGTTGATTCGTGTCAGAGTTGACAAGCATCAAAGTCCTGATATATATGTTTTCAACTTCCAGGTACAAATAACTTGCAACAGCTGCAATAACAAGTAGTTGCTGCAGTCCTGGCCAATGCTGCATTTATTTTCAGGCCTTGACTAAAAAAGAGGAACGTGGGAAGAATCACTGAGGCATTAAATCCTATAAGCAAGCGATCCATGACAAGGTTTGCTATGCAACCCAACTTCACACAGCAAGCCTTCTCTAACTGGTAGCAATCAGTGGGTACGTGCTATTGGCCCACCGAGGCAGAATAGCCTGAAGATATGTGGTCAGCTGATTAGCAATGTTTATATGTGCATCTACACTTGGATGTCCGTCACACCAGTTGTCTGTAGGAAAGTTGATGCCATTCAGCTGCAGTAATTGCACGTTGGATAGCCCCTGCATGCGTGCTGAGACATACAAGCTAGCCATGTATTGTAGGTAGTATGTGGTCTGGTTGTATGAAGCTGTTGGTACAGACTCCAAGGGGTAGGTGAGGATCACAATCTGAGGAGAGTTGTAAACTTTATTGACCTGCAGCAGATGATCACAAAGCAATGAGCAACAAAGAGATCAACAGCACCACGCTTCATCGCTGGCAACATTGAGCTACAATGGAACGTGTGAGCTTGCTGGCTGCATGCATGCAGCTCAGCAGCTTGCAAGACATCAAGGTTGTGAGTGCAATGCTGATGACCAATGCTATCACCTGCACATATGCAGCTTGCAAGACATCAAGGTTGAGATACCCAGCAAGGCATATAAGGGCCTCTTGCAGATGGCACAGAAGATGCAGCTCCAAAAATTCCCAAATGAAAGGTCACTGTTTCACTCGTGGCTACACGTGGACTGGTCACAGCAACAAAGATCTTGTTAGGAGGGAGTGTCTTGACCAGCCCACCATCCTGACTGAACTCGAAAGAGGATCTCATACAGCGAGTCACTCAGGACTGTGCATATCTGACCCTAAGGGAAGACATCTGCTCTGTGAATGAATGCACCATTTTGGCACCAATCCATGTCACTTTCTTCTTTGTGTTGAGATTTCAGGTTTACTTTCAGACAGGACTTCTGCAGCAGCTCACCTGATCTATAAACTCCAAGTATGGGGTCTGCCAGGTTTCAAGGTCTGTGGCATCAAGTGCAAAGTCATTTGCTCCACCAGCCATCACAACAACCTGCAGTGGCAAACTGAACGCGTGCCAAGCATGTACTTGGACTGAATAGCTTTGCAGTGCATGCAGGAAAACATACAACACTAACAATGGCTACAGGTGTGCTAGCCGTTGTTTTGTACTGGGTACCTGCTAGGTGTGTCCAAAGTTAGTTCTGTGTCCAAACCTATTTCTGTGTCTGAACCTAGTTTCTGTGTCTAAACCTACTTCTGTGTCTAAACCTAGTTCTGTGTCTTAGCCTAATCTTTGTGTAAACCTAGTTTCTGTGTCTAAACCTACTTCTGTGTCAGAACCTAGTTCTGTGTCTAAACCTCGTTTCTGTGTCAACCTATTTCTGTGTCTAAACCTAGGTCTGTGTCTAAACCTAGTTCTTTGTCTAAACCTAGTTCTCTGTCCAAATCTAGACCTGTGTCTAAATCAAGTTCTGTGACTAAACCTAGATCCATGTCTAAACCTAGTTTTGTGCGCCAACATATACTAACACTGAAACGATGCATGAGCGCTTGCAGCATAACCCTTGTTGTGCAGAAATTGATGCATATGGCAAAGTGATGCATTGAGCATGGTTTCTGCTCCAAAAGCCAAGACAGCTCTGTTGAGACCATCACTGCAGAGAAGATTGCTGTCAATGACTGAAGCGAGCAAGGCTGTCATGACAGCAGCCTCAAGCATCATCATAATATGCATACAATGCTAGGCTTAGTAATGATTACTCACCTGTGGCACCCACTGCGTAAAATTAGTAATGATGGTGGAGTTGTCACCAGCAACCTGTCTATCAAACAAGTCACTGTCCAAGGGATACTGAGCTTCATATTCCCATTCTGCCAAAGGCTCTTCTTCGGTCGCTGCTTCAGGAGATGCTTGAGCAGCTGCTGCAGCAGTTGCCTCAGCGTCTGCGATGGGCACGTCGTATGTGACTACACCAGAGCCTGACCAAGCCAAGACTTGGTAGTCTGCCTGTAGATTGGACGCAGTCAAGGGTCCCCAAGCCAGAGTTGCGTCTTGCGTGTCAAGGCTTGGAAGGCAGCCATAGGCGGTACAGGCACCGTAATTGCAGTTACTGTCCCCGCCCGTGTTGGCGTATCCAGTGAGGAAAGAGTCTCCTGCAGGTGTATGTCAGTTGTCAGCATGTGTGTGGTGGCACATTTAGGTGGACATGTCGTGGGTAGACGTTTCATGGGTGGACATCTCATGGGTAGACATCTCATGGGTAAATATCTCAAGGGTAGACATCTCATGGGTAGACATCTCACGGGTAGACATCTCATGGTTAGGCAAGGTGTTGGATTGATGTAACAAGGGCTGCAGTGAGTGTGCTGCTTCTGAAAGCCTGCTTTAGAAG
>JAABUU010006615.1_pt1 | contig 12338 bp, 13 predicted proteins | sample 5559301 | NCBI WGS metagenome assembly JAABUU01 (sample SAMN10711884, study PRJNA513360) | rock metagenome | isolation source: Antarctica rocks | place: Antarctica: Victoria Land, Richard Nunatak white
CCGCCGCCTGTGCGGCCCATCTCACGGGCACGCCGTCCCCGTCTCTGCTGCCCCAGGTGCAGCCGACCACGCTCAGCGCGCCGCTGCCGCGCGCCGCGTAGCGTTTCGCCCCAACTGAGCGATTACCCCGCCTCTAAGGCCTTCCGAACGAGCCCTTCCCCACGCACCTTTTCCAGCGCCCGGCGAAAGGCCTCCTCGACCAGGTGCGGCGTCAGCACGGCGTTGCCCTCCAGGTGGTGCAACGCCCGTCTATCCTCCGACACAGCGGCCAGCGCCGCGGCGTCCAACGCCAGGGCTGTGTCTGTCACGCGGGGTAGCAGCCGGCGCAGCAACGCCTGCGTCGTCGGGACATCGAGCATGCCCGGACCGATGAGCGCGGCCGCCGCCCCCCCCTATCCCTCGGCCAACCGCTCGGCCGCCGACGGGTCGATGTCGCCGCCCGCGGTCTGCGCCAGACCCAGCGCGCGCGCTTCCGGGACGGCCACCGCGACCGCCCCGGCGATCTCGCGGCAGGTGGCGATTTGTAGCTTACCGGCCCCCGCGCGCAACGCGCCGACCCCCGCCAGTATGATGGCGCCGGGTACCTCAATCGAGCCACCAGCGACGAGCACAGCGCCGCGCGTGTCTTTGCCGCGTCCCCCGCGTGCGGCGTCGTCCGGCCGCGGCAGCGGCCAATCGCGCAACAACTCCGGCGTCACCGCGATGGGCGTGTTATCCTCCAACGGTCTTGGCATCGGGCTCCTTGGTTACTCTCTCCCCGGCATCTTCGATCGGGGCTACGTGGTTGAAGAGGCGCAACGCCAGTTTGCCGTGCGTGCCGAGCGCCGGGTCGAACTGATACGACGTCACGGAGCAGTTGGCGACATCCTCGGCGCGGTCGATGGCCAGGATGTCCTCTTCGGTCATGCGCTCGAGCAAGTAGCGGACGCACAGCACCACGACCGAGTGGCACACGATCAGCACGCGCTCATGGCTGTACTCGCGCGTCAGCGTGTCGATGACGCTGCGCAGACGCAGGATCACATCGCACCAACTCTCGCCGCCAGGCGGGCGATGGTAGAACTTGCCCAGCAGACGGCGTGCCTCGGCCTGCGCGGGATAGCGCTCTTGAATGCCGCTCGTGGTCAGGCGATCGAGGATGCCGAACTCCTTCTCGCGCAGCCGCTCGTCGACGACCAGGGGCACAAGACTGGGGTTAATCCCCCCGATCTCCCGCACGATCTCCGCAGTACGCCGGGCGCGCACGTACGATGAGGACAGCATGATCGTCGGTCGCTCGCCGAGGGGCAGCGCTTCGCACCAGCGGCCGAGGGCGGCCGCCTGCCGCTCACCGAGTGCGGACAAGGGGACGTCGACGTCGCGTAGGGGGATGTCGATCACGGCCAAGCCCTCTTTCAGCGCGGCGTCGCGCGCCACGTTGCCCGCGCTCTCACCGTGGCGTACGATCCACAACACGTCCGGCCACTTCTGCTCCCGACTCACATCCACACTCACTCTCACGCCTGACGCTTCATCCAGACCGTTCAGACCGTTCCCCCACACTCTCCACCGACCGGCGGCCCGTGGTCGCCGCCGACCCATCGCCTAGGTCAAGAACCGTACCACCTGGGGTGCGGCGCAGCGGTGACGGAACTGGTCCGGCGATGCGAGGGTCCGAAAGAATGCTCACCCGGCTCGATGACCCACCATGGCTCCCAGGATCGCGCCGTACAGCCAATGGGCCAGCACCATGACCGCAGGGCGACCCGGCCGGTCGCGTTCGGGCGGCGGTAGGATCCCAAGGGCGGGAATCCAGCCCTTGTAACTGGTTGCCCAGACCAGGCTGGCGAAGATGACGCCCTGCAGCGCAGGTCCAAGCGGCACACGCAGGCGACGGGACAGCAGGCCAAAGAGCGCTCCGGCCGTGCTTCCGAAGAGGAGATGCAGCGCGACCGCCAGGGCGGCCTGTTCCTTTGGCGGCCAAAAACCGAACACCAACAGGGCCTCCGGACTTCGCCATCAGTATCAAAAGAGCCCAAGAACCACTTCTTTACCGTTTCTATAAGCGTGACGACCTCGCGCCGGTCGCGTCACGATTACGAGCGGCGCGACCAGTGCGCGTCGCTCACCTGGCACTGGGCGAGCTCGAACGTCGTGCGGTACGCCGTGAAGTCGACCTGCTTGTTGACCGCGTAGAGCGCCCGCGGCGCGCACAGGAAGAGCGCCAGATCTTGGTTGTAGACGAAGCGGTCGATGCGGTTGGCCATCAGGGCCAGCTGGACCTGGGAGGTCTGGCGCGTGAACTCCGCGTACAGCGTCTCGAAGGCCGGGACGAGGGGACCCGCGCGGTACTCGCCGGTCTCACCGACGACGGCGCGGTGCAGTTCGAGCGTCGGCGCGTCCGCGGTCTGTGTGCCTTGATCCAGGATGAACACGTCCCACGCCCGCGGACGCTCCTTCTCCGCCAGGCGTCGCCGCGCCTGCAGTTCCTCCTCCTCGCCCCGGTAGACGGTTACCTCGACGTCGAGGCCGAGCACCGCGCGCAGGTCGGCGGCGACCGCCCGCGCCACCGGCTCGAGCTTCCCCATGGCGGCGATGCGCAGCGGGCGGCTTCCCGCGCCGCCCGCCTCGCGCCACAGCGCGGCCGCGTGGACGGCGTCGTACGGGTATGGCCGGAGGCGATCGGGGAACAACTGCGCGAGGGTCAGCGGCGTCGGCGGGGTGAGCCCGGCGAGCGGGCGGGCGCGTCCGTACATGACATCTTGCGCCAGCGCCTCCCGGGCGACGGCGAGGTTCAGCGCCCGCCGCGCGCGTCGATCCGCCAGCGGCAGCCCGTCGGCGTCGCGGTTGATGATCCCGACGATGGCGCGCATGGGGTCGATCGAGACGAGCTTGGCGTGCTCGGATTGCGCGACGCGCGCGGCGTCGGCGGGCGCGATCTCCGTCACGATGTCAACCTCGCCCTCGGTCGTGCAGACCAGGTCGAGCGCCCGCTCCGGCGAGATATCGTTGCGGAAGACGACCTCCTGTAGGCGCGGGCCGCGCGCCTTGTCCCAATAGTCCGTGTTGGCGACGAGGCGTACGCGCGGGGTGCGATCCTCGCGCCATAGCCAGGTGGCGGCGAACGGCTCGTCGTTGATGGTCGCCCTCTCTGTATCGAGCGTGGAGTGGCCCTCGACGAGGGTGAATGGTCCGGTGCCCCACGGGCCCGGCGCATCGATGCTTCACCAGCGCCCCTCGCCGGCGCCATTGCGGGCATACCCAAAGCCGAGTTCGTCCCAGAAGCGCGTGCTCATGATGTGCGTCGCCCGCAGCTTGCCGAGCGCGAGCCCATCGGGGGCGGGGAGGTGGAAGCGCACCTGGCGCTCGCCCGTCACCTCGCAGCGGGTGGCGCGGTCGATATTGAAGGCCGTGCCCGGCGGGTGCGGGGCCACCCAGCGGAGCTGCTCGTCGAAGCTGCGCTTAACCGAGGCGGCGGTGAGCGGCTCGCCGTCGGGGAAGCGCTCACCCGCGCGCACCTCGACCTCGAGCGTGCGGTCGTCCGCCCAGCGGTAGCGGCGCATCGCCGCCGTCCGGATCTTGCCCAGGGTGTTGGTGCGGACCAACTCCTCGACGGTGTTGTAGGTGATGTAGAGCCAGTTGAGCCGGCTCGGATCGACGACGTGGACGACGCCGATGGGCTCACGCGCCCGCCCTATGCCCGCCGCGCGCCCGGCGCCTGTGACGGTAGACGTCACCTTATCGACAAAACTCATCGCTCTCCTCTTTTGTTTCGTATGGCGGCTGAACCGGCTCCGTTGGAACCGTCGCGCCGTCAAGCCGCCTCGTCCGGTTGAGAACGGCTGGCTATTTGCCGGCCGACCCCGGCTCGGCGAGGCGGCGGTGCGCCTCGGCCTTGGCGGTCTCGGGCAGCACCTCGTTGGCCGCGCCCGCAAGCTTGCTCTTGAGCGAGCCGGCGACGACGTGGTCCTTGCCCGCCATCAGCGCCTCGAAGCCCTGCCGCGCCACCTCGGCCGGATCGTCCTTCTTGCCCGCGCCTGCTTTGGTGTCGTCCATGCCCGCGCGGTGGAAGAAGTTGGTGTCCGTGGGCCCTGGCATCAGCGCGGTGACGCTCACGCCTGTGTCCTTGAGTTCGTTACGGAGCGCCTCCGCGAACGAGAGCACGAAGGCTTTGGACGCGCCGTAGACGGCCTCGAACGGCGCGGGCATGGTAGCCGCGATGGATGAGGTAAACAGGACGCGTCTGTTCCCGCGCCCGACCATGTCTGGCAGCACCCGCTTGGCGAGATGCACCGACGAGGTGACGTTCAGATCGATGAGCTTGAGCTCGGCCTGCAAGTCGGTCCCGCGCGTGAAGTCGCCGCCGACGCCCACGCCGGCGTTGATGGCGATAGCGTCCAGCGGGCGGCCGCTCGCCGTGATTTTGCCGTACAATTCCTCGACGCCGTCGTAGGTGGCGAGGTCGACCTGCAGACTCTCGACCGCGGCGCCCAGCCCCTCGAAGGCGTGCGCGGCCGTGGCGATGGCCGCGTCCTCGGCAGCGACCAGGAGGTCGAAGCCGTGCTGGGCGAATTGCGTGGCGAGTTCGTAGCCGATGCCGTTGGAAGCGCCGGTCACGACGGCGAAGGGTTTAGTCGATGAACTAGTCATAATGTTCCGCTCCAATCTTGAACGTGGTATTTCTCTGTAAACGTGTACGATTAGGGCAGGCCGAACGGGAGAACAGGGGTGGCAGCGGAATTGGGAGACATATGCACACTCGAACAGACGCTGGTACTACCTATAGTGTATCCTCCGCTACCCGGTCACCATGCCCTATTCACGTTATATGCGGAAGAGCCCCTGTCTGTGAGCAGGTCCATGGCGTTCCTGTGCTTTGTAGCCGACATTTGCACTAAAGTGCAAAAGGAGCTTCAAATTCCTCAGTGCAAAGGGGAGTTGCAAATTCACGCCAGGCGTGGAATCAGCGGCGCACGCTCTCCGCTGTCGCGTCCCAACCGCTTTTCACGCTCAGAAACGTGGCCCTTGAGCTGTTCCTCAGTGCAACCCAATGGCCCAATTTTGTTCCTCGGTGCAAAGTTCAATTGCAAAAAGCGCCGAGCGGCCGGTGACGGCCGACGGATGCCAGGCGTGGAATGGTACCTCCACATGCAATGTTAGACTGCAAAACAGTGCAAAGACGTTCTTCAAGGCACAGTTCCGCATCCAAAGTGACGGTGCGAGGAACGGTTAGCGAGAAAGGTGCTGATTGTGATGCCTCAGTCGGTCGGAGGGGTACTCTGTTGTGGAGGCGCAGGCTGTTGAGATGCAATGTGCTGGACAGATGCATCATTTGTAGATGTAGATAACGGTATATTCGCAGAACCTGACCTGGGATTGCCCTTGGGCGGGTTATTGAATAGTGGCGCTTCTTTCGCGGAAGCGGTGCTCTCGCGGCATATTGCCTTTTCAAACTCAGGGCTGATAAGCTCACTCCCATCTGCCTGCATTATGATTGATCCCCTCGGCTGTTACTTTGGCTTTGCGGAGCAGTTGATGACGCCTGTGCCGGTTGGCTCGACGGACGGGGCGTCCCCTTGGGGGGATTATTGAATAACGGCGCTTCCTTCGCTGAAGCGACACTCTTCCGACCCTGTCCAATGGTGTAAAGAGCCACTTCGTCATAATCACGACTAGTCATCTATGCCCTCCTTGCTCGACGTAGGAGCAACCGCTTTTGCTTTATTCTCGTTCTCGCCCACCTGAGGGGCAACGCTCCCAGGCAAGACGTCGTCGCTCCCAGGCAAGACGTCGTCTACAGTAAACATCTCGATATAGTCACAGTCTTCTATCTTGATGATACCACCCATCGTACGCGACTCTTCCTGAATAAACTCCTTTGTCTCCGAGTCTACAACCCAAATTCGTTCAACATAGATTTGCTGAGATCCTGGAGAGAGAGTGGCCGCCGACGACTTGCCAAATGCTCCACCGACGACCTCCTTTGACTTTAGATGGAACAAGATATAGCAGGCCCGCTCTTCCAAGAAAAACTCATCCCATGCTGTAGGTATAGGATTAGGCCTTTTTCTACAAGTTAAGGATTTTAAGCCGTTGTCAAGGCCATTTTTGCAGCTTTTAAGCCAACCTGACAGCTGTTATGTTGCACAAACGCATGAGGCGCATGGCGTAGCGACAGCCGTGTGTGGGAGCAAAAGGCTCGTGGACGTACGGCGTATATGCTGCTACGCTCCCTTTGCCACCCCGAGCGGCGGAAATGCGGGTACTTGACATGTGGCTCAGAACCTTAACTTGTAGGCAATAGGATTAGGCATTTGGACATGAAGCCTCTTGAGAACTAGTCTCCACCATTTGGGTCGTAAAACTCGAAGGTAGTAGAGTGCCAGCACGATAGCGAAGGGTGCAACGACGAAGTAGACGAGCCGCACAGGAATAGCGACATACCAGGGGGTCCCCGCTTTAGCCGCGTACAACAGCACGCCGGATAAGATGACGTAATCAAACAAGCTGTACGCGATGAGTTGAATAGTTGACTCCCCAAAATTGCGACGCTCGCCAGGCACGAGCGCATCATAGAACTGAAGCGCAACGAATCCTGGTACCACGAAATACAGGAAGAGGGTCAAAGTCTCGGGTGTAAGAATGGTCTTCGCTTCCATGAAAAGTCTTTACACTTCCTCTCAAATTATCACTCGTTGTTAGCCAAGCGTGAGCGCCTCCAACCACGTCGGTCCCCTCCACAGCCATGTCCATCCCGTACGCTTGGAGCCACGCGTCCCCGAACGTCTTGGTTACAGAACCTCCGAGAAAGCCCACGACTTCAGTCGTGGGATGCATCGGATCGGCGCACCGACGGGCCGCGACAAGCGGCGCGTCAACGGCCGCCCTCCGCCTGATACAATGAGGGTGAGCGCGCCGGATGTTCCGGATCGCCCTCACCCCCGGATGTTCCGGGCCGCATGTCCGCGATAACGGGTCTTCCTGATGCCGTTGTCCTTGAGCGAAAGCTCTCCTCGTCGTGCTTGAGAGGGGCATCGTTGTCATGGCGGCGTTCGCTCGACGGGGAGCGGTGCATGGCACTCCGCGACGCCCTGCGGCGTCCTGATGTGACAGAAACGTTGCATTGGAAGCTCCGTGACTACCCACGACGTGTGGGGGCTAGACGAGAGAATCCCACCGGCTTCAGCCGTGGGAGTGTCAACCCCACCCTGTCGCCCGCTTGCAGGACGTCCAACACCGGCGTCATCAGTAGCTGATGTCGAGGGCGCGCATGTCGGTGAACTCCGCGCTCGCCGCGATCCCGTACTGGTCCAGCACGTTGCTCCCAAACACGTCGGCCGCTTCCGCCCGTGCCTGGGCCGTCGCCCCGTCGTTCCACGCGTCGAGCACCGCCCCCATCGCCGCCCCGTCGAGGTGAACCTTGTCGCCCTCGGCCGTCTGGCTGATCCGCCGCACCCGCGCCACCTTGTCGTTGGACACGCGCACCGGCCCCTCCGCGTAGTCCACGGTTAACCCGTCGTCGCGCAGCCGCTGGATGTTGGCCGCCCGTTGCTGCGCGTTGGCGATCCCCTGCACCGCCGCCGTCACCCCCTCCGTGCGCGTCCGCGTCACGTCGCGCGCCTCGCCCGCTCCCGGCTCTTTTTGCCACCGCTGCACGGTGCGCACGTTGACGCCCACCTGTGCGGCGAGCAGCCGATTGCCGGCGGCGACCTCACGCCGGCCGCTGCCCCCGCCCAGTGTCTCCACCACGGCGCGTACCGCCGCCGGCGTCAGCGTCACCTCGGCCGCCACCAGCGCGCCCAGGCGCTCCGTCAGCAGCTCCGCCAGGGCCGGCACCTCAGTCCTCCTCCCCGTCCGACGGCCGCTGTGTCTCCGGCCCCTCACCCCCCTCGGCTCCCGTCGTGTCGCGGATGAGGGTAAGCAGGCGCTTCATGCCCACGCCCAGCGTCGCGCGCCCCTCATCGCGCAGCCCAAACGCCGGCAGCAGCGGCGCCAGGGGCACGCCGGCGTCGTGGACCTTGAAGTGGCCCAGGCCGGTCCCCAACGTGATTGTCGCCGGGCACGCCGCCACTGGATCGGGCTCGTCGGACACGATGTACACGCAGTCGATGTTGAGGGCGACGGGCGTGCAGCCGGCCGCGTCCATGCGCGCGATCGCCCGCGAGAGGTTGGCCGCGCCCTGGGCCAGGATGGCGTGCCGCCAGTCGGGCCGGTAGAGCGCGCTGTCCCGCCGGTGCCACTGCCCCGCGAAGCTGCTGATCGTGACCGCGTAGGTGAGCTTGAACACGTCGAGCGCGAGCCGCCCCGCCGGCGTCGTGTCCGCGTAGAGCGCCGCCCGCGCGTCGCGCAGCCGGGCGTACCATGACGCCAGGGCGCGACTGTGCCGCGTCCAGACGTGGGCCTGGCTGATCGCGACGGCCTGGCCCCGCTCTAAGGCCCGCACGATCGTCGGTGTGCAATACCACCCCTCGGCCGCGCCGGCGACGCGCGCGCACCAGTAGCCCGGCAGCTTCGGGTCGAAGGGCACGCCGCCCCCGGTGCCCGGATTGCCGGGGGCCGTGCGCTCCTCCAGGTCGCCCAGGCCCAGCTCCACGTTGGCGCAGGCCCCCAGCCACGCCGCGTTCTTGTCGTAGCTGTGCAGGTAGGCCCGCCCCCGCTCGGCCGGGGCCAGCGTGCGCATCCAGACGGTATCGCGCACCGTCGTCGTCTCCCGTGCCGGCGCCGGCCAGTCCGTCACCGCGTCGCGCTGGCCCCCGCGCCGGCCCAGCGCCACCATCAGGTCCGTCCCGGTCTTGCCGGGGCTGCGCACGTAGGGCGTGCCCACCGCCGCGGCATAGGTGGTCAGCGCCGCCAGCAACGTGGCGGCGTCCGTTTCCGTGCCCCATGTCGCGTTCTCGTCGTAGGCGGGGAACGCCACGGCGAGCCCCGCCCCGGCCGTGCCCTTCTTGTCGAGCGAGACCCACGGCGCCAGCCCCTCGGGAAAGGCGTGCAGCTCGTCGAGCGCGTCGCCGACGAAGGGGTGGCGCACATGCCTGGGCGTCCCGGTCAGCACCTTGACGAGCGCGGCCGGCTCCGGCAGTCCCGCCGCGCGCGCCCACACCGCCGTCACCCACAACTGCGCCAAGCCGTGCCGGCGCGCGCCGGCGTACAGGTCGCCGATGTGCCGAATCGCGCCCCGGATGGGCACGAGGGGCTTATCAGGCAGGTGTAAACCGTCCACGTCGAGCACGCCGAGCGCGGGCGTCATAAAATCCTTTGTTGCCATCAGTCAGCGCTCCCTTGTCCCACTCCCTACCGTTCGACCTGCCTTGAAAGACAATCACGGGGTAATCGGTAATTGCTGCGGTAGTGGTTAGACTCTGCCGGCCCCTCTCGCTCAACGCGGCCCTGTGCATGCCGGCGATGTACTACGTCTATCTCAGATCGCGGCATGCAATCCACGTACATGCGCCCATACTCTGCAAGCGCGGCGAGCACGTCACGTTCATGGTCATCCATACCCATACCCGTCATCCTTGGCCTCTCCGTTGCCCTGGGGCGTTATGTGTTGTGCGCGGGGCAGTACCACCCATAGCGGTCACGCGACCCCCACCCCTCGGGTGCATACCACTTGCCATCTGACCCTTTGTGTAGGCGGCATGTCGCCTGGCAGCGCCACTTTCCCACACGACATGGAACGACGAGTGTCGCCATCTCCTCATCTGTCGCCACAGGGATGCTGGCTAACCAGTCACGGTCGTCCATACGATAACTCCTCTCGTACCCATCGGGCTCCAATCCGCCCCCGCATCGCAGGCGTCGATAGAGGAGGCGTGGACGCGGCGACGATGGCGCCCGCCTCTGCGCCACGATCACAACGTTCTCCTCTCGGCCGCGCGCTCCCGCGCCCGCCGCTCCTTGCGCGGGCAGCGGCACGGCGCATAGTGGCAGTGGGCGCAGCGTTCGATGGTCAGACGCGCGCCGGACGGGGGCGAGGCGCACGCCGGCACCACGGCCGGGGCCGGCGGCGGGTGTTCCTCACCCGCGAGCGCGCTGTCCCCGCCCCAGATCTCGAATGTGACGCGCACGCCCGGCGCGACACGGGCGAGTGCCCGCTCGATTGGCCCACGCAGCCGTTTGTCTAACCACTGCTGGTCGAAGCGGTCGGGCACGCCGATGCGCAGCAGCCCACCGTCGAAGCCTACGACCGTCGTGGGCTCCAGCCACCGCTTGTAGTTCTCCGGCGTCAACTCGCCGCGCAGCTCGTTCAAGGTATCGCGCCAGGCCGGCTCCATGTCCGGCGCCGGCGGCGCGATCTCCACCGTTTCGGTCTCGCCGGCGCGCCGTGCGCCCAGCGCCGGCAGCCCCTCCTCGCCCCTGATCTTTCCGACCTCGGTGCGGATCGTCCCGATGGTCAGGATGCGCCGATGCGCGCGGGCACACCACTCCGCGCCCCCCGGATCGCATCCAACACCGTAGCCTCGCCCACGTCGGCGAGCAGCGTCCGCACGCCCCGCGCGACGCGGTGGGCCGGCTCCGCCCGCATCAGCTCGCGGTAGAGCGCCCGCCAACGCCTGTCCGCAGCGGCCGCCTCAGGCAGCGGGGCGGGTACGACGGCCAGCGGCGGCGTCGTGCCGTGCCCCGCCGCTCGCTTGCGCCGTTCGGGTGTCTCGACGGAGTAGCGGTTGCTCCGGCCCTGGCGTCCGGTGATGCGCAGATGGCCGGCTTCCTCCAACTCGCGCACGTAGTTGTACACCGCGCGCGGCCTGGCCCCGATGCGCTCCCCGAGGGTCGTGTGGCTGCACGGGCACCACCCATTCCCGCCGGCGCGGCGGCACAGGACGATGTACGCGCGCCTGGCCCCCTGTGAGAGCGTTGCGTCGTCCAGGACGCGGTGCAGGATCGTGGTGAAGCGCACGTCGTCGTCATCGTCGCGGACGGGCCGGACGTGGAGATGGTAGACGTTGGGGTGGTCCTGCCCCCCGCCGCGCTCCACCGTGACCAGCGCCGCCGCGCGCAGCTCACCGACCCGCCGCTTGATCGTGCGCACCGAGACCCCCAGGCGCGCGGCCAACTCCTCCTGGTAGGGGTGGCACGCCTCCTCGTCCCAGGCGTAGCTCATCAGGATGACGTGCGCCAGGCGCTCGTTGTCGAGCGGCCGCTCGTCGATGAAGGCGTTGGCGACCTGCACCCACCCGTCGCGCGGGACCGGGACGGCCGGCCGCTCCACCCGCGCGGTCGTGGCTGTCGTACGCCCGCTCACCGGGCGCCCCCCGCGCGCAGGGCGCGCAGCCGCCAGTAGCGGTATTCGTCCCACTCCCGCGCAGAGGTCGCGGCCAGGGTTTGTCGGCGGTTCTCGTCGCGCCGCGCCCGCGCGCCCTCGTCGTCGGCGCGGCGGTGGCCGGCCAGGTCCGCGCGCGCGCGATCGAGCACGCGGGCCAGGCGCGTGTCGTGGGGCAGGGCGGCCGCGATCCGCGCGCGGCTGTTGAGGACCGTGGTGTGGTCGCACCGCCCCAGCAGCGGGGCCGCCGCCGTCGCCGTGATAGAGTAGTCCTCAGTGAGGATGTAGGCGCATAAATGGCGCGCCTGGGCGACGTGGGCCGTGCGGCTTGGTCCCAGGATCGTCGCGGTCGTGACCGCGGGCTCAGGGTAGTAAACGTCGTTATAGGCGCGGACGACGGCCGCGATGAGGGACCGCGTATCGACCGTCCCGGCGCCTGTCCACGCGCGGGCGGGGTCAACCTGTTGACACGCGCGCGGGTCCGCGCTATCCTGTCGAGAGAGCATGGGTGTGCTTTGAAGCATAAGCGCCTCCTGTGCAGGCCCGCTACCCGGTTCGGGAGCCTTGGAACTCCTTCGGGCGACGGCCTACGTTTTGGTGGCTCTGGTGATCGCTTTCGTGGGCGGGGACACCAGCGCCGGTGCTATTGAAAACAGTCAGGGCATGCAAGGGGCTCACCGGTTCCCGCCGGTGGGCCTCTTGCATTGTGGCCGCTTCGACCACGCATTCGTGCTACATGGCGCACTCCTTCATGATGAGCATTGTAGCCCACACACTCCCCCCGCGTAAAGGCGGCGCGCGCACGCACGCCCTGTCCCGCCCTAAATGGCGCTATCCAGCGCCTCATGTGTGCGGTCATGGCAGGCCCGTCCAGTCGTAGGCCGTGCCATGCTTCACGGGGGCCGTGGGCAGCCGCGCCGGCCGCGCCGGGTCCGTCGTCGCTGAGGCCGCAGGCGTTGGTGGGGGTGTCGTCGGCGTATCTTATCGAAAAGTCGGGGGCTAGGCCGCCGCGAGCGCCACGGGGGCGTGGGCCTCAGTCGCGCGTTGGGTGATGAGGTCGGCCAGGGAGGGCATCCGATTGGCACCGGAGAGACGGTCG
>JAABUU010006616.1_pt1 | contig 12338 bp, 9 predicted proteins | sample 5559301 | NCBI WGS metagenome assembly JAABUU01 (sample SAMN10711884, study PRJNA513360) | rock metagenome | isolation source: Antarctica rocks | place: Antarctica: Victoria Land, Richard Nunatak white
CGGGCCAGCGCCACGGTGAGCCGGTCGGCGAACAGGGTCCGGTTGGGGACGCCGGTGAGAGCGTCGTGCATGGCCTGGTGGGCGAGATCGAGCTCTGACTGCTTGCGCTCCATGGCGTAGCGAACCGTTCGGCTGATCAGGGTGGCGTCCGAGCGAGACTTGATGAGATAGTCCTGAGCGCCCTCCTGAACCGCCCGCAGTGCAGTGGCCTCGTCGTCGCGTCCAGTGAGCACCACCACGGGGACCTCAGGCGCCAGGCGCCTCAGGCGCCTGAGGGCGACCAGGCCGTCGGCGTCGGGCAGACCGAGGTCGAGCAGCACGCATCCCACCGGGTGGTGAGCCAGATGCTCGATGCCGTCCGCCAGACGCTGGTGGTGGACGAGATGCAGTGCGGGAGGCCATAGTCCGTCGAGCATGGCGTCCAGTAGCGCGGCATACTGAGGACTGTCATCAATCAGCAGCACCGACGCGGGACGGTCGAGGGACTCACCACCCTGCGCGATCTCGCTGGTCAGGCCGTTGCCAGACACGGGTCCATCAGGCGTGGGTGTGGCACTGTCGCTCATGGGAGGCGAGACCGGGAGATGGGAGCGGGTGTCGTGGGAGGCATTCAAGGTTGACCCGGCGTCAACTCGCGCCTAGGAGCTTATCGGCGCGGAGGCTGCCGGGCGCCATACCCAGAACTGAGTAGACGAAGTCGGCCAATACGTCCATCCCAGCCGTGACAGCTCAAGCGCCGCCCTAGAGAACGTGCTCCAAGACGGGATTGGGATGCTCGCAGCGCCCCGCCTTGGCCGTGGGGTGTCCTTCGACCCTGACGATGTCGGCGGTGAAGTCGTTGGCGCCACGCAGCAGGGAGGAGCCCACCCCGTAAGCGTCGACTTGCGCGCCGGCCCTCTCAAAGGCGATGATCTTCCCAGCGTCAAAGCCGCCCGAGCACACGATGCGCACCGCGCCATGCCCAGCGTCATCGAGGGCACGACGCACCAGCGCCACCAACTCTGGGTTGACCCCGGTGGGCGAGAAGGAGCCCATGCGATCAAGTAGCGACCGATCGACCAGGGTGCCCGACGTGTCCAGGCGCACACCCCACAGCCGTGATCCGAGAGCATCGGCTACGGACAGGGCGGTGGCAACCGAATCGTTGTCAAAGTCGACGAGCACGGTGACGTTCATGTCGTCGGCGTAGCGCTTGGCGAACGCAGTCGCGGCGGCCACGGTGTCGCCCGCATAGGCAGCGATCAAGGAGTGCGGGACCGTGCCCACCCCCCGGCCTCCCCACCACGAGGCCTGGGCGTCGGTGGACACCCCGATGGCTCCGGCCACATGCGCCGAGTAGCCATCTCCGGTCTGCACCAGCCAGTGGTCATGACGCGCGGGAAAGAACAGGATGGGCTTTCCCGCCGCCGCGGCGACCACTTCCCGCACGTTACGCATGATCAGGCTGCGTCGAGCCAGACACCCGAGGTAAACCGTCTCCAGGTGGGCGAATGACGCATAGTCGCCGGTGATCGTCATCACCGTCTCATAGGGCTCGATCTCCTGGCCCTCGAAGCCGGCGTGAACGTCGAGCTCTGCCCAGCCCTCCCGCCAGAGACCGCCGACGTCGCATCCGGCGCACAGCTTGAGGACGGCGATGGCCTCGTCGACGCCCCCCAGAACCGAGTGCTGACGCTGAAAGACCTGCATGGTCACCCGCGGGTGGCGTCCCTCGGCTTCCAGTAGCTCCTTGGTCAGGGTGAAGTAGGCATCGGAGTAGTAACCGCTGCGGATCTTCGCGACCGGCAGGCGAAAGGTCTCGGGGGCAAGGCGGGACAGGCCGGGGGTGGCGGTCATCGGCCCATCGTAGGCCGCTGGGGGCTCTGAGGCGATGGGCGGTGTTGCCGTGTTAGCTCGCTGCGGGTTCGGGGTCGGCCGACGTCGGGCGATCCCCGAGGGCGTGGCGGGGGCGAGCGGGAATGCCCGCCACCAGCCAGCCCGCGGGGTAGTCACCGGCGGCGACGACGCTGCCTGCCCCCACCATCGAGTTGGCCCCCAGGCGGCTGCCCCGCAGGAGGACGACATTGGCAGAGATGAGGACGTTGCGCGCCACCCGAACCGGCGTGACCCGCAGGGGCTGATCGAGGTAGTAGCGCTCCGATCCGTCGGGGCTGTGGTCGGAGTCGATGACGCTCGTGCGCTCGCCCATGCCTACGTGGGAGCCAACATCTATGCGCTCGCTGCAGTGCAGCAGGCTGTCGCGGCCCAGGACCCCGTGGTCGCCAACCGTCAGCAGGCCATCGGCCTTGAGTTGGACGCGGTCGCGTACCTGAACGTCTGATCCCACGCAGACAGCGCCACGGCGTAGCTGGACGCGCACGTCTGACCACAGGCGAGTGCGGTCGCCGATCTCGAGACGGCTGTCGGCTCCGGCCCACAGCTCCAGGACCAGACGGCGACCCAGCCTGACGTCCCGTCCCAGGCGCAGGGTGAACGTGCCTCCCGAGCCCCCGTCGGGCGTGGCCTCGATCAGTGGCGCCTCATAAAACGCTGCCCCGTGGGGTGCATCCAGGGCCAGGCGTCCTCCGTTGCGGCGCAGCGCCAGGGCCAGGCGTGCCGCCCATACGCGAAAGCGCGCGCGCGCCACCGCCAGGCGCACGCGGCGCGCCAGCCGCCGCACTCGTGGGCCTATCGGCCTCTAGCCGCCGGCGACGGCGGGCAGGATGGTGACCTCCGCGCCCGCGGCCACCGGCGTCTGCAGGCCATCGAGGAAGCGGATGTCCTCCCCGGCGACGTAGACGTTGACGAACCGTCGCAGCGACCCGCCGTCCTCCGAGATGCGCTCACGCAGGTCACCGAAGCGATCAAACAGCCCGTCGAGCACCTCACCGACGGTAGTCCCCTCGACCTCGGTCTCCGCCGCACCACCGGCGGCGGCTCTGAGCTGAGTGGGAATTTTGACCGTGACCGCCATCAGACCGATACCGTCGCCACCGTCGCCTCGAAGGAGCTGACGGTGGGCTCGATCTCGTGCACGGTGAAGCTGCCCCGCACCGCGTCGAGCGTCTTCAGACCATCGCCGGTGATGACGAGCACCACCCGCTCGTCGCTTCGGATGTCGCCGCGGACGGCCAGCTTGGAGAGCACGGCGGTGGTCACCCCACCCGCGGTCTCGGTGAAGATCCCGGTGGTGCGCGCCAGCAGGGCGATGCCCTCTCGGATCTCATCATCGGTCACTGCGTCCACCGAGCCCCCGGTGCGCCGGGCCAGGTCCAGAGCGTAGGGGCCGTCGGCCGGGTTGCCGATGGCCAGCGACTTGGCGATGGTGTCCGGTCGCACCGGCCGGCAGACGTCCTCACCAGCAGCGAATGCTCCCGCCACCGGTGAGCAGCCGACCGCCTGGGCACCGTTCATGACGGGCAGCTCGCCGGCCAGCAGCCCCAGCTCGATCCACTCCTCAAAGCCGCGAGCGATCTTGGTGAACAGCGAGCCCGACGCCACCGGTACCACGCAGCGGTCGGGAAGCTCCCAGCCGAGCTGCTCAGCGATCTCATAGGCCAGCGTCTTTGAGCCCTCAGCGTAGTAGGGACGCATGTTCACGTTGACGAAGGCCCAGTCGTGGTCTCCCGACAGCTCCGTACACAGCCGATTGACATCGTCGTAGTTGCCCCTCACCGCCACCAGACGTGTCCCGTAGACCCCGGTGGCCAAGACCTTCTGCTCCTCCAGGTCTGACGGTATGAACACGTAGGACTCGACTCCGAGTGCCGCAGCCTGGGCGGCCACGGCGTTGGCCAGGTTGCCGGTTGAGGCACACGCCAGCACGTCGTAACCCAGCTCCCGGGCCCGAGCCGCAGCCACCGAGACCACCCTGTCCTTGAAGGAGTGGGTGGGGTTGGCAGCGTCGTTCTTGACCCACACCTCCTCGAGACCGAGCTCGGCGGCCAGCCGGTCGGCCCGAATCAGTGGCGTGCAGCCGGCGGGCAGACCGGCCCGCGACGCCAGCCGGTTGGAGGGACCGGGCGGTCCACCGACCAGCGGCAGGAAGTCCGCATAACGCCAGATGTTCTGGGGGCCACCCTGGATGCGGCGCTTGAGACCGGCCAGGTCGACGCCTGGATCATGGGCGTAGCCCACCTCCAGCGGACCAAAGCAGCGTTCGCACACGTACAACGCCTCGAGGGGATAGTCGGTCCCGCATTCCCTGCACCTGAGCTTCTCGACCGTCATATTTAAACCTCCGCCGGGCTGTGGCGAAGGTCCTGTGGAAGAGAACTCCGACCACATCTCCCAGGCCTATGTTGGAGCCTGATGGAATTGGCACCGTTCCCGCGTGATGCGGAATGGTTGCCGGGGTTTCAATGGGCCAGTCCCTCCACCCCTCTGGATGCGTCCAGCTATGTCTGCCGGGCAGTATAACGCGGCGGCGGGTGAGGGCAACAGCGACCGACCGACCGACCGCGTCCGTCGACTAAAGCTCAGTCCCGCGGAGCCTGTGGCGCCATGGGAGTGGCCTCGACATCTCGGCGCAGCGCGACCAAGCAGAACTGCGTCCCCCGTCCCCGTACCCGCTGGACGCTCATCTGCGATCGGCGGGCCACCGACTCGAGCTCATCGAGCTCAACGGCCGTTCCCAGCCAAGCCGGATCGCCCCGTCCCCGTGGACCACGGTGCAACCGGCTGCGCAGGCGATCCCCGACAGGAGGCCGAGTCGGGCGATGGATCGACGGATCGTTTGAGAGCTGAAATCCCGACCAGCCGCCGGGGCGCAGCACTCTGCCCATCTCGCCCACATAGCCCATCACCATCGACGATCGGGGTAGATGCTGAAAGACGACATGGGACACGCAGGCGTCGGCGATCGAGTCGCCGATGGGGGTCAGGCTCGTGCCGTCGCCATGGATGAGCTCGACGTTGTCGCGGCCCTCCAAGTTCTCCTGGGCCCGGCTGAGCATCTCCTCGGACACGTCGATGGCGATCACCCGGGCCGCACGTAGGGCAATCCCACGCGTCAGGCGTCCCACGCCGCAGCCGATCTCCACCACCGTATCGGTCGACCCGATCTGAAGGCCCAGGATGTCCAGGAGGGTCTGGAGGTCCGCTTCGCCACGCTCCCAGAAGCGCTCCACGTCGGGTCGGCGGTAATCCACGCGATCGTCTACGAAGAAGTAGGCGTTCTCCCGGGCGCGGTCATCCCAGAAGCGCCGCATGTGCCCGCCATCCACCGCGACAACGCTACACGCTGACACTCGCCCCGAGGATAGTCTGGTAGCGGTGAGCCTGGTCAGCGTCGTGGTGCCTGCTCGGGATGCCCAGGCGACGCTGGGCGAGACCATCTCCGGGCTGGCCCGCCAAGAGCTCGCTGGCCGGTTTGAGGTCATCGTCGTCGATGACGGATCCGTCGACGCCACCGCTGCCCTGGCCGAGGCATCGCCGACGGTAACCAAGCTGCTGCGAGCCCGCGGCGACGGGCCCGCCACAGCTCGTAACCAAGGTGCCGCGGCAGCCAGGGGTCAGATACTGGCCTTCTTGGACTCAGACTGCCGTCCCACCCCGGGCTGGCTGGCCGCGGGCGTGGCGGCGCTTGAGTACGCACCGCTCGTTCAGGGCCGGGTGCTGCCCACGCCCAACACCCCCGTCGGCCCCTTTGACCGGACCCTGTGGGTGACAAGGGCCTCAGGACTGTTTGAGAGTGCGAACCTGTTCATCGACCGCGACCTGTTCGAGGCCATCGGGGGCTTCGAGAGCTGGATAACCCCGCGGCGAGGTACGGAGATGGGTGAGGACGTCTGGCTGGGCTGGCGGGCACGTCGGCGGGGGGCACGTACCGCCTTCTGCGACGCGGCACTGGTTTACCACGCTGTGCTCAGGCGAGGGGCGCTTGCCTACATCACCGAGCAGCGGCGCCGGCGTCACTTTCCGGAGATGGCGTCACGCATCCCCGAGTTGCGCGATGAACTGTTTCACCGACGCTACTTCCTCACTGCTCGCAGCATGGCCTTTGACGGCGCTCTGGCGGGCCTGGCCCTGGCCGGCACCGGGCACCGCGGGCTGGGTCTGCTGACCTCGATCCCCTATCTGCGCACGCTGGGCCGGTCGGCGTCCGGACGGCGACCGCGTGAGGCCGGCGCCATGATCTGCGCCGGCATGGCGGCCGACGCCGTCAGTGCGGCAGCGCTCGTTCGCGGCAGCCTGGAGACCCGCTCACCTGTGCTCTGAGTTTCGGGTCCGTAACGACCCGCGCCTGCGCGGTGTAGGCCGTAGATGGCGAGCATCAGCTCAACTGCCGACGCCGACCCCACCGCGGGCCCGACACCGGTGTCCGATCAACGGTCCTCCTCCCCCAGCCGGCGGATGCTGGTGATCGTCAACCCCTACGCCAGCACCGTGTCAGATCGTCTGCGCAACCTGGTCCTCTACGCACTCGACGGACGTTATGAGGTGGAAGCGATCGAGACCCAGGGACGCGGGCACGCCACCGAGCTGTGTCGTGAGGCCGCCCACGAGGGATATGACGTTGTCGTCGCCTTTGGTGGCGACGGCACGGTCAACGAGGCCATCAACGGCCTGGCCGGCTCGCCCACCCCCCTGACCTGTCTGCCCGGTGGCGCCACCAACGTGTACTGCCGGATCCTGGGCATCCCCTCCGAGATCGTCGATGCCACCGAGCACCTGCTCGGCATGGCCGATGACTGGCGCCCACGCCAGGTGGACCTGGGAGTGGTCAACGAACGCCACTTCGCCTTCTCAGCGGGCCTGGGCCTGGATGCCAGCGTGGTGCGCCGCGTCGATGAGCACGCGCGTCTGAAGCGCCGCCTGGGGGCCTACTACTTCACCTATGCCGCGCTCACCACGTTCAGCCGTCGTTACCTGCTTTCTCCCCCACGCCTGGTGGTCTCGGTCGGTGCGAGCACGTCGGAGGCCGACCTCGACAGCCTCGATGGGGTTACCGCAATCGTCCAGAACGCAGCCCCTTTCACCTACTTCCTGCGGCGCCGGATCGACGTGGCAGAGGGCGCTCACCTCAACGGCGGAACGCTGGCGGCAAGCGTCCTGCGCCGGGCCCATCCCACCGACATGCCCACTCTGCTCTGGCGAGTGTTCTCCGCACACCGTCGCGTGAGCGGCCACCGTCAGATCGTCTCCCTCTCCGACCTTCCCGCTCTCACCGTGCGCAGCGCCGACGGTCGCCTCCTACCCCTGCAGGTCGACGGTGATTTCGTGGCCGAGGTACACGAGGCCGCCTTCTCCGTGCTCCCTCGGGGCCTGACCGTGGTGTCCTGAGCCTGCGGCTGGCGCTCAGGTCACGCGCCGCCCGGAATCACGCGGTAAGCGTCGAACACTGAGTCCACGTTGCGCAGCCGGTTGACGGTCGCCTTGAGCAACTGGGTGTCAGCCACCTCGACCACGAAGCGGTTTCGGACCATCGGCGGGCTGGACTGACAGCGCGCCTCGACGATGTTCAGCCCGCCCTCGGCGAGGGTGCGAGACAGGTCCTCCAGCAGTCGGTGGCGGTCCCAGGCGTCGATCTGGAGCTCGACCTTGAAGGCGGTCTCGTGGTCACCCTCCCACGAGACCTGGGTGAAGCGCTCGGGGTCCTTGCGCAGCCCGACCGCGTTTGGGCAATCCTCTCGGTGGATGGTGATTCCCCGCCCCAGCGAGATGTAACCCACGATGGGATCGCCGGGGACAGGGCGACAGCACTTGGCCAGGCGCAGCATGACATCCGCTACTCCCTGGACCTCGATCCCGTACTGGCTGGAGGACGTGGTGGGGCGCCGCCGGGCGCTGCGGGGACGCAACAGATCGGCGGCGGCGGTCCCCTCCTCGTCGGCCGCTTCGCCCTGCTTGAGGCGCTGCATGACCTTGTTGACCACGATCTTTGCAGAGATCTTGGCCGCGCCCAGCGCGATGTAGAAGTCCTCGGCCTTGCGAAAACCCATCTCGCGGATGACGTCGGCGAGCAGGGGCGAGCCGGTGATCTTCTGGGCGGGCAGGCCCTGCTTGCGCAGATTCTCCTGAAGCAGCTCGCGTCCGGTGTGCTCGGTGTCCTGACGGGACTCGGCCTTGAACCACTGCTTGATCTTGTTGCGGGCGCGGGTGGTCTTGACCATGGCCAGCCAGTCCCTGGAGGGACCGCGCTCGCGCTTGGAGGTGAGGACCTCCACGATGTCGCCCGACTTGAGCTCGTAGTGCAGGGGCACGATCTTGGCGTTCACGCGCGCTCCCACGCAGCGGTGGCCCACGTCGGTATGAACCTCATAGGCGAAGTCCAGGGGGGTGGCCCCCGCGGCCAGGGACTTGACCTCTCCCTTGGGAGTGAACACGTAGACCTCGTCCTCGAAGAGGTCGACCTTCAGGCTCTCCATGAACTCGTGGGGATCTGAATCCTCCTGCTGCCAGTCGAGCATGGTTCGCAGCCACTTGAGCTTGGCATCGGCGCCGCCGACGGTCGCGGTGGCCGGTGCTCCCGGACCGTCGCGCCGCTCGCTGTGCTTGTACATCCAGTGAGCCGCGATACCGAACTCCGCCATGTCGTGCATCTCGCGGGTACGGATCTGGATCTCCAGCGGACGTCCCTCAGGCCCGATGACCGTGGTGTGCAGGGACTGGTAGAGATTGAACTTGGGCATGGCGATGAAGTCCTTGAAGCGGCCGGGGAGGGGCTTCCACAGCGAGTGAATTACGCCCACCGCGCCATAGCAGTCCTTGACGGACTCGACGATGACCCGCATCGCCGTGAGGTCATAGATCTCGTTGAACTCGCGGCCCTTCTTGGTCATCTTTGAGTAGATGGAGTAGAAGTGCTTGGCGCGCCCAGCAATCTCGGCGTCGATCCCCAAGGCCTGCAGCTCGCGCTCCAGGTACTCGCCGGCCCGCTCGACGTAGCCCTCGCGCTCCTCTCGTTGTTGGGCGACGAGTCCCTTTATCTCCTGATACTTGCGGGGATGAAGGGTGGTGAAGGCGAGATCCTCAAGTTCCCACTTCAGGGCATGAATACCCAGGCGGTGGGCGATGGGGGCATAGATCTCCAAGGTCTCCTTGGCCTTGTCGATCTGCTTCTGCTTGGGCATCGCTTCGATGGTGCGCATGTTGTGCAGACGGTCAGCGAGCTTGATGAGGATGACCCGGACGTCGGAGGCCATTGCCACCATCATCTTGCGATAGTTCTCAGCCTGAGCCTCATCGCGCGACTGAAAGGTGATCCCCGTCAGCTTGGTCACCCCGTCGACCAGGGAGGCGATCTCCTCACCGAAGCGCTCGGAGACCTCTCCCAAAGAGGCTGAGGTGTCCTCGACCGTGTCGTGCAGCAGCGCCGCACACAGGGTCTCGGTGTCCAGGCGCATGCCTGCGCAGATCTTGGCCACTCCGACGGGATGGACGATGAAGTCCTCGCCCGACTTGCGTCGCTGATCGGCGTGGTGCTCGCAGGAGAACACGAATGCGTCCTCCACCCGCGAGCGATCGACCTCGACCGCTGAGCCCTCCGCATGCTCCTCGAGGATGGCGAACAGGTCGCCGAGCAGGCGGCGCTCGGGAGGAGTGAGCTCGGCGCGACCGACGGGAGGGTGATCCCGGCCGGGCTCGAGACCACCGACGGGCACGCGCTGGGCGCCATGCTTGGTGCTCGCGCGCCGGCCCGGGCGACGTCGGGGGGAGGCGGTCAGGCCGCCAGTGCTGTCACGCCGCTCAGGTATCGCCGGCCATCCTCATACAGGCGCTGGTAGGTGCGAAAGGCAGGCGAGCGGTTGAGATCGGTGCCATGGGCCGCCGGCACCTCGACCGCCTGGCGCCGACGGTCGACTTCGACGAGGCCGAGCTCGCCCAGGATGCGCAACAGGCGACCGGCCAGCGCCGCCGAACGGGGCTGCGCCTCATCACCACGGAGGATGACCTGCAAAGCGTGGCCCTGAGCGTCACCGCAACTCCGCAATTGGCGGTAAAGCGCGGCCAGCGCGCAGCGAAGATCATTTTCGTGCTCATGGACCTGTAGGGCAAAGCGTAGCTCAGCCTCACCCCAGGCCAGGTGAGTGGCCTGGTGGCTGTCACCTACCCCCAGGAGCGTGAGCAGATGCGCGTGGGCGGGCGGGTCAAGGGCCACCACGTGAGGGAAGCCCTCGGCGAGGTGCCTGTCGCGCTCAAGCGCGCGGTAGGAGCATAGGCTGAAGCCGCCCAGGCGCGGACGCAGCTGAGACAGCCGGCGTTCTGTGTTGGCACACACGACGAGCACAGGCTCCTCGCCGGCGACCAAAGCGCCGATCGTCCCCGCCACACCGCGGCCCCGACGGTCACACAGGCAGCGTGTGGAAGCGCCGACGTGACCGCCGAGCCCGTCGTCGGCCAACGGGAGCTCGAGCTCCTCCCATACCCCCACCAGAAAGCTGGAGGGCTCGCCCACGCACTCGATCGCCGCCGGGTGGCAGGGCTGGGCCTGGCGCAGCACCAACCGTGGCTCCACTGCTCCGCCCCAGCGGTTGAGCTCCAGGGTGAAGCTCGCGTCTACGGGCTCGTGGAGAGCCACCGGTAGGCGCCCCCCGTTTCCGAAGGCCACGGCGCTTGAGCGCACGCCTCCGGCGTGGACGGTGAAGCGCACGTGTCGCCCCTCCCCCATAGGTCGCGCATCGTCGAGCTCAGCGGCGGGGATGAGTAGGGAGACGCTGGGATTGCCCGCCCCAAACGGAGCCAGACGTCGGAGCTCCTCCGCCAGCTCCAGACCCAGATCATCCCCGCTGGCCACCGCATCCACCCTTTCGCGGGGTAGGAGATCCTCGGGCGCGAGCACGGCGTCCGCGTGGGCGGTGAATGCGCCCCGGAAGGCCTCCACCCGGGCAGGGTCGATCTCCAGCCCGGCGGCGGCTCGGTGACCGCCGAAGCGCGACAGGTGCTCAGCACCGGCCTCCAGCGCCGCGAGGAGGTCAAAGCCGGGGATGCTGCGTCCCGAGCCGGTGCCCCGCGGAAGGGGGCCGTCCCCGCGATCGGCCGGGCCGACGGGGGAGGGCAGAGCGATGAGGATGGTGGGACGGTGGTGGCGCTCGGCCAGGCGGGAGGCGACGATGCCGATAACCCCGGGATGCCACCCCTCACCGGCCAGGACATAGGCTGGTCGCTGGCCGACTTGCGCCACCTGCGCCTCGGCCTCGAACAGTATGCGCGTCTCGGTGTGGCGACGCTCGGCGTTGGCCCGGTCGAGCTCGGTGGCGATCGCCGCCGAGCGGTCCTCGTCGTCGCTGAGCACGAGCTCGAGGGCCGCGTCGGCCCGGTACAGGCGCCCCGCGGCGTTGATGCGTGGAGCGAGGCGAAACGCCACCGTCTGCTCGTCGATTCCGCTGGGATCGACGTGCGCCACGCGCATGAGCGCCCGCAGCCCGGGCTTGGTGGTGACGGCCAGGGCGCGCAGCCCCTCGCGCACCAGGCGCCGGTTCTCGCCGCGCAGCGCCACCACGTCGGCCACCGTGGCCAGAGCCACGAGGTCAAGGTCCTCATCGGCCCGCCCGGGGTCGACGCCGGCAGCACCGAGCAGGGCTCGGGCCAGCTTGTGGGTCACCCCGGTGGCGCACAGCTCGGGACAGGGGTAGCCACCCAGCCCCGGGTGCACGATCGGCGCATCGGGAAGCGACCCGTCGGCCCGGGGAGCATGGTGGTCGGTGACCACCACGTCCAGGCCGGCGGCGCGGGCCTCGGTCACCTCGGCGACAGCGGTGATGGCACAGTCGGCGGTCACCAGCAGCTGGGTGCCACGTGCGGCCAGGCGCCTGACGGTGGCGCTGGAAAGGCCGTAGCCGTCCTCCAGACGTCCGGGCAGGTACCAGTCGACCTCGGCGCCCAGCAGGCGCAGGCAACGTATGAGGATCGCCGCCGAGCACACCCCGTCGACGTCGTAGTCGCCGTGGATGGTGATGCGCGACGCGCCCTGGCAGTGCTTGAGCATGACCGCGACGGCATCGGGGACGCCTTGCATCTCCACCGCCGGGTGGCGCTCGGCGGCGTCCAGCCACACACGGGCCTCATCCGGATCGCCCAGGCCGCGACGCACCAGTACCTGGGCGAGCACGTGGCTGACCCCCAGCTCGCGTTGCAGGGTGCGCACCGCCACCCCCGAGCAGGGAGCGAACGCGAGGTGAGCGCCGGCGCAGACAGACACATGTCCCACCCTAGGGCCGCCTCCCGACGGAACACCGGGAGCACTATCGACAGGGGGCTCAGACGGGGCGCTCGCGCTGCACGGCCTCAGCGCGCTCGCGCCGTACTCCCTCCAGGTAGACCACGGCGATCCCGATCAGAGCGCCGGGAATGGCGTACAGAGTGGTGGTGATGTCGGTCTGATGGCGCCCCGGCACCGACAGCCCGTGACCGGCCGC
>JAABUU010006618.1_pt1 | contig 12336 bp, 15 predicted proteins | sample 5559301 | NCBI WGS metagenome assembly JAABUU01 (sample SAMN10711884, study PRJNA513360) | rock metagenome | isolation source: Antarctica rocks | place: Antarctica: Victoria Land, Richard Nunatak white
AAGTGCCGGTTCCAGTTGCGAAGGAAGACAAACAGCAGGTCTACGATCTCGTTCTTCTCGCGCGGAATGGCCGCCCGAATCTTCCGCTCAAGGATATCCAGGTTGATCGTGTCATAGAAGTTTGCGACGTCGAACTCCACGAAATAGCGCAACTCTTGCTTCCTCGACCACTTATAGGCTTGCCGCTGGAAGTCCTTGTAATGCACCATCCATTTCTTCGGGTCGAACGAGCCGGGTATGGCGTAGGGGCGAAGGGCACCGCAATCTCCGGTTGGTACTCCTCAGGGCTAGGGAACTGCTCGCGTTCCGCGTCTTCCCGCGCCCTGATGACATTGCCCAACCGCCAGCCGCCATACGTCCCCCGGACGCGATTGCCGGCTATCGCATCTTCTAGCTGTCGTATGCAGAAGTAGAAGACGCAGCTGTCGCGGTAGGTGAACACCGGGATAATTCGGGCAACCCCGTTGTGTTTATCTTCTACGATGTAGCCTCGCGGGAGTGCGGGAAAGTAGCGACCCGACCGAATATCCTCGTAGAGTTCGCGGAGGAATGCCTGCTTATTTTGGGGTTTGTCTCCCTTGTCCAACGGCAATAAACTCTTCTGCAAATGGTCGTAGATGCTTCGCTTGCCCAAAGTCTTGTAGAACTGAGTCTCCGCAATCTTCACGCCCCGCCACCCTTTTATGCGCCGTACGTTCAGAGGGATAGTAGCTGGGATAAAAAGGTTAAGCAAGGGTCATCAGTCTGGTACGAAAGCACCGGTGATAACGCGCGACAAGCAATGCCGTGAGCCTTGCGGTACGATACCCCGACATCAACGGCAAAGAGCGACGGCGACAAGGTGAGGGTGAATCATGGCTGCGGTAAAGGTCGTGTCCCAGCGACCAAGCGAGGTTAATCGGCGATTCCGGCGCCCCCTGCGGCTGCTCATGCTCCTCGTGACGCTCTGGCCCCTGGTATACCTGGGCCTCTTCATGTTCGTCTGGTTCCGGCTGTTCTTCGGCATCATGGCGCCCGGCTCCGATCCGTTGTCGAACTTCCCCGTCGCCTTCATCGTGGCCCGCCTGGCGACGATGCTCCTCTCCTTCGCCCTGCTGGCCTGCTATGTCGTCCACCTCTTCCGCAACGCGCGGTTCGACGGGAACATGAAGGCGGTCTGGGCGATCGTGCTGTTCATGGGTGGCATGATCGCGATGCCCATCTACTGGTACCTGTACATCTGGCAGGATGCGGCACCGGTCTCCGCCGCTGTCCAGGGCACCTGATGGACCCCCGCTACGGGCGCTGGATCTTCCCGTTCGCGCCGCTCATCAATACCGTCGCGCTCATCGGCCAGACCATCACCCATGCCTGGATATTGTGGCTCGTCATCGCGCTGGCGTGGACGGTTATCGCGCTGTGGGCGCTCATCCTCCTGGCGGACTGGCGGGGCAGCAGGGCGGCGTATGTCCTGGCCGAGCGAGAGCTGCGGCGGCCCAACACCTTCTCCGGGGCACCGTCCGAGCGGTTCGTCCGCATCCAAAGCGGCGTCTACCTGCTCTTCGCTATCGTCCTGCTGAGCGGGTCATTGCTCGTATACTGGCGCTCTTGAGCCTCGCTAGGCGGCACGACGAGCAGCCAGCTCATCGACGGCGTGAGTATGAAGGCATTGGGCGCGCCGGTTAGCGCCGCCGCCCTGGTGAGTGGCGGCGCTAACCGGCAGCTCGTGCATGCGGCGGGAAGAGCCCGCTACGGCTGCATGTCGTCCCGGCCCGACCCGACCTTACTGCCGGTGTTCTCCGGTGTGTCGGTCTCGCTCTCCTCGTCCTCGCGCCACTCGTCATCGCCGAGGTTCGCATGGTGGTGTTCGGGATGGCTCCGGCGGTTGCCATGATCGTCCACGGTTGTGGTGAAGTCGATACCCTGCTCTTCGTCCGGCTGCTGCTTGCTCGTACCGCTCATCGTGTCCTCCATCTTGCTTGCAACTCACGGGTTAGGCGCAACGTGTCAGGCCTACTCATCGGTCTCGCGCAGGATAAAGGTGTTCGGTGCATCACCCGCCATGATGAGGCCCGCATCCTTGAGCACGCCTAGCTCGTGCAGGCCACAGGGCACAGGCCGGGGCGCAGGTCCGCGATTGATCGACTCGATCAGCCCGGTCAGCCAACCACCCTCGACGGCCAGTGGCGTCTCCTCCCAGCGGCCGGCATCGACCTGCTTGAGGAAGCCGAGGATCGCTTCCTGATTCGGTGTTTCCATCATCGTGCTCCCGACGCGCCTAATCATCGCCTACCCGACGAGAAGCAAGAAGTGCGCCCTCACTGTCGGTGCAGCCGCGTCGGTACGAACGTCCCGCCCGCGATCCACCACTCCGGGCGATACCCCCGTCAACCGCGCCGTCCTACACTACCAGTAGTGACACAGGCGGCGTGGCACTTCTTCATCCTCCATCTATCCTCTCCTCCTCACTCAGAGCCGGGTCTCCCAGACCCGGCTCATTTCTTTGCCCCCGAGATATGCTTGCGTGGCCGCCCGGCGTGGCAGGGTACTGTCACGTTAAGTTTTGACTGAACGAACCCCCCACACCGAGCCAGTTCTGGCCGGCGCTAGCGCTTGTAAAGGCCGGATCCGGTCTCCTATGAGCCGCTCGTTCCCCACTTTCGGACCGCCGTCGGTGCCCAAAAGGCTTAACTTGACAGTGCCGTCGTCCCAGGGCATCCCGCTCCTCGTTGTGGAGGGTGTCGAGTTTCCCCACCAGCTCAGGCAATAACTTCATATCCGTCCCCTCCATGCCGCAAGGATCAGGGCATCGTGGCCATCAGCGCGCTCATTAGGCTCTCGTAATGGGCGCTCCCGCGGCCGAGCACCGCCGGGAAGTTATCGAAACCACCGGTCGTGAGGCTGAGGTGCATCGCCGGGCTTAGCCAGCCAATCGCTTCGATAATCTGGGCGTGCTGATTGGCCAGGTCGGTGCGGTGGAAGATCGGCTCGTGGTGGAAGACGCGATTGCGGAAGATCCGGATCGCCGAGAAGCGCCCGGAGAGCTGGGTTATGGGGTCCCGCCCCGGCACGAAAGCGGGGAAGACAGCCGCCATGAACCCCGGACGTGTCCAGAGGATCGATCGGTACTCCCGCTTGAAGAGCGCATCCCAGAAGCCGAAATCCATCTTCGCGACCACATCGCCGGGAACGGGGATCCTGCCATCGTCGAGGAACTTCTGGATGGCCTTATCGATGTCCTGCTGCTCAGCGGGGTACGGGGTGGGATCACCGCGCCTGAAGCGCTCGCTCACCAGCACCGGTGTGGCCATCATGAACCATGCGGGATTACCGAATTCGGCCGTCGCAGCATTATGAATGCCATTACGCAGCGCCACCTCGACGCAATGGAGCGATGGGTAGAGCGCCTCACAGAGGGCAACATTCCAGAAATAGTTACCAAGGACCGTCGCAGTGTGCGCACCGGTGGCGCTACCATACCTGGACATCCGCTCGGCCGAGAGGATATCGCGCATATTTGTGCTGTACGTACGCCTATACATTACACTCTTCGTACGGTATTATTGAACTTGCTAATCCCCAGGTAGCCCACTCGTCACCCTGAATGCGGGGGGTGAGGATAAACGGCCCTGGGGTTTCTTTTTGCCCGGAAATCTGCTCAACGTGGCCCAGTATACCAGCACACTTGTGCCAGCAATTACCGCGCCAGATTAACGTACATCACCACGCAGTAGATTGACAAGTGTATACTCGAATTAGATTCAGGAAAGCATCCAGAGCACCCATCGGGGGTGCTTTTTTGTTGTCTAACACCGAAACAGCGATGTATGGCAAACAAGAAAATATCCCAGCTCGCCGCCCTCACCGTCCTCTCGGCGGATGACCTGCTCATGGTCGTCGATGATCCCGCAGGCACCCCCACCACCAGGAAAGCCCCCGTCAGCACCCTCGACGATCGCTATTACATCCGTGCCACCGTCGATAGCTTGCTCGCGGCCAAAGAGGGCAGTGCCAACGCCAGTATAGCGTCCCAGTATTACCGGGGCGACAAGACCTGGCAGACGCTCAATTCCGACGCCGTGACGGAGGGCTCACGCCTCTATTTCACCGATGCCAGAGTTGCCGCCAATACCTCCGCCAGGCACACCCATAGCAATCAAGCGGCCCTCGACCTGGTGAGTGGCACCAACACCGGCGATCAGACGTTGAACGCACTTTTGCCGACCCAAAAGTGTTCGGCGACGAGCATGACGCGCGTGGCACCGTCGGTCCTCGCCACGCCGGCGGACCGCAGGGTACACTACGGCGGGGCGCAGCCAGTCCGCAGGGCGAAGGTGATGGGCGGACGGCCGGGGGAACGTGGCGGGCTCTGGGCATGGGGACGGCACCCCGCCGTGCGCTAACCGCCGGTCGAACAACGGGTTAGCCGGACGATGCGCCTTGTCCCCAGGGCGAGGGGCAAGAAACGCGCGTGCTCTTACCAACCACTGCGGCTCAGCCTCGCCCGCGCCGATAGGGGACGTGGAGCGCCTCGACCGCCCGGCGCTTGGTGGCCTCGCCGCGGCGGTCGTAGCGCGCCGTCGTCGCCACGCTGGCGTGCCCGGCCAGCTGCTGCACCGTCGAGAGGTCGACTCCCGCATCCAGCAGATCCCCGACGAAGGTGCGCCGGAAGTCGTGCGGCGAGAGCCGCGCCACCCCCGCCTCGCGCCGGCGCTTCGTCAGGACGTTGTAGACGGCGTGGCTCGTCAGTCCCGTGCCGACGATCCGCTGGTGGCGGGTGATCGCCAGGAAGAGCCCGCCCGGCCGCTCCCCGCGCACCGCCAGCCAGTCGTCCAGCGCCGCGGCCGCCGCCCACTCACCACCATCCACCGCAGGTGCAACAGCCCCAGATTCGTCCCGATGGGCAACTGCTGCACCAGCGCGCACAAGAGCGTCATCATCCGGTACACTGCTTCCGGCCACGCCTCGCCGTATGATGTGTGACACCGGCGTGTAATCAGCGTGGCAGGAAAATCACCCCTCGGGCGAGCGCGAAACGGCTTTCCGGCGCCAAACCTGCCGCTCGTACCGGCCAGTTATGCTGCCAGATCAGGTACACGCCGGCGTCACCGATGATGTGGCGAGGCGTCGGCGCAACGCCGTGCTGGCATCGTCGGCCTGGACCATGGGCCGCCCCTCGCCCGCGGCGCGCCGCAGCCGGGCCAGCGCCAGCGCGTCGGCGACGTCGGTCTTCTCCTGGCTGCGCCCGCGTCGCCGCTACTGCGCCGTGCGCTGCGGGACACCCTCGCGGACGTCGGCCTCGCCCTGCGCCAGCAGGAACTGGGCGCAGCCCTTGCCCCGCGACCCCCTGTTCGCGACGCCCCAGCGCACCTGTTGTTGTTGTTGTCCCCTGACCCATCGGAGGGCGGCTGCCCACCCCGCGGGCGTAGTGGCGACGGTGCGACTGCCGTGCGTGCGCCCCGCGGGGTCGATGGCCACCAGGACATGGGCCTTCTTGTGCGTGTCCACGCCGACGAACATGCCGCCCCTCCTGCCTCCTCCTGGCCGACCAGTGGCGCGCCGGGGCGACCCGTCGACATGGGGGGTGACCCACGCTCCCGTCTAAACCAAAGCTCAGGTGAAATCCACATAGTTCCTAGAGGGTGTTAGGCATCCTGGGCTAACAACCGTATGAGCCGGGTCGCCATGAGGATGGCGAACGCGACGAGATGGAGGCCGACGAGCGATTGGGCGAGGCGCTCGTAGTCGCGGGCGAGGCGGCGGAAGCGGGCCAACCAGCCGAAACTGCGCTCCACCACCCAGCGCCGGGGCAGCAGGACGAAGCCGCGCTTGACCGCGTCGAGGGTGATCACCTCCAGGGCGATGCCGTGCGCGGCGGCGGCGGCGGCGGGCCGGTCGCCGGTGTAGCCCGCGTCCACGTAGGCCCGTTCCACCGTCTCGCCGGTCGCCGCCTGAACCGCCTCGGCCAAGGCGGCCACCTGGGCGCGGTCCTGGGCATTGGCCGGGGTCACATGGAGCGCCAGGAACTGCCCGAGCGTGTCCACCGCGAGGTGGACCTTGCTGCCTTTGCGCCGTTTCGCCCCGTCGTAGCCCGCCCGCCCGCCACTCTCAGGCGTCGATTGCAGCGTCCGACTATCGAGGAGCGCCGCCGTCGGCTCCGGTGCCCGCCCCGCGGCCAGCCGCAGGATCCGCCGCAGATCCTGTACCAGCTCGTCGAAGACCCCCGCCGCCAACCAGCGCTGCGTCTGCTGGTAGACGATCGGCCACGGTGGCAGGTCGTGCGGCAGCATCCGCCAACTGGCCCCCGCGCGCACCAGCCAGCGCAGCGCGTTGAAGACCTCCCGCAAACGGTGCGTGCGCTGCGGCGCGTCCTCCGCCAGCAGCGTCAGGTACGGCGCGACCAGCGCCCACTCTTCGTCTCCCACGTCACTCGGGTACGGTTTGCGTTCTGTCACAGCAGTCACCTCCACGCAGCACGCCGCACCAGTTCTTGCGCGTGGAGTATACGACCGTCGCCACAAGGTGCCTAACACCCTCTAGCGTAGTACATGTAGTTCTCATCGGAGCTTTGGTTTAGCCTGCCACCGGGCACCGAGCAAAGGCGGGGGCGACAGCGCACAACCAGGTGCCGCCGCACAGCGAGGTGTTGCGTCAGCCCCCGCCCATCTCACCCTCACATACAGACAGTACCCTCGCGGGCGTGTGCCAAACGTTGCCGTACCAGGGCATCGCGCTCGGCAGTCATAGCGCCATGCCATCCGCTTCGACCCGCGCGTGCAGCGGCATCGCACGATAGCGCGGGCTATCCCAGCGCTCTTGGCTGTAGATGATCGCGCTCAGGACGGTGTCGGTATCGAGCGCCAGATCGTAGAGCCGGTGCCGTAGGGTGTCCGCACGCTGCGGGCTGACCTCGCCATCGAGCACGATCAGCAGATCCCAATCCGATTCGGGTGTGGCCTCCCCCCGCGCATGCGAGCCGAAGAGGATCAGGCGGGCGTGCGGCTCGGTCTGCCGCACGAACTGCCGAAGCTGTTCGAGGAACGCCCGGTCCTGTTCGGGTAGCACTGCACCGTTCATCGTTTCGCCGTCCCCTCATTTCCAGACCGCCAGGGGCGCGCCGTTGCGCTGCGATCGATCGTACACCTTCGGGGCGATGTGCTGCGACCGCCCTCCCAGCGATCAGCCGAGTGGCAACTGCTCCGCCCCCTGCCCCTTGCGCGCCCGCTTCGGCTTCGCCGCCGGGCGCTCCTGCCTGGCGGCGCGTTTCGGCGCTGCCGCCTCGGTCGGGGCGTCGAGCAACCTTGCGGGCGCGTCCCGCGCGGCGATCGAGGTACGCTCGGCGATCAGCGCGTCCAGCGTGGCGTCAGAGACGTGGCGCGGCTGCCATTTGCCGTTCTCGCCTTCGAGCCAGAACTGGTGATCGAGGCCGTGGGCGATGGCGAGGCTGCCATCGGTTACCCGCTGCGCGCTGACGTAGCCATCGACGATCTGGCCGTGCCCGGCGATCGCGCGGTACACGTAGGCCCAGTCGCCCCCCACTTTCACGGAGGTCTCGTCGACGCACCAACACGCGCCGACCGCGCAGCGGAAGGGGCGCGCCGCCGCCTCGTAGGGCGAGGCGGACCCTTGCACCCAGGCGCAGATCGTCGAGGGCTCGACACGCACGCCGCGCTCGGCGAGGAGTTCGGCCACATCGGCGTAGCGCAGCCGGTACCGCACATACCAGCGCACCGCGAGCGCGCTGACCTCGGGCGGGAAGCGGTAGCCCGAGGACGGCGTCGCGCTCCGGGCGGTGCAGCAACGCTGGCAGTCTCGGCAACGGGAGACCAGGGCACTCTTCCGGTCGCGGCCGTCCTTCCTCACTGCGGTTGCGCCGCATCGCGGGCAGACCACCTCGCTGTCGATCATCGCTCTCCCCACCGTCCGTCACCCACGATGATTGAGGATAGCACACCCTGGCACAACCCAAGAGAACCGTTCAACGTGGGGTCATGGGGTCGAGATCGAAGTCTGGACAATCGGTTGCTGCGATAGCGGGCACAGCGGTCCGTCGTATCTGGCAGAAGACCCGCTCCTGGAATCCATACTCCGCGCCGAGATACCACATCGCGTGCGTACAAAGTCGACAGTCCGGGAGGTATTCCCTCGAAAATACCCGTTCCCAGGCCGCAAGCAGGCACCGGCTCGGTGGGCGGGAGCGGGGTGAGGGTGACGCTGTAGCCCAGGGCGTTGCGGCGCCGGACGTGATGCCGCTCGACGCGCTCGGCCTCCAGCGTAGCGAAGTAGTCCGCCCCGAGGTCGGTGTAGGGGCGCCGGTCGCGCAGGACGTGATAGATGATCACGATGAGGCGGTGGGCCACGGCCACCAGGGCCTTCAGGCGCCCGCGCCGCCGCGCCAGGCGTCGGAACGGCGCGCCCAGGTAGCCCGTCGTGCGCCGGGCGTTGGCCCAGGCCGCCGCGGTCAGGACCGCCCTGAGCCAGGCGCTGCCCGTGGTGGTCTTCCCGCTGAGGCGCTTGCCGCCGCGCTGCTTGTTGCCGGGGCAGACCCCCGCCCACGAGGCGCGGTGCTTGTGGCTGGGGAACCGCCCCATGTCCACGCCGATCTCCGCGACGATGGCCGCCGCCGCCACCGCGCTGATCCCCGGGATGGTCCGCAGCAACTCGACCGCCTCGGCGAAGGGGGCCAGGGCGGCGGCGATCGCGTCGTGCAGCCGCGCGACCATCTCGTCGAGACCGTCGATGTGGCCGAGGATCGCGGCCAGCACGGTCAGATGCACAGGCCGGAGACGGCCTTCCAGCGCCCGGCGCAGTAGCGGCAGCTTGGCCCGCATCCGGCCGCGCGCCAGCGCGGCCAGCACCGCCGGCTCCTGCTCCCCGCCCAGTAGCGCGTCGCGCATGGCGCGCCCACTCTTGCCGAGGATGTCGGCCGCGACCGCGCCGAGCTTGCGGTTCGCCCCCGCCAGCAGCGTGTGCAGCCGGTTGACCTCCTGCGTACGCCCCTGCACCAGCGTCTTGCGATAGCGCGTGAGCTCGCGTCGGTCGCGGATCGGTGCAGGTGGGATGAAACTCGGCTTGAGCGGCCTGGCCACCGGGTTCATGACCGGCTTCTTCGGGGTCGGCGGCGGCTTCGTGATCGTCCCGGCACTGGTGCTGGTCCTCGGCCTGCCGATGCGCGCGGCGGTGGGCACGTCGCTGCTGATCATCGCCATCAACTCGGCCTCCGGGCTCATCGCGCGCTTCGGCTCCCTCGGGCTCGACTGGACGGTCACCGCCCTCTTCATCCTCGGCGGGGGTGGCGCTCGGTGTCCGGCTGGCCGGGCGCCTGCCGCAACGTCGGCTGACGCAGGCGTTCGCCGGATTAATCGTGCTGGTGGCGTGCTACGTGCTCTATCAGAGCGCCCGCAGCGTGCTGTGAGCCTGGCACGGTGCGGCGACCGGTGCGCCTCTGCACAGGTGACGGGGTAGGGCACCATCGACCGGCGGACAATGACGCGTGCGGTGGCGCCCGCATCGCCCGAGGCGATACATACGTGGATGGAGGTGCGGAACGCGTCGGATCGATACGGATGGTCAATAGCGGCTCGCGCGGAACTTCATGTGCTCGAAGCGGAAGGATATGTTGAAGATGCCCGCAGCGCTCCGCCCCCTGGTCCTGGTCCTCGCGCTGCTGCTCCTGCTCCTCGCGACCCCGCCGACGGCCGTCGGCGCGGCAGGGAATATCGTCGTCGCCACGCCGAAAGCGCCGGTCGGGGCGGATGGCGATGTCGCCGGGCGCCCGACCGATATCAATCTCGTCCTGGACCGCTCGCTCGATCCCCAGATCGCGGGGCGGAGCCTGCTGAAAGGGGGGACGATCCGCGTCACCCTCCCCGATGCCTTCATCCGCACCGACGTGCCGGTCACGGCCCCGGAGAGCGGCGCGCTGGTGAAGGGCTGGCCGCAAGGTGGTTTGGCCGGGTACACGGTGACCCTGGCGGGGACGCACACGGTCGTCTTCACCGCGACCGACGATATCGTGCCCACCGGTCCCGACAATCCGGGGATCAAGGTCCTGCACGTGCGCGGTCGGGCGTTCACCAACCCCGCCCCCGGCACCTACCAGATCGCCGTCAGCGCCGAGACGGGCCCCGGCGGGGCCGTCGAGACCGGCAGCGGCACCCTGATCGTCCGCCCCGCGATCGTCCCCTCGATCAACCCCTCGAATGCCCTCTTCCCGCAGCCGTCGAACAACAACTGGCAGCGCGTGCCGGTGCGTGGCCTGGCCCCGCTCCCGCTCGACTTCCTGCTCTTCGGGGCGGATGGGCAGCCCCTGAACGGCGTCGGCGTCGCCCCTGCGGATCGCGCCCGCTTCCCGCGCTACACCGGCGGGCTGCTGGTGCAGGACACGAACGGCGACGGGGTCCTCGATCCGGCGATCGATCCGGTGGTCGGCGGCATCATCGGGGCGGCACCGGACGGCGCGACCGGCCAGAGCGCGACCAGCCCGGTCGCCGCGGACGGGCGCGCCGTCCGGTCCGGGCAGGTCGCCCGGCCCGACGGCACCCTGGCACCGGGGGTGCTCCGCGTCGCGTTCCGCACCGGGGACCGCCCCGGCGACTATGCGCCGACCTTCGAGCTCATGGGCGGCACGGCGGCGCGACCGACGATCGTGGCGACGGCGGCTGCGCCCGCGATGCCCGGCTTACCCAACACCGGCGGTGGGGGGGGCACCGTCGCGCCGCGCCAGATGCCCTGGTGGGCGTTCGGGCTGCTCGGCCTGGGGCTGGCGCTCCCCGTGGTCCGCAGGCGGCGTGACCGTCGGCCAGCGGACGCGAAGCGATAGCGATACGGTGCGCGACCGCGCGCGGTGGGGCAGGTCTCCGCCGCGCGCGGAAAGCAGAAAGGAGCGCCGACGATGGCCGAGATGCAGACCTGGGAACTGTGGTACCCGGAAGCGGCGGCGAATGGCTTGTTGGTCGCGCGCGGTCGCCTGGATCCGACAGATGTCCTCTGGGTTCATGCCGCCCCTCCCACCCCGGCGGTCACGGTGCGCGGCGGCGACGATCGCCCGGTGGCCCGTGGCGAGGGGCTGACCCGCGCGGGGGAACAACTCCCGATGACCCGCCTGCGGGTGGCCGACGCCGGACGACCTTGGTAGCCTGGTGATCTTGCCCGGCGGCGAGGTCGCGGTATTGACCGCCTGGTGGCATGCCGAGGACGGTTCGGAATGGCGCTGGAGCGTCGAGTTTTATAACCACCGTTAAACTTGTGATTTAACTGCGCTCTGAAACCTGGCAAAGGGCGGGTGGCGGCGTGTCCGGCGGCGATGGCACACTTGCGTGCATGGATATGAACCTCCGCACCTTACGTGACTTCCGGGATGACTTCTACGCCTGCCTGTACCGTCGCGCCGACGCGCCCTTCGCGTTGGCCGATGCCGTGCTGACCGCCGGGGCGGTGCCGTCGCCGGTCCACCTGAGCGGCGCGCCGGTGTGGGCTTGACTCCGCTGTGTGGACACCGGGATACTGGGGCCAATGGTCTCAGGAAGGAGTTCACGATGGCGAAGACGCACCCGCCCTACCCGCCGACCTTCCGGGCCGAGGCGGCCGAACTGGCCCGGACGAGCGGGCAAGGTATCCCGCAGCGACGGCAGGTACACCGCCCCGGAGGTCGGTCATGGGATTCGCGCTTCGCCCCCCCTCCCGACGCCCGATCGCGCGCGTCGGTGCCATCCTCCCCCTCCTCCTGTTCACCACGCTGCTGCTGCACGCCGACGCACCCGGCCGGGGGACCGGCGGGGCGGGCGGGCGGTGCGGCGAGGACCAGCATAGGTGGCATCCGCCGGTCATCGCCGACTGCCCGACGGGTCATGAGCATGGCGATCCGCCGCCGACCTGGCTCGCGGCGTCCGGCGACACGGTCGATTTCCTCGGCCCGTTCAACACCTCACCCGCCGAAAACGGGGCCAAGCACGCGGCGATGAAGGGCTTCGCGGCGCGACTCCACGGGGTCGATCTGTACGTGCGGCTCCACACCGCTTCCAATGTGCTCGACCGCGCCGCCCGGTACCATTCCTACGAGGTCTGGGCGCGCGACCCGGCGGGTGGTCTCTCGCACTGGCAAGGCTGGGCCGACTCGGGCGACCCGGTGGCCGATCGGGTCCCCCAGCGCCTGCCACACCCCAAGTACCGTCCGCTGGTCCGGGTGGTGGACCGCGCCTCCTACGAGCTGGGGTATCGCTGCGAGACCTGGTACTTCGTGACCGCCCCGTGGTCCTGGGACCTGCGGTGGACCATCTGCGGCGCGACGACGCTCTACTCCCCCGGCGAGGAGGGCACCCCGGAGCAAGCGGCCTGGCGGCCCGCCCCCGATCGCAC
>JAABUU010006619.1_pt1 | contig 12336 bp, 9 predicted proteins | sample 5559301 | NCBI WGS metagenome assembly JAABUU01 (sample SAMN10711884, study PRJNA513360) | rock metagenome | isolation source: Antarctica rocks | place: Antarctica: Victoria Land, Richard Nunatak white
GACGAGCGACCGGCGATAGCCAGGAACATAGCCATCAACATAGTCACCAACATAGCTACCAACATAGGTGCGTAGCTAGGATCGTAACAATGAGCTCTTTCGTATCACGATCCGCCAGTCTCTCCCGTATCTGCGCACTATCTACTTGTTCTTCGGAATACTCTCTATCGAGCCTCAAACATGGTCATCGCACAGGCCCTCTGTGATCGATCGCTCAGCAGCCTGGTCCCGTGCCCGTCTCACCAGCACAGATCTTCCAGCCGTTCATCGCGGAAGACACAACATGCAGCCCTGCGATCAACGAGGTAGCGGCTGCGTGTCTCTGCAACATCAACCTGCGTCGCGCATCCATTGTTTGCGTGAGTCGAGCACTGATTAGAGTCGGTTTCGGGGTCGGACCGAGCACAAAGAGGTTGGCGACAACACGCCGCTTGGGCAACAAAGAGCTTTGTCATGAGACATGTGTTTTCGCCAAGTGTCTTGGTTGACGATTCTGTCCCACGTTCTCAAGCTGTCTGAGTCCCATCTTGTCAAAGGCAAATATGTTTCACGGGGCATAGTAATAGAGTGTTGAGCGCGATATATAACTTTCAATAGGATTCCTCACTGTGTACTTTCCGCTACTGAATTGCCCTAAGCGTTCAACATACGCCATCTACCCTCTTTCTTCCTTCCTTCCACCTGTCAGCTCGAGCCGTACAGCCGCTGTATCCCACTCACTGGGACGTCATGCCATTCCCCGTCCGGGAAGACACACTCGCAAATTCGGTGCCTCAATCCGAGAATCCACCCGAGCTGCAAGCAACAACCTACTGTCTGAATTGTCACTACAACAGCCCACGGAACTTCAAAAGCTGTGGAATTTGTGACAAACCTCTGAAGCGAATTGCCTCAGGCACGTCATCGATCACCAGCCACCTGTCCTCCCTTCCCGACGCATCATCTTCGGCTGGCCGCTTAGGAACGAAGGCCTCAGACATGATGAAGCCTGAGATTGAGAATATGAAGAGAGAACGCATCGAGCACGATGCGGTTGGCGAGGAGGCCAGTGAACCAAGACAGGGTAGTTCGCGTGAAGAGTGTGATCACAGTATCTGAATTATGGTAATCTATTGAGTAAATATGCCGTCACACAGCAGGAAAGTGCAGCGTAGGGTAGAAGATATTCTCTTTATTGGCTCTATACTCTATATAGAAGAGAGGGAAGAGGAACGGAACGAAGCTTCCTGTAAACACTTCCCACTAGCGTGGCGCTAGCCAACATACTAGTGCTATGTCACACGTGACTACGCACAGCCATTCTCTTTCCTTGAGAACTACATCTTTCTTAACATAATCGTTGAATATGCAAAGTCGATAAGCGTATTATTATTATTATTATTATTCGCATAGCTGACATTGAGCATAATACACCTCGCGAACAGTTACGACTTCAAATCAAGATGAGGATTCAGACTGATTTCCCAATCTCAAGTTGTTCAATCTGTCGTTCTCCTCTCTAATAATCGTCACCCAATCGCGATATTCCTTACCTGCTCGTTCAGATCTCAGGTCTTTGGACCTAAATCGGTAAGAATTCCACCACGTCTCGACATTCTCAAATCCTACTTGCATAAGTGCCTTTCTAAGAAACTGAGGCCAGCGCACGTCGATCTTTGATCCGTAGTCTGTGACATTTGTGATAAACAATCCGTCTGGATTTGGACAAGTGGCCACCCAGTAGCGGGGCCAGTATGCTGTAGACTCCCAGTCTATGATCTCTGCTAGTCGGCCTTTTCCGCCAGGTGATGAAGGATAAACAAAAATGCTACGGCTCGTGAGGTCGGAGTTGTAAAGAACGAATTCAGGTCCAGAGTCGGGGATCAATGTCATGTTGGAACTTTCTTTCAGATGTGTCTTGAATCCTTCCTGCGAAAACCGAGGCCATTGGAACCGCTTCCAAGATTCGCTGTGTGGAACATCTTTGAGCGGTCGCCCTCCAACAAGTCTAGTGTCTTGAACGCCATGTTGATCAAGCGTTTCCAGCATATTAGAGGTATGCTGTGTCAGTGTTTTAACATGAGCTGCAACCTGATCCGCGACGTCTTTGACCTGACTGTCATTCATATAGATCAATGCTTCTTCCATCATCACTCCTCGTGCACGTTTCATGATCATAAAAGTTCGGGTCCAGGTGGGATCAATCCACTCATAGATAACCCGGGTTGTGGGAATCTCAGGGTGTTTATCATTGATGAATTTGACGGTACGACCTTCGAGCTGAGCGCCTTCCTGCCAGCTGACGACCTTGACGTACGTTTCAGGGGTGATATGCCAAATGCCGAAAGATGTGGTTGACACAAGTTTACCAGCTTGTGCCCATCCGGCGGCCTCCGAAGTCAAGGCTGAATCTTGTGGTCGAAGGCATAGAATGGCGCCGTTATCCGCCCATTGTATCACAGCGTCGCTTGGTACCATATCGGGAGAACTGTAGTGCTCACAAAAGAACATCGATCCCATCGCCCATCGCCCAACCAACTTGATAGACTTGCTCGCCGAGACGTTCATCTCCCTGCCGTGCGTTAGCAGATCCTACGATGAAGGTAGTTTGAAAGCACATTCAAGCAAGGGTGTAGTCAGACGGTCGACCTACTTGATAGCCATGGTGTCTGACAGACTGCTTCTTCGCCAGAAGGCTTGCGTGTGCTATCAAGTAAACAAGAAGAGAATTTTGTTATCAGGATGAACTGCCAAACTCTTAGAACGTTGACTACTTGAAGATGATGGATCGAGCAATTTATCTCTAGATGATGTTAACATATACGGTCTTCGAGATGCAAGCAGCCATTCAGCAGCTCGCATGTTCAAATCACTGCAAACATCGCTTGTATCAAGAGATAGTCGCGGCATGATGTAGAAAACAAAGACAAGCACCTTATGATCGCGGTCAAGTTCCATTTTCGGTATGAAAAATCGAGCCATATATCTCAAGTAGACGGTGCAAAAATATACTGTCTTTGAGATGCAAGCAGCTTTTCAGCAGCTTGCATAATCAAAGAGATGGTTGCGGTATGCAGTAGAAGACAAAGACAATCACCTTACTCAAGTTTCATTGTTCGGTCGGCTTAATCATTGCAGATTTTACAATATCGTACATTTCCTTTCATCCGGTCCCTAAGAGGCGAATAAACAATTTTCTGACAGTTGTTCGCAGAAATGAAAATTGAAAACGGAATGTCGATCGGTCACCCCCGAATAGCGCAAAGTCGCTCTCTGACGAAGAACTTTCAATGACGGCAATTGTAGAGTCGGTCAAGACGAGCTCAACGATGCAAAAATCACCGGAAAATATGCAGATTTGATTCAGCAAATGCGATCGGAAATATCGAGGGTTTTGGCTGCTCGATCTTTCGACTGCCATCATTTCCCGGTCCGGATTTGATTTCTACGCGCTGACTACCCCACATACTTTGAAAAACATAATTGTAGTTCTGAATCAGCTGAATTGTAACTGTAATTCATACGCTCTTGTGACATCGGTTTAAGTCCGACCCATGGGGGAAACTATGCTATGTGTATCGAACGGACAAAACCCTCTGGGGGAGAAAACCGCTCGCCGACTACACAGCGACTTCGCGCCGCCGAAAAAATGAAATTGAGACAATGTACCCAATAATGAACCTATAGCTCCTATTCAGCGCATGACGCTTGAACCCTTGATGCGTGTCTGTGCTGTTTCCTTGCAATGCATCGTCCTTGCTCTGCTCTTCATTGACGATATCCTATACAACGATGTCCCGGTCCTCGATCTTCGATCGCGAAGATGATTCCTTTGCACCCGTGGTGCTTGTGGTTGTAATGCTGAAAACTATATTCTTTTGCTCGATGATTGCCATTCATCGAGCAAAGAAATATGTGATGAAAGAGAGGCGCGTACGATGAGAAGGTAGAGTGTGGTTATATTGAATGACCCTATCCTGCTCTTGACTTGTGTCACGTAGACATTGAATAAGTTGTTGGTATAGGCGTGCGGTCGCAGTCGTTTGATGCTTAGCTCTGATCGATAGTAGAGAATGCGGTCTGCCCGGGACCACTACAATCCTGGTCGTCCTCATGTGCTCTCGATCGCTCATGTAGATAGATGCACGACTTGTCGTTATAAGTAAAGAAGTTGAGCTTGGCGAGCCCCCCCAGTATACCAGCGCAGCTCCTTCGACCACTTGTAGTCACGAACTCGAGACACTTCTGAACTTACACGGAAAGATTATTCTATCGATATAATCTTTCCATCACTTACTAATAACGGCACTGTCAATGAGTAGAGAAGTCTGATAGAAACACTACTCGCTGCTGCAATAGACAGATCGGAAGAAGGTTGTATTTTCTAAATACACGAAGGCTGAGTCTATGTAGGCGAGTGCCAAGACTACACTAAGCCTCGTTCGAGCAAGCTTTCGTGCTATTCAAAGGGAGCGGAAAACTGTTTTCCAGCGCAGTCAACGGGTCACAACTCCTTCAACCACTTGTAGTCACAACTTCGAGGCTCGTCACCTGAATCTTGTATTCTACTAGTAGTATCTTTCCATCTCTTACTGACGACTTGTCACTAGTCTTCTTCGTGGGTTGTAGCTGTTAGGGAGGGTGTTGTCGCGTGGCGGCGTGGATGAAAACTCTGCACGGCAGCTTTCTCGACCACGCAACGTCCTAACTTCGTTTGAACTGCGTCGGATTGAGATCTCTTGGCTTTTCTGACTTCTATTCGAGAATAGAATCAAAAGGTTCGTAGCCGGTACCACGTATAGGTGAATCTCGTTGCTGACCAGAGAAAGAATGAATTAAAATTCAAAAAGACGGAAATGTTATAAGATGAATGTGTAGTTAATGATTGTAAACTATGAGTCGGCAGAGCAATATTTGGGTAAAGATGCAGTTATGTACCGAACCTCACCCTCAATTTTCCTCCTGAAAATTCTCTTCATCATATCACCTCTCTCCCCACCCTCTCACCCCTCTTCTCATAATGACCCCCCTTCTTATTTTATCAAGCTCACACACTTTCTCAACCCATTTCTCACTTCTCCCTTCTTCCCCCTCGCCTCTCGCTTTCTGTGCCTTTCCCTTCTGCTTCTCCTTCGTCGTCGTCAGCTCGACTTTTCCTCCTCCATCACAACCTGATTGAGGCGAAGACGGATGTCTATTGATGGAAGGAGGCTAGATGAACCACAAAAATTATCTGTTTTTATTAATCTGATCTAGAAGACCTCACACAATCTATCTACTCTCATTGTGGTTGAGCCCCAAAACCACTCTCCCAATTACGTGTAGACTTTGAAGGCCTCCTCATATCCTGGCCCTTTCAAGTCTTTGGCAAAGACGTTGCCAAAGAAGAAAAATCTCGTTGAGGGCTATGGATTGGGCTGTGCGCACCGCGTTCTTGATTGCAAGCCCATTAAGACCGATTGCAGCATCTCAGCGCCTGACTCGAGGTGATTGGGCGTATCACAAGCTTACCTATCCGGTACGATCCTTTGCTGTGCAAGCATATGTAGTAAGTCTACACACGTCGTGAATCTAGTGTCAGCAAAGGGAGATGTATAGCGTAGCTCTATCAGTAAAGTAGCAGGTAAAGAGGAATCCTCGTCGTTCTCGCTGGCCCTGGGCTCTTTACGGTCCCTGCAAGCTCTACACGCCCTGCACGCCTTGCACTCCTTGCACGCCTTGCACGCCTTGCACTCCTTGCACTCCTTGCAAACCATGTGAACCCGGCGGACCATGTGGTTCTCGCGATCCATCTGCCCCAGGAGTCCCGCGTGGTCCTTGCGGTCCTTGCGGTCCTGTTGATCCTGACGATCCGGACGATCCTGGTGGTCCATGTGGCCCAGGTGGTCCTCGATATCCCTGATCTCCTGGTGGGTTAGGTGGTCCAGGGTGACCACGTGATCCTGGTATCCCCGCTGGTCCAACGGGACCAGCTGCCCCTGGTGGTCCAGGATAACCTTGGGCTCCCTGCGGACCTGGTTGTCCTTGGATACCTGGTGCTCCTCGTGGTCCATACGGTCCCGGAGGCCCCGCAGGCCCCGCTATTAATCGTGGTGGACGGTAGGAGCACTTTTCCTGCTGTCTTAGGCAGCAGCAAAGGGCAAGCAGCAATAGAACCCCCAAAATGATACATCCCACAATAATTCCGATCGTTGTAGCCGAGGTGTTATCGCCATTATTAGAGACTGGAGTCTGAGTTGTAGTTATAATGGCTTGCTGTTCAGTTGTTGCGGCTGTCGCACAGTTCGTTGAGGAGCCTAACTGGTAGACAGTTGTATAAGTAGTATGAAGTTTCGTGATGCTAAGCGTTACGAAAAAGCCGGTCTCGCAGTTCTTTGCTTGCATGGCGGGGCCTGGGATTTTGGTGTCATCAAAGCTGCCATGTTCTCTTGAATCCGGAGGTTGAGGAATATGCAAGCGTGGAGCCAAACAGACTAAGAATACATTTTATTATCTCTAGCTGTGACTGAATGGTGTCACTGGTATTAGTCTGACCAGGTTCTGGGATAACTGTCTTTGCATGCATCGATGACGACGAACGCCTCATCAAAGCTGCTTTTCTCAAAAGAGAACCTTGTAGGATTAAGCCCAATGGGATGTCGAAGAATGCCATATTCTAAGAGAGAAGGCGCTGGTTATCTTATCCACGTGGGGGAATCTAATTCGCGAAGAGAATCCACGCCCATGCAGTCACATCAAGTGAAGGACTTTTGTCTATAGATTCGGCACAAAGTTCGAGTGCAAGAAGAAGCTCGAAATAGGAAGGAGGGACGTAAAAAAGCACGTTCGGCAGCTTCATAAAGGGGGTAAGGAATGATGAAAGAATGGTCAGCTGTGGACAGGTAGCCTTGCAGCGGCTAAATGAAAATGCGAATTGATAGGTCGACAGCGGCCATGAATTTCAACTTCATTTGGCTTAGTAGTTACAGATATGCAGAGGTGACCGTTTTAGGAGATACTACAGGCAACAATTTCTGCCTATATGCAAAGAATCCGAACCAGCGAAGGAAATCCAACTATAAAGTCACTGATACACGATGATAGATTAAGAGTACTGTCAGTGTGTAGCAGCCACCAGATTTACGAGTGCTGAGACAAGATGAATGTATCCACTGAGAGTCATTGAGAGGGCTGGACAGATTTAATACGAACGATTGATATTGTGTAGACTAAAGAAAGATCCACATCCGTTGTTACAATCTGCAGCAAGTGATGAGTACGGTTAGCTGCAAGATTGTGCCCCTTGTATTTGAACATGTAACTTCGACAATGATCCTCGGAAGAATAAAGCGATGGCGGATTTATTGCTGGGGCAAGTGGGGCCCGCCTAGGAGCGCTAAGCCCGATTAGACTAGCGCGTACTAGTAGGTAATTCCCCCACGTAAGCCAATGCTCGAAAGGCACCTTGAGGTAAACACCTATGCAAAGCAAGCTTCTGCGAGGAGTCGAACTCACGACCTAGAGTAGGGTGGTGAGAAGGGTGGTGAGTGTTGGAATACGAGGTCATATGGGGGCATATTGAATTCCTATTCTTCAACGCAAGTCTAATCGAAAAACGCGAAGCACTAGGAATCAAAATCGGGGTGCTAAATGATATCAATATTCTGGCCTACGGTAGATTCACAGACTCAACCTGCGAAACACTGAGCAGAGCACATGATGCCTGTACGAAGTGAGCTCGAACGCATGGCTCCACATTCGTCATAGAGAAGTACAAACTCACACACTTCACTTGAAAGCCAAAAACATTCGACATGACGGTCAGCCTACACATAGAAAACTCAGTAATAAAGTTGAAGCCGGATGTACGAGTTCTTGAAGTTCAACTGAACATGAAACTACAATGGAGTTCACATCTTCAACAAATAGAAGCAGGTCACGTCACCAAGATGCTGGCGCTTAGCCGTCTCGGGGCCTCCATGTGGGGGGCAACATTCGCGAAGGCGAGGCAGGTGTACTCAGCGATGGTAAGATCAGGAATAACGTTCGGAGCATCGGTATGGCATCAACGCGGCAAAGAAGGAGGATTGTCGGGTATGGAACGGAGGCTAGAAGCTCTTCAAAACCAAGCGCTGCGTCATGTGGCAGACGTCTTCAAAAAAGTAAAATTCGAAACGCTGGAAGCCGAAACATCTGAACAAGCTACAGGACCAGGCTACACTACGCAGTCGAGTCGACGGCAGAACACAGGAGACTCAGCGAGCATGCGAGATCATACGCGCTCGCCTGATAGGAATTAATCAGCCCATCCCTCGCTCTTCGGCCTCCAAAAACGCGATGTTCCTGAATGTTTCAATTCGCGAAGGAGCAAAGATACAGCCTAGACGCAGGAGATTCGGTCCCTCAACGCCAGCCCCAACAGGTGAACATGCGATCGCATAGTTTCATAAAAGCCAATGGGACCTTCGATGGGAAAACTACAAAAAACGCATCGCAGACATTAATGCAACTCCCGCTCAAAGGTCCCACCTATCCAACAAGACAGTAAGGATGCATGACAGCCTTCAGAAGGCCGAAAGCACCCTTGCAACTCACATCAGGACCGAACGCATAGGGCTAAATGCCTACCTGCACTCGAGGAACGTCCCGGACGCGAATAGCCCCCGATGTGACTGCGGATGGAGCCATCAGACAGCCAAGCATATCCTTAGGCACTGCCCGAATTGGACGCACCTTCGGCCGAATATGCTTCGAGACGCCGGCTCCACGGACTACCGGATCATCGTCTCAACCACAAAGGGCCTCAAGGCGACAGCGAGAATGATGATGGAAACGGAGCTTTTAGAGTAGCTTAGAGTGGCAAGGACACTCATTCTCTAACGTGCGGTCATCGCGAACAGATTTGGTACATAGTCTCAGTTTTACCGTCTCGGCTGCATGTAGCAGCCGTATAGATAGCGAGCGGTTTTCTACCCCAGAGGGTTTTTGTCCACTCGACACACATAGCATAGATTTCCCCCCATGGGTCGGCCTAACCGATGTCACAAGGGTGTATGAATTTATTATTATTATTAGCAATAGATTGAGGGACGGTCTTAAGATCATCCCCTATGGAACTCTCTTCTGTCTCTCAATCATCTACAAACTTCTCCGTCATCTGACATGTTGTGCAGTCCAAAGAATTGACCCTATTTCCTCTTCCCTCAGAGTAAAGCAAATCAAAAAGGAGCTAGAGTATGAACCAAATTATACACAGAGTGACAGCCGAAGACGGTGTTCATTTATTTGACCCTGTATTTAGTAAAAACGACTGATTCTCCATAATCCCATTATGCCTCTTCGATAAGGCCAGAAGCGCTATATCTAGTCAAAACTCCAAGTCTTAGGTAGATGGAAACTCTCGTCCCCATACCCTCCAAGATAATCCCAATCAATGCCTATAACCACATCACCGTCCGAACCCACCGCCACCAAATCTCACAGCGTCCAAGTCAACACCCATCGCGAGAGGTTGTAGATGTAGGTGATTAGTAAGAAGCTTTTCCCCCAAACGTGGCCTATACATCGTTCTCATCATCTATAAATTTAAGTAGTGTCATCAAAACACCCTAATCCTTTTTTGATTCCTCCCCATATCTTCGTTAATAGCTTTCTCTTGGGCTTGTGAACATCGGTCATTATCTGCATGAGATGCGGCGAAGTATATTTTTTTTCTTCCGTAGGTGACATATTAATAACTGAAAAACTCTTTTAAGGTGTATTGTTGAATATATAGTGAACAGAAATATGCATGACAGTCAGCAAGTGTTTGTGACTTCTGATAATTTTTGAGAGATCTGAAGACAGATTCTTGAAAGGGGTTCACATCAGCAAAATCTGCACGCCTCAAATAGTCCGTTTACAAGAGAAATTATGGTATTGTTAAGCATCGTTCGAAGAGCTCGTCGAGAAAAAAGTACCTTCTTGGTTTGCTCGACTATATGCTACATGCTTCCCATAATAGCAAATAGATTGGTCGCGAGGCCGAGTCCCATCACATAATCGTCGGTTGTTCTTTCATATTAGTCGTCGAGAGGAGGCTGCAGCTCTTACGAAGCTCACTTAGTTCCTTTGGGTATTATATTATATTAGGTTCGATTCCTAACAGCGCTGGTGCAATGGTGTTGTGGTATTCTTTTCTCTTTGCCATTGTCCTTATATGTGATAACTTCGGATTTGGATTGAATGGCTGGTGGATTGAAGCCCCAGATAAAACGGCGGTGCGCCTCATGCTTTACAAGCATGTTCCGCTCCAGGCTCTCCCCTCCCGCCCCACATCTTCCGCGTCTTAATCTGGAAAAATCGCTCGAAGGCAGCCACGGGTTTTTGAATGTGCTGTTTAACGGCGCTAGAACGTGCAGCGGGGGCATTGTGTTGGGTTCAGGTAAGGTAAAGAGTGCGGGACTTTGTCAAGCCGAGGTGGAGGTGGAGGTGGAGGCGAAGGTGGAGGCGAGGCGGGAATCACTGATGGTTCATCTCCGTGACTTCTTGAACTGCAACAAGCTCTCAAAGCAAAGCTCGAATATGCCATACTTGGCCTAACGGTAATATTTACACGCAACCAACGGAATTCTCCACCCCACTGCCCAAGGCTTTGCAGCAGTGGAGTGGTTGCCTTAGTCCCATCGCCAGTCGGATTGTCATCGACCACGCCTACCCAAGCCAAGATGCCACGGTCTTTCAGCGAACCCTAGCGCTTAAATCCCACGGCTGTTTACCATGCTTAGAGCGTCACAGCTGGCTCCCTTTTTGCGGCCTTCGGCGAGCTTTACTGATCGCATAGAACGATATCTTTTCGAGGTAACAGGGTTTGGTATTTGGGAGTGCTCGATGAACAGCATTAGCCAGGGCACACTAGGTACTTCATGAACCAATTTCTGGACCTACGGATCCTTGAATGGCTTGTAAGTCTACAAGCTGCGCAAAGTGGCTCGTACTTCTTGGACACCTCCTCGTAATTAGAGCTGGCATGCCTGCAAGATTGTGTCGCACGTTCCGGTCCCGTGCACACCCCACTTTACTACTTTCATCTTTCTTCAAAAATCAATTACAAATTCAATATGGCTTCAATTGAAGCAGCGCTTGCTGATTTAGCTTTGCAAGACTCACCTAACTACACTGCTACTGCAAAGAAATTCAATATCAATCGAACCACGCTGTCGCGACGACATAGGGGTATAACGGCCTCGGTGAAGGAAAGCAAGCAAACGACGTCAATTCTTTCAAACCAACAAGAAAAAGAGCTTATTCGCTATATCAACAAGCTTACCGAGCGTGGTATACCCCCTCCCAATGCGATGATTCGCGTTTTTGCGTATAATATATCTGGAAAACAGCCAGGCAAAAACTGGTCCTACGAGTTCGTTCGACGTCATTCAGATATACTGCAGTCAAAGTTTCTACAAGGAGCTGATCTAGAGCGAAAAAAAGCCGATAATGCATATCAATATCAGCTTTATTTTGACCTAGTAAGTGCCTTCATTACGTTTAATTTCATACTAATATGGGGTAGGTAAAGCAAAAAATCGAAGAATATGAGGTTCTTCCTTCAAACACATACAATATGGACGAAAAGGGCTTTCTACTTGGACTCCTTCAAAAGACTCGAAGAGTCTTTAGTTTAAAGCATCTAGACAGTGGCAAATTGCTGGGTGCTGGTCAAGACGGCAATAGAGAATGGATCACCTTGATTGCGACCATTTGCATGGATCTGACCTATATACCCCCTTCGATCATTTACCAGGCGAAATCAGGCAATATTCAGGATAGCTGGCTTACTGAATATGACTCCAAAGAGCAATCCTGCTTCTTTGCTTCCTCCGCTACTGGCTGGACTAACGATGAATTGGCCTACTCTTGGCTCACTACCGTATTTGACCGAAATACGAGGTCAAAAGCCAGAAATTCCCGCGATTATCGCCTTCTATTCGTTCACGGGCATGACAGTCATATCAACATGAAGTTCCTTGACTGGTGTGAGCAGAACAAGGTGCTCGTGGCTTTATATCCTCCTCATTCTACTCATCGTCTTCAACCTCTGGATGTCAGCTTATTCAACCCTTTGGCCAATTACTACTCGCAAAACCTGAATGACTGGATCTTTAAGAGTCAAGGACTTTCTCGAATATCGAAAAGAGACTTCTTTGACCTATTTTGGCCTGCATATCAAGCTGCTTTCACGCCTGCCAACATAAAAACTGGATGGGAAAAGACAGGATTGCTGCCTTTCGATCCGTCACAGGTCATAAAGCAGATTAAATCGAACGCTAGACCTGATTCAAGCCATTCTTCTTCAGCATTGTCCGAAGCTGATTGAAGAACGATTCGACGATTAATGAA
>JAABUU010006620.1_pt1 | contig 12335 bp, 12 predicted proteins | sample 5559301 | NCBI WGS metagenome assembly JAABUU01 (sample SAMN10711884, study PRJNA513360) | rock metagenome | isolation source: Antarctica rocks | place: Antarctica: Victoria Land, Richard Nunatak white
CGCCGAACATCGTGCGCAGCGACCGACTCGTCGCCGACGCCGCCGACCTGCCGGCGTTGAGCATGGTGTGGCACGACAGCCCCTTCGACGAGCATCCCGTCGCCGATGTCAGCAAAGGTCAGAACAAGATCTGGCAGGCGGTGGACGCCATCGCCAAAGCAGGCCACTGGCAGGACACAGTATTTCTGGTGACCTGGGATGACTGGGGCGGCTGGGACGACCACGTCGCCACCCCCAACGTGGAGCACACCCCCGACGGGGTGCAACTGGCCTACGGGCCGCGGGTGCCGCTGCTGATGTTCGGCGGCCAGGTCCGTCCCGGAATCGACAGCCGCTGGAACTCCCACGTCAGCATCGGCAAGACCGTGCTGGACCTGCTCGGTCTCCCACCGTTGGGAGTGCCCCGCCTGGACTCAGCGGTCAGCTTGGCCGACCTGATCGACCCGACGCTGACCAATCCACCACCCCCAAAGTTCGGCACCACCATCACCCAGCCCGCCCCGCCCACACCACCACCGACCCCGACACCCGCCCCGCCGCCACCAGTGGCGACCTCCGCCGCGGTCGGCCCGGTCATCCTGCGCGGCGGCGGCACCCTGCCACCACCCAACGACCAACCCGTCAAATAACGCCAGCCGATGCGGATCCGAAACCTCCTCACCACCCACCTCGCGTTGGCACCACGAAGCACGCCCACATTCTGTCCCGGGAGCCGCCGCAGGATGCCGATGTTGTCGATGGTTGGGGGTCCGCCTCATCCCTGCGGCCTGTCGAGGCCGCACGTGCACCGACAGCTGGCACCGTAGGGTTATGCCCGCTCACCATGCCCCATCCGGCGTTGCCCCCGGAGTTCGCGTCTCCTCCGCCGGTTTCAAGCTGCTGGTGTCCCTGGTAGCTGGATTTGCCGTAGGCACCGGAGCCGAGCTGGCCGGAGCCGGCCGCGGCGCCGCCCTGATCGGCTGGGATGCGCTGGCAGTCGTGTTCTGCACTTGGGTATGGGCCACCGTCTGGAAACTTGACGGCCCATCCACCTCCAGCCATGCCCTCCGTGAAAACCCCGGACGTGACACCGCCGACCTCATCCTCCTCGGCGCCGCCGCAGCCAGCCTCATCGCCGTCGGCGTCGTCCTATTCGGCGCCGGCCACGCACCCGGCAACGACAAGTACCTCCAAGCCGGGTTCGCCCTGCTGTCGGTCGCGGCATCATGGACGCTCATCCACACCGTGTACACCCTCAAATACGCCCGCCTCTACTACGCCGCAGAGCCAGGCGGTATCGACTTCAACGAGTCAGCTTCCCCGCAGTACAGCGACTTCGCGTACCTGTCCTTCACCATCGGAATGACTTTCCAGGTCTCGGACACCGACATTCAGAACACACAGATCCGGCGTACCGCACTACGCCACGCATTGCTGTCCTTCCCCCTCGGCGCGGTCATCATCGCAGCATCAATCAACCTCATCTCCGGTCTGGCCAAGTGAAGGGGCCTCCCCGCAGACGTGGTCGACCTATGTTCACTGGGCGACGCGACGTCGGCCCCACCCGCGGAGAGGAAACGATCGACCGCCGATCCCTCCCGGTATGAAGCGCGGATTCAGATAGAGGCTGGCTGTTTGACCCGGGGGATGCCGTCAAACCTGCCACTGATCTGTGCAGTTGACACACCGTTCCGGCTGATCAGGGCTTCCGCCCCGGCCTGTCGTTTGGTGCGGATCTAGGCTACGAGCGGCGGCCTCGTGGTCAATGCAACGCAAACTTGGATGCCGGTGGTGTTCGCCCGGCGGTTGGCTGATGTTGGTATCGGGATCTACTGGGGTTTGCTCGGTGTCGTTCGTTAGCTGAGGCCCCTTCGCGGATACAAGCCAGCGACCCCGAACGTCCAGAGACGCCAAAGGTCAGGACACGCCATCCGGCTTAACGATGCGCGCACGCCTGGCCGGGACATCGACCTACACGGCGATGCTGCTGCACGCGGCGGACGCGTTCGTCCGCCCAGCCGTGACCGGATCGTGTGGGAACACGGCCGGCGAAACATGGCACTCGCCGAGGCCGGCCTGCTGTCGGTCGTGGTGCCGGTCGCCGACGACACCGACCTTGCCGGCATCGGCGTCTTCGCGGCCACCCCGACGACACCAACGCAATCATGGACGACCACCCGGGCGGGCGGGCGGGCCGGCATCTTCAGATACCAGACGCACCCGGTCCGCGGCTTTCCCGAAGCATCGCTCCCACAATACGTGCAGACAGCACAAGCACAATAAGGCGGCCAGCCCCTCAGCAAGGTCAGGGCCTGTCGTGTTTTCCTGGATATCTACTGGGGTCGGGCCTGGTTCTCACGGCCCCAGCAGAGCCAGAGGGATGACCGCAACGCCATCCGGGCGGCGGTAGGCGTGCGGGCCAGTGGTGATGATGACGGCGTCCAGGAGATCCGGTCCGAGCTGCTCGCGCAGCCAGCGCAGGTGTTTGACGTCGTCATCGCTGATCTCGCGGGCCAGTTTGACCTCGACGGCGACGACCGATCCATCGCTGCGTTCCACGATCAGGTCGACCTCGTGCTCGCCGGCACGGGTCCGCAGGTGCCCGACCCGGGCTTCGGCCGCTTGGGCGTACACGCGGACGCAAAGTGTGACCAGCGATTCGAACAGCGCGCCGAGTAAGGTGCCGCCGGTTCCGACCCGCGACACAACGACGCCGGTGGGTGCTCCGCGCCCGGCCATCAAAGCGTCGACATCGACGCCGAGCAGCCGAGCAGCCAGCGCAGGGTCGGCCAGTTGGTGCTTGGGCGCTGCGGCCAGCCGCCTCACCGGATTGCCCGCCGGCACCCAAGCCGGCACCGGGTCCACGATCCATAAGCTTTCCAACGCGTCGCGGTATGGGGTGGTGGTGGAGCGGGCCGGCTTGTCGGCCTCGCCTCCCGTTGCTGCGTCGCGGATCGCCTCGTAGGAGGCTGTCGTGGAAGTCGCCGCCGCGTAGGCGCGCATCCACCGCCGCAGCGCCGCGGGATTGCGGACCCGCTGGCCCAACTCAGGGAACTCTTTTTGGACGATGCGGTCCAAGTAGCCATCCAACTCGGCACGCAGCGCCCTACCTCGAACCTGACGAAGCCCAGGAAATCCCGAGCCGATCAACTCATCGACGTAGTCGGCCAACCCGACCGCAGATTCCCCGTCCACCGCGGGCCGTCGACCAGTGAGCAGCTGACGCAGACTCACGTTCGCCGCGCCCACCCCTCGCTCAGACAATGTCATCGGACGCATCCGAGCCGTGACAATCCGACCTGCACCCGAATGTAACGACGTCTCCCCCGGGGCAGCCGAGCCGGTCAACAGGTACCGGCCCGGATGGCGATCCTCGTCCACCGCCCGACGCACAACATCCCAGGAGCTCGGCTGCCGCTGCCACTCATCCAGCAGCACCGGCGCTGCGAGTGTGCGTAAGCGGCCCGGATCAGCGGCGAACGCCTGGCGTTCGGACGGATCATCCAGCCGAATGATCGTCGCGGCCCGCCGACAGGCGGTCGCGGTCTTGCCGACCCCTTTCGGTCCCTCGATGGACACCGCCGAAGTGCCGGCCAACAGCTCGTCCAGCTCAGCGTCCAGCACTCGCGCGGTGTATCCGTCCATAGCACGAGACGCTACAGGCTGCCGGTGCCCTAGACTACGATTCGCCGTACCGTGACGCTACGGTTCGCCGAGGCTCAGCGCTACGGTCTGCCGACGGGGAGGTACGTCCTCCACGCTCGTTGAGTGCCGTCAGGCTGGTTTTGGCAGGGCCCAGGGTGTCGGGATCGCGCCTCGGTAGCGGTACCGGGTAACACCATTCGGAGAAGGAATTGGCATCCCCGACCTAGCGGGGTTTCGGATTTCACCCATTGTTGGCGTTCGTCGATCACGGCGCCGACGGGACCGGTAAGCCGTTGACGGTGATGCTGCGCACCGGCAGGGCCGGGGCGAACACCGCCGGAGATCACATCAAGGTCACGGCCGATGCGTTGGCGCAGCTACCTTCTCCCGCCTCGGGGCGGTTCGGCCGGGAAATCCTGATCCGCACCGACGGTGCCGGTCGCACCCACAAGTTCGTTCAATGGCTGACCGAGCAACAGGTCGCCTACTCGGTGGGATTCGGGCTATGCGAAAGCACCGCCGCCGCGGTGGACGACCTAACCATGCCACCAGAATACCAAACAACCAGCTCAATTCACCGACTGACCACTAGCAAGTACCTCAAACTCAGCCCTGACCAACGGATCGACGATCCTCTGGTCGTGCTGGTGCAGAAAGACGATGGCGCGCCCGAGCCGTTTCGTCGTCTACTACGGGCTGGCTCATGCGGGAATTATGACAGGTGGCGTCTCGACTGGCTTGCCACGGAGTAGATGTCGCCGAAAGGAACCTGCCGTCGCATGGCGACGCTCGTATGACTCTGCTGACCGGCTGGACCGCCGTCGTCAGGCTGAGCGGCACTCACAAGTCTGGCGCCTCGCCCCAATAGACGTGCCGACTCGGCCCTGGATCGAGCAGGCAGCGCCCTCCATCCTGCGGCCACTGATCGTCGGCGCAGTCCCGGTGGTACTTCGGGCTGGGTGCGTGAGAACAACCAGTTTGCAAGGACTACCAGCCCTCACCACCACCGACGCGCCGCCGTCCGTCAGGCCACCCGAGCCCAACAAGTTCGAAGAGCTGAATGCCCTATGCAGAGTCGAGCGCACCGCCACGACGGGCTAGGCGGCAATCCTGTTGAGTACTACCCAGCCGTACACGGCCAGGCTGACCGCAACCAGCAGCGGGCCGATGATGGTAATCCTCTTGAGCCGGGCGAATTTGACCCGGACAGCCAGTTCTGGGTGCTCCAGCACGTGCAGGTAGCGGCGACGGTAGTTGGGCAACCAGAAACGTCGGGGCTTCTTGTTGGCCTTGATGTGTGCTGAAACGGACCGTAATTGTACGTAGTCGAAGACAGCCTTCATTGGCCTGCGTCCAAAGAAAAACGCGGCTCCGTACCCGATTGCCTTCTGCGGCCACTCCCCGGTGGCAACGGTCCACATTCTTTTTCCAATGGAGCCGACCAGGACGGCCGGCTTCAGGTGTGGCAAGATGCCGTGATTCACGAACTCCTGGATTTGGCTGACAATGAATCGGGTGACCACAAATCCTGGTGCTGCATAGGGGATGACCAGGATCAGGGCCCACAACATCCGCCAAAATCCCTGCTTCTGGTCGAACTTGAGATTCGGTATGTTGAGCCGGTCCTCGGCCCGGTCATATGACCGGATCGGGGCCTCTCTCTTGTAGTGCCACCAGGTGGCCCTGACCGCGAACAGACCACCGAACAGGCCTTCACCGTTGTTACGGAGCGAGTGCCTCAGGTCCTTGTCGGGGACCAGTTGGTGCCAGGCGTGGGTGATCGGCGCGTAGGTCTCCAGGAGCAGGTAGTACAGACCCACCAGGACCAGCTGGCCGATGGCAGCAGCGATGACCGCGACCGCGACGAGCTCCAGCCGCTCGGGAACGGTCAGCTTTGGGCTTCCTTCTTCAAGAGCATTGCTCACCCTTGGAGTCGTCCCCCCACCCTCATCGCCGTTGCTTCAGCAATCGCCTGGATATCTGGTCGACTGTAGACCGCTTCGATCAACGAGGTCTCAAACCCTTTCAGGAGCAGAAGCTGTTGGCTCCCCAGACCGGGTCGAAATAGTTGCCTCTCGCAAACGATCGTTATTGGAGCCGTGGGGGCGGCGTCTTCAACGTCGAGCACGGTGGCGTGAAGGGCTTGGATCTGCGTGTTGGACGTGGTTGTCTACCGCCGTCCATCAGGTTGGATCTGCGGAGGAAACGTGCTTGTGCAGCGGGTGTTGTCGCCGGAGACGCGGTTGGAGTCATGGACGGTTCTCGGTGATGACGACGTTCCCGTCGCGCTGATCGAGCGGTACCTGGGGTACTTGACCGATATCGAGCGGTCACCCAACACGCAAGGCCTACGCGCACGACTTGAAGGATTGGTTCGTCTTCCTCGCCGGCCGGGAGCGGAACTGGCGCGAGGTGAGGCTGGAGGACAACGCGCAGGTCATGGCGTGGCTGCGCCGGCCCCCAGCGACGCGCGACGACGCGGTGGTGGTGGTGTGGCCGTCGGTCGAGCACCACTGCACCGAGGCGACGGTGAACCGTGCGCTCTCCGCGCTGAGCGCGTTCTGCCAGCACGCCGCCCGACATGGGGTGGACCTCGGTGAGGTGCTGACTATCTGGCAGCCGGCCGGCCGCCGGGGTGCGGGGTGGAAGCCGTTCCTGCATCACATCAGCAAGGGACAGCCGCAGCCGCGGCGCACGCTCGGGCTCAAGGCTCCACGCAAGCTCCCGCGGGTGCTGTCTGTCTCCGAGGCGCAGGCCATCTTCGATGCCTGCGAGCGTCCACGCGACCGATTCCTGTTCGCGGTGCTCCACGACACCGGGATGCGGATCGGGGAAGCGCTAGGGCTGCGACACGCCGATATCGACGCGGCCGGACGCGAGGTGAGCGTCGTGCCCCGAGTCAACGACAACGGTGCTCGTACGAAGTCTCGGCAGCCGAGATCGATCCCGGTCAGCCCGGAACTCATCCGGCTCTACGCCGACTACCTGCACACCGAGTACGGCGACCTTGACTCCGACTACGTCTTCGTCAACCTCTGGGGACCACCACACGGGTACCCACTGAGCTACCCGGCGGTTTATGACCTGGTCAAGCGGCTGCGGCGCCGGACCGGCATCGACTTCGATCCCCACTGGTACCGACACACCGCTGCGACCGTGATGTTGCGGGACGGTGTCCCGATCGAGGTGGTGTCCAAGCTGCTCGGTCACGCCGACATCACCACCACCGTGAACTGTCACTTGTCGAGTTAGTTGGCGGGTTCTGGCCTAATTAGTTAAGTGGCGGGTTCTGTTCGAATTATCTGGCGTAGTCCGCCGAGTTGGGTCACATCGCTGCAGGTCAGGGCTGTCAACCGAAGTTAGAACCTCGAACAATTGATCGGTCACTGCGCCAGATAGCATGAACAGAACCCGCCAAATAATTCGAACAGTTACACCCGTGGTGGGTGCGAGGCTGCCCAACAGCAACCGCCACGCCCGGTCATCCAGATCAGCCCTGATCAGCAACGACCGGGCGGCCAGCACATCAACATCGACCCCAGGTAGTGCTATACCACAATTCTACCGAACCAAACCAGGCAAACCTACTTAATTGCCGGGCTAAGTCCTAGCGGACTTTTCGTTCCGATGTTCCTCCAAGGCCATCTCACGTCTGCATGGCTGAGGCCGTTGTTGCATAGCGTCATTGCCGTTCAAGGAAATAGCAGCAGGGAAGGATCTCATGTGCAATCACGGTGACACTCCGTCACACGGGCCGAGTGGTCAAAGTCGACGAGGTTTCCTGCGCAACACGGCGTTTGCCGGTGCCGGCGCGGCTGTCGTAGGCATCGGCGGCTCGGCGAATCGTCCGCGTCCGCAGCGGGCGTGGCACACAGCAGCAAGATCGGCACCTGGAACCCGAGTCGTGGTGACGATTCATCGCTACTCCGCATGTTTTGCTGTTAGCGCGGCCCCATCCCCGAGGCGGCTCTCACCGACCGATCGAACGGGACCTCGCCGCAGACCGGCAACCGCCTCAACATCGGGCGCTGCAGCACAACGGAGAACCTGGTACCGTCCGGCCGGTGGGTGCGCCGGCGGGACCTTTCGAATCGGTACGCAGTGTGGCGCCTCCGCGGTCGACCGGCAACTCGAGCGCCCCGTCGGCACCGTCGATGCCGTCGATCAACACGGTCAGCCCTTCGCGGCTAGGCGGCACCACCACCGGGGGCTGACGCTGGGCAATGTCGGCACAGTCCCAACCCGGGCACCGATTCCGGTGATCGACCCAGCGACACCCGATGCAAACGCGTTCAGGGCGTTTGCACCGAAGTTCATCGTGTCAAGCAGCAAGAACGCAACGCCCGGACCAGTTCCCGTGGCAGTTCACCAGAACGGCCGAGCGTGGCCCCGACACAGACGCAACCAACGCGTCGGTCGATATTTTAGACCAGGTCTGGGTTGCCGCCGGGTCGCTCCCATCGCTGGTGGGAGTTTACGTCTGTCGCCACTCCTCGCTGAGCTGCCCAAGGATCATCTCGTCGATGAAGCTGCCGTTGGCCCAGCATGAGCGGCGCAGCAGACCTTCGGTACTGAACCCGGCGCGGTTGGCTGCGTGGATCATCGAGGTGTTGTCGGCGGCCGTTTCCACTTGCAGCCGGTGCAGCCCCAGCGTGATGAAGCCGTAGTGGCACAGAACGCGGGTGGTGTCGGTGCCGAACCCTCGCCGGCGAAACTCCGGGAGCACCGCTACACCGATGTGGGCAGTGCGGTTGTGTGCGTCGATGCCCCACAGCAGCGCTTCGCCGGCCAGTGCCTGGGAACTGAGTTCGATAACGGAGAACGCGGCGACCTCGTCGGCGGGATCGCGCACCGCGTACGGCGAGGCAACTGAGTCCGGGGGGATCGGTCGCCATGGCCTGGAATCTGCCCGCGAACGCGTCACCACGTCGTCGTACAGGCCGCTCTGCAGGACGGGCACGTCACCGTGGTGGCGGGCGCGAAGTCCGACGATGTCACCAGTTAACACAGCGGCCTTCCAAGTTGCATGGTCTGCTCCAGCGGTCTTCAGGGCGTTCATCTCCGGCCTGGGAACATTCGTGCGCCGGGGTCCCGACGCGATGCAATCATCGTCAATCTGACATCCCGGGACGTCCGACCGCCCCGAGCGAGTGATGGCACTGGCACGCCCGTGCGCCACCTAGAGAGAGTCCGCGAGATGGTTCAACAGCGGGGCAATGCTGTGCAGTCGCTGCCGCTGCGACACCGTAAAGGACTGCACCAGAGTTCGAACCAGGGCATCCATGACGACTTGGTCGCGGTCGCGCAGTAGTCGGCGCCCTGCGTCTGTCACGGTCACCATGGTGCCTCGGCCATCGCTCGGATCCCGCGTGCGTCCGACGAGCGACCGTTGCTCGAGCACACGCAAACGATGAGAGAAGAACTGCGACGGGTCGCGGCCCAGCATCCACACTCCTGGCCAGCCGCAACGCCCGGCCCTGCTCGCTAGCTGCCCATCCGCCGGTGCGGCAGGGGCGGATGCGTGGGCCGGTTCGTGCTGCTGGCTCCGCGACTCGCGCAGGTGGGTGACCACCGGGAAGCACATGCCAGTGCCGTCCTCGCTATTCGCCCCGCCGTTACCGGGCGGCGACTCCCGATTACGTCTGCGCCTGATGCCGCGGGGTAGGTGAGGAGTCCGACAACCTCGGCCACAGTCAAAGACGCGATGCCGACGCCAGCGACAGGGTAACCGCGTGCCGAACGCACGCCGTACCACCTCCGCGGCATGACAGTGCATCCAAGACCGCCGCACGGATCCTCGTTGAGGTGTCGAGGCCCGCGGACGCAAACCGACGCGGCCCCCGCCTAACGCTCGCGGTGACAAGGTGCCGGCTTCGGGAGCGGTGCGGCAGCCCAGTCAGGCCGCGGGGAGTTGGTGGTCTGTGGGCTCGGGAACCGACTTTCCGGCAGCGACAGGCTGGCTGTCAACGGTTTCCTGGAAGCCTTGGGCTGTGCTTTCGGTCCGGTGGTGAACGCCGGCTGCACGATCGAGGGCACGAAGGCGGCCGGCAGCTTGGCGATGACCCGCGTTTTCGCTGCGGCATACACCTCGGTCGCTTTGTGCTTGGCGGCGTCGGTCTGCGTGAGCACGGTGGGGTGCTGCGCGACGGCGTGCTTTGACAACCTGCGTGCGGGGCGAGCGTTATCGTGCACCTGTGTGTCCCAGCTGGTCCTCTTCCAGGACGCACAGAATGAGCAACTTGTTGTCGCGTCGTCTGTCTGTGAGGGCCGATCCGTTTGCCCGGACCACGCCGAATACACAAACTTGAGGCCGGTTCCGGCCGCCCCAGGCTGGGTGCCTGGGTCACGTCGTGTGCCTCCTGAGGAGCTGCAAGCCCGCAGCGAGGGCGACAACGAACGGGATGAGCACCAAGACCTGGACGGCCCCTGCGCGCTTCAGCTGGCCGCGGACGTCCTCGACACCGGCGAGCTCGGCCTCCAGCGAGCCGGGCCGGAACAGTGCGACCGAGTAGACCGCAAGAGGCAGGTAGTTGGCAGCGGCGCCCAGGATGTAGGCGCCGAACAGGAGGTGTCCGCCAGTGAGGACGCTGACGGCCAACAGGAACATGGCGGGGCAGCCGATCACGAACTCCGCTCGGATGATCCTGCGGCGGCGCTGAGTGCCAGCCGTCCCGTGCATGTCAAGCGCTGTGAACCGGCGAACGTCAATTGCGTCGAGCATCCCGTCACCCTTTACCTGCGACCGCCTCGGCCACAAGGGCGGGGGGAGCCCGATCTCCCAGCGACACTCCAGCTCAGTGGACTGCTCCCACCAGGTCCCGATAGCCGAAGGCTCTACGGGTGCCAATGGCCCCACCGAAGACCGCCTTCCAAGAAGGCGTCGCATCGATCGATAGAACCTGGGGTGCCATTTAGCGTGAGGACCGACAGGTCTACGGGACACGCCCTAGTCTGGGCGGGTGGCAGGTACCCCGCGCGTCTTCGTCGCCCAGCTGGCCGGGCTTCCCGTGTTCGGCCCCGGCGGCGAATCAATCGGAAAGGTCCGTGACATCGTCGCCGCGCTGCGACTTGATCGAAAACCACCAAGGGTGCTCGGTATCGTCGTCGAGCTGCCCACCCGTCGGCCGATCTTCGTGCCGATGCTGCGGGTCACCTCGCTGGAGTCCCACGCCGTCGCCCTGTCGACCGGATCCGTCAGCCTTCGCCGGTTCGAGCAGCGGCGGACCGAGGTGCTGGTGATCGGTCAGCTGATCGACAAGAAGGTCCGGCTGGCCACGACGGCCGGTCCTGCCACGGTGATCGACGCCTCGATGGAGCGGACCAGGACCAGGGACTGGGTGGTGACCAGGTTGGCCGTCCGGGAGCGCACCGGGCTGCTCACCAGGCGCTCGGCCGTCCAGGTGCTCAACTGGACCGACGTCAGGGGAACGGATCTCACCGACCTGACCGACAAGACCACGCTGGGGACCCAGCAGTTGCTGGCCTCGTTCGAGGGCATGCGGGCGGCCGATGCCGCGACCGTCCTGCGGGACCTGCCGTTGGCCCGCCGCTACGAGGTCGCCGACGCTCTGGACGACAATCGGCTCGCCGACGTCATCGAAGAGCTGCCCGAATACGACCAGAAGGACCTGCTCGCCCACCTCGACGAGGCGCGGGCCGCCGACATCCTGGAGGCGATGGATCCTGACGACGCCGCCGACCTGTTGGCCGAACTCCCGTCGGGCATGCAGGAGCGCCTGCTGGAGCTGATGGAACCGGAGGAGTCGGCCCCCGTCCGCCGGTTGCTGCAGTACTCGTTCGACACCGCGGGCGGTCTGATGACTCCGGAACCGATCGTGCTCACTCCCGACGCCACCATCGCCGAGGCGTTGGCCCGCGTCCGCTCCCCCGACCTGACGCCGGCGCTGGCGTCGATGGTCTTCGTCTGTCGCCCGCCACAGGCCACCCCGACCGGCCGTTATCTGGGGTCGGTGCACACCCAGCGGCTGCTGCGCGAGCCTCCGTTCGACCTGGTCGCCGGCGCCCTCGATAAGGAGATGGCGAGGCTGTCGGCCGACGCCAGCCTTGCCGAGGTCACCAGGTTCTTCGCCGCTTACAACCTCGTCTGCGCACCGGTGGTGGACGACGAGGAGCATCTGCTCGGTGCCGTCACCGTCGATGACGTGCTCGACCATCTGCTCCCCGACAACTGGCGCGAACTGGGCCTTGGCGACATGCCTGCCAAATCGCCGACCTCCGCTCGCATGAAGGGAACCGGCCCGTGCCTGAAGCCCGTCCTGGCCGCCGCCTCGATCAACCACGCAACAATCGCCGTTTCACCTTCGACATCGATCCGGAGGCCTTCGGCCGGTTCTCGGAGAGCCTGGCCAGGTTCCTCGGGACAGGGACGTTCCTGTTCTGGCAGACGCTGCTGGTGATCATCTGGATCACCCTGAACATCGTCGCGGTGAAGCTGGCCTGGGATCCCTACCCGTTCATCCTGCTCAACCTGGCCTTCTCCACGCAGGCCGCCTACGCCGCTCCACTGATCCTGCTGGCCCAGAACCGTCAGGACGATCGGGACCGGATCTCCCTGGAGGAGGACCGTCACCGCGCGTCCTCGACGAAGGCCGATACCGAATACCTGGCACGCGAACTGGCTGCGCTGCGCATCGCCATCGGCGAGATCGCCACCCGCGACTACCTGCGCGGTGAACTCGACCGGCTCCGCG
>JAABUU010006624.1_pt1 | contig 12332 bp, 10 predicted proteins | sample 5559301 | NCBI WGS metagenome assembly JAABUU01 (sample SAMN10711884, study PRJNA513360) | rock metagenome | isolation source: Antarctica rocks | place: Antarctica: Victoria Land, Richard Nunatak white
CTTTTCCGGCGGCGAAGCAGCACTGGACACTCCTTGGATGGCAATCGAACCGGAAGGTCCGCTCTCGATGATGCCATGATGGATGCCGGCCCCGTGGATACCGGCGCCATGGACACCGGCGCCATGGATACTGGCGCCGTGGATACCGGCGCTGGTCGGCGGGAGCGTCGGAAGGGTTACCGGTAGGCCGTGAGCGCCTCGGCCGCCCGCTCGGCAATCTGCAGCGCCAGATCCGGGCGGTCCTCGACAACGGCGGCGCCGCCGAGGGACAACACCAACCGGACGAGCCAGTCGTCGCCACCGCCGCGGAGGCGAACCCGCAGGCCGCCAGGGGAACCGCCGGTTGCCGGTAGCTCCTGGTGATCCTCGGTCTGGTAGTACTCGGCGACCCATCGCGCCGACGGAGCCAGTCTCAGCGTCACCGGCTGGATCTGCGGGTCGGGATGGAACATGGTTTCCGGAATGTCGGAATCTACCCAGAGCGGACCCTGAGCCGGCTCGTCGAGCACCGTGATCTCCTCGATCCGGTCGACCCGGAAATGCCGGACCGCGGCAGCGGAATGGCAGTAGCCCTCCAGATACGCATGACCATCGGTGACCAGGAGGCGGATCGGGTCGACGGTCCGCTCGGTGAGCGCGTCCCGGGACGCTGTGTAGTACCTCATCCACAGCTGGCGGGATTCGGCCACGGCTTGCCGGACGGTACCCAGCGCCGGCGCAGCGTCGGCGGCGACCACCCGGACGGCGTCGGCGGCTTTGGCTCCGGCCTGTTCCAGTTTCGCCAGCGCGGAGTACACGGCGTCGGCGTCCACCAGGCCGGGCAGGTCCGCGAAGGCCCGAAGTGCGACGGTGAGGGCGACGGCCTCGTCGGAGGTCAACCGCACCGGGCGCTGGATGCCGGCATCGAAGGCGATCGAGACGGTGCCGCCCTCCTCGTCCAGCACGACGTCGATGAGGTCGTCCGGATAGTAGCCGGGCAGCCCGCAGACCATCAGCAGATCGAGGTCGGCTGCGATCTGCCGGCTGTCGACCCCGAACTCGACTGCGAGATCGGCCAGGGCCACCCCGGGTCGGCGGGAGATGTACGGAACCAGGCCGAGCACCCGGGCCAGACGCTCCGTCGCAGTCTCGGTCATCGCGGCATTCCCGGTGCCCGCCGCGGTACCGCCTCGACCAGTTCCACGGCCGGGTGCGACGGCACACCGGGGCCGATGGCCGAGCCGGTAGCGCTGTCCGCAGCCGGATCGTCGGAGGATCGGGCACCCACCAGCAGTCGCACCACGGCCTCGCGAAGATCAGGCGGATCGAGCACGACCGCGTCCGGACCCTGCCCGGCGATCGTCCTGGCGGTGTCCCACAGGTGCGAGAAGGGCATCTCCACGACGTCCCAGTCCGCGTGGCCGCCGATCCGGTCCAGCGTCGCCGGCTCGGCCTCCGCCGGTTTCGCCCGGCGACGCAGGCCCGCCGCCGACCCCGGCCTGATCAGAAGGACGCAACTGCGGTCCGCCGGCGATTCCACGCTGCCGGCCACGAAGGCCAGCAGATCGAGTCCGTCCGGGGCCTTGGCCACCCCCACCGGACCCAGCGCGGTCACCTTTCCGGCGATTCGCGACAGCCGGAAGGTGCGGACGGCCGATCGCTCGGTGTCGAAGCCCACCAGGTACCAGCGCGCTCGGAACGACACCAGGCCCCAGGGCTGCACGTTGCGGCGCTCGACGTTCCCGGCGGGATCCTTCCGGTACTCGAACGTCACCGCCCGACCGGATCGCACCGCGGCGTAGATCGGCGTGAAGGCCGGATCGCCCGTGCGGACCCGCGGTTGGAGCAGCGAGGCGGCGTGCGCGTGCTGCTCGGCATCCGGGTCGGGCGCCGCGACGTCGCGGATCTTGCGGATTGCGTTCGATCCGGGGCCGGCCAACGCCGTCGTCTCCCAGAGCCGCGCCGCCAGACCGAGCGCGGCGGTCTCCGACGGCGTGAACGACAGGTCGGGGAGGGCGAACTCGCCGGGCAGGATGCGATATCCGTCGGATCCGTCGTCCGGGGTCTGCAGCGGAACACCGAGATCGCGCAGTTCGGTCTTGTCCCGCTCGAAGGTACGGAAGAACGCCTCTTCGGTCGGCGCGTCGCCGTATCCGGCGACCTTCTCCCTGATCCAGGCCGCGGTCCGGAACCGCGGTGAGTTCACCAGGGCGATCACCAGGTTCAGCAGTCGTTCCGCCTTCGCCGTCGCCACCCCTCCAGCCTTGCACACGGACGTGCCCCGCGGCCGCAAGCGCCCGCCCGGATGAAGCGGATCAGGCGCCCGCAAGAAGAACTGGCTGGATCGGTGCCGGCTTAACGGCTGTGCGGGTGCAATCGATCTGCGCGGCGCGGCCGGAGCCGGTCCATCGCAGACGTGGGTTACAGGGACTCGATGAGTTTGTCGACGCGATCGTCGGTGTTGCGGAACGGGTCTTTGAGCAGCACCGTTCGCTGGGCCTGGTCGTTGAGCTTGAGATGCACCCAGTCGACGGTGTAGTCCCGGCCGGCGTCCTGAGCGGCGGCCACGAATTCCCCTCGTAGCTTGGCCCTGGTGGTCTGCGGGGCGACGGTCATGGCCGCAGTGATGTCGTCGTCACTCACGACGGTAGCTGCCATACCCCTCTTGACCAGCAGTGAGTGCAATCCCCGCCCGGCCCGGACGTCGTGGTACGTCAGGTCGATCTGTGCGATGCGCGGATCGGACAGATCCATACCGTGGCGGGTCGCATAGGAGTCGATCAACTTCTTCTTGATCACCCAGTCGATCTCGGTGTCCACACCCGACAGGTCGTCGCTCTCGACACCCTCGAGGGTCCGACCCCAGAGGTCCAGGACCCGCTCCGAGATCGGGTCGCTACCCCGGGCGGCCACGAAGTCGACGGCCTTGGAGTAGTACTCCGACTGCGCGTCGAGCGCGGAGATCTCGGCTCCGGAGGCCAGTCGAACCGGTCGTCGGCCGGTGACGTCGTGGGAGATCTCCCGGATGGCCCGAATCGGATTGTCGAAGGTGAAGTCCCGTAACGCGATTCCGGCTTCGATCATCTCCAGCACGAGCGCCGCACTGCCCACCTTCAACAGGGTGGTGGTCTGACTCATGTTCGAGTCGCCGACGATGACGTGCAGCCGCCGGAAGCGTTCTGCATCTGCGTGCGGCTCGTCCCTGGTATTGATGATCGGACGGGATCTGGTCGTCGCGGACGACACGCCCTCCCAGATGTGATCGGCCCGCTGGGACAGGCAGTAGGAGGCACCCCGGGGCGACTGGAGCACCTTCCCTGCGCCGGCGATGAGCTGGCGGGTGACCAGGAACGGGATCAGGCCGTCGGCGATCCTGGAGAACTCCCCCGCCCTGCCGATCAGGAAGTTCTCGTGGCACCCGTAGGAGTTTCCGGCGGAATCGGTGTTGTTCTTGAACAGATAGATGTCGCCGCCGATGCCCTCCTCGGCCAATCTCGCCTCGGCATCGACCACCAGGTCCTGGAGGATCCGCTCCCCCGCCTTGTCGTGTGCGATCAGCGTCAGCAGATCGTCGCATTCCGCCGTTGCGTACTCCGGATGCGATCCGACGTCCAGATACAACCGGGATCCGTTGCGGAGGAACACATTGGACGAGCGTCCCCACGAAACCACCCGACGGAACAGATATCTCGCCACTTCGTCGGGACTCAGCCTGCGTTGTCCGTGAAAGGTGCAGGTGATGCCGAATTCGGTTTCCACGCCCATGATCCGCCGCTGCATAAGGCGACCCTATGCCTGTCGGCGACGACGTCCGGGAACCTCCGCCCTCCGCGGCTGCGCCAGGTGCGCCCCCGAGCCCGGGACCTGGGGTCTGGCCCGGGTAGCGTCACGAATCTCACCGATCAGCTCTTCGATGACGTCCTCCAGAGCGATCAGACCCAGTCTGGCCGCTGGAAGCGGCTCGGGCAGCGGACCCGAACCGGCCCCCGACATGAGGTCGGCCACGGCTCCCGCGTCGGCAGCGGCGCTCGCGTCCGACAACACCGGCGCGGCTACCTGGGCCAGGTGCGCACCCAGCCGTCGCATCCGGTCCAGCGCGACCCGTAGCTGCGTGCCCGTCACGACGACCGGCAGCGGCCGGATCCGGTTGCTTGCAATCGGCTCGTCGCGGGCGCCCGTCGGAATGTCGAGGACGTCGCGGATGTGCAGGTAGCCGGTGAACTTCCCGTCGTCGGCGCGGATCGGAAAGCGCGAGAATCCCGTCCTGGCGCAGGCCTGCTCGACCTCCGCGGGGGTGACGCCCGGACGCAGCGATACCACCACTGCGTCGGCGAGCAGCACCTTGTCGACGGTGGCGGTATCGAAATCGAGAGCGGAGGTGAGCAGGTCGTGTTCGCCGCGGTCGAGCAGCCCTTCCGACCTGGATTCGGCCACCAGTCCGGCTACCTCGTCCCTGGTGAAGGCCGATGCCACCTCGGATTTCGGCTCCCGACCGATCAACCGGACAACGGCGTTGGAGAAGTGGTTCAGGCCGGTGACGACCGGCCCGAGGAACAGCGCCAGCGCCCGTAACGGCGGTGCCAGCGCAATCGCCACCCGCTCGGGGCCGGCCAGCGCGACATTCTTGGGCACCATCTCGCCCAGGGCGACGTGCGCCGAGACGACCAACAGCAGGGCGACGACGAGCGCGACGACGTGCACGGCCGGCCCCGAGATTCCCACGCCGTCGAAGACCGGCTCCAGCAGGGCGGCGACAGCCGGCTCCCCCAACGCACCCAACAGCACACCGCAGACCGTGATACCGAGCTGGGCGCAGGCCATCATCACCGACACGTTCTCCATTGCCCGCAGAGTCGCTCTGGCCCTGGAGCTGGTCACGGCCCAGGGCTCGAGAATGGTGCGCCGGGCGGAGATCAGCGAGAATTCCGCCGCGACGAAGAAGGCGCTCAGGGCAAGCAGGAGCACCACGACGGCGATCAGGCCCCATTGACTCATCGCAGCTCGCCGCCATCCTCGAGCCGGCCGACTGCGGACAGGACGACAGACTCGACTCGTCGCCTCGCCTTCGCTGCAACGGTCAGGCGGATCATCACCATGCGCGGCAGGTCGTCCAGCGGGTTGACCGGGATCGGCTGGTCGTCGGCGGAGCCGGGCACCCGCGCGGTGAGCACACCCAGGGCGGCATCGGCAAGCATCGGAGCCGACAGTTCGACGGTGTCTCCGATCGCGGGTAACCGTCCCAGGCGGGCGATGATCAGCCCGGCGACGGTCTCGTAGGCACCCGACTCCGGCAGCGTGATCCCGGTGATGTCCGCGATCTGGTCGGGTCGTAGATCGCCTGGCAGCGACCAGGTTTCGTCGTGTCTGCGCACAGCCCGGGCATTGTGGGGGTCGTGCTCGTCGGTGATTTCACCGACCAGTTCCTCCACCACGTCCTCGAGCGTGAGGATACCGGCGGTTCCGCCGTATTCGTCGGCCACCACTGCCATCTGCAGACCGTGCAGCCGGCGCAGCAGATCGAGCAGGTCGTCCAGCGGCATCGTGCCGGGCACCACCGGAACATCCACCATCACCTGCTCGACCCGGATGCCGGCCCGGTCCTGGGGCGGGACGGTCACGGCCTGCTTGAGGTGGACCAACCCGACGATGTCGTCGGAGTCAGCGCCGGTGACCGGAAATCGTGAGTGGCCGGTCTCGATCGCCGCCGCGATGACCTCCGCAACCGGATCGACGGCCCGCACGAATCGGACCCTGGTCCGCGGGGTCAGCACATCGGCTGCCGCTTTTCCGGAGAAGGAGATCGTCCGCGACAGCAGGCCCGCGGTCGGTGCCTCCAGGGTTCCCTTGGCGGCCGATCGGCGGACGAGCGATTGCAGTTCCTGAGTCGACCTGGCCGAGCGCAACTCTTCCTGCGGCTCGATGGAGAACACCCTGAGCACCGCGTTCGCGATGCCGTTCAGCGCCCAGATCAGTGGCCGGAAGACAGTGGTCGAGATCCGCAGCGGCGAGGCGACCGACTTAGCAGTTCGCAGTGGTTCAGCGATGGCCAGATTCTTCGGAACGAGTTCCCCGAACACCATGGAGAGCACGCTCGCGACGACCAGAGCCAGCCCGACGCCGACGGAATCGGCCACCTCGGGCGACAACCCCGACGCCCGCAGCGGCGAGGCGATCAACGAAGCCAGCGACGGTTCCATCACGAATCCCAGCGCCAGGGTGGTGATCGTGATGCCGACCTGTGCGCCGGACAGTTGGGTGGACAGTGCCCGCAGACCGACGAGCAGCGATTGGGCGCGGGCGTCGCCGGACGTGGCCTGCTGTGCCACTGCGGCGCGGTCCACGGTGACCAGGCTGAACTCGGCAGCCACATAGACGGCAGTACCGAAGATGAGCAGAATGCCCACGCCGAGCAGGACGAGCTGGGTGATCATCGATGGGTCCGCAAAAGTTCGCGACCGCGCCGGGAGGGAAAGTCTCGTTTGATCATGGGATGGCTTCGAGAATACCGATGTCCGACGATGCCCGGGAACGACGGTCGCCCCCGCACCCGCGGTACGCCGAGCGGCGCCGCGCCGCGCTGCGCTCAAGTGGCTGCGCTCAGGAGCCCGCGCCGAAACAGGTCATCGGCGCCGGCGCACCGTCGGCGGTGGTGATCGCCGCGGCCAACGCGACCGCAGGGCCGTCCCCCGCCAGCAGGCGTTCGTGATACCCGACCATCGTCTGCGCGGCGACGCTGTCGGCGATCCGACCGACGCCGGCCACAACGGTGGAAACGCCGCTGCGCAGCAGGGCTGCCGCGAACCCCAACGGCTCTCCTCCCGGCCGGACGTCGTTGCGGCCGACGTCGCAGCTGGAGAGCACCACGTGATCGGGCAGCGACGGACTCGGCGCGATGTCGTAGCCGTACAGTGGCCCGTCGGCCAACTGCATGCAGGAGAACAGTGGGCTCTGGGGCTCGTGATGCCCGTGGGCCGCGACGTGGAGCAGACCGCCCTGCGGCAGCTGGGCCAGCACCGCCTCACCGGTGGCAGCCGCGCCGAGCAGAAGTCCGGCGCCGGAGTGCATGCCGGCGATGGTGGTCACCTCGTCGGCACCCCCGTTCACGTCCGGCCCGGCCACGGCGAGCACACCTCGCAGGAAAGCTCGGCTCGGCCTGCCCCCGGCGGACATCGCCGCCGTCACCGACGAGCTCACCGAAACCGGGCGTCCCACCAGTGTGGGCAGCAGGCCCCAGGGCAGGGTGGCCATCGGTCCGACCGCTGCGACGATCAACGGGCCATCGGTGAGCGTGGGCACGATCGGCCCGAGCAGGTATTCATCGAGAAGCGCGAGGTTGGCCGCCAGCGAACGCTGAGCCACCGCGAGCACCGGCGCGGGAATGCGCGGGGCGGCCAGCAGGTCGAGATCGGCCGCGGTGGTGCGGATCGAGGCGCGGACGCGGGGCCAGCTCGTCAACTGCCGGGAAGTCGCACGCCGAGCGTTGATCACCAGTACGTGCAGTTCCTCGACCCCGTGCAGCAGCGCGACGACGGTCGGATCGGAGGGGTCGGCCGCCAGCAATCGCTGCACGGCCAGCAGGCTCAACGGTCGCTGTACGGCGCCGGAACCGCTGACCGTCCAGGATCTGGCCCGCACCTGCCGGCGCAGGTCGGCGACCCGGCGCTCCAGCACCGGGTCCGGAGCGCCGGCAACGGCGGCGGCCCTGGCATCGATCGCGGTGAGCCGGAGCTGACCGAGGAACTGCGCCAACTCCCGATCTGCCGGCGGGTGTACGGCGGGCAACCGGGTCGTGGCGGCCCGGGAACGTTCCAGCCATTGCAGTATTGCGGCCGGAGATCCGGTCGACACGGCCGTGCGCAAACCGAGCCGGGCCAGCGCTGCGCCGTGGATGGCCGCGCCGGCCTGCATGTCCTGCGAGCCGAACCGGGCCTGGAAATCTGCCAGATCGTCCAGGCCCTTCCGGATGTGGGACAGGCCCGCCGCGTGCCGGTTCCGGCTCAGGTCGAGCCGCGCCGATACCAGCCGCAGGTGCAGCTTGGTCGCCAGCGGGGGCTGACGGCTCAACTGCGCAGCCTCGGCCGCCATCGCCTCCGACGAATCAAGATCACCTGCGTCCAGGAATGCCTCCGCGCAGATGAGGTACGCGGAGCTGGCATCGGTCGGCAGGTCGACGGCCAGATCCACCGCAAGCCTCAATGCGTTCCTCGCGTCGGTTCTCGCCCGGACAAGCTGCTTCTCGTCGAGTCGACCTGCGGCCACTGCTTTGAGTTCCAGAAGTTCGGCCAGCAAGGCCGCGTTCGCATGACCACGCCTGCGATTGAGCGATCTGGCCCGACGAGTCCTGCTCACCGCAGCCCGCCAATTTCCTTGCAGCAGATCGGCTTCCGCGGCGACCATCAGTGCATCCGGCAGCTCGCTCAGGGCTCGATTCCGGTCGAAGTCCTGCACTGCCAGTTCACTGAGCTCAGCGGCCTCACTGACCAGACCTGCGGCCAGCAGAACCCGTGCCCTGTCCATCGACGGCACGCCGATGGGCGGTTCTTCGACCGCTTGCTGGGCGGACTCCATCGAAGCGAGCGCACCTGGGAGGTCGCCCGAGAGAAATTGGATGTACCCCAGGTTGTGTGACGCCATGAATACGCCCCAGGCGTCGCCGGCGGACTCCGCCACGTCCCTGGCGGCAACCGTGTCCGCCTGCGCGATCGGCAGATGTCCGATGTTCATGTGCAGGACGCCCCGATTCAGCAGCGCAGTCGCCAGCAACCTTCGATCGCCGTCCCGCAATCCGACGATCGCGCTGTCGAACGACTTCAGGGCCGCTTCGTTCTCGCCCGCGCGAGCCAAACACATGGCGCGGGTGCCATCGACAGCAGCGTGTTGCGCCGGATCCCAGCCGGCGGCCTGGTCCAGCGCGGACAACGCCCTCGGCAGATCACCGATCCCGGAGTACTGGTATGCCGCAGTGATCAGCACCCGACAACGCACCTCGCCGTCGTCACATCCGGCTGTGTCCAGGCGCCGCATCGCGCGCTCGCACAATTTCTGCGCAACGGCGGAACGCCCGATATTTCCGGCTGCCCTGGCGCGCCCGAGCAGAACATCGACGTGCGCCACCACGTCAGCCCCGGTCGGAGCCCTGCGTTTCCGGGATGGTCGATCCGTCACCCGATCAGTGTCACAGGCGAAGCGCGGGCGTCACCACCGGGATACGGATCGAGGGATCAGAATCGTCGGTCGGGTGCAATACCAGTTGCACAGAACCTGACGGTGCCGATTCGATGACGAAGCGGCCGGTCTCGTCACATTCGGCCGTCAGCGTTGCGCCATCGGTCCGCAACTCCACATGCAAACGCCCTCCCGGGGCCGCCCAGCCGTCGAGCCGCAGCAGACTGTCGGACTGCGACTGCACAGAAATCATCACGGTCAGGTTGTCGCTGGAGAACGTGACCCGCTTGGCATGTTCGACCGAACGGGTGCCGTCGGCTCCTGCCAAGCTCATCTCGGAGTTGACCAGCCGGGCTACCTCGGCCTCCAGATCGCCGATCTCCAGGCCGAACAGCACGACATCAGGGAGCATCGCGGGCATCGGATCGAACAAGTCGTAGATGTCTATCAGGTCGCCGAGAAGTTCCAGATCCCGGTGGTCCATCGGGTTCACGCGTCCGTGATCGCTCATTGCCACTCCTCCCCCTGCAGTCGTGTGCGCAGTTTGTCCAGACACCGGGCCCTGGTCGGGCCGATGGATCCCACCGGCATGTCCATGTCCTTCGCGATCGCCGCATAATCGGGGCGTGGTGCGAAGGCGATCACCGCCAGCAGCCGTCGACAACGTTCCGGTAGAGCTGACACGTGAGCCCACAACCGGCGTTGCTCGTCGGTCAGAACCGCGGTGCGTTCGGCGGAGTCCGCACTGGGCAGGTCGTCATCGGTCGGCTCGGTACCGGAGCGTTGCGCGCCGACCGCTCGATCCCGCCACGCTTGCCTTCGCAACGTGACGGTCAACCAACGGACGACGGCCAGCGGATCGGAAATCGACTCGCCGCGCCGCACCAACGCCAGGAAGGCCTGCTGGACGCTGTCCTCGGCCTCCGCCGTTGAGAGACCACATTGCCTCGCGGTGTGCCAGAGCAACGGGCTCACCAGCCGGACGAGACGGTCGATTCCGCCAGGAATTCCGAGCCGGTAGTCCTGGAAAGCCGCAGCCGCCTGGGTTACCAGATCTCCCAGGTCCCGAGCTCTGCCGGTGGCCGCACGCTGCAGCGGTAGGGGCTGCGGCAGCACAGGTTCCGGAATACCGCTGATATTCGGGGCGGACTCGGACTCTGCGACCACAGGTTTCGTCTCCGTCGTCATCGGCACTGCTCCTGTCCCGCAGCCTTTTCCCGCGGCGGAACCAGGGCCTTGCGGCGATCGGCTCCAACCGGGCAGTTCTCCCGGACCAGCCGGGCCAGATACCGTCCCGCGAGCACCGGCGCCGCAAAGCTCGTTCCACTCCAGGTGGCGAAACCGCTGCTGAAATGGTCCGCATCGATGGTGCCGCGCAACTTACCGTTCGGCCCGCTGAAAGAGGTGTCCGCCGACCAGCCTCCCGACGCGAGTATGGGCGCCGTACTCACCACGTTTGCTCCGGCGGCGTCGCCATTCACCCACTTTGCGTCGTTGGAAAAAAGTGCCACCGATCGATCCGGGTTGAGGGCTGCGACCGCCAGCAGCGGAAGTGCACCCACGGTGGTGAACTCGAGAGCGTCCGCGAAGGCGGCCGGATAGGACCGACGATCGGTGCAGTCGTTACCCGCCGCCGCGAACGTGATGACTCCCCGAGCAGCCAGCTCCAGCAACAAGTGCTTGAGACCCGCCGTGTAGGAGCCGTCCTCGCCGGATTCGACGTAATAGCCCAGCGACAGGACCAGAGCGTCGATGGAACCCGCGTTCTGGTCGAGTCGCACGCCCAAGCCCATCAGCGCCTGTGCGAGTTCGTCCTCGGCGACGACGCCGTCGCCATCCATGATGCGCAGGCTGGTGATGTCGGCGTCCGGGCAGATCTGTCGCAACAAGCCGGAGATGGAGGTCCCGTGTCCGGCGTGCGTGGCCAGCAGACCCGTCAGCTTGTCGGGAACGGAGCCGTGCGCCTCTGGGTCGGTGGCGATCACGGCCGGATCGTCGACATCCATTCCGATGCTGTCGCCGTTGTCCAGGACGAGCCTGCGCTGGACCGGATGTGCGACGAACCACGGGTGGCCGCCGACACCGGTGTCCAGTACGACGACGTGCGGACGGCAGGAGCCCGCCGTGCGCTGCGGCGGCGCGAGCACCACACTGACTGGTCCGTGGCCACCGGATCCACCTGCGAGATATTGGTTCACGCCCGAGGACATGCCCCGCGTGAACGGATCACCACCGATCGCCGCCATTCCGCGGGAGAACGGGTCACCGCCGATGAGCGCCATGCCTCTGGAAAAGGGATTACCGGAAATTGTTGCGGCGCTGAACATCAGGTGGTCCAGGCCGACGGCAGGCGGCAATTCTGCATCGTCTCCTGCGCGCAGGGCCTGCAGCAAGGGCCAGACATCCACAGCGGGCGCCGGACCCTCACGTGAGGACTCGAACCGGATCGGCACGACCAGCGGTACGCCGGCCTGTTCGGCCAGGGCGAGAAGTCGGGCCAATTTATTGTGGGCCGGAACGTCTCGGACGCCCGCGATCCGTCGGCGGTCGTGCTCGCCGTCGCCTCTTTCGATCTCCGTGAAAGCATCGGGACCTGCTACCCGCAGCTCCAGCGCGGCGGCCAGCTCGGCGACTGCCGCAACCAGCCGCTCCACCTGCGCCCGGCTCCTGGCGGTGAACAGCAGGGTGTCCCCGCGATAGACCGTGGACGACGGCGGCGGACCACCCGGCAGTCGCACCGCAGTCGCTGGGTCCAGCACCCGCGCGTCGTAGCGGAGGAACGGATCGTTTGCTGCGGATGCCGCTGACTCTGCGGCGGATTCGGTCACTGTCGCCTCCGGCGGTGGTGCTGGTCAGATCGAGCAGGTTCTTGATGCTGGTCAGATCGAAGAATAGGGACGATCCTGGTCGTTGCACAGACGGCACAGCCGATCGATCACATCTCCTCGATTCCGGCAGGACCGATCTCGGCAGAATCGAATTCGGCCGGATCGAATTCTGACTCCCGGCAATCAGGAGCACGGCGACACCGGGGTGATACACGGACGCCGCGAAGACTGCAGAGTCGGCGAAACCTGCAGAGTCGGTCGGACTCACGGGAGATCGCCACAACTACCCAACCCGGGAGTATTCGAGCTCGCGGACACTGCCGAGCTTGCGAAAACTGCCGAGCTTGCGGAAACTGCCGA
>JAABUU010006627.1_pt1 | contig 12327 bp, 13 predicted proteins | sample 5559301 | NCBI WGS metagenome assembly JAABUU01 (sample SAMN10711884, study PRJNA513360) | rock metagenome | isolation source: Antarctica rocks | place: Antarctica: Victoria Land, Richard Nunatak white
CAGGGCGGCTTCGGCGCGCAGCCAGGGCATCAGGGCACCCCCCCGCCCCCGCCCCCGCTGCTACCGCCGGAAGACGGCTACTACGGCGGCAACCAGGGCGGCGGCGGGCAGCCCCCGCGCCGCAACAATCGCAACCTGATCCTCGGCATCCTCGGCGGCGCGCTCCTGGTGGTCGTCCTCTGCGTCGGCGTCGGCATCTTCGCCTTCTCCCGCGTCGGCGGCGGCGGCCCCACCCCGACGGTCCAGGCCGCCAGCCAGCCGACCACCACCACCATCGCCGCCGTCAACGTCGGGGCCACGCAGACCGCCGTCGCCTCCGCCCGCCCGAGCGGCAGCCCGTCCCCGTCCCCGTCCCCGTCCCCGTCGCCATCATCCAGCGCCGCGCCGACCGTCGCCGCGAGCAGCGTGCCGTCGGCCAGCCCTTCCCCATCGCCGTCGCCGTCGCCGAGCGCGGCCCCGAGCGCCGCGCCCACGGCCACGACCACCGGCAGCGTGCCCTTCTTCCCGAGCACCAGCCCATCGGCGGCCCCGGCCCCGACCGCGACGACGCGCCCGAGCACGCCACCGAGCGCCGCGCCGACCGCGCGCCCGAGCACCGCCCCCACAGCCAGCGCCCGCCCGAGCACCAGCCCGAGCAGCGCCCCGACCGCCGGGCCGTCCTCCCGCCCCAGCGCGTCGCCGAACGGGCAACTCCCGACCGGGAACGCGCCCGCCGGCTGGAAATCCTATCGCGGCAACGCGCAGGTGCCCTTCTCCATGTACTACCCGCCAGACTGGACCGTGGACGAGTCCCGCGCGAGCGAGGGGCGCATCTACTTCTACGCCCCCGGCGTCGACAAGGCGTACGACGACGGCACCTGGGTGCTGATCGCCACCAACGGCACCGCCGTCCCCAATGGCAACGTCGATGTGCTGCGCGATCAGTACTTCAACAGCGAGATCAAGGCGTCGCACCCGGAGACGGGGATCAACATCACCCGCAACAACCAGTTCTCGAACATCACCTTCGCCTCGCTCGGCACCAACTTCAACAGCAACAGCGATCTCTGCTTCGCCTACATCGGCCTCGGCCTCAACAAGAGCGTGCCGTGGCGCTTCCGCCTCAACTCGCTCGATGCGGACTACGACGACAACCTGAGCACCTACTTCAACGACATGATCGGCTCGCTCAACATCTACGGCAACCCGTAGGGGCGAAGTCGGCAGTCGGCAGTCGGCAGTCGGCAGAGAGAACGGGTCCGTAGTCCGTGGTCCGTAGTCGGGAGAAGGCTTGTCAAGCGGCATCGCCCATCACCGGCACCGCGCCACCACTGCCGACTGCCGACCGCCGACCGCCAACTACTCAACGGAGAGGGCGCATGTCGGCACCGGAGGGGCGCACACTCGGCGCGTATCAACTCCTCGAACGGATCGGCAAGGGCGGGATGGGCGAGGTCTACCGCGCCCGGCACAGCAAGCTCGGGCGCGAGGCCGCGATCAAGCTCCTGCCCCCCGCCCTCGCGGCGGAGCCGGACTTCTTCAAGCGCTTCGAGCGCGAGACCGCCAGTGCCGCCGCCCTCAACCACCCCAACAACCTCCCGGTCTACGACTACGGCGACGAGAACGGCGTCCCCTACCTCGTCATGCCCTACATCGGCGGCGGCACCCTCAAGGATCGCCTCGTCAACGGCACCGTCACCCCCGCCCAGTTCGCCCGCGCCCTCACCGCGGTCGCCGGGGCGCTCGATTACGCCCACCGCCAGGGGATCGTCCACCGCGACGTCAAACCGGCCAACGTCCTGATCGACGACGACATCCGTAGAAAGTAGCGTGATGTCAGTGCGGGGCAATGACCGATTAGCGCGCCCTCTGCGGACTATGGACTGCCGACTTCTCTCTGCCAACCGCACTCACCCGAGCGGAAGGAATGCGGCCTCGGCATCTTCCTCGAAAGCACAGACATCGATAAAATGTTCGCGGAGTAATTGCGCGATCGTCGTGGTGGTGCAGTTGCCCGCGCGGAGCCAGATACCCTTCGGCGGAGGACCGAAGCGCATGCTCCGATGAAAGAAAGCGGTATCCTTGGAAACAATGATAAAATTGTGCCGACGTGCGTATCGCCAGATCGCTTTATCGTCGTCGGTGGACATGCCGAGAAGACGCACATGATCGGAGTCGGGATAGCTATCAATCAGCATCTCGATGGGGCGCGCGGAAAGATTCTGATCGAAAAGGAGCTTCACGCCGCAGGGTAGGAGAACAAGCGGCGTTCACGGTCGGCGGCGAAGGCGAGGCAAGCGTGAATATCCTCCTCGGTCAACTCGGGGAAGTCCGCCAGGATCTCGGCGACCGTCATGCCCGAGGCGAGATAATCGAGCACATCCGCCACGGCCAGCCGCATCCCACGGATGCAAGGCTTGCCGCTGCGCTTTCCCGGCTCGAGAGTGATTAAGTGATCGTATTTCATCTCGACTTTGGCCTTTCGTGATTATGCCTGGTGATGTGTAGTCAGAGAAAACAGATGTCTGTCGGAGTTTTTGCATGTCAGCTCGCACACCCGACATGCAAAAACTCCGGCGGTGTTCTCGGCGACAAGCGAACGGTGGCGGCACAGCAGGGAAGCCTCAGCCCGCCGACCGGATAGTGAACGGCCAAAGTCGAGTTCATGGGCGAAGTATAAAACGCCGCCTCATGGTGAGCAAGAAGGAGCCCCGATGGCCTCACCACGGCCACGAAACGAGTCGGCGGTCGACGGTCGGCAGTCCGTACATTAGCGTGGGTTTCGGCGTGTTCAACGAACGCTAGTACAGCGCGCTCGGAATAGCTCGGTAGTATTCTTGGCGTTGTAGCAGGAAAATCGCGCTACGAAACCCCGGAGGAATACCGAGCACGCTGTACTAGGAAGGAGACCAGATGCCACAGCGACCGGCACAGAAAAAGAAAAAGCCTGCCGTCGTTCAGGAGACACGGCGAGCGACATCGGTCGCCGTGGGTGAGGCGGCGCTCCAGGCGCAAATCGAGAGCGGCGACACGATCACAGACGGGGTGCGGTTGTTCCTCGCGATGCTCGCCGACCAGCAACCCTCGCGCGGCCTTCCCAGCACCGTCTCGCGACAACACAAGGGTTTCACGGAGAGCTTCTGGCAGGACATGCGTGTGCGGCTGGCGCCAACAAAGAAATCGGCGTCCGAATGGCACGAGCAGAATCAGAAGACCCTCAACAACGTTTTCACCAATAACGGTCAAGAACAGCTGTATAACAAGCGCGGTTGGCTGTTTGCCTCCCGCGGCAAGTCGTATCCCGATCACGATGCCGAACAGTTGCTCGCCACCGTGCAGCGCCGCCTCGACAAGCTACGCCAGATCAAGGACGCCTTCAGCGGCTACGATGGCCCGCAAGGGTAGTCAGACCCGATCGAGTGTACGCCCGCGTGCGTAACCGGAGACGAGGGCGGCGGCTTTCTTTCCACGGGCATTCCGCTCGCTGGTGTATGTCACCGCACGTACCGCCCGGCTTCAGGGAACGAGCGTGAATAGCCCGCTATAGTAGCCCTGGCCCCGCGCCCGCGCCCGCTCGATGACATCCGGTGCCACATCGTGAAGCGTATGAGCTGAGGTATTCATCCGTAGTAACGAGCGTGGTCCCGCTGACAGGCACCGCCCACCAACAAACCCCTCCACGGACTACCGACTACCGACTACCGACTACCGACTACCCCAAGGAGTCCTCAATGGCAACGCCCCCACCCAGCATCCGCCGCCTCGGCCCCGGCGACGACGCCCTCCTCGCCCGCCTCGCGACCGAGGGTCCCGACTTCGACCTGGAAGGCCGGGATGAGCCGGAGGCACCGCTCGCCCCGGACGTTGCCGCGCGCTACCTCGCCAACCCCGCCGTCCTGCACTGGGTCGCGTTCGCCGGCGACGAGCCGATCGGCACCCTCTTCTGCCTCCACCTCCCCCTCCCCTCGGGCGACGGCGAGGAAGTCCTCCTCCACGAGATCGGCGTGCGGCGCGCGTGGCGCAGGCGCGGCGTCGGGCGCGCGCTCCTGGCCGCGCTGACCCGCTGGATGCGCGAGTCCGCCGTCCCCGAAGTCTGGGTGCTGGCCGATAACCCCGCCGCGACCGACTTCTACGCCGCCTGCGGCTTTGCCGTCGCCGCCGACCAGCCGACCTACCTCACCCGCCGCCTCGCCGCCCCCGACGCCTGACGCGCATACTGCTGATCCGCCGCGCCACGCCCAGCCCGCGCAGGCAAGCTTCGCCGGTGCCGTGAAGCACCCCTAGCCGGGGTGGTGGCTGCCCTTCATGGGTACAGTGTGCCCTTCAGGGGTGGTGGCTGCCCTCCGGGGTACAGTGTGCCCTTCAGGGGGAGTGGCTGCCCTCCGGGGTACAGTGTGCCCTTCAGGGGGAGTGGCTGCCCTCCGGGGCAGTGCAACCCCCGGAGACAACGGCACCCCCCGGCCGGGAACCTGTACCTCCTTGCGGGGTATTCAATCCCCAGACCCCTCAGTTGTATGGCAATGAATCACGCGCGCAGGGCAGCGCGCAGCGCGCGCGCCCCTTGCATCCACAGCAGCAGCGCCGTCACCCACAGGATCACGGCGCACCCGCCGCCCACCACCAGCCAGCGGGCCATGATCGCCTGCCCCCCGAGCGTGGCGTTCACCGGCACGGCGAGCAGCGCGACGATCCCGACCAGGCAGAGCAGCGCGCCCGTCAGATAGTACATCCCGACCTGGAAGAGCCGCGCCAGCGGCAAGAAATGGATCCCGACGATCAGGGCCATGATCGGGAAGAAGCGGTCGAAGTGGCCGGTGGCGTTGCAGACGACGCTCGCGATCGCGATCGCCGCCCCCTCCAACGCGAAGACGATCCCGAACCAGCGCCCCGTGTTGTCCCCTCCCTCCATCGCCACGTCGCGCAGCCGCCCCGACCCGCGCCAGAGGGACACCGCGCCGCCGAGCAGCACGACACCGATCAGCAAGACGACCACGGTCGGCCAGGGTGCTGCCCACCCCCCCACGCCGCCCACGCCGATCGAGGCCCAGAGGGTGCCGAAGAAGGCCATGAAGCATACGCCAGAGGCGACACCGCGCAACGCGGCTCTCGGGAGTGCCGGGGCAACTTGCGTCATCGCGTATCAACTCCTTGCCGAATAGCTAAACCGTAGCGCCGCTGAGCACCACAGACCGCTCACCGCACCCGCCCGGTCCGCGCGGGCGGACATTGTGCCCTTCACGGGTAGTGGCTGCCCTTCACGGGTACATTGTGCCCTTCACGGGTAGTGGCTGCCCTTCACGGGTACATTGTGCCCTTCATGGGCAGTGGCTGCCCTCCGGGGTAGTGGCTGCCCGCCGGGGTAGTGGCTGCCCGCCGGGGTACTGCGTGGCCGCAGGCCATCCAGCCGGGAAGTATATTCCAACGGCACCTCCCACGCCTCAGGATGGCCCGCACCCCGGCTCGTCCCCCACCACGCGGATCCCCGACTCGCCACCCCCGCCCAGCGGGCAGTAGCTCCCACCCATGAAGGGCGCAATGCCTCCGGGGAACCCGCCCAGCGGGGAGCGGGGGCATCGCCCAACCGCCCGCCCCCATCATCGCCGACCAACGCTTCCCCTTGTCGCAAGACACCGCCCCGGCGGCAACGCCCCTTTGACGAACAAACGTGCTAGCACTATAGTGGCCGCAACGTGCGGGACGCTCGCGCCTGCATACCGCCGTATGCCCGGTCGCATGCCGGAGACTCGACCGCCGTGGGCGCGGCCAGGTGAAGGAGACCGCAATGGAAACGCACGACGACGACCTGAGCACGTTCGCCGCCGAGGGCGCCCCGGCCTTGCCGGCGGCGACGATCGAGGGCCATGTGGCGCACGACGGGGCGCGGATCTGGTATGCGACCTATGGGCAGGGCACGCCCGTCCTCCTGCTGCACGGCGGCCTCGGCCATAGCGGCAATTGGGGGTATCAGGTTCCGGCGCTGCGCGCGGCCGGCTATCGCGCCATCCTCATCGATAGCCGTGGTCATGGCCGCAGCACGCGCGACGACCGGCCCTACACCTATGAACTGCTGGCCGCCGACGTGCTCGCCGTGCTCGATACCCTGGGGCTGGAACAGGTGGCGGCCGTGGGCTGGAGCGACGGCGCATGCATCGCCCTCGTCCTCGCCATGCAGGCACCAGCGCGCGTCGCGGGCGTCTTCTTCTTCGGCTGCAACATGGACCCCAGCGGCACCAAAGCGCTCGACGAATCCAACCCGCTCCTCGACCGCTGTTTCAGCCGCCATGCCCGGGACTATGCCCGGCTCTCGGCCACCCCCGCCGACTTCACGGCCTTCGTCGGCGCGGTCAGCCTGATGATGGCGACCGAACCCAACTATACGGCGCATGATCTCGCCCAGATTCGCGTACCCGTCACGATCGTGCAGAGCGAGCACGACGAATTCATCAAGCGCGAACACGCCGAATATCTCGCGCGGAGTATCCCCCGTGCGGACCTGGTCATCCTGCCCGGCGTGACCCATTTCGCGCCGCTGCAACGGCCGGAGCAATTCAACGCCACCATGCTCGCCTTCGTCCGCCGCGTCCTCGCCTGAAGCGCGCGCGCGGCGATCTGCCCACCCCGCCCCCACCCACCCCCCGCGAACCATCCAGGCGAGCCCCGCACTCGCGTCGGCGCACGCCGATCCCTCGCCGACCCCCGCGCCGGCACGATGCCACCCCCGGCGGCTGATGGGGCGAGGAGGCGAGGAGGGGACGGAACAGGAGGCACAGCGACACAGAAAACGGGGCGTGGCGGGAAGGATATGGGGGGCAGAGGATCGCGCGGTGGATGAGGGGCGTTATGCGCGGAGAGGCCGTTGGACTGCACCACCCCGGAGGGCAGCCACCACCCCCGAGCGCGCGCCCGAGACGGCGATCGCTGGCGGCGTGACCGCTGTCAGGCCGGGCAGCTATCCCGCCGACACCTGGCCGCGTCATCACCGTTCATGGCGCTATGGCCTCCCACCGTAGGGCGCGTATCGCCCGCCAAAAAGCCTGCAGGGCGACGCTCACCATCGAGCGCCGCCCCACATCCACCGACCGACCCGCCGATGCCCCTCCACGGACCACGACCACCGACCACGGACCTGTTCTCTCTGCCGACTGCCGTCCGCCGCCCCACTCACGACTCCCCCCCCGCCAGCAACGTATGCTCCCGCACCCGCCGCACCAGGATGACGCCGCGCATCAGCCAGAGCCCCACCGAGAGGAAGAGCAGATCGGACGCCAGGATCGCCAGCGTCGTCGGATGATCGGTCGCGCGCGCCGCCGCGCCGGAGAAACTCCCCGCCGCATAGTCGATCCCCAGGCGCAGCGCCAGCGTCGCCAGCCAGATCGCCACGTAGGCGGCACCGCCCGCCATCCAGACCTTCCCCGTCGCCTGATCGCGCCAGAAGTGGATCTGCCGCATCATCGTCCAGCCGAGCCCCAGCCCCACCAGCAGCATGATCGGCGCGAGCCCGATGAACAACGGCACCCGCAGCGTCCCCGGATTCGCCGCCAGCCCCGCCAGCGACGAAAGGACGATGAACGCCGTGAAGAGCACCGTCCGCGCGATCCCCACCGGTTGCGGGCGCGTGCGCCGGTAGGCGATCCACCCGAAGACCAGCAACGCGATCAGCGGCCCCGTGAAACGCGATGGATCGACCGAACTCATCGTCCAGACCCCTTCCCTTGCTCCAACCCGGCGACACGGACCAGCGCGCCCGCACCGCACACCGGGATCATCTACGCGCCCCCCGACGCAACCGTTCCCACACCTCACCCCGCAGCATACGCCGCCCCGCCCCGCCCGTGCCGATCCGCACGATCGCCGCGGCCCCCCCGTCACGGATCGGGCGCGTCAGGGCGCGGCCGCTCCGCCGATGGAGCAGACGGAGCCCTGCTTACCGTCGCGGCTGCGGCCCATGCCCTACGCGGGCCACCTCATCGGGTGCCCGCGTACCCGAAGCGCTAACCACGTCACCGGAGTGCCGCAGGATCGGCGCGGGGTCGCCATCGCACCAGACACGACAGGGCGACGACCTCGGCATCGTATCGGGGTCGTCGCCCGCTCCGCAACCGCTCCGCACCGTTGGCCCGGCGCGTTGGCTATGGCACGCGGTCGACGCCGAACCGGGCGCTGTACGCCTGCCAGAGGACTTCGACCACGAAGCGGCGGGAGGACGCAGCGGTCGGGATCGGGAATTGGGCGTCGCTCGTCTGCCCCGGCACCGGCCCGGCGTTGGCGCGGTAGGTGGCGAGGTCGCTGCGCTGCGTCCCCGCGTCGGGGACATTGGTGTACTGGCTCGTCACCGCCGCCAGCCGGTCCCAGAAGCCGATCGGGCGCAGGTCCGGCGCTTTCGTGAAGGCACGGGCCACGATGCCGACGACCTGGACCCGGAGGATATTCTCGCGCGGCAGGTAGCACGGCGCGGTCGTCCCGAGCGCGGCGCAGGTGGCGGCATCGGTGTCGCCGCCGACCACGCCGTAATCGGCCAGGGCGGCGACAGTATTCCAGAGTTCATCGTCCACGCACACGCCGCCGGTCGGGTCGCACTTGTCGGGGAAGGGGTTGCGGTGATGACTCCCCCGCCTGAAGGCGGAGGCTTCTCAGACAACCGGGGCTATTGCTCCGGTGAGCGTCTGACGGCTCCATCCGAGCCGGTTGCGGATATTCAATGCCGCGTTCAGGTCGCGGTCGGCGGTATACCCACAGGAGGCGCAATGATACACGCGGTCACGCAGGGTCAGCGGCACGGCGGGCAAGCACCCGCAGTCGCTACATGCCTGGGTCGTGTTCCGGGCAGCCACGCCCACCACCCGAACCCCGGCGCTCGCAGCCTTGGATTCGAGGATATTCAGGAATTGTCGCCAGCCCGCGTCGAGCGTGGACTTCGCCAGTCGGGTACGGGCGATGCCCTGAATGTTCAGCGTCTCGCGGGCAATCGTCCCGTACTGTCGCACCAGCCCCAGGGCGGTCTTGTGGTGCCAATCGCGCCGTTGGTTGCCGATGTGCTGATGCAGGCGGGCAACCCGCGCCTTGGCCTTCTGGCGGCGTTGGCTCCCTTTCTGGCAACGGGACAGGTGACGTTGCGCCCGCCGCAACTTCCGGTGTGCGGCCCGGTAGAACTTGGGCGGGGGAACACGCTCGCCCTCCGAAGTGGTCAGGAAGGCTTTCAGCCCCAGGTCAATGCCCACGACGGGGTTCGCGGACGGCTCAACGGCGACATCCCCCAGGTCGCAGGAGCACACGACGTACCAGCCATCGGCCTCGTGCTTGAACGCCATCGTCTTGATGCGCCCTTCGAGCGGGCGGTGCAGTTTCAGCTTGACCGCGCCGATGTGCTGGAAGTAGGCGCGACTGTCGCGGAGTTTGCAGCCGTCGCCGTAGGAGGGGAACACGACCGTATCGTAGCGCCCGCGCCCGCGAAAGCGCGGATAGCCGGGTTTTTCGCCAGCTTTCACGCGACGGAAGAAGGCTTGGAACGCGGTATCCAGGCGGCGCAACGTCGCCTGGCAGGAAGAGAAGTTCGTCAGCGCAAGGTACGGATTCACCACCCGCTGCGCTTTCAACGTCGCGGATTGGTCGCCGTAGGAGACGCCGCGCTGCGCCTGTTCCCAGGCGTCCTTGCGTTCGGCCAGGGCGCGGTTATACAGGTGACGATGCGTCTCGACCATCATCTCCATCGCCGCCGCCTGGTCCTTCGTGGGGTAGGCCCGGTACGTATACGACCGCCGCACTCACATCCCCTTCTGGGCTTCGATATATTTCCGCACCGTCTCGCTCGATACCACCCCTGTGGTCCCGCAATAGGCATTCGCGCTTGGGTAACCACTGCGCTTCCCGTGTCGGAAAGTGGCGACTACCTCGCGTTTTCGCTGCAACCATACGGTCGCATCGGCGTAGAGCCACGCGGTGATTGCCGCAGCCTGAAAGGCACCGCGATAGGTCAGGTACAGGACGGGGCTGCGAGAATGCTCCGACAGCGCACCGGGAGCCTGAGTGCAACGGGAAATCGTCTCTCGCAACACCGGAATGAAGGACGTGGAACCAACAAACTGCAATGTCGGGTCTTGGTACCTTCCGAGGACCATCGCGCTCCCGTCGCCGTCAAAATAGCCGCGCACGAAGTGAGACACGAGCCCTGGTGGGACAGTCGGGAAGGCAAGGTCGAGCGACTTGTTTGGGGAACACCCCAGTGTTATCAGGTCGTCCGCAAGCACTTTCGAGTACGCGCTCACACGGAAGGTCGCACGATGGGTCTCTTTGCAAATCGGGGCGTCGGTCCCGAGAAATGCCCGGTAATGTTCAAGGTGCGGGATGTCGCGCTCTTGCAAGACAAGGTGGACCTCACCGGAACCACGACGACGCACGACGCACCCATCCGCGCACAAGAAGCCAAGCCAATAGGCTGTCGGCTCATCTCCAATGGAACGAAAGGCATCTTCTCGTATCGCGTAACGGCGCTTCGCTGCGGAACGCGAACGCAGAGGGGCTCCCCGCGTGCGGAGCAAGTCATAGACCGTCGCGGCATGAACTTCATACTGGACACCAAGCGTCGTGCTTGTCTCTCCCGCGAGGTATCGGTCCGCCATCTCGGCTATCTCTTCTTCGGTCAACCGACTCTTGCCCATCCCTCAGACCCCTTTCTGGGACTCGACGTATCTCCTGATGTCGTCATCGACGACGCTCCCCACGGTGTGGACCATGTACGAATGCGTCCACAGGGACGGGAGGCGACTTTTCAGCGCGGGGAACTCCTCGCGGAGCGCGTGGCTGGTCGCGCCTTTCAAGCGGTGGACAATCTGGTACGGCGCGAGGGTCGGCGGGAAATGCCCGAACAAGTGAACGTGGTCCGGGCGTACCACCAACGCGATGACGCTCCCGCCGAGCGCGGGGACCAACTCGCCCAACAGTTCCACGCAGCGGTCAGCTATCGCCCCCTCCAACACAGGCCGCCGAAACTTGGGCGTCCATACGAAGTGGTAGGTGATGTTGTAGACCGCATGCCGCGTTCGTTCATTGTCCATAAACGAATCATAACATGGACGGTGAACCATTGTCTATCGTCGCGGGGCATCGCTCCGCATTCCCCTCCCGGCTAAAGACCGGGAGTCCCCCGCGGAGGTTTCTTATGGGTCGCCCGCTGCCAGCCAAAAGTGCGGGCGACGAACGCCGCCACCTCGGCACGCGCCACCGTATCCAGCGGCCGGAACTGGCCGGAGCCGTTCACCCCCTGCGGGTTGACGATACCGAGCGCGGCGAGCATGGTGATCGCCTGGTAATCGGGGTCACTCGGCGGCACATCCGCGAAAGCGGGGCGCGCGACGAAGGCGGCGACGAGGGCACGATTCGCGCCCACGGCGAAGGTCAGCGTCGGGGCGTAGCCGACGTAGGTGCCATCCAGGGTCCACCCCACGAAGACCTGGCCGTCGGTCGCGGTCGCCGTGTAGGTGGCGGTGCTCCCTGGTCGCATAGCTCGTCGGGCCGCCCGGTGTGACGGTCCCCAGGCCGCCGACCGAGACGGTCACGACGGACGGCGCGACCGTCCGCGTGGCGCGCGCTGGTGTGGCGGGCGCGGTGGGAGGGGGCGTGCTGCGCGCGGCGGGGGTCGCGCGGGTCGCCGTGGCGGCGAGCGGGGCCGTGGCGCGGGCGGACGTGGCGGCGAGCGGGGCCGTGGCGCGGGCGGACGTGGCGGCGGGGGCGATCGCGATCACCGTGACGGTCGCGTTGGCGCTCGCCGGTTGCACCGGGGTCCCGCGCAGCGCGCCGACGACGATCGCCGCGCTCGCCGCCAGGAGCAGCACCGCCCCGAGCAACAGGAGTCCGATCCGCCAGGTCATCGTCGTCATCCTCACATCCACTCACACCGCGTCCACCGCATACCGCCATCATGGTACGCGCTGCGGGCCGGTGCAACAATCTTCGGGTTTGGGAGGGGCCCGCCGCCCGCCCACGCCTCGGCGCGAACAGGCCGACCATACCCGCCGCAGCCCCCGGCTCAGGGTTACGGCACGGGAGGGATATCGACCGGCGTGTCCCACGCGTCGTAGCGGACGGTCACCACCTGGCCGGTCGCGCGGACCACCCGCCGCCATTCCTGAGAAACGCTGCCCGCTCTGCTCCGCGCGAGCCAGCGCCATATCGGCGATCGCCCGCGCGATACGTCCGTTCCCGGCGTCGAATGGCTGGATCGTCACAAACCAAAAGTGGGCCAAAGCTGCACGGATGACCGGATCGGCGTCCGGCTTGCCTTCGAACCAGTAGACTTGCTGCATAATAAGGGCTGGTGGGGTCCGTGGGAGCGGGGAGGAGGGCGGCGATGCT
>JAABUU010006630.1_pt1 | contig 12321 bp, 15 predicted proteins | sample 5559301 | NCBI WGS metagenome assembly JAABUU01 (sample SAMN10711884, study PRJNA513360) | rock metagenome | isolation source: Antarctica rocks | place: Antarctica: Victoria Land, Richard Nunatak white
GAGGCCGATCTGGTGCACGTCCCCCGCGCGCTGGTGGAACGCTTCACCGACGCGCTCTGCTACGCCGCCTGCGTCAGCACGAACGGCCAAAGTCGAGCTCAGGTTGTATGCCTATACTCCTTCACGGGCGAGTATTGAGGCGGGGCGTATGTCTGGGGAGGGAAGACCCCTGGCACGCGCCCCGTCCCGTCCCGTGCGCCACACATTGACAGCCCGCCCCGCTCGCCGCTACGCTTGCGGCGATGGTGGGGGGCGTGGCGGACACCGCACAGCGCGGGCAGATACTCGATCGCGAGCACCGCGGCCTGACGGCGGGGGTCATCCTGTCGATCACGGCGGTCGCCTTCGAGGGGCTGGCGGTCACCACGATCGCCCCGGCCATCGCGGGCGAACTGCGCGGCCTCGCCCTCTACGGCTGGATCTTCAGCGCCTACCTCCTGGCCCAGATCGTCGGCACCGTCGTCGCGGGGCAGGTCGTCGACCGGCGCGGCCCGGCGCTCCCGGCGGCGGTGGCGCTCCTCACCTTCGGGGCGGGGCTCCTCCTCGCCGCGCTCGCCCCCACCATGCCGCTCCTGATCGCCGCGCGGGCCTTGCAGGGGCTGGGGGCGGGCGGCCTCGGCAACTGCGCCTGCGCCAGCATCACCCTCCGCTACGACGATCGCCTCCGCCCGAGCATGCTGGCGATCGTCTCCAGCGCCTACATCGTCCCCTCGATGATCGGGCCGTTCCTGGCCGCGTTGCTGGCGGAACGCTTCAGTTGGCGCGCGGTCTTCTGGGTCCTGCTGCCGATCCTGGCAATCTCCGCCGCCCTCACCCTCCCCGCCTATCGCGGGGGTCACGCCGCAGGGGTCGGATCGGCGCGGCAGCGCCTGCCGCTGGCGCTGGGCCTGGCGATCGGCACCGGCATCCTCCTGGCCGGACTGGGACAACTCCCCGCCCCCCTCGGCGTCCTCCTCGCGCTCGGCGGGCTGGCGCTGGCGATCGTGCCGCTGCGTCGCCTCGCACCGTCCGGCACCCTCCTGGCGCGGCGCGGCCTCCCCGCCGCCATCGCCGCGCGCGGCCTCTTCGTCGCCGCCTACTTCGCCGCCGATACCTACCTCGTCCTGGCGCTGACGGCGCTGCACGGTGCGTCGGCCAGCGCGGCGGGGCTGGTGATCGCCAGCGGCTCGCTCGTCTGGACCGCCTGCGCCTGGCTCCAGGCGCGGCTCGACGCGCGCGACGGCGGGCGCGGGCGCGCGGGGCGCATCCGCCTCGGGGTGACGGGGCTCCTCCTCGGCGCGCTCGGCATGGCGACCGTCCCCTGGCTGGGGAGCGGCGCGCTCGCGGTCGGCCTCGCGGCCCACTTCCTGGCCGGGATGGGGATGGGGCTCGCCCACCCCTCGGTCGGCGCGTTCGCCTTCGCACGCGCCGACACCGGCGAGGCGGGCACCGTCTCCGCCGCGATCCTCCTGGCGGACGCCTTCACCCCGGCGGTCGCCATCGGCGCGGGCGGCGCGATCATCGGCGCGGGCGCGGTCCTCGGCTGGCCGGAGGCATACGATCGCGGCGGCGCTCACCCTCAGCGTCCCGCTGCTGGCGCTGGCGCTGCTCGCGGCGCTGCGGCTGGAAGGGGGGCGTGAGTCGTGAGGGGGATGAGGGGCAGTGGTGCCGCTCACCGCCGAGCCAGTAACGCGCTATCCGTACCGTGATTACAAAAGCCAGTAGCGGCGCTGCACCCGCTCCCCTCCGAGGAGCAGGGGTGGCGAGCATCAGCGAGCCGGGAGTGAGGGTGTACGTATCGCCGCCGCCCACGTAGACCGGGATTGAAATACCCCGGAGGGTAGCCGCTCCCCCTGAAGGGCACACCGTACCCATGAAGGGCAGCTACTCCCGGCGAAGGGCGGCATGCGCCGCCATGAAGTACCCATGAAGGGCATACTATCCCCTCCGGGGACTGGGGTATCAGACTCCATCGCCGCCGCCTTGCCGCGTCGCCCCGCCCCCATTAGGATGGTGCCGTCGCTATCGTTCCCTCCGTTCCCTCTCTCCAATCGTCCTCTGCGTCTCTGTGTCTCTGAGGCTCACGTCCCTTGTGTTGGCGCCTGTGCGCTTGTGGAAGGGGTTGGTGATGTCGCATACCCTCGGGATCATGGCCCATCGCGGCGCGTCCGCGCTCGCCCCGGAGAACACGCTGGCGCGCGCGGCGGCGCGCGGCAAGCCGGCCTGGGTCATGTGCGTCGGCGCGACCCCGGAGACGGTCGGCGAGACGACGACGCCCGAACTGCTGGCGCAGCGCCGGGCGGGGGTCGCCGCGACGATCCTCAACGACCCCCGCCTGGCGCTCGCCGCCAACGCGACAGCACCGGACGGTGCGGCGGGTCAGGCCAGCGCGGGTGGTATTTAGTTACCCACGCACTTTATGGGGGTGCTGCCGGTGGTGCAGCTCGCGGCGGGATGCCAGTTGCTCGACGCGCGCGCGCCATTGCTCCCGATGAAGAAGGCACCGAGGCTGAGTAGCACGATGATGATAAGGGCGACGACCGCCTGAGGCAGGATGCTCACAATACTCTCCACGCCGGTAGGTACATGTTCGGGGCCGCGCTGGCCCCGGTCGATACCGCTATTCTACCCAGGAAGTCCCGCGCAGTCCCACCTTGCGCCGAGAGAAGCGGCGTATTGCGCTCCTGGCGGCGGAGGCGCTGTGCGTCGGCGCGAGACGCTGTATACTGGCTCCAACCGATAGCGACGCTGTGAGCACCATTAGGAGGGGGCGATGTACCGGAACGGCCTGAGCTTCTTCATCCCGGTGCCGCGCCGTGCTGGCCTGGGAGCGGATCGCGCCCTGCCTGGCCTGCCCCTATTGTGAGGCGGCGCTGATCCGGGCGGGGCAGGCGCTGCGCTGTCAGCGCGGCCACGCCTTCAACATCGCGCGGACTGGCTACGCCGATCTGCTGCCGACGCGGCGGTGGGGCGCGGTGCCGGGCGACACGCGCGCCATGCTCCTCGCGCGCCGCCGCTTCCTCGATCGCGGCCATTATCGCCCGATCGCCGTCGCGCTCGGCGTGGCGGTGGCGCGGCATCTCGCCGCCACACCGCCGACCACGCGGGACCGTGCGCGCTGCATCGCCGATGCGGGCTGCGGCGAGGGGTATTATCTCGCCCAGGTCCGGCAAGAGCTCCTGGCGCGCGCCGGGTTGGGACCGCTCGCCTTCGTCGGCTCGGATGTCTCGCGCGAGGCGGCGGCGCTGACGGCGCGGCGCTCCCCCGCGCTCAACGTCGTCGCGGCGGACAGTCGGGTGCGGCTCCCCTATCGCGACGCCTCGCTGACGGCGCTCCTCAACCTCTTCGCGCCGCGAGGGTCCGCCGAGTTCGCGCGGGTCGTCGCGCCCGGTGGGCTGCTGGCGATCGTGATCCCCACGGCGGACCATCTGCGCGAACTGCGCGCGGCGCTGCCGCTCCTCGGCATCGCGGCGGGGAAGCGCGCGGCGCTCCTGGCGCAATTCGCGGGCACGTTCGTGTTGGCGGAAATGGTGCCGCTCGCCTTCGCGCTCGATCTCAGCGGGGAGGACGCCGCCGATCTCCTCCGCATGACGCCGAACGCCCATCACCTGATGGATACGACGATCGCCGAGCACGCCGCTGCGCTCCCACGGCGGATCGGCGCGCGCTGCGAACTGCTGTTACTCAGGCGGCGGAATCGCTAACACCGCAGCGGCGCACCGTCCGGTATGCCGAGCGGTATCCAGACCCGCTCTGAGACTGGCCCGCGCCGCACACCTGCTGGAGCTGGTTGCCGCAGCCATCCTCGAAGATCGTCTCGGTGCCATACTCCGGGGTCGTCGGTTCCTCGCAGTGTACTCGGCCGGCGCCATGCCGTCGTGGTGGTATGACGAAGCGCCGTATGCAGAAATGCGCCTGGGGTGGGCTGCCTGTTGCGCGATCACGCGGTCGCTGCGGGACGCTCTGGTGGGAGGTCGAGGTCGGCGACGAGGCCGAAGTGGTCGCTGGCCCAGACCCCGGCGCGCGGCTGGTCGAAGATGCGGTCGCAGGCGGCGATGGCGAGCGTGGGGCCGCCGTGCGCGCCGCAGCGGACGAGGATATGGTCGATCTGCCAGAAACGGCCAGTCCCAGTTCGCGGCGGCCATCAGGGGGTTGCGCGGCGTGAACGTGTCCCCCGGCTCGCCGGGATGCGCGCTTTCCCAGGCATCCCGGTAGCAGACGCTCTGGCCGTACAGCGATTGTCGGCCAGTCAGGAAGCGCACGCTCGCGGCGTCGGGTTCGGCATCGAGATCGCCGACCAATATGACGTGCTCGCCATGCCGGGCGACCAGTTCCTCGATGGCGCGCGCGGCGATCACCGCCTGCTGCTCCCGCTCGTGCTCGTGGTCCAATTGATATTCCGGGAAGTGGTTAACGAAGACGAGCGGCCCGATCGGGTCCGGGACGCGGACCGTCGCGATGAGGGTCGTGCAGGCAAAGTCGGTTGTGCGCGGGGTCGCGTTGAGGTCCAATTTGCGTACTCCATCGAGCGGCCAGCGGCTGGCGATGGTGATCCCTTGCCCATCGTCCTCCCGCTCCCGCGAGTGGGCGAGATGGAAGCCGCCACCGAGCAGATCGGCGGCCTGATCGTACTCGTCGGTCGTGATCGTCTCCTGGAAGGCGACGAGGTCCGGTCGTAGTTCTCGTAGCCCCGCGACGATCAGTTCCCGGCGCGTGGCCCAATCGCCGCGCATCCCCCACAGGTTCAGCGTCACCACGCGCATCGCAATCGCTCCTATCGGGCAATACCGGGTACTCGACCCGGTGGCCCCGGCGCTCAGCCGCCCCAGCCCTCCGGCACCGTGTAGTGCCACCCTTCCCGCCAGCCGAACGGGGCGTCCACGAGGTCTTCGAGCGGGACGCCGTGGAGGAGGTGATCGAGCGCCCACTTGTTCGCGGAGTGGGCGATGACGACGACCGTGCGCCCGTCGTACCCGGCGGCGAGGTCGCGCAGGAAGCTTCGCGTCGCCGCGACGACAGCGCGGTAACTTTGCCCTTCGGGGTAGGGCTCATCGATGTGCAGGGCGCGGAAGGCGGCGAGCTGCGCGACCGGCATCCCGTTCTGCGCGCCGTAGTTACACTCGTGCAGGCGGGCGTCGCGGATGATCGGCAACCCGCTGTCGCCGAAGGCCAGCTCCGCCGTCTCCACGGCGCAGGCGAGGTCGGAGACGAAGACCGCCGTGGCCCCGTCCGCCAGCCCGCGCGGGCCGATCGCGCGCGCCAACTCTCGCCCCTGCGCCGAGAGCCGACCGGGGAGCCAGCCGGTCGCATGGCCGGTCTCGTTGTCCTCGGTCAGGGAGTGTGTCTCGTAGCGGATCGTGACGGCCATCAAACCTCCCGTTAGCCGGCCGTGAGCAGGACCACGTTTCCGTCCGGGTCGTCCACCATCGCCGCGTAGGGGCCGGTGGTCTGCACCGGTGCGCGGCGACCGCCGTAGCCATAGCCGGTCAGTTCGTGGTATTTGGCGTCCACCGCCGCCTCATCGGCCAGGAAGAATTCGAGCATCACCCGGTAGCCGCCGGTGGGTGCTCCTCTGGTGGGGTCGTAGGTGTCCGCGAAGACGGTGTCCCAGAAGATGCTGACGCCGCTCTCCATGCGGTGCAGGACGAACCGCTTTTGTTCGGCAGCAGCGGGGATGGCGAGCCCCAGCCTGCGGTAGAAGGTCAGCGAGGCCGCCATATCGCGGACCATCAATCCGACCATGCTGAGTTGCACCGACATTGCGCCCCTCCTCGCGCGCCCGCCTCCGCCCTGATTCGCCGCGCGCCGCGCTGTCCGTGATCGCGTTCGCCGCGTCCGGTGCCATCGTGTCCTGCACAGCGACATCGGGACGACAGCGGCGCTATTCTAGCACGTCGACATCGCGGTCGCGCCGCCCGCCGGGATAGGCGAACGACGAAGTGGCGCAGCTGACGGCAACCACCCACTTCGTCCACTCGTCACAGTCCGACGAGCCGCGCGGAGGCGTCGTAGAACTGGCGCGCGAGCACGAGATCGTCCGCCTGCGGGTTCGTGCGTCCCGGCTTCCGCCTGGCGTAGTAGCCGCCCCCCTGCCAGTCGTGCCCCGGCTCCGTGGAGGCCAGCCAGATGAGGGTGTTCGCACCTCGCTGCGGGCTGATCAGGAAGATCTTGGTGAACGAGTTATACACGAAGGCGATCGGCCCCTTCCCGGCGCGGGCGAAGCCGGTGGCGACGATGCCGGGATGGAACGAGGCGGCGTTGAGCCCGGCCTCGCCGTAGCGGTGCTGCAACTCCCGCGCGTGCAGGATGTTCATCAGCTTGGCGGTGCCGTAGTCGCGGAAGGCGTTGTAGCCGCGCGCATTATCGAGATCGTCGAGATCGACGTGGCCGAAGCGGTTGCCGGCGCTGGAGGTGTTAATGACCCGCGCGCGCGAGGCGACCAGGCAGTCGAGGAGGAGGGCGGTCAGCAGGAACGGCGCGAGGTGATTAACCTGGAAGGTCAACTCGTGGCCGTCCTCGGTGACGACGCGGTCGCCCATCAGCCCCCCGGCGTTGTTCGTCAGCACGTCGATTTGCGGATAGCGTTCCAGCAGGGTCGCCGCGAGGGCGCGCACGTCGGCGAGCCTGGCGAAGTCGGCGAGGTGGTAGTCGGCCCCGAGTTCGCCCGCGACCCGGCGCGTCGCTTCCGGCGAGCGCCCGACGATGACGAGCCGCGCCCCACGACCCTGCAACGCCCGCGCCGCCGCCGCCCCGATACCGGAACTCGCGCCGGTGATGACGATCGTCTGTCCGTTGAGCTCCATCTGTCGCGTCCTCTCGCGTCCTCTCGCGTCCCCGCTGCGGGACATTGTTGTGGGCCGTACCGACTGTGGGGCGGCCTCTGTCGCGCGGACGCAAGACCCTTGCCGCGCGTCAGTGCGCGTCAGTGCGCGTCAGTGCGCGGCGGTCGGGGTGGTCCCATCCCAGCGCGCGTAAACAACGGTGCGCTGATTGTAGGAGCGCGTCACCGGATCGAAGTCGCCGCTACAGGTGATCAGGTTGAGGGCCGCCTCGCCGTGGTCGCCGAAGACCCGGTCGCCGGGGAACTGGTCGAGCCCGTAGTTCTCGTTCGCCGTGACGACGAAGCGCCAGCGTCGCCCGGCGTCGTCGGTGACGAAAAGCTCCGCGCCGGGGGTCAGGAAGCGGAGATCCCAGAAGATGACCGGGCCGATCCCGGCGTAATCGACGTGCCCGGCCAGCACCGCGCTGCCGCGCGCGCCCGGACGCGCGCCGTACTTGTACCACGCCACGCCGAACGGGTCGGCGGGCGTCTCCATCGTGTTCGTCGCGTCCACACCCACCGGCGCGATCGCGCCGTCCACCCCGATCGCGGGGATCGTCAGGCGGGTCGGCAATCCGACCGTGCGCGCCCCCTCCGGCACCATCGCCGCCGGGCGACTGGCGAGCGCGGGGTTTGCGCGCCAGGCTTCGCCGCCGAGCAGCCCGAGGAGGACGGTGTAGCGCGTCCCGGCGTTCTCGGGGTGGTACTCGAAGCGATTGCGCTCGAAATACTGCACGGTGTAGGGCTTGCCGTCGGCGGCGTTCGTCTCGGTCAGTTCCTCGGTGAGGGGGTAGCCGAAGGCCGCGAGGCCGCCGTTCGCCTGCCAGTGGGCGAGGAACGTGCCGCGCAGGGTGTGGCCGACCGTGGCGAGGAGGGCACAGTCGGTCGCGCCGACCGGGCAGGGCTGGGCGGGGGCGGTGCGTTCGGGGCGCGCGCCGAGGCGGGTGTCGCCGAGACGGGTCAGCAGCACCTGATACGTGGGCGGATTCTCCGGGTGCCACTCCATGACCGCGCGCTCGTAGTACTGCACGATCAGGCCGCGATCGTCCACGAACGCCTGCCCGAGCGGCAGCCCGACGATCGCCAGCCCGCCGTGCGCCGCCCAGTAGTCGCGGAATGCGCCGTCCATGCAGCGGTCGTTCTGCGGGAAGCAGAGCGGGGCTGCGGCGGCGTCGCGCGCACCGCCGGGCAGGAGCGGGGCCGCGCCGAGCGCGAGGAGGGCGAGCAGCAGCGGCAGGAGAACGCGGCGCATGGAACGCTCCTGGGGCATGACGAGTGACGAGTGACGAATGACGAGTGACGCAGCGCACGGCGGGTTGGGAGTGGCGATGGTCGGCGCGGGGAAGTATAGCGGGCGGGGGGATGGTGTGCCTGGGGTGAGTGCGGCCCGCACCCCGGCTCGTCGCCCGCCGCCCAGAGGGCAGTGGCTCCCACCCGTGAAGGGCGCAATGCCTCCGGGGGACCCGCCCGGCCGAGGAGCGGGGGCCATCGCCATTATTGGCGTATGGGTTTGCCGCATAGGGTGTGGTTCGGGCGTTCCAGTCCCCGGAGGGGACTTTGTGGCCGCAGCCTCCGGCCGGGGCAGTGTGCCCTTCATGGGTACAGTGTGCCCTTCATGGGTACAGTGTGCCCTTCATGGGTAGCGGCTGCCCTCCGGGGTGCTTCAGCCCATCGCAACCCACGCAAAGACCAGCCCTCGCCCATAACGGGAGAGGGCTGGCACGCAGGCTTCGTACAACAGGCTGTCGGCCACGGCCCTATTCGTCACTCGTCATTCGTCGGTGGCTCCCACCCATGAAGGGCGCAATGCCTCCGGGGGATTCGTCATTTCGCTGCACGGCGGCGCACCACGCCGACCGTGACAGCGGCGGCGGCGATGAGCGCGAGGCCGAAGAGCGGCGTGTCGCGCGGCGAGGCGGGGGTGGCGGCGATGTCCGCGCCGGTATCCTGGGCCACCATGCCACCGGCACCGGTGTTCGGCAGGCCGGGCAGGAAGCCGCCGTTACCGGTCGAGGGCGGGGTCGGCGCGATCGCGGTCGGGGTCGGTGCCGTCGTCGGGGTGGCGCTCGGCGACGGTCGCGGCGTCATCGTCGGCGGTACGGTCGTTGGTGGCACCGCAGTCGGGGCCACGGCGGTCGGCGACGGGCTCGGGCTGGCACTCGGCGAGGGCGAGGGCGAGGGGCTGGCGCTCGGGGAAGGCGAGGGGGACGGTGATGGGCGCGGCGACGCGGTCGCTGTGGGCGACGGCGAGGGCGAGGCGCTCGGGGACGGGGTCACCGCCGCGCCGGTCAGCGCGAAGGTCGTCCCGGCGAGCACGGTCGGCGCGGCGTCCTTGGTCAGCACCTCGGCGATGTAATTCCCCGCCGGACGCGAGGCCGCGAGGCTGAAGCCGGAGACGATCGTGCCGTCGGCGTCGGAGGCGACATCGCTGCGGTTGAGGGCGATCGTGGCCTTGCGGTCCTCGCTTTGCAGGCGCAGGGTGTAGGTGGTGTTCGCGGCGAAGCCGGTGCCGGTCAGGACGAAGGTGTCGCCGCCCTTCCCTTGCGCGGGGGTGATGGCGATGTCCGGGCCGGCCTTGGCCCCGCCGAGGGTAAAGTTCACCGTGGCGAGGACCGTGCCGCCGCTGAGGGCGCTGGTGATGCTCGCGACGTAGGGACCGGCGGGGACGCTACTGCCGAAGCTGAAGCCCGCGATGAGCACGCCATCGGCATCGCTCTTGGCGCTGGCGTCATCGAAGGCGATCGGCGTGCCGCTGCCCTGCGGCGCGACCCGCAAGTAGTAGGTGGTGCTGGGGGCAAAGCCGACGCCAGAGACCAGGAAGAGGGTGCTGTTCGGTCCCTGCTTGGGGGTGATGGTGATCTGCGGCGCGGCGAGCACCACGCTGGGCAATACCAGCAGCCCTAACAGCAGGCCGAATAACCCGGCCAGTCGCACCGCGCGTGTTCGCATTCGCCCACTCCCTCGTTTCGTGCATCCGAGCCGCGCCGGACACACCCCAATCAGCACACGCCGACAGTGGCGCGCGTCGTCTGCGGCCTCGCCCCGGATTCGCACGACGCGCAGATACGGCGAATACCGGCCTGCTGGTGACGCCGCGCCCCGAAGCGCTGACCATGCTGTACGTGTCTCTGCGGCGAAAGCGCCGGGCGAATTATCCCGTCCGACACGCGCAGACTACCGTTTGTACGGGCACCTGTCAAGTGCGCGGCGCGCGGGCGGACGAGCGGCAGCGGCGGTAGCGGGGTGGGGGAATGGGCAAGCGTACGCCGCGTGGTGTGGCGCGCGCCGCCACATGCGAAGAGGCTCCGGCACAGTGCCGGAGCCTCTTCGCTGTCGCGGAAGCCGTCCGCGCGGCGGTTACTGCCCGCGCCCGGTCTTGTTCTGCAGCTCGTCGATCAGCTTCGAGGCGTCGGCCTTGGTCATCTTCGGATCGAACTCGTCCTCCGACTTCCCGGCCTGCTGCATCAGCGTCTTGAGATAGGACGACTAGGGTCCGGTCATCGGCTCGTCGCCCGTGGTCCACTGGTCGGGATCCTTGACCGGGTTCTGGCTCTGCTCGGGGAGTTTCTGGTCGGCCATGTGCGTTCCTCCTCATGGTATAGCGATCGAATACTAGAACGGATGTACGCAATATCAGTGCCACGAATGATGAAGGGGACGGAACAGGGGACATAGAGGCACAGAGGGGGCCGGGAGAGAAGAACGGGAGGGAACGAGACGATCACCGCAGAGACGCCGAGAAGAGCAGGACGAGAGAAAGGGACGATCATTGCCGAGACGCAGCGCATGAGGAGCGAGGGGAGATGAACAGAGGCGGTAGGTTACTATCGTATCAAGATGGCTGGTTGGTTGAGGCTAGTTGGTTAATAAGGGAAGGGGGTGATATCGCAGAAATACCGCTATGCAGGAAGTACCGACCCTGGTAGCATGGCGATACGCTACGCCGATCCAATGTGTCGTTCACGTTTTCATCTCGCCGGTCTGGCGAATCGGTGATTGACGGCGGATCGTTACTGCTGCCTGTGGAGGGGCGATGACCGGGCGAGACGGCCCCACATTATGGCAGCATGCGCGCGGCGATATGGCAAGCTGGCGTGCGGTCTTCCTCATTTGCATTTGCACGTGGTTCCTCATTTTGCTGCTGTTCGGGCTGTACTTTTACGCACGTTTCTCGCGCGCGATGCCGGTGCCTTTCTGGGCAGGTGATGCGACGGCGCTGCTCATGTTTTTCGCCGTAGGGGTTATCGGCTATGTCTCGCCGAAGCGCGGCGATGCCCTGGCATGGGCGGCGCGCGGGCTGCTCCTTATCGTTTGCATCGTGGGCGGCGTTTACCTGGCGAACGCCGTATTCTTCGGAGGACCGAGTACGCCGCTTCTCTTGACGTTCCTCTACCTCGCTCTCGGCAGCTTCTCGATAGTGCGGCAAGGGCGCTTGCGCTCCAACGGCGAACGTGACATGTGCGGGGGTCGGCGATGATACAGGCGCTGTTGTGGGGCAATCAGGGGCTACGCTTCCTGCTGGAACTCCGCGTCTTCGCCGCGTGGGCGGTTGGGGGGGCGCAAGCGGGGCGGGGTCTCGTCACGCGGCTCGGCCTCGGTTTCGTGGCGGCGCTCGTGGTGATCGTGCTGTGGGGGCTGTTCGTCGCCCCGAAGGCACAGGTGCCGCTGCCGTTACCCGCCTGGGTGCTCCTCCAGGTCGTCATCTTCGCGGTCGCGGTCGCTGGCCTGGTGGCGGCGGGGCATCCGCGCCTGGCGCTGGCGCTCGCGATCCTGCTCGTCATCAACAGCGTGGCGCTCTACCTCCTGGGCGACAGCGCGACCGCCGCGTAAGCGGTGGTTGATAGGGGCGCGGGCCGCAGAGACGCAGAGACGCAGAGAACACGCAGGGAATGGGATTTTGCCAAGGGCACAGCGTGTGGGAGAAGAAGGACGATTGAGTGGGTCGGTGCCGGCGTAGGCCGGGTGCCAAACGGCGGATCGGTGTTTTTGTAACGACCGATACATCGATGCTCTCCTCCGTGCTCTGTGTCTCTGCATCTCTGCGGCCAACGTCCTTTTCTCGTGTGCGGCGCATAGGTGAAAGCGCCCCCGGCGATCGGCATCACCGGGGGCGCTGTGTGCGGAGTTGGGCTACATCTTGGTCGGGTCGGCGGTGCCGAAGACGCGCTGCGCCGCCGCCGCCAGGAATTCGGGGTCGATCCCCGGCGCGTTCAGTTGCGGCTCCTCGGCCAGTTCCGGCGGGTCGAACCCTGCCGGGATCGTGTCCTCGACGCGCAACTGGGAGCCGTCCTCCGGGTGCGACCCCCGCCAGATCTCGCCCATCCGCCCGTAATCGTGCGGGCTGAAGCGGAACATGATCTGGTGCAACCCCTGGTCCTCGAGCTTCTTGGCCTCCGGGAACGCCTTGTTGCTGAGATCGGGGATCGGGAAGAGTTTGCCGAGGTCCGCGCCGGTCAGCGTCTCCAGCGCCTTGGCGTAGGCGACCACATGGACCCCGCCGCGCACCAGCAGGTAGCCGACCG
>JAABUU010006632.1_pt1 | contig 12317 bp, 16 predicted proteins | sample 5559301 | NCBI WGS metagenome assembly JAABUU01 (sample SAMN10711884, study PRJNA513360) | rock metagenome | isolation source: Antarctica rocks | place: Antarctica: Victoria Land, Richard Nunatak white
GAGCATGGGGGGGGGGGAATACCTGAGCCCCCAGGCAGACAGTATCTGCAGGGCAATTGTGAACTTGAAGCGTGCAATGCAGATGACTTCATGTGTCTCTGCATCTTTCAAGTAGTGGCACCCTCCAAAAAGCTCCATCCACTCCCATCTGCGTCAGATATGATACAACTCAGGCGGTGTGCTGTAGTTGCAGATGATGCAGAGCAATGACGCTAGCATACATACAAGCAACAATTGCAGAGCACCTGTCTTGACAACGGCATGGAGATCATCAGACTTGGTTGCGTCAGACAAGACAACATATGGTGGACAGTACATGGGCTCATGCATCTGATGCAATGCTGATCCCGTCCTACTGCCTGCTTGAGCCATGCCTGCCTTCAACAAGCAGATCTGTTTGCCAAGCCCTGTGCACAACTCGACAGGCAGGTGTGTGTGACACATACTGCAACAGCATGCGTTGCTGGAACAATATACACGGCATACACAGACAAACAAACAGACAGGCAGGCAGACAGACAGGCAGGCAAACAGACAGATAGGCAGGCAGTCGGACAGACAGGCAGGCAGACAGACACACAGACAGGCAGAAGAGAAATGTGCTCACGTGTACATCCTCCCATTGTATGTGAAGACATACTTATTGACAAACTCATACTTGCGGAACATGGTTGTCACTTCCTGCTTTGTTTCTGGTACCTACAGCACATGGTTGACGTCAGCCATAGTCACAAGGCAACAAAGCACATGTGGCAACTTTACAGGAGTGGGCGACACAAACTGGACTTTGGACCAAAGGCCACTGTCAATGCTAGACAGCTTCGACAGCATATGCAACATATGCAAATCCAAAAGCTGTATCTGTCCATCTGTACAGTGATGCTGTGCGGCATCACGTGACCTGGCTCGCCTCAGATTGGCCTTATGACCCATGTAACATATGTGCCATTGGTATCATGCAACACTGCTCATTGTGAAGGCTACATGCTATGCTAGTGTTGCTACTGTGACATTGACAGTGTTTTGTCTTAGCATGCTGTGTGCGTCTGTGCCCTTGTCGCATATGAGTAATCTCAAGAATGTAACTCAGATTTGCATGACACAGCTCAGGACAGTATTGGGGCTGGACTATATATGTTGACACCCATATGGGCCCATGTGTTGACACCCCATATGCACGTTGTGAAGGCATTTCTCCTTTGTTCCATCACACTGTTCACTTGTGCGTCTCTGTCTGTTGCGTGTGAGCCGGGTGCCCTTGCTGATGTGCAAACTGGGCACCAAAGCTAGTCTGCTGATACTAGTAGTGATGATGTGAGAAATCATGCAAGGTTGGCATATGTGAGCGTGACCTGATGTGTCTTTGTCCCACCTAAGGCTGATGCCTTGAGTGATGTACAGCTCAACTCGAGATCAAGGCCTAATAGTACGTGATGGCTTTGCTGCTGTGACAGTCAAAGCTGTTTCTTCCATTACCCAAAAGCTTTCATGTTGGTTTTATTTTGTGATTGATGGTGAGGCTTACCTCAATGCGGACTGGGGTTCCCTTATCCCATAGGAGGCGGATGCCCTTGGTGATATGCAACACAGTAGGAGCCTCTATGGTACCTCCACGCTTGAGGAAGATGTTCCAGCCTGCTGGGTTGGCTCTCACATCTACATAGTATGCTGTTGGGCCCGTCTTGTCGCCCTCCAGAAACTGCAGCATTGCACTGTCAAAATTCAAGCTGAAATGCACACTTCTGACCATCAAATCAGCTCTTGGTGGTCAGAAGCATTATCTTGTTTCAGCTGCCACGTTCCAGTGATTTGAGCATTCTTGTCTATTCACATGTTGCAGTTGCAGCAGAATTTGCATTCACTGCAACACTCAGCAAGCGTCAAAGCATTGCTCCTGTGAGGCTGTACAATGCAAAATGCAGTTGGGTTCTGATGATCTTCTGAGTGGTATGCGTATACTAGCTCGAAGTGTCCCATTGTGTGTCACAAAAGGCATCTTCAACAAGTATGTGTGAACTACAAGAGGCACCTCATGAAGTACCATGCTGACAAACTGTGGTTTGGCTTGCACACTTAAAGGATGGATGATGCGCAGGCACCCTCAAGAGCACATGCATACATGCATGTATGCACAGTGGATGCAAGTTGCTCTGCTGTTGAAGCCACATGTCTCATTGAATGAGACCATGGTGCACCTGAAGTTGCTTGCAATAACAGCGTTCTGGCAGCGTTTGGCTTGGGACTGTGGGCATGACTCTCTTCACTAGCCACACACGAGGATCCTTACCAAGAAATCGTTGTAGCCTTTCCTCTTATACCAGAAAGTAAGGGGCTGGTCAGTAGGCATGACTCTCTTCACTACTTTGCCTTCTGCATTCACTGGCTTGCCCTTGGCGCTCTTAGCCATAGGAGGCTCTACAGCATAGATACCATTCACCCTATCAGATGACTTCTGCACCTGACCAAGACAGAGGAGTGAAGATGGCAGACATAGGCATGCAGCTCATTCTGCAGAGTACTCCCATATTGTGAATATAGGGAATGGACTTTCTCGCTTACCTCAGGAAAGTCGTAGGCGGGGTCTGCAGGGCTCTGCTGCTGGTGCTGTCCATTTTGTACATCGTACGTCATGACGCACTGCACCGTCAAGCCCTTGGTGAGATAAAATTATTGACTTCCGGACCAGACGCACGGCCGACCCTTGCGTGTTTGGATTACTGTTTGCTGGCCTCAGGGCGACCGCAAAGGTGCGCGGTCGATGAGTGTTTGCGATTGATGTCAATCTGATGCAACAACTGAGTAGCTTTGCTGAGCGTTGGCGAGTAAGTCAAGGGATGGGCAAAGGCGCTGGATCGCTGAGGGAATATACTTTGTATGGTCAAGAGGCAGCAACGCAGAGAACCGACGTCCGACAGCGCTCTGGCGACAGAAGTATTGACGCGATCGGTCCAAATGCTAGTACAGACATTCGTGCTCTTCTGTTGCAGGTCTCCGTGTGGGCCGAAGACGCGAAGTTCGAGCTTCGACCTGCACATGAAGTCAACTCGAATGCGTATAATGTCGTAAGCTTTCGCTTACGCGTTTTGCAAGCACGGAACACGGAGGGCGATTGCTGACGCGCAGAAATGCGAACCATCATGGCCTCGAGCAGGGCCATGGACAGTATTACATATCAAATCACACACCAATTTCAGGTGCACAGCTGGCATTTGCGGCATGCAGAGACAGCAGCAGTAAGAGCTTGTTACATTGTCGTGCTAAAGGTTGTTACTCATCATTGCAAACTGTGCTATAAGCCATCATGCAGACCTGGTGACTTGACATCATATCAGGGCAACATTGCTACACCTGATAGCCTCTGCTGCCAGTAACATGTCAACAGGTCGCAAAATGGCTACTGAAGCCAACCTGTTCAAAGCAATCACATACTTTGGGCAGTCAGCTGCATAGTGGTCGAAACTGTCCTGGTGTACACAGCTATAATTGCAGTGGCCCTTCATGTACCTACAGGTGGTTTGAACTGCAGCTTGGCCCCTGACTCTGCACTATTGTTCAGTTGCTTGTCAAGCTGAGACAGCTTGCTTGACTGACAGCAGGTCTGGTAGGCTGTCTGTGTAGTAGTCAGGGTGAACTTTGTTGTCTGGGCTGAGTAGCTCCTTTTCGGTTGTCACACCTGCAAACAGTCCATAGGCCCCTCATGTTTGTGTGACAATGACTGACACCTTCTGGTGGACAGTATGCTGGCTCACTGCATGCAAAAGTGCTTTTTTTAAAGCAATCAAAGGTTCCCCTAATGTAAGCATATCCCAAAAGGAATACTCATGCCTGGTGCACTGCAGCTCTATGCAGCTGCCATGGCAGTTGTGACATGACCTGGCGATCTGTTTGCCAAGCTAGATCAGACTGGATGGCTAAAGTGCCTGCTATGCATCTACCACCACTCCACCCTGTGTCACTTCTGTATTCTTACGCCTTCCAGCAGTGAGGCAATGCACAAGTACATATGAGCGTCATGGCAAACATCCCAATGCAAGTGTGCTGTGCCAATGAGGGCAACTCCAGTTTGATACAAACTAACCTGACAGAACAAGCATTGTACTGAGGCCACCATCCTGTCCAAAGAGGATGTCAGTGTCCAGCCGGTCCCCAACCATGCAGATCTGTTTACGCTCCATGCCAAAGGCATCAGCGATGTTAGCCAGCATGAACTCTGCCGGCTTGCCCACCACAATTGGGTCTTTTTTGGTGCAACCTGTCCAGCAGGCATCATTGCAGAGACAGCTACTACAGAAGCTTTGTCAAGGCCTGCTTTTTAGGTTTGAGCTACCAGCACTGATGCAGAAGTGGATAGACAGGGACATATGCATCAGGTGCAGCCATACTTACTGTTGACACAACAATGTGTGTCTCAGTACCCATACACTTGAGTGTCTTGCTTGCTGCATGAGGTCAGGCTACACCAGCTTCAGATTAACTTTGCAACTGATTGAGAAAATGCTGTCAGCAGAAGTAGACGGCTATGGTAGCTCTGCATATGCTAAGCTCTGTACCGCAGTAAAGAGCTATGACATCACCACGCACATACAAGTCACATGAGCATCTGAAAATGTCAGCAGTATAGTGCTAAAGAGAACCTAAGTACCCATACATCAAATGGCCATCTGCAAAGGACATGTACCTTTGATAGCGCCAACCATGGCGCCATTGCCAGCCCATTCCTGTGCATCTGTCAAGTGGGTGACAGCATCCAAGTTTGTGGCAATGAAGAGGCAGCCAGGGTTCTCCCTAATGCAGAGGCAAGCATACTGGATCTTGTAGTAGTTGATGTTCTTGTCAAAGCCCACAACAACAGCGCCCACCTACAGGCACATGCCCTGCCTTTTCCAGGTTGATGAGGCATACATGGACACTCACACACGCATCTTGGCTGCTTAGCTCAGCTGATTAGAGCGTGATGCTCATCACGCCAAGGTCAGCGGTCTGATCACACCAGTGGCCAGATGAGTACAGATACACATGCTGATGCATTGACTTGCCCTCTGCACAGGATCAGCATGCAGCCTTCAAATGTAAGCAGCGCTGTGTAGTAATATTTTGAGCCAGCTGTGCCTGTCTGCATGATAGCTGCAATGGCACTGTGGTCTGAGTTATTTGTGTGTGCTGTGAATCTATATTCAGAAGAAAAAGAAAATGAAAGGGGGAAAATACAAAGAAGTTGACATCAAAAGCACACAAGAGGATGCACTGACAACCAAGTACAAGGGTACCACAGTGCCTTCATTTCAAACAGCATGCAGGCAGAAAGTGGCCTCACATCTGGGTCGTGCGGCATGGCATAGCCAGCCTTGAGTTCCACTTTGTGGTCAGCGTCACAAGGGCCTCCTAAGTACTTGATCCCCTTCAGGTCTAGCTCCTCCTCGATGCCCACATCACCCATTAGATACACCTGACGTACAACAGCCAAGCTATCAAGTGAGGCATTGTATTGTGTTGCAGATTGTACACATGACAATTTACATGTGGGCTGTGCCAATGTTTTGCTGCTGCCACAGACTTTGGGCTGAAGAGAAGCGCTGTGAAAGGAGTTTGCAGCTCATGTGACTGGGCTGCCAGTGCTGCAGGCTGGTATGCCAAGCAAAAGTGACCAAGCTGAGTGCAAATCCTGAGCTCGCTGATTTGCACACCCAACTGAGCACCACAGGAAGGGGGAGAGACCAGTGCTCATGGCACTGTTGGGGTGAGCAAAAGCTCACAGAGAGCCATGATGGTTTCCCAGGCAGCAGAGTCTGGTCATGATGAACGGTGGTTCAGGGTGGCAGATGCGACATGTGTGCAATGAAGCTGACCAGAGAATGGTCCGAGCTTGAGAATTCAACACAGCAACTGGATGCAGCTTGCATGGGCTTTACAGCATTACAAGCTGTACTCATGCTGGTGCTCACAGTGTGGCAACCGGTTCCTGTCCTACCTTTTTGTCCTTGGGAAAGTCAATTGATTCAAGGTAAGCTGCAGCTGCATAAGAGGAGGAATAGATTTCTTCCTGTAGGCAAACATGTAGCTAGTGTAACGACCTTCAACACACAAAAAACGAGACAAGGTCCCGGTGACAAAGCAAAATTGTGGACATTCAACTTGCAACTTGTGTTCATGCTAGTCCAGCCAAACACAGTAGCCTCAAAGCAAGGTCAGCTTATGTTGCAAAATGAACTGCTGGTATACTTACAGCTGTGACATTCAAACCCAGCTTTTTGAATTTGCTCAAATAGCCAGCCCTGGACTTGGTCGAGTTGTTGGTCACAAACACAAGCTTTTTGCCCTGCAATGTGCCAAAATGCAGTTGTGTTGTCCTGCATCCAGGAAGCGTGCGCCAGTACGCACAAAACAGTGTACTTACCAAAGATCTAAGAAGGTCAAGGGTCTCTGGCACTCCATCAATGAGAGAGTCTCCTCGCCAGATGACTCCTGCATCACGGAGAAGCCACATTACAGACAGCAGCATAATATAATAACTCTGCCAGCTTGGGTAACCCACCGTCACAATCAAAGATAAAGGCGTCCACCCTCTCGACCAAAGCCTGTTTGTCCTGTTCAGAGGCCCTTCGAACTGCAGGCATTCAGCAACAAGGTTGCAAATATTCATGGCATGTGGGTGTGCATGTTCTGTATGTACGCCGCAACAATACGTTGTGATCCTTGACCAGCTGTGCTGGGAAAATTTGCTCCGTCCTCTTTCGAGGCTGAGGCTGCAGGGGCTTGTGGCGACATGCGTCGAGCGTGAATTGCTGTCCTGGGCCGACGAGATGTAAAAGCGCGACAACTGCTGAGGCGAAGACGGTGCAGGCAGTGCGAATAGGTCAGGACCCGCGAATTTTGCCCCACACAGCCCGCAGGCATGGCAGCCGGGATAGCGCACCACAGCCTGCGGGCAACGTGGAGGCTTCCAACTGCACTGACAGTCATGCACCAGCGGCTTGCGCTCCCTTACACTTCTGATCAAAGTAGGAATCGCAAGTCAGTTAGCGTGTGGAGATAAGTAGCAAACAAATGCATATAAGCTTAATTTTGAGTTCCTGTGCTGAAAACAGCATTACTTTTTCTGGCTCCTTTTTCCCTCGCCGCAATGTAGACTGCCGCGGGAACAGTCCGGATTTTTTTGTGATCAGGCTGATTGGTGAAAACATCACCTGATCGTGTTCGGCCGGTCAGCTTTTCTGCATGTGAAGTTCTGCATGTGAATCATAAGCATGGTCATTCCGAGGGAGATCTTCTCAATCCCGAAACGTCTATAATTTTACAGAAATGCGCAAGTGCAATTGATCCTTATTAGTAAATCTGTCTGCACATGCCTGCCCGTGCATGTCAGAAGTTCTGATGATGTGGTTCCTGCGCCAGAAGTCTCCGCGATGTTACATGCGCTTGCGACTGGACGTATGCACGGGAGGATTCGTTGCTTGATCGTACGTCGTCGATCATAAGCTATTACTGGCCAACGCACCTGCTGCTGCATGCACCTTTGTTCTGCCATCCGCTCGCCCCAACCGAGTCGTGCCGGACACGTTGTGGCAGCCGTCTCAGATATAGCGCTGGTGGTCATTCACGTCATACAGCGTTCAGAGCGATCAAAGCAATGGGCGTGGACCCGCAGGTCAAAGAGTTTCTTGCCAAGCAAAATCAGTCCACCGTCTCTTACGATACTCTGACACCGGAGGAAGCTCGCAGCAGTGCTGTCAAGCTGCTCAAGTAAGCTCTGCTGTTTCACGATCAGCCATTCTGATACCCCTTCTTGATGTTGTGCGTGGCCGCTAAATCTCCAGATCTGTCATGCCTGCCCTGCCACTAATGCACAGCTTCTCTGCTATATGCATAGACAGGCTCACCATGATCAATGTCAACTGCCTGAATACACACATGCTAGGTAGGGCTACCAAGGTCTTTGATGTGAAGACAGTGGTGGACACACAGACCACTGGGCCTAGGAAAGTGCCTGTCCGGTGGTACATACCAGAGGACATGCGCAATGATGCCCCACCGGTCATAGTGTACTTTCATGGTGGTGGATGGGTAACAGGTATGCTTTATTGGGCCCAATTTAGCCAACGCTCCTGCCATACACATGAATATCAGCAATGGTCTGTAGCTTCATACATGAGGTCCCTTGAGAACAAAGATAAGCTCCTGCATGCAATCCGCTGGTCAATTTTTGGCTTCATATGTCCACCGCTGCAATAGTCTGGCACTCACATGCATATGGCAAGCTGACCAGCGTTCTGCATGTTGAACACTGCAGTACTCGCTGTGCTGAGGCATCTGCAGTGGTGTGGCCTCAAGAGTGTGTACTGAATGTTTTGAGAAGACTCCTGCATTTGAGCACTCACCATAGCCAATCTCCTGTGCTAGCCCAGAGCTTTATCTCTGCTCTGCCAAGTAGTCACATGCTGCATAGGCCTCGCACCTACCTTGCCAATGCCAACACAAATGTTGATTACCGTTATTGTACACACTCATTGTCTTTACAGGAGACTTGGATGTGTTTGATGCATTGTGCCGGGCACTGGCCCACCACAGCAGGGCCCATGTAGTGCCTGTGGGGTATAGTTTGGCCCCTGAGCACAAGTTCCCTGGGGGGTTGCAGGATGCATATGCAGCCACCTCGTGGGCCAGTGAGCATGCTGCTGACTTTGGTGCAGATCCCTCACGCATCGCTGTTGCTGGTGAGTGCACAATGACTGCGCACGTTGTCTTGAAGCAGGTTATGCTATTCGGCTCAAGAGCTCAGCCAACTGTTCAGCTCAAGAGCCTGGCTGCTTGTTCAAAACACTGATGTTTCTTGACATGAAAGGTGCTTTTGGTATGACTCCACCAGAGAACGTTTTCAAGCTCCCACAACGCCTCGCTTTCAGCTGTTCAGCTCAAGAAGCTGGCTGGCTGTTCAGCTCAAGAGCCTGGCCCGCTGCAACTGCATTGGACTGAGTCATGCCATGCTTGTCTCATGCAAATATGCCAGCTAGCTGCAAAACTTGTTGCTAGAACTGGCAGAGCTGCTGCTGCTGCTGCTGCTTGTGTTTTTTTGTTGCTCAAGCCAATGGCAGGACATGACTTACACCATGGACATACGCTTTCCTTTGTGTATAGCAGAAATGTCACAAATGTCAAGTGACAGGGTCTGCACCTCCAGGGCATACTCCTTCTGGATGAGTCAACAGGAGTTGCTGACTGAGAAATGCTGTTGTCTCAGGTGACAGTGCTGGCGGAAACTTCTCTGCAGCTGTTTCCATTCTTGCCCGGGACAGATCTGGCCCCAAGCTGTCACTGCAGATCCTGCTGTACCCCGTCACAGACTATGAGAGTGACCAGACAGGACACAGCAAGTCATTCAAGCAAAACAGAGAGGGCTATTACCTGACAGCAGGCAAGATGGAATGGTACTGGAAGCAGTATCTGCAGGATCCTGTTCAGGGCAAAGACCCCTTGGTGTCAGTCTTGCATGCCAATGACTTGACAAAGCTGCCACCAGCAATTGTGGTCACCGCTGAGTTTGATGTCTTGAGAGACCAGGGCAAGGCATATGCAGATGAGCTGAAAACAGCTGGTGTGTCTGTCCAGTATAAGTGCTACCCAGGGCAGATTCACAGCTTCATGGGGTTTGCAGTGACTCAGTACAGCACTGATGTCGGCTTGCAAGCCCTTGTTGATGTGGGCCAGCAAGTGCAAAAACATTACAGTACCAAACAGCCTGACTGAAGGGACCAAGAATAGGCATTCACTGCCAAGGCACGTTTGAGTTGAAGGACTACTTTATGAAGGGGTTGTATGACTTGGTGCCCAGAAGGAGGGACGACTCAAATCGACTGTTTCGTGCAATTTGATGGTAAACAAAGATTGGTAAGTCATCTTGGAAGCGGTGGTTCAGGCACCACATAGCCAGGCAAGCTGATAAAACTTGAAAAGGATTTAGCATGACTGATCAATTCATGAATGAGGAACACATGACAATTGAGCAAACCAGGAACAGACAGAAGATGACTTGCTGAAACTACTCACACCCTTTGCACAACTAAAAACAACAGCCTGTGCTGAACAAGGGTGCATTACAGGCAATTGCAGTGCTGAAGTTAGGGTCCTATCTACACATCTCACCAAAAAGATAGAAATTTATGGTCCAACAACAATGTGTGCAGCAGATTACAAAACAGTTGCATTCCGCAGATATCTCTACACTTGTCAAAATACAAAAGAGATGCTTGTTGTCTATGCTGCACATTGGTGCGACCTACTGTGTTCAATGTGCACCACCCCAACCAGACCATGGGGAATCTACTGTGGCCTCTTGCACAATGCGCTCCAGCTCGTCCACCCTTTGCAAGCCAGGCGGCACCAGACTTTGCAGCAGGTTATAGTTCAACAGGTCCATGCCGGCCGGGAGGTTGTGCAAGAACCATGGGTGGCGTAGCACATCAGCTGTGGTGATGCGCATCTCTGGATCTGCCGTGAGCAGCCTGCTAATCAGGTGTTGGCACTCCGTCGATACATGCTGAGGCTGATTGAAGTCTGCTGCCACAATCCTGGGGAACATCTGCTGCAGGCGGACTAGATTGTTGCCTCTTTCGTCACCCCTCTTTGCAAAGGGGAGGACCCCGGTGAGCATGACATACAGCATGACCCCACATGACCAAACATCAGCCTTCTTGCCATCATACTGATCGTGGAGCAGCACTTCTGGAGCAATGTAGTCAGGAGTGCCACTGACAGTCTTTGGGCGTGAGTCCACATACTCATTCTTGCTGTAGCCAAAGTCGCAGATCTTCACATGTGGCAGCGGTAAGGCGTCATCTAGCAGGAGGTTTTCCAGTTTGATGTCTCTGTTGGCAATTCCCAGCTCATGGCAGAACTCCAAGGCTACCACGAGCTGCTGGAAGAACCAGCGTGCTGAGTCCTCTGATAGGCCTTGACATGAGAGGGATGACTTGTTCTTGATGACATACTCAAACATGTCCCCACCAGAGGCAAACTCCATGACAATTGCCAGGTACTTGGGGGTCAGAAACACTTCCTTGAATTGGACAATGCTGGGGTGCACAACGCAGAGCCTGTGATTGAGGATCTCTCGCAGAACGCTTTTGCTGACACCTGGACCTCGTTCCAAGAACTTGATAGCCACTCGCTCATTTGTGCGTCTGTCCAGGACCAGGTGGACAGAGCCAAAGGTGCCTTCGTTCAGTGGCCGCAATATGGTATAGTCTGGATGGCCATACAAGGGGTTGCTGCTTCTTGTGCCACCAGGCCCAGCAGAAGGACTGACAGGTATGCTGTTTGCAGGACTGGTTTGCACCGAGCTGCAGAAGAATTACTTCAAGTAGTCAACAGCAGGGCAATGCAGAATCAAAAACAGCCTGACTGTGTGATCAGCACTTCAGACTATACAACAGTCGACTCACCGGGTTGGCCAAGCATCTGCGGCAAAATTCACGTGGGGTTGCGCTTGATGTTCTGTCGCTGGCAAGGGGTCGTTGCCAACCATTGGGCCTTGACTCTGTGAAGTCCCGGCATACTGATCGGAGAGTGGACCACTACTGCCCGCATCGGAAGCCGGCGCTGGAGAAGACTCCTTGCGCTTGCTGTTGCCGGCTTTGCAATTGTATATTGATTGCCAAGGCATGGTGTTTTGTCCCTTGCTTCATTCAAGCAGGCACTGTCCACTGCAAGCTGTGTCGAATGGCTTCTCGCATCACAAGAGCTGCAGCATGCAAGTCAAACCTGATGTTCAACGTCAAGGGTCGGGTCGGGTTGCACTGTATTGCATTGCAAGGACTTTTGCGATCGTCCCCAAATCCAAGATCGGGATTGCAGCAAAGCCTTCTGTTATCCCATTGAGCTTGGCATGTAAAGCCTCAAGCAGGCACGTTCTTAGACTCACCTCCTCAAGTGCGCCTCGATGCCAGACGACATGCAGATCGGAGGATGCTGCACATATTCAAGCGATCAGGTTATGGTGGAGAGGCTTCAATGTGCTTTGCAAGGCATGCTAGCATGATCACAACGTCTTGGCTTGTTCATTGCTGCACACCCCGCTTGCTGAGCTGCAGCTGCAGCTGCAGATTACCAGTGCTTCCGTTCAACGAGCTATGAGCTTGCCGCACGTTGCGAAGCCCCGGAATTACATGCTGCATGGAATTACGGGCTGCATGGAATTACGGGCTGCATGGGGGGCGTGACTCATGTCAATCAATCAATCAATATATTTAATGTCCTGGGGGGCAACTGGGACCCAACAGACAAGAAGTTCAGTTCAGTGAATTCATACAGATAAGATTTGCTTC
>JAABUU010006634.1_pt1 | contig 12313 bp, 15 predicted proteins | sample 5559301 | NCBI WGS metagenome assembly JAABUU01 (sample SAMN10711884, study PRJNA513360) | rock metagenome | isolation source: Antarctica rocks | place: Antarctica: Victoria Land, Richard Nunatak white
ACAACCTGGTCAAGATCGGCGCCCTGGCCAACTGAAAGACCCGCGATCGAAGATCCGCGGCCAGGCGACCCAGTCGCCCGGCCCCCCGATCAGGTGCGCGGTGACTTTTTCAGGTCGAAGTAGCTAGTCGCGTGTCCTCAGTTGCGCCCGTGGCTTCCCGTGATGCGTGGTGTGCAGCTCATCCTGCCGTCTCAGGTCGCCGCCGAGGTTGCCGAAGCCTCTGCCGAGATCGCCCGCTTCGACGCCGAGATCGGCGCCGAGCTGTTGCCCTTCTCCAGCGTTCTGTTGCGCTCGGAGTCTGCCTCGTCCTCGCGCATCGAGAACCTGACGAGCGGTGCCAAAGCAATCGCGCTCGCCGAACTCGGCGACCCAAGTAAGCGCAACGCGACCGAGATCGTCGGGAACGTCGCAGCCATGACGGCAGCGATCGACCTCGCCGACCGGCTCGACACAGACGCTGTGCTCGCGATGCACCACGCGTTGCTCGCCGAGGTGGACCCTGGTATCGCCGGTCGGTGGCGCGACCAGCAGGTCTGGGTCGGGGGCACGTCGTACGGACCGCACCTGGCGACGTACGTCGCTCCCCACCACGAGCACGTGCCAGCGCTGATGCAGGACCTCGTCGAGTACGCCGGCCGCACCGACCTGCCTCCGCTGGGGCTGGCGGCGATCGCACACGCCCAGTTCGAGAGCATCCACCCGTTCCCCGACGGCAACGGGCGCACCGGACGCGCGCTGATCCACGCCATCCTGCGGGCCCGCGGCCTAACGCGGCAGGTGACCGTGCCGGTGTCCGCAGGGTTGCTCACCGACACCGACGGCTACTTCGCGACGCTCACCGCATACCGCGACGGTGACCCGCTCTCCATCATCGGCGCGCTCGCAGCCGCCTCCGAGCGGGCCCTGGTGAACGCCCGCCTGCTCGTCGAGGACCTGCGCAGCGCGCTTCGGCGCTAGGAGGACGCCATCATCGCGCGAGGCTCTGTGGCCTGGCGCCTCGTGGACCTGATCCTGCGGCAGCCGGTCATCGACGCCGCCGCGGTGTCCCGTGAGCTGCCGATCGGCGCAAACAACGCGATGCGCGCCATCGTGCCGTTGGTCGAGGCGGGTGTCCTCAAGGAGTTCACGGGCTACCAGCGGCAGCGCATCTGGCAGGCGACCGAGGTGCTGTCGGCGCTTGACGCCTTCGCCGCCCGCGCCGGCCGTGGTGAGTCGGCGGCCCGGTCAGCCCGCTGCCGCCACCAGCTGCTGGCCGGCGGGTAGGGCTGCCACCTCGGGCCGATCGTCGAGCCGTACGAGCGCGATGCCGGCGAGCACGAGCAGCCCACCGGCCAGCTGCACGGGCTGCGGCGTCTGACCGAGCAGCAGCCAGGCGAACAGCACGGCGAACAGCACCTCTGTCAGACCGACGAAGGAGGCCACTCGAGCACCCAGCAGGCGGGCGCCGAGGATGCCCGTCACGTAGGCCACGGCCGCGGCCACCAGCGACATACCGAGCACCGGCACCAGCCACGACACCCGTGTGGACGCCAGGGTGACGTCGGTGCGCGGCGCGGCGAGCGGCAGCACGCCGACGGCTCCGGCCAGCAGCAGCGCCAGCGATCCGACGGCGAGTCCGCCCCAGGCGACAACCAGCGGCGGCAGCCTGTTGTCGGTGCCGGACGAGACCACGAAGTAGACGGCCAGCCCGAAGGCGGCGCCGAGCCCCCACAGCAGGCCGACGGGATCGACGCCGCGGCTACCGAGCAGGTCCAGCACGAGCGCCAGACCGACGACGGCGGCCAGCCCGCCGAAGCCGGTCAGCCGCCCAGGACGGTGGCCATGCCGGGCCCACATCCAGGCGACGACGAGCAGAACGCCGCCGTACTCGAGCAGTAGGGCGACCGCCACGGGCAGGTGCTGGACGGCGTTGAAATAACAGAGCTGCGCGCCCGCGACCGCGAAGACGCCGTAGAGCGCGACCGTGCCGCCGCAGCGCCGCAGCTGCCCGGCCCGCCCCCGCAGGGCGATGAGTGCAGGCACGGTGAGTGCGAGAGCGGCGATGACCACGCGTATGGTCACCGCGGCTCCCGCGGTCCACCCGGCCCCAAGCAGGCTGGACGCGAACGCCCCCGACGTTCCGAAGGTGGCGGCGGAGACCAGGGCCAGCCCCAGGCCCGCATTGCTGCCGACTGCTCTCACGGGACCCCCTTGTCATGACCTAGTGCAATTACGCTCACGGCACCGTAGGCTGGGTGTGGAAAGAGGTCAAATGCTTTTCGCTCATGACACCGAGCTCGCGCTGAACGCCGCCGCGGCGCTGGTCAACACCGACCAGCCCGACGCCGACGAGCTCGCCGACGTCCAGGCCCTCAACCGCTTCGTCGCGACCTGGGGCTGGACCGGATCGCGCCGCGGCGACAGCACGGAGCTCCACCGGGTACGGGCACTGCGGCCCCGCCTGCGTGCGCTGTGGCACGCGGACGAGGACGGTGTCGTCACGGCAGTGAACGACATGCTGCGGGAGGCTCGCGCGCTGCCGCACCTGGTGACGCACGGCGAGTGGCGATATCACCTGCACGCCACCCCGCCCGACGCGCCGCTGGCCGACCGGATGATGGTCGAGGCCGCGATGGCCGTCGTCGACGTCGTCCGCTCGGACCAGCTCGACCGGCTGCGCGTGTGTGACGCCCCGGGCTGCGGCGACGTCGTCGTCGACCTGTCGAAGAACCGCTCCCGCCGCTACTGCAGCGTCAGCTGCTCCAACCGCGTCAACATGGCGGCCTTCCGCGCCCGGCGCGCCGGCGCTTGACTCAGCGGGCGATTGGCGAAGCCTGCGCACGCCCTGACCGGCTAGCACCGACGGTCGGGCCGTGACCCGCAGGTCGCGGTCCGGCCGTCGGCCGGTCATCCTGGTGCTAGGGCTTGATCTCGCTCACCCGCGTCGACCAGTTGCCGTACTTGCTGCGGGTGCCCCCGCAGGTCGGGTCCGCCTGGTACTGCGTCACCGTACAGGTCTGCGCGATGTACTCATTCGCCGTCCAGATCGACCCCGTGCTCGGGTCGAAGGCCGTCGCCGCGTAGTCACCCCAGCGGGGACGCAGGGTCCCGGTGAAGTCCGTGTACTCGGTGAAGCCATCCGTCGGACCGACGCCGGCTCCGCTGACGTGCACGGGGCTCGGGCGGTAGGTGGAGTCGAACGTGACGTAGCCGGCGCTGGGGTAGTAGTCCCTGCCCACCAAGTTGACGGCGAGCAGGGCCTTGCCGGCCGCGTCGACGCCGAACGCCCCGAAGGTCAAGTTGTTGCCGGCCACGGCCAGCTTGCCTTGCGAGACCACGGTGCCATGCAGGACGCCACCAGGGTTGGTGGACGGCCGCACGACGTAGTAGGCAAGGCCGGCGCGGTCCTGGCCGCCGACGTTGACGACGGTGTCCAGCGTGCCAAAGACCAGCCCCTTGCTGCTGTAGACGCTCTGATTCATCCGACTGTCGGACGAGTCGAGCTGGCCCTCGGCGTGCGGAGTTCCGGGCTTGGTGCTTTGGAAGACCGCATGCTTGCAGGCCGTGTCGGACAGGCACTGCCCCAGCGGATAGTTCCCAGCCTTCTGGTCGCTCAGCGGCGGGACGCCGTAGCGGTCAACCGTCACGCTGTCCCGGGCGATGCTGACGTTGCGCGACCCGCCGGGCGCGAGCGTGTTGGTGCCCTTGAGCGCCCACAGGCCGATGCTCTGGTCGAAGCCCTGATTGTTGCCCGCCTCCTGCGTGGCCTGCGACGACAAGAGGTACTCCGTGCCGCCGTTCTCGGTGGCGTAGCCGGCTGCCGGTGCCGTCGTCGGCCGCAGACCGAAGGGCGCCCCGCCCTGGGCGTTCGACAGCGCCACATGACTGACCCGGGTGTCCGAGCCGTCCGCGACGCCGCGCTTGCTCAGTGCGTACAGCTGTGCCCCACCGAAGCCGTTCTCGAAGAAGGGGTAGCTGTTGGTCGTGATGTACAGCCCCTCCTTGTCGGCCCCGATCTGCGGGTAGTCGCCGAGGTTGAACGCGCTCGGGCCGTCGGCCGTCACGTCAAAGCTGTAGATGTGGTATCCGCCGCTCGGGTCGCCGCTGTCGCTGACCGCAATGTCGATCCGGTTCTTACCGTTGAGCTGGCCGGTCTTCGGGTCGCTGTCATAGAACAGCATGTCCGCGTAGAAGCGCTTGGTGCCCGGGTCGTAGTAACAGGACGGGTCGCTCGCATTGGCGAGGTTCGGGTTCTCGTGGAAGAAGTCGTTGAGGTAGAAGGCCCCGCCCTTCTTCGCCCCTGCGGTCGAGTAGACCTGCCCGACGACGTTGACGAGCTCCAGGACCGAGCCGTTGCCCACACAGAGCCCCTGGTCCGGCGGCTCGAGGACGAAACCGGCCGTGCGCGCGTCGTCGGTGATGCCGAGGCCCTGGAAGCTCGTCCCGAGCCGGGGAGTGGTGCCGTCCACGCCGAGCGAGCTGGTGCCGGCCGTGTGCCGACCGCCGCGCGTGCTCTTAGACCGGTTGGGTCCAGTGCCGCCACCGCCGGCGGCGTCGCCGCCGGGAGCCTGCGCTCCGGTGAACAGCCCGCCGTGCCGGGTCGCGGACGTGCTGGCGGTCGGCGTGCTGGTACCGCGGCTGACGAGCTGCCTACCACTGCCGGTCGTACCAGTAGCACTCGCGGGGGCGGTGAGCGCCGCTTGCAGTACTCCGCTGCCCAGGACGATCAGTCCTGCTGCCATCGCGCGCCTGAGGCGCCTGTCGCCGTGTCGTGCCATGCGGCCTCCTTGTAGGACGTCCGTGAAGTCTGCGCACCCTCGTGCCGACGGCCGCTGGCGTCAAGCCACGACAGGGCGATCCGGACGCTCAGGCTCCAGGACCACCGGAAGCAGCGTCACCTGGCGCGCGAGCGTGCGCACGATCTGAGCGACTGATGCTGTCCGTGGCTGACGACTGCGAGCACTTGGCCGGCCTCACGACGGCAGGCGCATCAGCGTGGCGCTGGCCAAGTCGACCAGCCCGTCGATGAGCGCGCTTTGCGTGAAGTACTGCCCGGCGCCGGACTTGATGTACTTGGCGCCCTTGGCGAGCAGCCTCGTAGGCGTCATCCTTGATGTCCACGCCCGGAGCCGACCAGTTCTCCGACCACAGCTTGTCGACGCCTGCGGGCTCGCTCATGAGGGCTGCACCAGCTGGAGTCCAGCCCGGTCGAGTGCGGCGACCAGCTCGGCGTCATAGGTGGCCATGGCCTCGGCCGGCACCCGCATGGCCACGGCGAGGTGGATCGCGTCATGGCTGCGCAGGCGACCCCAAAGGGCGCCGGCGGTGACCAGATCCGCTCGAGTCACGTCGATGAGCTCGACCCGGTCGAGGAGCTCCTCCGCGGCGGCGGCATCGACGTACTGCGGGCTGCGCTGCGCTGCGCAGTGCAGCTCGGTGTGCAGCAGCCACGAGGCAACGAGTCGCAGGTCTCCGGGTTCAGTCGACTGTGTCAGGAACGTGTGCAAGGCCGGCGACTCGTCCTCCTCGACCAGCAGCTTCATGGCCGCCGAGGTGTCAAGGTAAACGATCACCAGCGGCCGCGGACGTCGGCGATGATCTCGACCGTCGTAGGCGACCCCGGGCGGCGCGGCTTGGGCGCCGGGAGCGTTGCCAGTGACTTGCGCGGCGGCCGCGCCTGACCGTCCGCCACGAGCAGGTCCAGTTGGCTGGGTGGGCCGATGACGGCGGCCAGGCGACCATTATTCGTGATGTAGATCGTCTCGCCCGCGGCGACCGCCCGCAGGATCTCGCCGCTGCTGTTGCGCATCTCCCGGTGGCTGACGGTCCTCATGTAGCACAGCGTAGCGCGATCCACGGGTCGACACGTTGTGGGCACCCGAGAATGGGGTGGCACCAACTCACTTCACGGCGCAATCTCTCACGCAACAGGGACGCGACCAGCGGCCTGAAAACGGGTAAACCCGCAGGTAACAGCCGTACGGACTCAGATGTCGTAGTAGAGCGCGAACTCGTACGGGTGCGGGCGCAGGCGTAGCGCGTCGATCTCGATCTCCCGCTTGTACGCGACCCAGGTCTCGATGAGGTCGGGTGTGAACACGCCGCCCTCCAGCAGGTACTCATGGTCAGCCTCGAGCGCATCGAGCACGGCATCGAGTGATGCCGGCACCTGAGTGACGTCGGCCAGCTCGTCCGGCGGCAGCTCGTACAGGTCCTTGTCGACCGGGATGGGCGGCTCGATCTTGTTCTTGATGCCGTCCAGACCGGCCATGAGCATGGCGGAGAACGCCAAGTAGGGGTTGGAGGAGGGGTCCGGGCAGCGGAACTCCAGGCGCTTGGCCTTCGGGTTGTTACCGGTGATTGGGATGCGGATACAGGCCGAGCGGTTGCGCTGGCTGTAGACCAGGTTGACCGGGGCCTCGAAGCCCGGCACCAGCCGGTGGTAGCTGTTGACCGTCGGGTTGGTGAAGGCCAGCAGCGACGGGGCGTGGTGCAGCAACCCGCCGATGTAGTAGCGCGCGGTGTCCGACAGCCCGGCGTAGCCGACCTCGTCGTAGAACAGCGGCGCCCCGTCCTTCCACAGCGACTGGTGGCAGTGCATACCGGAACCGTTGTCGCCCATCACCGGTTTGGGCATGAAGGTCACGGTCTTGCCGGCGGCGTGGGCGGTGTTCTTGATCAGGTATTTGAACAGCATCAGGTTGTCGGCGCTCTCGAGCAGTTCGCCGAACTTGTAGTTGATCTCGGACTGGCCGGCGGAGCCGACCTCGTGGTGACCGCGCTCCACGACCATGCCGGCCGCCTCGAGCTGCACGGCCATCTCGTCGCGCAGGTCGGCGTAGTGATCGGTGGGGGAGACCGGGAAGTAACCGCCCTTGGTACGCGGCTTGTAACCCAGGTTGCCGCCTTCCTCGTCCCGCCCGGAGTTCCACGCCGCCGACGCCGCGTCGATGTGGTAGTAGCTTCCCTGCGGCTGCGAGTCGTAGCGAATCGAGTCGAAGATGTAGAACTCGGCCTCGGCGCCGAAGAACGCGACGTCGGCGATGCCCGAGCCCTTGAGGTAGGCCTCGGCCTTCTTGGCGATGTTTCGTGGGTCCCGGGAGTAGGCCTCGAGCGTCAGCGGGTCGTGGATGAAGAAGTTCATGATGAGCGTCTTGCGGGTGCGGAACGGGTCGATTCGCGCGGTGGTCGGGTCGGGCATCAGCAGCATGTCGGACTCGTGGATCTGCTGGAAGCCGCGGATCGAGGACCCGTCGAACCCGAGCCCGTTCGCGAACACGTCCTGGTCGAACGAGCCCACCGGGACGGTGAAGTGCTGCATCACACCGGGCAGGTCGCAGAAGCGGACGTCGACCATCTCGACGGCTTCGTCCTTGATGTAGCTGAGCACCTCATCGGCGGTGGTGAACACTCTCGTCCTCTCGAAGCAGGGGCCTAACGGATACCGTACGAACCCGGGATGACCCGGCTGTGCCGCGCGCGTTACGAGAAGGTTTCAGGCGTCGCGGGACGCCCCCGTCGAGCGGTCGTACGCGGTCGTACGACCGCGGCCTGCACGACGGGGTTGCGGGCACCGCCGTCGTACGACGCTGAGCCGTGCCGCCTCCGGAGCTGCCCGGCGTCCCTCGACCTACATCTCGGCGATCTTGACGGAATGGTCACTGGATCGGCGTGTCGCGCACACCAGCGTCAAGATCGCCGATGGGGGACGGCGTTAAGATCACGGACGGCGAGGGCGAGCGGCGTGACCGGGCGACCGAGCGCCCCGGCAAGCTAGCGGGAGCGCGGCACGCGGGTGGGCATCGGGCCCTTGGGGACGGGGGGAACGGCCCCGCCGAATGCCTTGAGCTTGCGGTCGAGTTCGTTGACCTGTGCCGGCTTGATGTTGCGGGGCAGCTTGAGGAAGTGCCGCTCGAGCTCACGCAGGGGGACCTGGCCCTCGGCATCGCCCACGGTCAGGTCGTACAGCGGGGTCCCGCCGATGATACGGCTGATCTTGCGCTTCTCGGCGCCGATGAGGTTGCGGGTGCGGTTGGGTGCGCCCTCGCCGACGAGTACGACACCCGGACGACCGAGCACCCGGTGCACCAGGTCCTGCTCCTTGGTGAAGCCGACCGCCGGAGCCACCCGCCAGTCGCCGCGCATGTTGGACAGGACAGCGGCCGCAGCGCCCAGCTGGCCCTCGACCTGCGAGTACGCCGTGCGCTGCACCCGCCGGCCGAACACGACGGCCGTCGCAACCAGCGCGAACAGCACACCCAGCACGCCCAAGTAGACCGGGTGGGACACCGCGAAGCCGATGGCCAGGAAGACCAGGAAGGTCAGCAGGAAGACCCCGACGATCAGGGGCAGCATCTTCGGGTCCCGCTGCCTGGTCATCGTGAACGCGGTCTTCAGCTGCCGGAGCTTCTCGCCGCGGGTCGGCCCCGGCGCCTTGCCCTTTGCCGCCGCGGCGGCCTTGGCCCCACCCTTCCCGGCGGAAGAGCCCTTGGCGCCCTTGGCGGCTGCTCCCGCCTTGGCGCCCCGGCCCGTGCTCGACGGCGTGATCGCCCGGCTGCCCGAGGAGGCAGGGCGGGTCGGATCCTTTGCCGTACGACGTCCCAGGGCCATGGGCACCAGGTTACTTGGCGGGGGACGAGCCGTCCGTGCGCGAGGCATACCGGGCAGCGCGGGCTGCGCGGGCCTGCGCGTCGGCCGCCTCGGCTTCGGCCAGGCTTGGCGCCGTACCGCCCTCCGAGACCGGGACCCACCAGGTGTCCTCGGGGGTGCGCGGGCCGCCCCGGTAGGTCGCGCGCGCCTCGACGAGCAGTGCCTGCATGCGGGCTTTGAGCTCCCGGGTCACCTGCACCGGCTTGCTGCCGGCCTCGGGCCAGAACAGCTCGCCGATGACGACCCGCACGTCGGTGCCGCGGGTCAGGTCGCGCTTGCGGCCCTTGGTCATGATCCGCTGACTGCCCCAGATGACGGTCGGGAGCAGGGGTACGCCGGCCTCCATCGCCATCCGGGCCGCGCCTGTCTTGAACTCCTTGAGGTCGAACGACTGGGAGATGGTTGCCTCCGGGAAGACGCCGACGATCTCACCGCGCCGACAAGCCGCGACGGCCGTGCGGTAGCTCCCGGCGCCTGCCGAGCGGTCGACCGGGATGTGCTTCATGCCGCGCATCAGCGGTCCGCTGACCTTGTGGTCGAACACCTCGGACTTGGCCATGAAGCGCACCAGACGACCTCGGGGCCGGGTCACGAAGCCGGCGAAGGTGAAATCCAGGTACCCGACGTGGTTGATGGCCATGACCGCGCCTCCGCTCAGGGGCACATTGTCCGTACCGGTGATGTGGAACCGGATGCCGAGCGTTCTGAACACGATCTTGGCGAAGGCGATGACGGGGTGGTAGACGGGTTCGGCCATGGCGGAACGCTAGTGCCCGACAGGAGTGGCCGTCCCGATCTGCTCCCGGCCGGCAACGGCGCGCGAGGCCCGCAGGAACGCGGCGTCGGCATCACGCCGGCCTCGCGCGCGGGACGCATCCGCCGACATGCAGGCCCAGGCGTTGCGCCGGGCGGCCTGCTGGCCCCCGTGCGGTACGGCAAACAGCAGCAACGAGACGGTCGTACGACGGAGCGGGGCGAGGAGCACGGGACCTCCCTGGGATGGCTGCCCGGCAAAGCCTTGCGGTCCCAGGTGTCTGCGGTGTGACCTCGGCGTGACGATCGGGGGCGGGTTCGGGCCAGGTGGAGGCGAGCACCAGCCAAAGGACCAGCCAGTGACCAGCCAGTGATCAACCCGGCTCAGTCGCGGCGGGCGAGCGCTTGGGCGTACAGGCGTCCGGCCCGGTAGGAGGAGCGGACCAGTGGGCCGCTCATCACGCCCGCGAACCCGAGATGTTCTGCCTCGGCCGCCATCTCGTCGAACTCGTGCGGCTCGACCCAGCGCTCGATCGGGTGGTGGCGTGGGGACGGCCGCAGGTACTGGGTGATCGTGATCAGCTCGCAGCCGGCCTCGTGCAGGTCACTCAGCGCCTCGCTGACCTCCTCGCGGGTCTCGCCCATGCCGAGAATGAGGTTGCTCTTGGTCACCAGGCCGGCGTCGCGGGCCTGGGTGATGACGTCGAGGGAGCGGTCGTAGCGGAAGCCCGGGCGGATGCGGCGGAAGATGCGCGGCACCGTCTCGACGTTGTGCGCGAGCACTTCGGGCCGACTGGCGAAGACCTCGGCCAGCTGCTCGGGCTTGGCGTCGAAGTCCGGGATGAGCAGCTCGACCCCGATGCCGGGTACGGCGTCGTGCACCAGCCGCACGGTCTCGGCGTACAGCCACGCGCCGCCGTCGGGCAGGTCGTCGCGGGCTACGCCCGTGATCGTGGCGTAGCGCAGACCCATCGTCGCCACCGACTCCGCGACCCGCCGCGGCTCATCGGTGTCGTAGTCGGCCGGCTTGCCGGTGTCGATGTTGCAGAAGTCGCAGCGGCGGGTGCACTGGTCGCCGCCGATGAGGAACGTGGCCTCGCGGTCCTCCCAGCACTCGTAGATGTTGGGGCAGGCGGCCTGCTCGCAGACCGTGTGCAGCCCCTCGTCCTTCACCAGCTGCTTGAGCGCGGTGTACTCAGGGCCCATCGAGGCGCGCGTCTTGATCCAGGACGGCTTCTTCTCGATCGGCGTCGCGGCGTTGCGGACCTCGAGCCGCAGCATCTTCCGGCCCTCGGGCTGCACGGTCGTCACACCCTCAGCAAACACCAGCGTCCGACGGCTGCTTCCCTAGGGTTGTCGGCAACCCAAACCCGGCCGGGCAGCCCGCGACCGCAGGACGACCGGCGTGCGTCCAGGGTCGGGTTGCGCCCCTGTGCGCGTCCTTCCGTGGGGCGGATCCCGACCCTCGGCGGCCGCCGACGCATGGGGCGTCTGAGCGAGCCGGCTCAGGCCGGCAGGGCCAGCAGCGCGGGCAAGTGGCGCTCGAGCACGGGCAGCACCTCGGCAGTAGTGACATCGCGACCCAGCTCGGCGCTCAGCGAGCTCACCCCGGCATCCCGGATCCCGCAGGCGACGATCACGTCGTACGCCGACAGGTCGGGGTCGCAGTTGAGGGCGAAGCCGTGCATGGTGACGCCGCGGGCCACCCGGATGCCGATGGCGGCGACCTTGCGGGCGGCATCGGTGGTCCAGACACCGGACCGGCCCGGGACACGGGTGGTCGCCAGGCCCAGGTCGGCGCACACGTCGATGAGCACCTGCTCCAGGCGGCGGACGTAGGCGACGACGTCGACCGGGTCGGCGAGCCGGGTGATCGGGTAACCGGTCACCTGCCCCGGCCCGTGCCAGGTGATCTGGCCGCCGCGGTCGACGTCGACGACCCGGGCACCGTTCACCGGCCGCTCCCAGGGCTGCGTGCGCTTGCCCGCGGTGTAGACCGGCTCGTGCTCCAGCAGCAGCACGACGTCCGGCGCGCCGGCCACGACCTCGGCGTGCAGGTGCTGCTGCAGCGCCCACGCCTGGTCGTACGGCACGTGCCCGAGGCGGCGGATCTCCACGGCCGCACTGTACGGCGGCGCACTGTACGGCGGCCGTCAGCTCAGCAGGCGCGGCTCGATCCGGGTCTCGACCGCGGTGCCGTTGGCGGAGCGCTCGACCCGATAAGCACCCGCGCCTGGGCGATCGGCTACGGCCTCGACGAGCTCGGTCCCGTCGTACACCAGGCCGACGCCGTCATCGGTCGCGTAGGAGGTGGGCAGCGTGCCGTCCGCCACGAGCCGGTGCAGCAGGGGGCGGCGCTGCGGCTCGCTGTCGTAGTGCACGCCGTTGCCGTAGGGCAGCAGCGCCAGGCCGTTGATGATGGCCCGCAACTCGGGTCCGAAGGAGTCGGTCGGGCCGCCGACGTGCCAACAGATGGAGCCGGCGCTGATCCCGCCGAGCACGACGCCGGCCTCCCACGCGGCGCGCATCGCCTTGCCCACGCCGTGCAGCTCCCACATGGCCAGCAGACCGGCGACGCTGCCGCCGTCCACCCACACGAGGTGCTGGGCGAGCAGGTGCGCGGCGATGTCTTCGACGTTGGGCATGCTGAACAGCGCCAGGTCGGTGACCTCGACCTCGCTGCCCTGGAAGGCCTCACGCACCTGCTGCCGGCGGAACATCTGGTCGCCGCCCGCGGTGCCCAGGAAGCACAGCCGGGGCCGCGCCGGTCGTCCCGCCAGGTCCAGCATCAGGTCGAAGACCGGACCCGGCTCGAGCCAGGTGCGGTTGCCCGGGCGGAAGCCCATCGACGTGGCGACGATCCAGCGGTGGGTCATGCGCGCAGCTCCTGCAGGACGGCGGTGGCGGCGCGGCGCCCGGAGACGAGCGCGCC
>JAABUU010006635.1_pt1 | contig 12312 bp, 12 predicted proteins | sample 5559301 | NCBI WGS metagenome assembly JAABUU01 (sample SAMN10711884, study PRJNA513360) | rock metagenome | isolation source: Antarctica rocks | place: Antarctica: Victoria Land, Richard Nunatak white
CATCTGTCGATATTTGCTGTGATCTGTAGTGCAGAATGAATGTCAAGAGATGCGCTTGTGCGTATATTTTGCGCCTCAAATGCCATACGCAGCATGCACACTTTGCAATGATGATCTTGTTTGACAGACATGCAGCAGTCTTATCATGACTTGCAGCTGGGAGCAAAAGGAGCTGTAGAGCTGAGCCTCTGCAGGAGTTGTGGCTGCCTAGCAAAACATTCTCTGCAAGTCTAGGTGCGACCTGAGCAGCTGTGAACAGTTCTGTAAGATAGTGCCCTGCACTGCTATTGTTTGTCCACCGTCACCTGTGCAGCTGCTGCAGTCAAGAAAGCATCGCCCTGAGTGTCGCCCTCCCAGAATATGGATCTCAGTATGTTCTTATTTGGTTCCTCCACAACTTCATCAGCATATAACTCCAGACGCCTAGCTCCTGAACAGACATTAGGTACTCTGGCATTACAGGCAGGCAATTGTTGCTGTATAAGACGAGAGAGATGCACGACAGCACACCTGCTTTGACGAAACTTGGCGTTGTTCTGGTGTCGCTCCTGATGGTAGTGGAATAAGAGCCCGACCCCACAAAGGACTGAGAAGAAGATTGCATATATTGACAGCCGCTACCGGTGAGCCTCACATGACGCCTTAAGCATTGCTTCAATGCAGGTATAAATGAGAGGCACCGGTTGTCGGTGGACTGTGTCGCATCGATACACCTTCAAACGGGGATTGGTTGGACGCCAAGCTATCAGAACGGTCGAGTACTGTTGTACGTGGACGGGAAGGCTGCTGTAGCGACCGAAGGGAGTCAGAGGTATTGAGACGAGGCGTATCGGGATATCGATCGCGGCGTATCGTCACGCCAATCGCCAGCAAGCTTGTAATTCTGCCTGCAGCTGTGTGACTAAATGATCACTCAGTCTGCCCAAATTGAGAGCAAATTTGACTAAAATTGCACTACGTCAGTGGCTTTTTTCTCAGTGGTATGAATCCGATGAACTTGTCAGCAAAGCTCGGTAAACCGTCGGGATCAGTGTGTACGTACGAAAGTGTCTATGCAAAATATGCTGGCAGGCATGTAGGGGTTTTACATGCATGTCGGAAGTATTGTGTTACAACAGGGCTGGCTGTGTGCTGACATATTGTAGGCTGTCAGCTGTAACGAAATCTGAGGCTGAGCTTAGGTCAAACTGATAGAAGCGCTGCCGGCCACGAGCTTAGGCACAAAGCTGTATGTACGTCCGTCGCAGGATGAAGCAGTGTTTATACCTATATCAGCAGAGTAAAAAGCCCTCAGAATGTGTGTCAAGGCTGGTTCGAACTTCGAACCCTCAGAAGAGTCCAGGTATGCACAGGCAGATACTCGTGCACTCAGGCACAAGGCAGACAGACTCGTGACCGGCTCGCTGAAGCTGTGTTCTGTGGTTGTTCGCCAAAAATTCGTATATGCTTCAGCCGCTAGTCCTTGCGTGAGATAAGTTCATGAAAGCCGCCTGCAGAGTGACTAGCACAGAAAGGTCGCACTGCATGGGGGCATCCCCGAAACGCCCAGGGCAAAAGCAGCAAGTCTCAAAAGCAGGCAATCACTCATGCATCAGAGGCTGGCAAAATGGACTGTGCAACAAATGCCCAGGCATGATGTGCAGCAAGTCATCATGTGCAGTGTGGCAAGCAAGTGAAAGCATGTCACAAATGTCAGTTATAGAACAATGCGGTGAACTTGATATCATGATGTGCAAATATGCAGTGCAGCCGCAAATGCACTCAAATTCATTCCACTAAGAAAATGCTGCACATCAATTAGCTCAGAAGCCGTGGTCATGAAGTCACAATTGTATGTAATTGCGTGGTGTTTAAAAACACAGCTGCAGTCATGTGCCATAATCCTGAAGCTAGTTGGCGAGACCAGCGCATGATATGGGTCAACAATCCACATATGCATCCGAAGACTTCAGGTTGGTCCATGCTGCAGCAGTCAGTCAGTACTGCTCAGTCCAAAATTGAGTGTCGGTGATACCAGGCAATACAAAACAAGTCAAGTAAAAAGAGAAGAATTCAATCTTCTTAGTGTATGAATGGTATGAAAAAAATTCCAAGCAGGCAACACTGAATAACAACAACAATAAATGTGCCCTGTTCTGTGCCGCGTATGCCAACATTCACTTTTCATTGACCACACACAAGTCATGATTAGCGGTAGCAAAGCACAATGCTGTACAAACACACATTCCTGTCACAGCTTATGACAGGAGGCACAGCTGTGCAGCCAGGGCAGTAGGTGGAGGTGGCGTAGGGAGCAAGCCTGCACAGCTGTGATGTGGAGGGCCTGTGTGCTATACAGAATCTAGCCAAGCCACAACCTCAAGGTCAGTGGCTTTTGCCTGTCTGTCTTGCAGGCAAAGTTCAGGCAAGCTGAGAGTGCAACCGGATGCATTGTCCAGGGAGGATTACAGCAGATATGCGCATGCATGCAGTGATGTATGGTATCTACCCCCAAATCCTGGACGTGACACTGGTACCGGACCTCCATGTTTGCAACAAATACAAGTATGCATGGACCGCTGTCTCACAACAGCAAGATCAAAATTTGCCATGATGGCATTGACAAACGTAAAATACTGAAGTATAATGCCAGCAGTGAAGCAATGATCAAATTACCTCTGCCTAGAATTCAAGGAAACATGAAATTTCGTACACCAATTTTGACCAGACTTTCACAAACGTGCTGAAGGGCCACCTCAGCAACAAATGTACACTGAATCTGTGTGCATCCTTCATGCACCAAACAAAACACAAAGATGCAGAACGGCACATTCAACGAAACAGATGTAATGAAATGAATACGTTTGAACAGTGCTCCTGTGCAGCTGCAACAGCACCCACTTTGGTGCAAACCTCTGCAACTGCTTTAGGGCATCCCCAGCATTTTGATGACATGAAGCAAATCCCCAAAAACTCCTGCTGCTGTCACTTCTGCGCCAGCGCCAGGGCCTCTGATGGTCAGTGGCTGCTCATTGTACCGCTGAGTCTTGAAAGAGATGATGTTATCACTACCATCCAGGTTTGCAAAAGGATGTGCCAAGGGCACTTGCTGCAGACATGCAAACACAGTACATGCTGTCTGCCCACAAAACAGGTGTGTTACCAAGACCCATGATGACTGTCCATCATCATGCATGCACGATCTGGCTTTGACATATGCATGCACATAACCCACGCATGCATCCAGATGAGCATGAACACCAGCATTCACTCTGTGCCAGACTTGTGGCCTGTGCATGTGCATGGCAAACTAGGAAGCTCCTGCTCCAGCTTTGACAGCTGGTTTGTTATACCCATCTGCACCAAGTAGCCCATTCTGCCACTGACACTGGACACTGCATGATGCTTTGATAAGCGGAGTATGCAACACTCACCTTCAGCTCCACTCGGCATTTCCGGTTGATGAGGTCCAGGCTGCCGACATATCGCAATGCCATGCCTTGAGCTGCAGCAGCTTGCGCTTGACCTTGCATGGTGCTGTCATACTGCACCACAACAAGACACCCTGTCAGTGCCAATGAAACAGCACCTGAGACAATGTAAGGCAGACCAGATATGCATCTAGCTGATGTTCAGGCCCGACTTCGCCTCATCAGACTTACATGTCTTCTCAAAGCGTAAGCTGGAGCGGTTGCAAAAATACAACCATGGCTTTGCTCCTCTCTCTCACAGCACAAGGGCACCTTTGCAAAGATAACACAAGCCAACAAACAAGACAGCTACACCTGCCAAATAGCAGAGTCCTTGGCAAGAGCAAGCATGAGAGGCTCAATGTTTGAAATGTCCAAGCAAGTCATGCGATGAGTCAATGAACTGTGTAGAAAGAGCGTACCTGTGGCAGCTGCGCCATGAAGTCATCTGCAGATTGAGTGTCTGCAAGCTGCGGTGGCACTAAGCTCTGCACATGAACCTGCTGCATTTCTACTGCCAGACCGCATTCGCGGCCAAGTATGATCATTTTGCGGGCGACATCAGTGCCTGCAGCATTGAGAATGCAGTTTGACGCTGTGACATCAAGCCAGAAGCAGCAGCATCATGAATGCACAGGCAAGGCTTGCCACCAGATGTGATGACTACAGGAGCCAAATCTGTGCAGCAGTTGTATTGTGTGCATGTTTTGGGTCCTGCACATACACGCTGTGCACGTTGTAAGCATGCAGTGAGCATGCGTACACACATTGCCTGTTTGGCAGGTATGATGAAGCAGTAGACTGTGATGAGTCCAAGCTCCTTTCCATGCACTCAGGATACCATGTCTTTCTGTAGCAATGGGCTTGCATGCAATCTCACAGCGCTGATGCCAGGTTACCAGAGCTGTTTCACAAATTTGATAGAGACATCTGTTGTTTGTGCCGACTCTGCAGAGGTAATGGTAATGGTAATGGAATGGTAATGGTAACGGTAATGATAATGGTTCAAAGGTAATGGTATACCTGCAAGATCTTCTCGTGGGTCTGGCTCTGTGAAGCCTTTAGCTTTTGCATCTGCAACTACCTGCGAGAAGGTCTTGCCGGCACCAAAACTGTTGAAGATAAAGGACAAAGTGCCGCTGAGAATGCCCTCTATATGTACAATCTCATCTCCTGTGTCTAGTAGATTGTTGAGGGTGGATATGACTGGCAAACCAGCTCCAACTGTGCCCTACAAGCACATCATGGGAGATGTACACCTCACTGTACATCAGCGTTGCAGCGCAGGCACTTGCAGTGAACAGAGACCGCTTTGCCTTATGTGCATGATGCCAGCAGCACACTTATGCATGCCATTGTTCCTGCGGGCAAGGCAGGTATGCAGTGTAGAGCATAGATGTCAAATGCAATATATAAGCCAGATGCTCTCTGCGTACTTGCTCACTGTGTGGTTGTCAGCATTTCTTCAGGGCAACTGCCACAGGATGGAGTGCATGTCAGACCTCATACATGAAGTGACTACCATGATCCCTGCTTGCATTCCGGACCTTGGTCCACTCATCTAGTGGACCAGAGGACAGCTTCTTGTTTGGGGTAACAACATGTATGCCTGTAGACAGCCATCTGGCATAGTATGATGGCACCAGCGAGGTTGCTGTGCAGTCTACAATGATCTGGTGACAGTTGCTGAAGCCTTTGAAGAAGTCTGTGAATGCATCCAGGCTAGGGGGCTCGCCCTGCAAGCAAGCAAGCAGGCAAGCGTTGCTGACAAGCATGCAGCAATAAAGGCCAAGACATAGGTGCTACTGCAGCTCAAAGCAATACTAGGCAACTGTTGCGAGCTTTGCTGATGTGCACTGAGCTTCTGCTACTGGTAATGGTCGCTAAGCTGATAGAGGGCTTTACTCACACCCATCGCCATATCAGTCTGCCAGGTCTCCATATCGCAGCCCTTCTGGTTGTACAGGTACATGGCACGTGAGCTGATGATAGCAACGATGTGCAGATCAATCAAGAGGTTGTTCTGCAACGCGCGGGCCTGCAGAAGTGGTTCGCAAAAACTTTGAGCTTGTTGAAGTTCCTGTGTGAAATAGGCACCCTATAGCTCCCAGCGAGTCCGAGTCGCTACCTGAGCGGATAGTTGCTTGATAAGAGTACTTCCAATGAGTCCTGGGCCCACGATGCCGATGGCAACAGGCGTCTTGGACCGGTGTGCCGCCATGGTTCACGATCGGCTTGCAAGCAAGTGCTCCAGCGTCGTTAGCAGGAGCGGCAATGCACAGTGTGCATGCTTGCGATACAATGATTGATAACAATCACAAGGATACGGCTTTCGCAGCTGAAACACCAGCTCTTCGTACGACAAGTTGTGTCAAAAGTGTCTATCCGGTCAACCTTGTTAGTCATCTGCGTCATTCAGGGAATCTGCTGTTGTTGACTGAATCTTGCATGTCAGCAGCGTTGTACAGGCTGTGCTATGCGGAGCAATACGACGCAATGCAATAGCCTCAATTCCTGCTTGAGCCTTTGCTCAGGGTCATGGGGGCAAACACGTCCAAAATAAGCACACATGTCCCAACACAAGAGCAATCGAAGTTGGCTTCGCCACAGCCTCTTGACGCCTGGGCTGACTTGGTACGGTTCAAACAGCGTCACGGCTACCTTAGCGTTGTATCTTTCAAGAGTGTAGTCAAATGTCCTTGCACAGGATTATAAGCTGTCTGGGAGCTCTTTTGTGCGCACGAAGGAGCGTATCCAGTGTGCATATGAGGGTGAGCTTGCATGCTCACAGCTGGCGAAGAAAATGTTGCCAGGTGCTGCTTACTGACATCTCTTTACCACAGGAGGACATCAGTGTATCAATGAGGACCCAGCATGTCAGCAGGCAGCAAGCGCATTCCAAGGTCTTCACTCCAGCTGGGTCACGCCACAGGTACATCACGGTGCATTAATCTGCTGCAGCTTGACATGCAAATATCCTGATTTGGCCAACAGCTCACTGCACATGTCACTGCAGGTTTTGGCCATGGCGCGTCCTTGGCAGCAAAACCTGCTCAAACACAACATAGCACAATCATTTCAGGATGCAGGCATGGGCATGGTTCTGAATCTGCAGGTAGCGTCCTGGCAACTGCTCGTGCGGTCAGACAAGCTGCTTGTTGCCTTAGATTGACCAGAGCACTTGTCACAGGAAGTTGGGGAACATGCACATTGTGGCAGGGGCGTTCTGCCATCCTGCGGCTTCAGCTATAACCCTGAGGCCTTCATGGCCGCTGGCATTGGCGTGTACAACTTCAGCTGGAGAGACATGGGCATTCCTACCCTGCACAAAATGATGGACATTGTACAGGTATGCCATCACTGCTGATAATCTCTTTGCCAGAGTCACTCTGCATCCGTGCAGCATACAGTGCATGCCTCATGCTGGCAAGAACAGGTTTGCTGGACTTGCAGGACAGCAGCTTCGCCTCTTGCCGAGGTGTGACAGCTGCCAGTTGATGCCTTCAACATGGGCATCTGCTATTTTACAGCGCGCCACTGTGCCCTTGCAGGACTTCTGCATGCAAGCCATGTCACGATCATGCCCACCAGGTGTGTCTGTCATGCGCAGGTGATGGTGCATGTGACTGAAGAAGAGCATCGCAAGGTGGCTGTGCATTGCCATGCGGGCCTGGGTCGGACAGGGTAAGGCTGCAAGCTGCAGATTGTTACACAGCTGTTACCAGCATGCCGCCTGCTTGCACAGCAATCTGTAGCATTGTCAGTGTTCACATGGTGAAAGCCTTGTGCAGTACATCGACTCTGCTTTGTGGAGTGCATCGCATGTATACGCTATCAGACAGACTCTTCACATCATCACGCAGCAAGACAATAGTCCCTGTCTGAGCCAATCACCCTTCACACCCTTCGCACCCTTTGCACCCAGTCAGGTCTTATTGAAACACGCACTGTGGTTACTCACAGCGGCGGTGCCTGATGAGTCATATGCACTTGATACTGCATCTTTGTGGAGGCTGCTGAGGGGCAGCTTCGGTTTGCAGGCTGGCTATTGCATGCTATTTGGTGTTCCTGGGTGACTGTGATGCTCATGGGGCGGTGGCCAAGGTTCGGCAGGGCCGGCCTGGAGCCCTGCAGACCCACCAGCAGGAACACTTCGTCCAGGTCTTTCAAATGTACCTCACCCACCTCAGGTTTGGTTCTGCTCGCGTCCCCTGCAAATGGCAAAAAGTTTAAGTGCGGTTTGTCTCTGTGTAGTTGCTGCCAATTTGTGCCTTATATTAGGACTGCTTGCAAAGGTTTAATTCCTGCGCCTGCATGCATCACCTGAGGGGTATGCAGGCCTGCTAGTATTCAGACCTGCTAGTGCTCAGGCCTGTAAGGCCTTGTATGGCATAAAGGTGACGTTGATGACGTGATCATGCCTGATGCGATGTTGTCCACCTGCAATGCAGTCCTGCTGCATCTGCAAACGCTTCCGTTTTGCTGTACAGTTGCATGATCATACAGAGTATCCAAGAGTGTGATTTCACATTCCATGGCAGCATATAGTGTGCATAGGTCTGATCACCACATCAACATACACCTGCGTTGCATGTTTTGTTGTGAGTATATTACAGACCGCCTGCTTGGACTGACCAGGTGCGTATTCCAGACGATTTCGACAGCGGAACCAAATGGCCCTATCCCTGGCTCAGCTCACAGCCCCAGAGCTGCAGCTGCACATGAGGCTGCATCAGGCAGCCATGTGCATCGCCTGCACACAAGCACTGGCCAACATGCAGCTGGACCAGATGCAGCTCAATCCACCTCAAGGGAGCTTGGCCCTCTCCAAGCAGCTGTAGGATCTGCTGCAGAACAAACAGGTGCAGTTGCTGCAGCATTTGCACCAGTTGGTGATGATGCAACAGCAGTGTCAGCTGCAGAAGCGGCTGGAGAGAGTGGTGTACAAGCAGATACAGCAAGTTTTGCTGTGGCTGCATGCTCACCAGCCATTGAGGGTAGCTCGCAGCCTCAAGCATGGGCTGAACAGCCAGCGCGCAGCACAGCAGGAAGCCTTGAGGACAGTGCATTTGTTGGCCATGACTTGAGTGTGTCAGAGGCTGTAGTACATCAAACAGCAGTGCAGGCAGCAGCTGAACAGCAGCGTAACAGGTTCAGAAGGCCATGGCTGATGGCAAGAAGTGGCAGCAAGGCATCAAAGGTGGGCCTACCATCACAAGGCAGCGATCCTGATGCCACCTTGCATGTTTTACTTTTTTAACATCATGCTCTGAGTGCTTTGCATGCCTGCCCATAATTTGCTGATGCAGTAGTGTAGTCGTTGTCTGCGCCTTCAAGCTCGTATGTAACACAGGCAATACCGTTATGCTTGGCCTGATCAGTTACGCTTTTAGCCATCCCATCTGTCAGGGGCAGGTTTGAAGTTTGAAGTTTGAAGGCACAACCTGCAGACGATTTTCCATCTCTGCACACTACTAGCTGTCCAAGATTAGCTGTCAAGGTCTGTGCATACCTGCAATCTGTGTTCTTTGGTGGCCTCACCTTCGCTCAGCTCGAATGAGGGGTCACAAATGCGCAACAGGGCTCAAATAACCCTGCATTGCCACCAAAGCTCGCAAAATGAAAGCTCCAGAACTTCTGTTGTGGAAATCACAACAGATCCACAACATAGTTGTTGCTACACACGTACAGGTTTCCATAGCCTCCTGGATGTTCGAGATATTCTTTCCAAACTGGTGTTGTCATGACATAGGTGCATGCTGTTGAGCCAGCAAGGAACGCAGCAAACAGGTTGGAAGTGCTGTGGAGCGAAGATGGGTTCATAAAGGCAGGTTCCAGGCATAACCTGCACAAGGGGCAGGTCTACAGGGCCAGCCCTCCAGGGCACTTGCAAGAAGCCCTGGCTCGCCAACGACGCCTGCTGCACGGACAGGAGCTCAGGCAGTACTGGAACCTCCCCAAGGTAAAAATTTGTTTGATTTAAATGGTTATCTTGTGACATTCCCAAGGGACATGCTGTGACTGCCTATGCGTCTGGTCCCTGAGGCCTTGACAAGCCTTGGCAGTGTCTGCTTTGTGCATTGCTGCTTGCACAAACAAACAAAACGGCTGTAGGTGCAGGCATGCTGGACTTGCTGTCATGCAGAGATTCTCAAGACATTTAGCTTATCTCTTGCTATTCTGCAAATTCGTTAAATTTAGTGGCCATCTCCATAACATCACTGTAGTTATCGACACACGTCATGACATGCTTGGCTTTAAACACCTGGCATCTCGCATGCGCTTGCTGTTAACTTGTTCAGCCATGTCCAAATTGGGGTTACACTTGGCCCACAGTTGCGCTGTTGTGTGTCACTACAGAGTCCTGACACTCATCAGGTTTCAACAATGCAGGTTGTCGAGATGATTGCTGCTGCTCTTGAGCATGCTGCCCAAGATCGCTCTTGTGATTCTCAGCTTACCCAGGCAAATGCACAGTATGCTCCAAGGCCATGTGATCACGATAGGCCTTCAGCATCCGTGGCAACACAGCTTGCAGTTGTAGTAGCACATGGTGCAGGTCAAGCTGATGTACAAGATGCTGACTCCATAGCTCTCAAGGTGATCATTCTGTCTTTGCACCATGTCAGCAGCAGGCCCTTTCACCGTCTTAAGCATTGACTGGTTGAGCATACCATAAAGTGATCCAGCATCAATGCAAGACGTACCTAGCTCACCATGAGCTGGAACGCATTAAAAATTGTTATTATTGACGCATGGCATGATTGCACATGCAGCCTGCTGCATGCAAGCAGATTGTTGCCGAAGCACAACACAGCAGAGCAGAACTAGTGGGCTTCTTTCAGCTGTTGCACACAATTTGGTGAGACACTGTTCAAGGCGCTGTGTATAGCCTCTTTTGGTTCCCCAGCTTCTGCATATGCATGGGTGGCACAGCAGCTTGCCAGCAGTTTGCATTGCAGTGTGCAGAGAGCCATGATGGTATGCAGGTCAATCGCGGCACATGGGATGATCTAATGGCAGCATCGCCTGCAGTTCTCTTGCAGCTATTGCAGCTGTGGTTTCAGAGCTTTCAGGAACCAGTCCTGTCCATCAGCCAACAGAAGGCCATATCGTGTATACCGAGCTCGTACAAACGCAGCAGTACTGGCACTGCAGACGTGCTATTCAGCCCATGCGTACAGGCTGCAGGACATGCGGGTTCAGATACAGCTGAATTGTCAGCAGTTCAGAATGCGTTCCCACCACAGCAGCAGCATGCTGAGCTGTGTGCCGCTGTTGCTGAGCATCTGTCTGTGCCTCAGAAGGCTTTGATAGCCAGGCTTGTCAGATGCTTCAGAGCCATGACAGGCAATCAAGCAGATGACAGCACTGTCTATCCTTTGGTGCAATGGCTGGCCAGCTCATTGACTGTGCCTCAGAGGCAGCTGGGTGGACTCAAGGATGGTTCGACCACAGAACAGACAGCGCTGGTGTCTTTCCTCACCTGTTGTGATATCGGTTTGTTATCGCCCAGAACTCCAGGTTGGCGCGAGGCAATGTCACATGCTGATGTAGTGGCAGATGTCACACAGGCTACAGATGACAGCAAAAAGCCGTGTGTTGCGGTGTCTTTGCATGGCGCAAACTCTCAGAAGCCCTGTTTTGTTGCCACAGAGGAGCAGTCTCGAATGCCACAGGGCAGCCATGGGCAGCATGCAAATGGTGGTCCAAAGAAGATGCCATCACCAGACAGAGGCTGGGATGCAGATGAACAGGGCTGTTTGTGGCTGCACTCAAGACTGGCTAAAAAGGCTCTGGTGAGATTTGTGATGCTTTCTGGAAGGTCAGGTGCTGCAGCGCAGCAGCCGTGACTGTCCTGTAAATGCTTGTTTTGTTCAGCTATAACATCAACGGTCATCAAATGTGTCAGCTAGGACTCCAACACATCAGCTTTCCTTGAACAGGTCTGTTATGCGTCCTACTTTAGGCATCCCTGAAGTCTCCTTCATTTTTGCGACTGCTTGCTTGTACAGCTGAAGTTCCTCTCTGCTCTGTTCTGTATGTGCTGACTCCTGCTCCTGTACTACCTTGCGTTTAGCTTTCCGCCCCTACACAGGTGCATCTTGGATTGAATGTGCCCATTCGATTGCATAATGCTGAGCAGCTACCATGCAACTGTTGAAGTAGTGCCATCCAGGTCACTGTTACCTTCATGTCATGCTGCCATGTAAGCACAACATGAGCTGCCCTGCCTCTATTGGCTGAAGAAGTCACTCGAGTGACTTCAATTTACCTTCTGCATTGTATTGCTGGGCCTCAAAGCCTGCAGGGCTGTCAGCAAGGCCGACTGCACTGCTTTACTCGCCCGTTTGCTGCCAGCATCAGTTTTGCTGGGACCCTCAGATGTGGCTTGAACAGGGCCTGCATTGCATACCAATTTTGGTGTTGCACGGCACTCTGATCTGACCAATGCCCTGACCAATCCGGATAAGATTTGCCAAGAAGTGGTTTGCATACCATCAAGCTGGCTGACAGTGCAAAAGAGCTTGCAAGCAAACTTTGTTCGACAATGCCCTCAAGTCAGGTCTACGCATGAATATTGGTTTCAACACACATGATCAGGCTCCTTTGCTAGCACAGCTCACCCGCAAAGTTGCTGACAAAGTTGACCAGGTGGGCCACAACCTGCTCACTGCAATGCTGAAGCGTGTCTGGGTGGTCCTGCAACAGTACACAGTAAAAGCTCTTGATGACAAGACTTACATAAACAATTGCGAAATGACAATCAGACACCTGGTTATGGCTGGGCTGGCACCGATGTACACTACTTACCCGCATTGGATGGTCAAGTCACTAGTTTGTGATGCACAGACTGTCACAA
>JAABUU010006641.1_pt1 | contig 12307 bp, 9 predicted proteins | sample 5559301 | NCBI WGS metagenome assembly JAABUU01 (sample SAMN10711884, study PRJNA513360) | rock metagenome | isolation source: Antarctica rocks | place: Antarctica: Victoria Land, Richard Nunatak white
GCTTCGTGTAGTTGGATGCTTTCTGCCACCCCGCGCAATCATGCTCGGGGATGCTTTGCAGGTGGCGGTCCCGCTGCGTGGGCGCGGTTGCGGCCGTCTCGCTCGGCACGGCCGCGGACCGCGGCGGCACGATGATCGCCGCTTCGGGATGGCGCCCGGCGACGGCGGCGGCGACACCGTCCTGGTCGTATCCGCCGTCGGCGGTGAACGGCGCCACGGGCCCTGGCACCTGGTCGAGCAAGGGGCCAACCTCAAAACCGTCGTCGACGTCTTCGCTGGTCAGCGTTGCTGCGACGATCTGCCCGGTGTCGGCATCCAAGCCGATGTCAGCTCGCGCCAAGACCGGCGCGTCTTGGCGCCATGCTTCTCGACCAGCCACTCACCCGTACCGCAAAGCTTCAGGCCGGTGCTGTCCACCAGAAGGTGCAGGGGCTTGCTGTCCCTGCGCACTCGCGGGCGTGGCACCTCCAGCGTCTCCGCCCGGCGGCTCAGGATCGTGTGGTCCGGCACGGAGAGAGCAAGCCCGAGCAGGCCGATGACGGAGCCGATTAGGCCCTCTCTTTGGCGCAAGGCCAGGCGGAACACGGCCCGGAGCGTGAGTGCGGTCAGGATCGCCAGGGACGAATGCCAGGGTTGCCCACCCGGGGTCGTGCGTGGCTCCCCCCGCCAGCCCTCGATGGCTTCGTCCGTGGACCAGACCGTCAGGCTGCCACGCTGGCGCAAGCTGGCATCATACGCGCGCCAGCTGCGGAGCAGCGCTTCCAGCGAGTTCATGAGCTTGTGCTTCTGCTTGGGGAAGTGGCTGCTGCGGTGCTGGTTCAGCTTGAACGGCAAGGTGGCTATCCCGGGCCAGGTCAGGGCGAAGCCTCTAGGCTCGGCCGGTTCCCGACGCCAATCGGCGGGTGCATGCAACAAGGTTGCCGGTGGCAAACACCTTCAGCTTTTGCTTGCCTGGTGCGCTTCATGACGAGTTCGCAAGCCCCTATTGAGGCAATGAAACATGGTTCTTGGAACCCGGGCATTCAGTCCCGCCTTCCATCCCGGCTGGCACCTCTCGCGACGATTTATAGATCGGAAAATGCGTTTAAGAGCTATGAGGAAGTGCGCGAGCTACATGACTTAACGGGACTCGAAGTTGACGAGCTCGTGATTTTCCGACCCGAACGCCTGGTGGTGCACGAGCTCCTTATTCGAGTGACTGGCGAGCTTTCCGTACCTGACGGGTCAGAAGTTGACGATCTCGGCGTCAATTTTCGACACATGACGCATACAATTCTGACGAGGCACATAGTGCCGCACATGCCAAAAGTCGTGAGCACGTATCAGGAGGCCGAGCAGAAATTGTCAGCGTTGATCAACGCTGGGTTTGAAAGCGTACTCGGTTCCATGCGGCTCGGCACGGTCGCGGTTTCGGTCCAGGATGCCCGGCAGAGTGGGCAGTTCGGCTTCCTGCGCTGGCGATTTCGCGAGAGGCAAGACGTAGCCCAGCACGAGAATGCTCGTGATCGCGAGGAGCGCTTTCTCGGGCAGTGGGCGGAAAAGGCCACATCAAGTACGAGCGACCCGCTCGCCACAACGGCGTATCAGACTCTGATCAGAGTGGTGTCAGCGGTGCGCGGGAAGCATGGCCGCATTTGGGGCGATGCAAATGTGCTCGCATCCATCGCCACCGGCATTGCTTGCAACCGCCATGTTACAGAAATTATCAGCCAACTCCTCGACTCATGGTTCCGGGAGGCGGCGCAAGCCGAGGGGTATCAGCTATTGCCCTTTCAAGACCGACCTTTTGCAATGAATACGAAGGGAGCTTCGGCCTCCGGCAAGAGTACGATGCGCCCGTATCAGAAGAAGCTCGCAGCAGAGATTGGCATTGATTGGCGGCAATTTGCGCTTATCAGCCCTGACATCTGGAGGAAGTATCTTCTCGACTTCAGTTCACTCGGAGACAACTATAAATTTGCAGGCATGTTTACTGGAGACGAGCTTGCCATCATCGACTCGAAGCTGGACCGTTACATGGGACGGAAAGGCGAGCGTGCGGAGATACCGCATCTCTTGATCGACCGTTTCCGGTTCGACAGTTTCGCAGCAGACGTTGATGAGACGACAAGTACGATGATCACGCGCTTCGCCGATCTCGTGTATCTCTTCTTTATGGTTACCCCGCCGCACGTTACCGTTGAGCGCGCCTGGGAACGCGGACTGCGTGTGGGACGTTACAAGGCCGTGGACGATCTGCTCGCGCATAATGTCGAGGCATTTTTGGGCATGCCGGACCTGTTCTTCACCTGGGCGATGCGGACAACGAAACGAGTGCATTACGAATTTCTTGACAATAGCGTTCCGCACGGCGAGCGGCCCCGTACCATCGCCTTCGGATGGAACCGGGACATGACCATCCTCGATGTCAAGTGCATCCTCGACGTTGAGCGTTATCGAAAGATCAACGTGAACGCGAGATGCGCGGACGACGTGTATCCGGACTCAAAAGCTATGGCACCAGAAAGCAACACACGCTTTCTCGAACGGTGCGTACGGCTGCTTACGACTGTCAGCTTCGCGAGCCGCGAGACTGGGCTCGTCTATGCCTGCATGGAGTTAGGACGGATGACATGGATCGACTCAGAAGCGCTGGAAGAAGCGATGACGGAGCCGAATACTCGGGCCGGAATTCTGGCCGTTGCGCCAGACGCACTGAGGAACTCATACGTTCCCGAGCTGAAGAACAAACAACCACCGAAAAGCCTCGAATGCGATCGGATGCACATCCTCGGCCAGTGGGGATGTGGAACCATGCCGATTGAAGAGGTATAAGTGTTGTTGGCAGGCGGGGTGGCGCGCCACCTGCGGAGCGACGGGCTGAGCGACGGCTTTGGCGCGGCAAGGTGGCGAGATAGCCTGGTGATAGGCTTCCCCCGCAAGGTGGACAGTTCCGCCAGGAATCCGAACACCCCAGCAGGGAGGTGTGGCGGAATAGTAGACCCCGCGCCGGTTAATAGCGCACTTCAAAGGCCAAGTGGTCAAGCGCGTACGCGAGGGTGCATTATTCGGCCGAAGTTTTACTTCAGCAGGATCGGCTTGCAGCAATCGAGCTGGTGAGCCAGGCCTCTCGCATGAATCTCCGGCACCTTCGCTACTTCGTCGCCCTCGCTCGCGAGAAGCATTACGGTCGCGCTGCTGCAGCCTGCAGCGTAACCCAGCCGACTTTGTCAGAGGCGATCAAGCAACTCGAAGCCGAACTGGGTGTGCCGCTGATTGATCGTGGGGGACAGCGCTTCCGCGATCTTTCTCCGGAAGGAAGACGAGTGCTGGACTGGGCGCAGCTAATGCTGGCGGACCAGAATGGGCTTGAGCAGGAATTGGCTGAAATGCGGCACGGCTTGAGCGGGCGCCTGCGCCTCGGCGTCATTCCGGCCGCAATCGCGGCTGCCCCGCTCATTGTGACTCCATTCTGCCGCCGCCATTCGAACGTGACTGCTGATGTGACCTCGATGACATCGGTGCAAATTCAGCGCGGGCTGGAAAGCTTCGACTTGGAAGCGGGGCTTACCTACCTGGACAATGAGCCGCTGACCAACGTGCGCTCGCTGCCACTTTACCGAGAGCGCTACGTCCTGCTGACCTCGTCACCCGGCCCGCTCGGCAGCCAGGACCGTGTGTCCTGGCAGGAGGCAGCCAAGCTGCCGCTTTGCTTGCTGAGTTCCGACATGCAGAACCGGCGTATAATCAACCGCATCATTCGGGAGGTTGGTGGCCCGGCGCCCAGACCGCAGATGGAGACGACGTCCATGCTGGCGATCTGTGCCCATGTCCGACTGGGTGGCTGGTCGAGCATCGTCCCGCACAGCTTACTGGCTGTGCTCGGCACTGGTGCGGACCTGCGTGCGCTGCCACTTGACCAGCCGTCGGCACTCCACGTCGTTGGGCTGGTGGCCAGCAATCGCGATCCGCTTTCTCCCTTGGCCAGGGCCTTCCTGGCAGAGTCCAGCTTGTTGGACGTTGCTGCGATGCTGGAACTGCCGGGCGAGCGTTGATCGGATATTCCGATGAGGTCCTTCGTAAATCCAGTTTGATCCTTCAGGTAACCTGGACAACGCTGCAATTCACATCCGCGATTGGAATCCATCATGAGCCTATCTGTTGCCTTGCCCCGCACCAAGCTGCTGATTGATGGCGAATGGGCCGATGCCCAGACCGGAAGCCAGTTCACGACGCTCAACCCGGCCACGGAAGAGGTAATTGCCCAAGTAGCGCGGGCTGGGGCGTCCGATGTTGACGCCGCGGTGGCCGCAGCACGCCGGGCGCTCAACGGTCCATGGGGCGCCATGACCGGCGCGCAGCGCGGCCGCGTCCTGAACCGCCTCGCCGAGATACTGAGACAGCGTTTTGAGGAAATCGTCTTGCTGGAAAGCCTTGACGGGGGCAAGCCGCTCGCGGCGACGCGCCGTCAGGATGTAACAAACGCCATCGACACGCTGGAGCACTACGCTGGGTGGGCCGACAAGCTTTCGGGCGACGTCATTCCCGTGCGCGCTGATGCGCTGACCTACACCACACTGTCCCCGGTGGGCGTGGTCGCGGCGATCGTGCCCTGGAATTTCCCGCTTATGAACGCGGTCTGGAAAGTTGCCCCGGCGCTGGCCTGCGGATGCACCGTGGTCATGAAGCCGGCGGAACTGACGCCACTCTCGGCCTTGTGGCTTGGCGCCGCCGCGCTGGAGGCGGGCATTCCGCCAGGCGTGCTGAACGTGATCCCTGGCCCTGGCACCGTGGTCGGAAACGCACTCGTCTCGCATCCCGGGATCGACAAGATCGCGTTCACCGGCTCCCCGGGCGTGGGCAAGACCATCATGCGGGCGGCAGCAGAGCACGTGACGCGGGTGGGATTGGAACTTGGTGGCAAGGCGGCCGCAGTGGTGTTCGCTGATGCGGACTTGGACGCCGCAGTGCGGCAGATCGCCAATGGCGCGTTCTTCAACGCTGGCCAGGTCTGCTCGGCGGCCACCCGGATCATCGTGGAGGACAGCATCCATAACGAGTTCGTGGCAAGGCTGGCGGCGCGCGTTGCCAGCCTGCGCGTTGGCGACCCAGTAGATGCAGAGACCACTATGGGGCCGGTTATTTCCTGCAAGCAGATGGAGGGCGTGCTCGGATACATTGAGATCGGTCTCAATGAAGGCGCAAAGCTCGTCGCGGGTGGCGGCCGCATCGGCAACCGAGGCTACTTCGTGCAGCCGACGGTATTGTCCGGCGTGGAAGGCGGCATGCGGGTCGCCCAGGAAGAGATTTTCGGGCCTGTCGTCTCCGTAATGCGGTTCGGCGACGAGGCAGAGGCGCTGCGCCTGGCCAACGGAACGGCTTACAGTCTAGCCGGCGCGGTCTGGACCTCCAACGTGGACCGGGCGCACCGGGCCGCGAGCCGCATGAACGCCGGGACAGTCTGGGTCAACACCTATGGCCCGACCGATGCGCGCCTGCCCTGGGGTGGCATGGGGGGCGAGTCCGGCATCGGCCGTGATCTCGGGCGCTCGGCACTGGAGGCTTATACGGAGACGAAAACGATCTGGCTGCAACTGGGTGGCGGCTCGGCGCACAAGCCCACCGCATAGCAGCGGGCCGGGCGCATCAGCGGTCTGGTTGGATGCCGCCGATCTATTGCCCCTGGCAACCCAACTAAACGGCCAATGCTGCGCAGGACCACCGCTCCTGCGTCACACAGCTGAGAGGAATGCCGCTCGTTATCCAAGTTCCGGGTTTATTGGCGCAGCAACGCACTGACATGCCGGCCGGCTACACATATGTTAGGTCAAAGCCAGCGTGTCTGGTATAATGTATAGGGGAGTGACGGTCATGCAGGATGCGACGTCAAACGTCAGGCGCTTTGAGCACCCGGGACGAGGGGGACGCGCACGATCCACGCCGAAGGGCCGCGAGGTCCAGCCGCAGGCCAAGCACGAGATCGCCGCCCTGCTAGGTCATGCGCCGCGCCAGCGGGACATGCTGATCGAGTACTTGCACCTGATCCAGGACACCTACCACCAGATCTCGGCGCCTCACCTGGCGGCACTCGCGGACGAGATGCGGCTGGCCTATGCCGAGGTTTATGAGACCGCGACGTTCTACGCCCACTTCGACGTGGTGAAGGAAGGCGAGCCGGACCTCGCCCCCACGGTAGTGCGCGTTTGCGACACCGTGACCTGCGCCATGTTCGGGGCCGAAGCCCTGTATGCCGACCTGAAGGCGCGCGAGGCCAGCGGCGCCCTGCCCGGCGCCCGCGTGGTCCGCGCGCCCTGCGTCGGCCTGTGCCATCACGCGCCGGTGGCGGAGGTCGGCCATAACTTCTTGCGGAACACCAGTGCGGACGCCGTGGCCGCCGCGGTTGCTGCAGGAGACACGCACGCGCATGTCCATGCAAATTACGTGGATTATGATGCCTACGTCGCAGGAGGCGGCTACGCGCTGCTAGGCCGCATTCGGTCCGGCGAGGTTCCTGTCGAGTACGTGCTGACCAAGCTGGACGAGGCCGGGCTGCGCGGCCTGGGTGGCGCGGGGTTCCCGGCCGGGCGCAAATGGCGGGCCGTCCGCAACGAGCCGGCGCCGCGCATGATGGCGGTGAATGGCGACGAAGGGGAGCCGGGGACGTTCAAGGACGGCCTTTACCTCAACACGGACCCGCACCGTTTTCTGGAAGGTATGTTGATCGGCGCCCACGTGGTTGAGGCTGCGGACGTCTACATCTACCTGCGCGACGAGTACCCGGCGCAGCGCGCGATCCTGACCCGGGAGATTGCCAAGCTGCCGTTGGGCGGCCCGGAAATCCACCTGCGCCGGGGCGCCGGCGCCTACATCTGCGGCGAAGAAAGTTCGATGCTGGAAAGCATCGAGGGCAAGCGCGGCCTGCCCCGGCACAAACCACCCTACCCGTATCAAGTCGGCCTGTTTGGCCGCCCGACGCTCATCAACAACGTCGAAACGCTGTTCTGGGTGCGCGACCTGGTCGAGCGCGGCGGCGCTTGGTGGAACAGTTACGGCCGCAACGGGCGCAAGGGCCTTCGCAGCTACTCCGTGTCGGGCCGCGTGAAGGAGCCGGGCGTGAAAGTGGCGCCCGCCGGCATCACTGTGCAGGAGTTGATAGACGAATATTGCGGCGGCATGGTGGACGGCCACACCCTGCGCGCCTACCTGCCCGGCGGTGCGTCCGGCGGCATCCTGCCCGCATCCATGAACGACATCCCGCTCGACTTCGGCACGCTCGAGAAGTATGGCTGCTTCATCGGTTCCGCCGCCGTTGTCATTTTCTCCGAGGCGGACGACCTCCAGGCCGTGGTGCTCAACCTAATGCGCTTCTTCGAGGACGAAAGCTGCGGGCAATGCACCCCGTGCCGGACTGGCACGCAGAAGGCGCGCATGCTGATGGAGAACGACGCCTGGAACGCGGACCTGTTGCTGGAACTCAGTCAGGTCATGCTCGATGCCTCGATCTGCGGCCTCGGCCAGGCTGCGTCCAACCCGCTGACTTGCCTCATCAAGTACTTTCCCCATTTGCTGACCTCCAGGAGGGCCGCCGAATGAGCAGTTCGACCACGACCGAGGGGCCGCAGAACCTCGACCGCACCACGACCGAGACGCAGGGCTTAGCCTTCGAGTTGGACGGGGAGCGCGTGTTCGCCATGGCCGGTGAAAGCATCTGGGACGTGGCGCGGCGCGTGGGCACCAAAATCCCGCATCTCTGCCATCGGCCCGAGCCGGGCTACCGCCCCGACGGCAACTGCCGCGTGTGCATGGTGGAGATAGAGGGAGAGCGCGTGCTCGCCCCGTCCTGCAAGCGGATGCCCGCCGTGGGCATGAAGGTCCAAAGCCAATCCGCCCGCGCCGTCAAGGCCAGACAGATGGTGATGGAGCTGCTGGTCGCGGATCAGCCGGCCCGGGAAACGTCGCACGACCCCACCTCCGCGTTTTGGACCTGGGCGGACCGCACGGCAGTTTCCGAAAGCCGCTTCCCCGCCGCACAGCGCTGGGCGCATGACCCCAGCCACCCCGCCATGCGCGTCAACCTGGACGCCTGCATCCAGTGCAACCTGTGCGTTCGCGGCTGCCGCGAGGTGCAGGGCAACGACGTCATCGGCATGGCCTACCGTAACGCCGTCAGCAAGGTGGTGTTCGACTTCGACGACCCGATGGGCGCCAGCACCTGCGTTGCTTGCGGCGAGTGCGTGCAAGTCTGCCCCACCGGCGCCCTGATGCCCGCCGCCTACCTGAACGACGCCGAGCAGCGCACTTCCTGGCCCGATAAGAAGGTGGACAGCCTTTGCCCCTATTGCGGCGTGGGCTGCCAGGTGACGTATGAAGTGCTGGACAACAAGGTTGTTTATGCCGAGGGCCGCAATGGCCCGGCGAACAAAAACCGGCTGTGTGTCAAGGGCCGTTTCGGCTTCGACTACATCCACCATCCGCACCGGCTGACCAAGCCGTTAGTACGCTTGGACAACATGCCCAAGCATGCCAACGATCAGGTAGATCCGGCCAACCCTTGGACTCACTTCCGCGAGGCCTCGTGGGAGGAAGCGCTGGACCGCGCGGCCGGCGGCCTGTCCCGTATCCGGTCCGAGCATGGCCCCCGTGCCCTCGCCGGCTTCGGCTCCGCCAAGGGGTCGAATGAGGAAGCCTATCTGTTTCAGAAGTTGGTCCGCACCGGTTTCGGCAGCAACAACGTGGACCATTGCACCCGGCTGTGCCACGCAAGCTCCGTAGCAGCGTTGATGGAGGGGCTGAATTCCGGTGCGGTGTCCGCGCCGTTCATAGCGGCGCTGGACGCCGAAGTCATTATCATCATCGGCGCCAACCCCGCCGCAAATCATCCGGTCGCGGCCACTTTCATCAAGAACGCCGTTCGGCAGAACGGCGCTAAGCTGATCATCATGGACCCGCGGCACCAGCAGTTGACGCGCTATGCCTACAAGCACCTGGCCTTCAAGCCCGGCGCCGACGTGGCGCTGCTGAACGCCATGCTGCACACCATCATCACCGAGGGCCTGACAGACGAGCAATACATTGCCGGCTACACCGAGGGCTATGAAGAGCTGAAACAACGCATCCAGGACTTCCCGCCCGAGAAGATGGAGGCCGTTTGCGGCATTCCTGCCGCAACCATACGCGAGGTCGCGCGGATGTACGCCACGGCGCGCACCAGCCTGATTTTTTGGGGCATGGGCATCAGCCAGCATGTCCACGGCACCGACAACTCGCGCTGCCTGATCGCGTTGGCGCTCGTCACCGGTCAGATCGGGCGGCCCGGTACCGGGCTGCATCCACTGCGCGGGCAGAACAACGTGCAGGGTGCTAGCGATGCCGGGCTGATCCCGATGGTGCTGCCGGACTACCAGTCCGTCGAGGACCCGGCCATCCGCGAACACTTCGAAGCCTACTGGAACAGCCCGATTGATCCCGTACGCGGCTTGACGGTTGTCGAGATCATGAATGCGGTCCATGCGGGCAAGATCCACGGCATGTATGTCGAGGGGGAAAACCCTGCGATGTCCGACCCGGACCTGAACCATGCACGGGAAGCGCTGGCGAAGCTGGAGCACTTAGTCGTGCAGGATCTGTTCCTAACGGAAACCGCGTTCCACGCCGACGTGGTGCTGCCGGCGTCGGCGTTTGCGGAGAAGTCCGGTACTTTTACCAACACCGACCGCCGAGTGCAGATTGCCAACCCGGTGCTGGAGCCGCCGGGCGAGGCACGGCAGGACTTGATGATAATCCAAGCAATTGCGCAGCGCATGGGCCTACCCTGGAACTATGCCGGGCCGGCCGAGGTGTTTACGGAGATGGCACAGGTTATGCCGTCCTTTGCCAACATTTCCTGGGACCGCGTCGTCCGCGAGGGGGCCGTGACCTACCCGGTGGACGCTCCGGACGTGCCCGGCAACGAGATCATCTTCTACGCCGGGTTCCCCACCGCGAGCGGCCGGGCCAAGATCGTGCCCGCCAATGTTATGCCGCCGGACGAGGTTCCCGACACTGAGTATCCTATGGTCCTGTCCACCGGACGGCTGCTGGAACACTGGCATACCGGCACAATGACCCGGCGCACTGCAATACTGGACGCCATCGAGCCAGAAGCGATCGCGCTCATGTCCCCCAAGGACATGTGGCGACGGCAATTGGCACCCGGCGACCGTATCCGGCTAGAAACCCGGCGCGGCGCAGTGGAGATTAAAGTACGCAGCGACCGCGATGTGCCAGAAAACATGGTGTTCATGCCGTTCTGCTACGCCGAGGCAGCGGCGAACCTGCTGACCAACCCGGCGCTGGATCCCTTCGGCAAGATCCCGGAGTTCAAGTTTTGCGCGGCACGGGTGACGCCGACAGGGGTAATGGCAACGGCAGCGGAATAGGGATGCTCGGCAGGTAAGGCCACCCGGTCTGCACCCGTCTAAACGGCCCTCCAATGCCTTGCCTAGCCTGGAACGTAACCAGCGTTCCAGGCTAGGCAATCTTGCCCAGGGTAAGTTCAACCAGTCGCGGCAACGGCCTGAGCAAGGGTAGCAGCAGGTATTTGGAATCTAAGGAGTCGTTATAAAATAACCGTGTTCTCTTTCCATTGATTGATGCGTAAAATCAGCAAGATGCATTTTACGGTCGCCTCACTTATTTTATGACGAGCCCTAAGTGTTTTCCTGGGCCGGCTAAAGAGATGACTCACAAAATCTTCACAGGTTTGATGAGTGGAGTTTCTGCCCGACGGCGGCCAGGATGGCTGCGGAACATGAGAGGCGTTGTTGCATGGATCCTGCCAGTAGCGCTGCAGCCAGAGGCGAGGCAGGAGATTTGTTCCTCCTCTGACGCCTGGATGCCTACCTTGCCGTTCAAGCTGAACCAAGACCGCTGCCATTATTTTCCCAAGCAGAAGCACAAGCTCATGAACTGGCGCGCGTATGACGCCAGCTTGCGCCAGCGTGGCAGCTTGACGGTCTAGTTCACGGACGAAGCCACTGAGGCCTGGCGGGCAGAGCCGCGCACAACCCCGGGCGGGCAGCCCTGGTATTCCCCTCTGGCGATCCTGACCGCACTCATGCTCCGGGCCGTGTTCCGCCTGGCCCTGCGCCAAACGGAGGGCCTGATCGGCTCCGTCATCGGCCTGCTCGGGCTTAGTCTGGCGGTGCCGGACCACTCGACCCTGAGCCGCCGGGCCGAAACGCTGGACGCAGATCGACGAGGTCGATGCCCAACTCATGGCCCGGCATCGGGCCGACGAGTACAGCCGGCCTCTTGCCAAGATCCCGGGCGTTGGCCCGATCGGCGCGATGTTACTGACGATGAAAACCCCAGCGCCCGAGCTGTTCCGATCGGGGCGGCAGTTCGCGGCCTGGATCGGCTTGACGCCCAGGATCACTCGACCGCAGGCAGAGTGAGGCTCAGCGTCATTACGCGAGCCGGCGACGAGGGACTGCGCAGCGTGCTGGTCGTCGGAGCAACCGCTAGAATCCAGCACGCCCGGCGCAGCGGAAAGGCCGCGCCCTGGCTGGGCACGCTTCTCAAGCGCAAGTTGCCGAAGCTGGCCGCCGTGGCGCTGGCCAACAAGATGGCGCGTATCGCCTGGAAGCTGATGCTTACAGGAGAGGCCTACACCGCAACGCCTGCGCCTACCGCTTTAGCCGGCGCGGCCTAGAGATCGGCCAGACGCGGGGAGCACCGGAATTGCAACCGTGCTGAGCTGATGCCAGAACTTGCAAGATGAACAGCAGATGGTGTGATCGATCGATCCACGACGCGGGACATTCCGTCAGCTCCAGGGGCTACGCATGAGATTTTTCTCGCCTGTCGGGTCCTGACGTATGATGACGCGCCCTTGCGATTGCGGGGAAGCGGGCATGTCGATCGAGAAGCTGGGCCAGTATCTTGTTGCGGTCGAGGACCCGCGCTGCTCCGGCAAGGTCGAGCACCGCCTGGTTGAGGTGCTGGTGATTGCGGTGTGCGCGGTTATTGCCTGTGCCGAGAGCTGGGACGACAGTAAGCGTCCGACGCTGACACGCTGACGGCGCTGTTTGTTTGTGGTGCACCTGACGACTCAACGTCGGGAGTTCATGGACGATGGGGAATCGGGAACAATTCTGGCAGGCCCATGTCGACGCATGCCGGGTGAGTGGGATCACCCAGAAAGCCTACTGCGAGCGCAATGGCATCACGCCCAAGACTTTCAGGATTTGGCGGACGCGGCTCGCTGGCGCGGTTTGCGCGACCACCACCGAGGGCGAGCCGCACGGGGGTGAGGTCAGAGGAGGGGCTAAAGAGTTCTTTAGCCCCT
>JAABUU010006642.1_pt1 | contig 12306 bp, 18 predicted proteins | sample 5559301 | NCBI WGS metagenome assembly JAABUU01 (sample SAMN10711884, study PRJNA513360) | rock metagenome | isolation source: Antarctica rocks | place: Antarctica: Victoria Land, Richard Nunatak white
CTCTTTTATCAGCCGCTGCATGCGTGCCCTGCTGATGACTTCCACTTCCATAAGATCTATCTCTTCCTGATGCATCCTATACGTGTCCTGTAATGCAGAATCAGCTTGCTTAGCAATACCACTTGTCTGGACAGTGAGCAAAAATTGTTGAATGCAGCAGATACCTGCAAAATTACAAGTTGAGCTTCCCAGAGTTCCTTTTCTTCTTCTCTTCTAGGCTGAGCAAATACAGCTTTGGTTGAAAGAATCTGTCCATTGATGTGGACCAGAGCGTCCCGCAATCTCGACTGCTCAGTAGCAAGTTCAGCATCTGACTTGTTTGCGAAGGGGCTTGTGCTGCCTGGTCTTGCAGCACGCGATGGGGTTGCAGGTGGAACAACGACAGGCTGCTGAGCGCTGCTAACCCTTGATTCTGTTTGCTTGATATCCTCAACGAGGAGCTCTTTGCTTTGGCTCAATGCCGTGATATACTGCTTCACTTCAGGCTTCCGGGCACTCCATCTGTCAAGCTTAGCTTGTTGATTTTGCGCATGAACGGCCTCGAGTCGGAAAGCTTGCTGGCGCACGTGCTCCATCGCAACTACGTGAGAGCTTGGACAGTGACGGACATCGATGCGACTGATCTCATAGCAGGAGTCGTGACGGACGTGACTTGCGAGCGCTATCTACCGCAACAATACGCACAAAGTTACGACTATGCCTTTCCGGAACTGCTGTGAATATACATGTACAATTTGCGCTTTACGCCAAAACCAACCCCGACAAGACCATAACATGCAGGAGTCATCGGAAGCATGTTAGCGTTATGGTTTTTTTCATGATTGAAATTGTTCACAATTGAATCCTTTGCTACCATTCAATGACGAGACCCCATCCTGACACACTATAAATCCACTCTGGAACATACAGTAGTCATGCATACACTATTTCAATGAAATGCCGACAAATCAGCAAAGGGGTCCTTAGCGCCTCCAGGAGCAGGTGAGTTGGCACCACCAAGCTTTCCAATCGTCGGGGACTGGCTTGAGGCAGGAGCCTGTAAATGGCAGACAAGAGATGTCAACGGCTGAAACGCTGCGCGCCCGTGTGAGCCCGACAATAGTGCATCCAGCAGACAGTTGCACAGCTCAGACAACTAGCAAAGTTGGTAACAAATTAAGAGTTGCACACTGATGAGGCATCGAACCCCAAGCTCAAGTGTAGTGCTCGCAGGTGCCAGAATATCTGCGCTTGGACATGCTAGGCTGATGGTGCCAGACAAAACGTCAGACTGCAGTCAACAACAGTGCTGTCAATGCTTGCTAGGGACACTTACCTGTGCAAAGGTAGAGCCAAACCCACTGTCAGACCCAAATGGATCTGACGCACCACCAAAGCTAGCCTGCTGTCCACCAAAAGCCGCCTGCTGTCCACCAAACGCTGCCTGTTGTGCACCAACGCCACCCTGCATGCCTTGGACCCCAAACGCTCCTGGCTGTTGCGGCATACCAAACGGTCCGCCTGCTTGTGGCCTTGAAGGGAAAGCACCTGCTTGTGGGGCCCCAAAGCCTCCTGGGGCACCCCCAAAAGCCCCAAAGGCAGGCGCCATCTGCCCAAAGGGTGCAGCCTGCTGCTGCTGCTGTGGAGGCCTGAAACTGCCCACACCAAAGGCAGGTGAACTTGGAGCAGCAAACATGTCTTCTGGCAGGGGCCTAGCAGGGGGTGTGGCGGGTGCTGGGGTGGGGCCCTTGCTGGAGGTGGCTGACAAACTGGACATGCCAAAGGGATCTGCCCCACCATTGCTGGCTGCTCCTGTATGTGAAGTTGAGGTGCCAAATGCACTCCCACCAAAGTCAGACCCACTCATTGCAAAGGGGTCTGAGCTGGCAGAGAAGGCGGCAACTGGGCTGGCTGAGGGCCGGCCTGTGGCTTGAGGGGCTGCTCCAAACAGGTCCATGCCTGCTGCAGAGGGTGCAGGGGCAGCGCCAAAGGGGTCTGCACCAAAGACATCTGGTGCAGCAGGGGCTGCATCGCGTGATGTGGAGAAGGTGGACCACACATCTGCACCAGGTGAACCTGCACCACATTTATCACTGTTGAAACACAAGATGTATTTATTTGACAGGGCTGACAACTCTTTGCAGGTGTGCATGATTCAAGGCATGAAAGGTGTTGCAGTCACGGCTTCTTGCTGTTGCCATGTTTGCAGTCATACCAAGGTGATAAGCTGTCCTTACCCTGCCAATAACCCTGCCGATAACCCAGCAAAAGATGCACATGGTATCACCACGACTTCTTAACTTAACGCTGAAACGGGCAGGTTAAAGCTCTATACCTGAGCCTTGCTGTGCAGCTGGTGCAGGAGCATCAAGGCCACCCAACAGATCCATGTGGGATGGCGCAGCTGTGGAGCTGGCTGGCATAGGAGTGGCTGCCGCTGGCATTGCACTGGCCCCGCCTGCAGCGCTCCTAGCAGCACTGCCACTGCTGGGAGAAGCAGCGGGAGAAGCCAGCTTGATGTTGCCCAGGGATGCAGCAATGTTGGCACTGACTTTCACATCTGACAGCTTCTTGGGGCCCTTGCTGTCTGCCACTGCCGGTGAGGGGCGGGGCCGGGCCTGAGGGGGCTTGGCAGGGATGGAATCTTGGCTGGGGGACTCTGGTACTGAGGTCTCCTTTTTCAGAGCCTCAATCCTTGCCTTGGTTGCTTGCACAGCGTCATCTGCACCATGTCAAGGCAGCAGTGAAGGCACAATGTATTGACTTGTTGAGTACACTACACCCAACTGACAGCTTTTGATCCAAGCCTATCAGCCAAGATGATGATATGTGACATATACCCTGCTGTGAGTTGCTTAATACAACTCATTCAGCTGTCATTTTGGCATGCACCCATACAACAATCACAGTGTTCAATGCAAACTTTTCTGGTAATGCAGGGATATGTGTATTGGGATACTAAAGTGCGGTTCCAAGCAGGCTCTGACTACATGCATGTAAACTGATGTTGGAATACAGTCTGGCGGTACAGCAAAGACTTACTGCCATACCTGCAAAGCCCCCGCCAGACTTGGTGTTGCCGCTGGAGCGATCTGGCATCGCAAGGTCATCATCATAAGAGTCATGTGACTTTGAGGATTTGCTTGAGGGCAATTTGGACAGAGCTGACGCTCCTCCCCCTGCAGATGACACATGCAAGATAGTGAGTAATGAGCAAACCAGAACACGGGTTGTCCTTTGTTCACAGAAACCTATATTCCTATACATCTATGCCTGCAAATATCTGATTGTTGAGCTTCTAGCCTGGTCACAATGACTGACAGGTTGCTTGATTGCAGATGCAATTGGCATCGCTCAGGCAAAAACTTCAGTAAAGACTGCCGCATGGCTTACCGGTATATTGTGACAGTGCCCCTCTGACAGGTAAGCCGACGATGCACATGCACAGGTCAAATGCTGTGTCACACAGTACGCTGATATCCAATGTAAATGCTGTGACAGCCTCAAGGTTGGCTGCAAGATTTGGCTCATGACAAGCACACAGCATTGACAGCTTCAAACCTTACCAAAGCTAGAAGAAGACTTGGAGCCAAACCCGCTCCCTCCGCCCAGATCATTTGAGGACACCCCTGTGTACTTGGATTCATTCTGCTTGGCCTGCACAGCAACAGGGCTGACTTGCATAGAAAAACGTTTTATAAGCCTGCAGATTAAGTCATGCCAATCTCTGTGCATAACACATGAGCTGGACCATTCATGCAGAGGGTTGTCTGACATGCAGGCATCATAGATCGGAGCAGTCTGTCTATGTCAAGCATCACTGGCAGCTAGGTCAGCTACAGGGCAAGCAGTTGCCTGTTTTCAGTTCTGTGCCACTGCATCGATGTCTGCTGAAAGCTCCGAGTTATCATGTTGACAGCATGCATATCAGACCAGTTTACAACAAAACTTTACCTTGGCGCGTTCAGCGCGTACTCTGTCAGGATTCAGGACAAAGTTTGCAAGCTCTTTTGCCCTGTTGCGCACATTCAAGCCCCAGTCCTTCCCCTTTGGATCCTTGTACTGGAAGTTCTGCAGCTTCTCTACAACCCCAATATTGCTGACAAGCTCCTCAACTACCTGAAGAGACAGTGGGATTCATGTGCCGGAATATGCCAACAGTGCGTAAGCATCATGCTAGGGGCAGCCTGAGAGGCAAATTAGAGGAGCTAATGACAATCAACAATGCTCACCTTTTGCGGCCCATGCTTGCTCATAAATTCCAGCAGCAGAAGTGACTTGTAGACATGACGCCAGTCTTCCTCTGTGTCTTGCAGGCGTCGTGCAACTACCCCCATGATTTGCTTGTAGTTGTCAATATCATATGAAGCCTTTGCAATCTCTGCAACGGGTGCAGGAACGCTTGATTGACAGGTTACACTTTCAACAGGTGCACAGACACCGCTGCAGCTGAATATGCTTTCCCAGATACGCAGCGGCTTGGCGGAACTGATGGACAAAAGCAAACCTAAGACTCACCGCCCATGACGGTGCCGTGTGGGCCCCAGGGATCATTGTTGGTAGCCTGCTCAACTTTGATCTCGATATCCGTGAGGTTGAGGGCATACTGCTTGGCTTTATTCCCCCAAGCTTTCATGTATCCGAGGGCAGTATCTGCCGTCGACTGCATATTGGCCTTCTGATGACGCGCCCGTACTAAGACGATCAACTTTGCAGTGAGCCGCAGCACATGCGTTTTAATGTGTCAGGTCAACACCGCGTAGCGCTTGTCGTCGTTATTCACTAGATGAACGCTGAGCCATTACAAACCTAAACGGGGGCTGACCCTGTCCCGGGAAAACGGGGGTTTCATGCGCCAGCTGGCAAGCCTGGGTAAGTTTAGTGCAAGGCTGTGATGTGTCTTCTGACACCAAATATGTGACCAAAATACTGGTGCACAATAGCATAAACTGATAGCAACCTAGTCCAGCTTAAGCAGATTTTCAAAGCTGAAAATTTTTCTTATGCAGGGTCTGCAGTTTTAAAACTGCAAAGTCGAAGGTCAAATCTTGAGGAAGACGTGCTGACAGCTACTAAATATGCTGTTCACACCTGCTCTGAACATGACCTCCCAGCAGTAGACAGCATGTTTTTGCTTGCTAAACTGCCTTTGCCTTGCCTGGACTGTAACAGGACATCATTACAGCTGCTGTCATCAGCTTGATCTACTTGAGCGAATTGAAGAACAGCACAGCAACAACCAACACTCCAATGATGACAGGCAAGCCTGAGAGTCCATAAAGGAATCCATATCCAACCCAGTCAGGCAACAGGTCAGCTATTCCCTGCGGCTTCTCAGTCTTGTCCCGGCCCACAGGAGGTCTGGGCTGGTCCCCTCTCCAGCCAGCTGACCCGGTTTCTGGTTTCTGTGTGATGCCTGCAATGCATCACTTGCCTTGTCAGCCTGCTTTCCCTCAATGCAGTGCTAAAGGCAGAATGTGATACTTTTGCTCGCGCCTATTGACTACAACGGATAAATGACCAGGGCTGAAACATGCAATCAATTACATAACTGGAAGTGCAGATATAGGTAGCACTGTTCTCTCAGTTTTCCTTCTGCATAGACCGTTGGATGGTGCACCTGTGGGTGTAATGCCTTCGTAGTTTGCAACAACCTCGCCGGTGCCCTCTGTTTGGTCTTCATCAGCTTCTAGCCAAGGCCACCCCAGAATCTCATTACACAGCTCTCTCAGGGCGATTCTGTCCTTGGGTAACCGCCCATCTACAACCTCCATCAAAGCTGCCGCCATCTCGTCCCGGGAAACACCACCAGCATTTTCCTGCCGCATGCCAAACTCATGACTTAACCAACATGGAACATGCAACATGCTGGTAAAGTGTGTGTAGATAGGGTTGCAGGCACAACAGCCAGACAGCCACATACGTTGATGCTGTATAGAAGGAACCAATATGCCAGTGTAACATCTGACCTGGTGACAATAATACACCCAGCATGAAAGGAGCTGCTCAATTCAACAGCTCAACATCCCCAATAACTTAGCAGGATGTATTATACAGATATGAGTGTGAACAATTACATTGCATTGATTATGATTGTATCACACAGGCCTGACCTCAATGCCCATGGCCTCCCGCCGCTCTCTGCTTCGTGGGTCTTCAATGGCAATAGTCAGCTTGCATTCATTTATGGACATGTCACGCTTTTCTTGCAGCTGATCTACAGCTTTCATGATGTCCCGGCACAGCTTCTTGGCTTGCTGCAAGCATTGCATGCTTGTCAGAAACAGCACGACCAAGATGTCATGATTGCCTTTGTGCCTGAAGGGCAGGCAGGTGGGCAGTGCATCACTCTTTTCAATCCAGGAAGTTATGGTGAAAATACCTGCTCTGACACTTGGTCGTCACCAATCACTTTGTCAGGCAGAAGCTCTGGGCTTGCCACACCACCTGTAGACATGTGGGTCTGCTTGAATCGCACATTTGTGCCAGCGTCAGGCAGTGACATAGCAAACTGAGGCCTGAGAGTACAGGAGTACAGGCAGCTTACCGCTTTCTCTGTCTGCTTGGCTGCGCATGAACTGCTCCATCTTTTCTTCCAGCTCTTCTTCTGTGAGATCAGTGTCATTTTCCACAGCTCTTACCCTGCACCGGCAGAGCTGTGTTAGGTCTGTGGTCAAACACAAGCAAGTCCAGCAGAACAGCGTACTCAAACCTTTGCCGTTTGGTGCGCTGGATAAAGGCTGGGTGTCTTGATTGCTTGATCTTTGTTCTGCATTGTGAGCTCTGACTTCTGGCGCCACCAAAGACCTGGCGACAGTTGCAAGGTACCGCGTTCAGCTGCATGGCTGCTCACGTAGAGCACCCGAGAGAGGTCAGACGCAAGCCCAAGGATTTCACTTAGGGCCCAAGCAGAGGCAGCGAGTTCAAGGTGGTACAGCTTCGGCTATGGAAACAAGGATACCTTTGGCCCGAACAGTGGATAGACTCAAAGTTTGCACGTGCGTTGTGCGTCTGCGAAGCTTACAAAACGACCCTTGAGCACTAGCAGTCGACCGACGACGACGTTGTAAACTCAGGGATGACATATGATGACTGCTTTTGCACACTGAAAAGAGGAGCGCGCCTGTATGACGGCTGGCTGGTTGCGGTGATCGCTGATCTCGTCAAGCGCTGCTCGGTATTGGCCTCCGCGAATAGCAGACACAGCTGCAAGAAGCTTTGATGGGTAGTCGGGATCCTCGCGCCCAGAACTGTACCAAGTCGCCAGCTGTCTCAGACTTTCGTGTGGACGGGCATGCTAGCACCAAAGAGCTGGGTGATGATGCCGTCCGTCGGAGTGTGTGGCTACACCCGGTAGGCATACCAAATCCAGTGTCGGCTCATCAGCCCTGGAAGCCAGACGTCAGGCAGTACGAACAGGTCGGATTGGGGCGTACAGCAGCAGATTACCTGGCACCTTTGCCTGGCCGTGTTGCGGCTGTGCAGTGGTTTGCAACACCAGGCAAGCCCCACTTTTGCTGTGAGCCTGCCTTGCATCACCTGGAAACAAGTGCATCAGCCAGAATAGCTCAGTCTGCATGTTCGTGCTGAGTACAGTGCTCAAATGGCTTGTTTGTTGCAGAGGCACAGAACTCTTCAAAGTGCTTAGACATCTCATGCCAATCATGGTGCATGCAAGAGCATTCACCACACATTGGCTCGGCAACAGCTGCAGCTGAGTGTGCGGCAGCACTGGCAGCAATCCTTGACAGTTTTGGTGGTCCTGTCACAAACAGCAGCTGGAACAAGCTTGCTGGCAATGCACTCGAACCTGCCCATAGCAGCGCAGCAACCCAGCATGCAACAGGGTCTGTTCACTCAGCCCCAACCACGTCATTAGATGGTGTGCAACTCCAATCGTACGACCATTCATCTGCCAGCATCAGTAGCTCCAGGTTGGCTCAGCAGCACACCCCTGATGCTACTGCCACTGCGGCTGCATATGGTGCAGACTGTACTGCATCACCAGAAAACAATGACATGGGCATCCAGCCTGTCACGCATGAACCTGTAGCCTGTAGTCTGCCTGCTGCTTTGTCTGATTTGACACTCAGCAAAGATGCTGCTCTCCTGACCATACCTCCTTCATCACCTCCCGTCTCCACCAAAGCTACATCACATGGAGCCTATAGCTCCTCATCGCCTGATGATGACGCGCTTGGTTTGCCTGTCTTTGACATGCCCGTGAGCCGCAGACTGCCTCCCAATTTGCTATTTTGGAGCTTAGATGATACCCCTGCCCCACCCACCCCTACCCCTGTTCCATCCACCCCTACCCCTTGCACTGCTCATGTGCCCTCCCCAGCTGCGACCTGCCAGGCCTTACCAACAGCACCTTCAGAGCCTGAAGAATGTACATTGCCTGTCTATGACATGCCATTGAGCTGCAGACTGCCGCCTGGCCTGCCTATCTGGAGCTTGGACAATGCCACCTTCCCAGCTGGTGCTGCCTCTTCACCGGCATCATCTGCGCCAGCAGCATCTCCACAGCATGTGTATGCATCTTCTGACACTCCAGCTGCCAACTACAGCAGCCATTCTTCACATTATGGACACTTTTTCAGTAACTGGTCACAGCAACAGACGCATTGGCAGGCAGACCTTCCACCACAGCTATACTCTCAGTCTGCACCCTCAGTGCATGAGATGCAATGGGAAAGTCAAAGCCAGCAGCTGTCTGTATGTACATCTGACCACTCCATAGTGCCAGCTGCTGCAGACCAGCATGCTGTACAGCCTGGTCCTCTGCCACCTGATGCAGCTGAACCCAACACCACTGTGCTGAAAAAGAAGAAAGGTACAGGAAACACCGTATCTGTCACACTTTGCCATAATAACCACAACTTGCACATGTAATGCAGCATGGTTGTGTCTCTACTCCAGATGCGCGCCGTGTGGTTTGCTAACTTCTTGTACTCCACGTGACACAACAATCTCACCTTGATTGTTGAGATTGTATGTCATGCTGACAATGGTACAGGTATCTGCCTATTATACAGTTTTGCTGTGTGTCTGCTATGCAACATGCTTGTTATGAGTCTAGCATACACCGTACTATAGGCAGCAACTGTCAACCACGAACGGTGTTTAGCAACAGCTTGTGTTGCTGCAGCGAGGCGAGCTCGCATCTTGAAGGAGGGTAGCTTGACGCTCATACCATATGGCGTAAATGAAACTCTGCAGTGGGCAGAGCGCATTGCCCAGTTTACACAACAAGCCAGGTGATTGTCATGACATGTTGCAGACAGACTGTGATGCGGAACAAGTAGGAGACAATGGGCGAAAGAACATTCCATTGATATTTACCACATGACTTTTGCCAGCCATGCCAAGAGTCAGTTGCTGGCACTGCTGATTGCGGGTCACCTCATCAGCTAGCAACACCAAGTCAACATGCATGCCAAGTTTTTGTTGAAATGCTTGCAGCATTGTTTTCACATATGGTGATTGCTCTCTATGAGCCATCTGAATGATGATGCCAGCTTCATCTCCAGCAGCAAATGTCAAGGTCATGTGTCAGCTTGGAATCTGTGCACAAGCGCTGCGTCAGAGCGACCTCAAAGCCAATGCACTTCTGCATCACTCATGGAAGCAAACCGTGTGTACCTTGTTTGGCGTACTCAATGCTTGCATGTCTTGTTTGGTCCCTTGCAATTGCAGAGGCAGTGCATGCAGGTGCGTCTTAGGAGATCGAGCCTACAGCAAGCCATGGGGAGGTTCAGTGCTGGACTCAGTCATCGGCACCTTCCTCACGCAGAACGTCTCTGACCAGCTTTCTAGCAAAGCCTACATGACACTGGCGGCCAGATTCCCAGCCAGACCCCACATCCTGAACCCCGGCCTACACCCTAAGCACAATGCACCCTCTGCTTCACCACTCCCACCTGAGTTGCCATGTCATGGGAATGCTGACAGCATCTGCTGGGCAAGCGGCCACAATGCTGATCAAACAACATTTGTGCACATGGGCAAGGGTATGGCAAACTGTGGTGACCTGGGCGTGAGGGAAAGGCAGCTAGTGGTGACTGTCATGACAGACATTACTGATGCTGTCAACTGGGAGGCTGTCAGGATAGCTCCTGCATCACAGGTCATACTTCTTCACTCCAGCTTGCCACACCGGCTTCTCGCATGAAGCATCCCTGAAAGTTTGCAGCGTCAAGTTTTTCCGCGGCATGCCGATCATCTCCAGGAACTGCTGGGTTCCTTGTGCTGATCAGCACTCTCATTCCTTGCGCGTCTGTGCTTCAAGGTCGCATTCCAGCACGCCATGCACAACGCGCACTGGTATCTACATCAAAAATTGCTGTTGTGGTTGTCAGGCATATGTCTCCTTGGGCTTGTCATTCACTTACTGTTGATTGTGCAGGTGGCTGAAGCCATTCAGTGCCGAGGCATGCATAATCGCTTGGCAGATAGCATTCAGGTGATGGCCAATCTAACGCGTCCAATCTGCATGACTTTGCAATGGTGTCAGCATTTGTGTCTGGAAAACTCCCTGTGTTGGTAGTCTGTGCAACATGCCTGTAGCTGAATGCCTTGCTGCAGTTCAAGACGACCCATCAGGTCAGGGGTGAACCCTCAAGCTGACTGCTTCTTGTATAGGCCTTCTTGAACCGGCTCCATAGTAGTGCTTTGGCAGCACAACAAGGACTGGCTAGCGTGCATCCTCATCAACTGGTCACTGACAACAGCCCTTCCCAATCAGAGACAGCACAGCCCCAAGTTGATCACCCAGTGGGCGTGACTCTCCAGCCTGCCAGTCAAGCAGCCTCCTTTCCTTGCCATGCCCACCTGCAGGATAAGGCTCATTTGTGCACAGACCCCCTCGACAGCATAGACATCATGACTGGCGCTTCACCAACAGTCGAGTCACTTGAGAAGACATGTAGCAGAGCGCAGGGTGACCCGGATGCATGTGGCTTGTGTCCGGCCAGTTTCACCCCAGTGCATGGGATTAGTCAGGCATGTCACATGCACACATCAGCTGTAGAACTGACTCAGGAGCACAGTGATGCTGCTGCTACTGCTGCTGGTGCTGCTGTTGAGGGCTCAACTACATGTCTGGCTGCTGCTGATGGGGCAGCTGTCAATGCAGCAAGAGCAGGCAAGGCATCACAGCAGGTGGAGCTAAGCCTTGAGTGGTTGCGCAATGCAACACCTCAAGTCGCCTCAGCATTCCTCATGAGCGTGGAAGGTATGCCTCATCATGAAGTCTGGCGTCGAAAGTGCATCAAAGAATGGTCGTATGAGAACTTATGAAGCAGGTACAGGTTGCCTGCCTTTGTGGGCAGTGCACATGTGCCGTGGAGACCTGATGCTTAATGTGCTGTAACACTCTTTTTCTGCTGGACATATCATGATGGCAGGCGGGCTCCACATGCTCAGCAGGAGTGACATTGCATCATGCACAAAAATTGCTCAAGTTTACGAACAAATGGCAGGCCGGGGACATGCTGTGATTGCTCTGATCAAATGCTGGTGTAACACATGAGAAAATATTTTTTGGCCTGCAGCAAACTTGAGATGTGTCGTTTTTGAGTGGTGCAGGCCTGGGGCGCAAGAGTGTGGCGTGCATCATGCTACTGTGCTTACGCATGCAAGAGTTCCCGGTGGATGTGAACGTGGGCCGCATCTGTAGCCGCCTAGGGTGGATCCCCCTGGACTCTGAGCTAGGCATAGAGGTACATTTTGTTCTTGGTTTTGCTGATTGCCAGAACAGGCCCTCACGCAGGGAGCTACTCAGGACTGTATGTATCTTGAGCCTAAGGGAAGACCTGTAAGGAGGGAGTGAGTGAGTGGGTGAGTGAGTGAGTGGGTGAGTGAGTGGGTGAGTGAGTGACTGAGTGACTGAGTGACTGAGTGACTGAGTGACTGAGTGACTGAGTGACTGAGTGACTGAGTGCCTGAGTGACTGAGTGACTGAGTGAGTGAGTGAATGAATGAATGCATGGATGATTGCATGAGCGGGAGTACAAGTCTGATGGGCATTGGCAATTTTGGCACTAGTGCGCTGAGCGCCTCTTCACCAGGCATACAGGATGCTTCATGGCTTGTCACAGAATACAGGCATCCATTGTGCCACTCTGGTTGCAGGCTTCTCGAGTTGCTGCGTGCTGATACAAAAGGGCTGTTGATTTGGGCATTTTATCATATCGCTGGCAATGCATGCATTGTAACGGCCGTGCAGACATTGACCACAAAACAGGATCCTCCTGCAAATTGTCCACAGTGAAATTGGTTTCAAAGTTCTGTTCTGTTTGGATCGACCTTGAGGAAAAAGCAGCA
>JAABUU010006643.1_pt1 | contig 12304 bp, 13 predicted proteins | sample 5559301 | NCBI WGS metagenome assembly JAABUU01 (sample SAMN10711884, study PRJNA513360) | rock metagenome | isolation source: Antarctica rocks | place: Antarctica: Victoria Land, Richard Nunatak white
CGGTCTCACTGACCGTGCGCTCATTCTCTAAAAGCCTGCGTCGAACGCCCCCGCCAGTCTCAACCAATGTGCGCTGGAAACCGTCCTTGATTGCGCGTCGAGGCGTACATCATTGCGCGCCGCTACATCTAGCTTGCCTCCCCTATCATCATGGATCCTAGATCGACATGATGAGGAAAGCTTGTCCACCAATTCGCTGTGTCGGGGATGTCTGCTTTCTACCAGGTACGGCCATGGCTCACTGGTAGGTCCGAGTAGCCCCAGGTCGTGTCTAATACCACGGGTCCCCTGTCCGTCAAACGAACCCCAGCCAGCCAGGCCGGCTCGGTCCGGAAACTTCGGGCCGCTGACGGCAAGGCGGACACGTTGATTGCCGGACGGGCAGGCGGACACCTCGCGCCGCCACCGGCCCTACCGCCCCACCCGGCCGCGCGCCGCCCCCGGCACCGTCCCGAACGCCGGCCCCTTCGCCCCGTCCGGCGCTGGATGGGCCACCCCTGGCGGGGCCGGCGCGTCCGACGCGATGGTCCGCACCGCCAGCACCGCCTCGCACAGCTCCGTCGTGCTGTCCTTCGGGCACGCCTTGTAAAGCCGCACCATCCGGTCCCACGTCTCCGGGCTGGCGTCCCCCAGCATGGCCTGCCCGGCGTTCCACCGCCCCCCGTACGCCAGGCCCGCCAGCCCCGTGCCCACGCCCCACGGCAAGACGGCCGTGGCCAGGAGCCACAGCAGCATCCCGCCCATGGCGCCCACCGCGCCCACGGCCCGGAGCCACCGCTTCTGCTCCCGCCACTCGTGCGCGCCCCGCACCATGCCGCGCAGCTCCTGCACGGCATCGTCAAGCCGCCCCTGGCTGTGCGCCAGCCCGCGCCGCGCGTCCTCCCCCACCCCGTGCAGCGCCCGCCGCAGCCCGTCCGCCTGCTCCACCGTCGAGCTGGCCAAGGCCGGCGCACGCTCAATGGCCGCAAGCCGCGCCCCCACCGCGTGCAGCTCCTGCGCCATCGCTCCCAGCGTCGGGCTGTAGTCCGGCAGCTCGGCCCCGGGCTGCCCCGTCGCCCCCTGCTGCACCTGCCGGAACACCAGCTCCACCCCACGCCGCAGCGCCGCCACCTCCGCCCGCAGCGCCTCGAACGCCTGCTCCGCCCCGCCCTCGTCCCCCGCGCCCTCGCCGTCGTCCTCGGCCGGGCTGCGCCGCTCCATGCCGTCCGCCATCGCCGCTGCCCCTACATCCCCATGCTCATGCCCCGGCTTTGCCGTGGCGCCTGCTCCAACCGCAACTCGCGCGCCAGCTCGCGCTCCACCGCCGCCCCGTCCAGCGCCGCAACCCGCGCCAGGCGGCTCCCCTCGGCCACCCCCAGCTCGCCCCCGCGCTCGCGCAGCAGCCCGTCCAGCGCCGCATCCTGCTTCAGCGCCCGCGCGAACGCCTCCATCTCCCCCGTTGCCGCCCGTGCCGCCTCCCACTCGTACCGGCCCGCGGCCAGGTCATGCGCCTGCTCCAGCGTGTCCCACGCCCGCACCGCCGCCCGGCCGCGCTCCTCCAGCGCCAGCCGGCCCCGCCGCGCCTCGCCCACCGCCCGGCCGAACACCGCCACGCCCTCCGCCTGCCCGCCCGCGGTCAGACCCGCCAAGGACGGGTCACGCGCCAGCACCGTCGCGGCGTCGCGGGCCATGTTTACTCCCTCGGCCTCCAGCACTGCGCCCGCCCGCGCCAGCGTCGTATCCTGGTGCGGCAGCACCGGCAGCCCAGCTTGCTCCATGCGCGCCCGGTCTTCCCAGGCCCGCGCATAGCCGGCCAGGCCCCGGGCCAGCCGCTCGCCCCGCCCCTCCGCCCGGGCCGGCTCCGGCTGGGCCACCGGGGCAGGCGCCAGCTCGGGCACCGGCTCCGGTATGGCGCGGAACGCGCCCCCGCCCGCCCCCAGCCGCAACCCGGCAAACCGGCCCCGGCGCGGTGCAGCCTGCTCCGGCACGGCCGTGGCCGGGATGTCCAGCCCTGCTGCTGGCGTTGGCGGCTTCGGCTCTGCTCGTGCAGCCTGCCGCACCACGATCTCGCTCTCCGGCCGCAACGGGTCCAGCCCGCGACGCTCAGCATAGGCCCGCTCCGGCCCGCCATAGTCCAAGCTGGTGTCCTTGGCCCGCTCCCGGCCCAGGGTCCGCCCCAGCCCCGCCCGGTCGCCCAGCTCGGCCGCCGACCAGTGCAGCGCCACACCTTCCCGGTGCCGCGTCAAGGCCACATACGCCGCGTGCCGGTCCATGTGCGCCGACGCCAGCACATGCGCCCGGTCCACCGTCACCCCCTGCGCCTTGTGGACCGTCGCCGCATACCCGTGATCCACATGGGCGTAGTCCCGGACGTAGAACGTCACCACGGGCCGGGTGTCCTTCCCCTCCTGCCCAGCCCCGGCCGGACCCCCTGACCCGTCCAGGCGCACCGTCAGCCGCTCGCCGCCAGCCTCCACCGCCAGCACCGTGCCCAGGCTGCCGTTCTTGACCGCGGCCCCGCCGCGTCCGCCTGGCCCCGCCCCAAGCCCGCGCTCATTGTGCAGGAACATGAGGCGGTCCCCCGCCGCCATCGCCCGCTCGCCCCGCTCCGTCTGCACTATCTGGTCAGGCCCTAACCCGCCCGCCGCCCGCACCTGCTCCCGTGCCAGCCGGTTCAGCTCCGCTACGTCCGACCGCGTGTAGGCCAGCATCACCCGCGATTGCTCCGGCGCGGCCCGGCGCTCCGTATCCCAGCCCTCTACCAGCGCCGCACGCGCCTCCTCCTGGGTGGCGTGGCCCCGCACCATCCCCGCCTGCTCGTAGCGTCCCAGCGCCGCCCCCGTGCGCCCCGTCGCAAGCTCCCGCGTCGCGTCCCGTTGCCACCCCTCCCGTTGCCGCCGCACCGCGCCGATCTCCGCCGCCCCGTGCCGCTCCGCCAACGCCCGGAACGCCGCACCCGCCTCGATGGCCTGCAACTGTTCCGGGTCGCCCACCAGAACCACCTTGGCCCCGGCCCGCTGCGCCGCGGACAGCACCCGCTCCATCTGCCGCGACCCCACCATCCCGGCCTCGTCCACCACCAGCACATCGCGCGCCGTCAGCGCGTCCCGGCCCTCCTTCCAGCCCCACTCCAGGCTCGCCAGCGTCCGGCTCTCGATCCCGCTGCCGCCCTCAAGCCCCTCGGCCGCAATGCCGGACAGCGCCGCCCCACGAACCCGCAAGCCCGCCGCCTCCCACGCCTGCCGCGCCACCCCCAGCATCGCCGACTTGCCCGTGCCGGCGTAGCCAACAACCAAGGCCAGGTCCCGCCCCGCCGCGACGTGGAACACCGCCGCGCGCTGCTCCTCGCCCAGCGCAAGCCCGTCCGCCTCCGCCCGCCGCACTGCACGGGAAACCTCCACCACCCCCACCCGGTGCGACCGCGGCGCCGCCAGCTCCGCCGCCGCGCCCTCCATGCACTGCTCGGCCGCCACCATCTCCCGCGTGCTGAACCGGTCCCGCCCGCGGCCGTCCACCCCAAGCCGCACCAGCTCCGGCGCAGCTTCCACGCGCGCCATCACCGTGCCGAACTGCTCCGCCCCGTCCGTGTGCCGGTTCACGAACCGCGCCAGGTCCGCCCGCGTGAACGTCGAGTGCTGCCGGGTCAGCGCGTCCAGCGCCACCACCGGGTCAGCCGCGATCCGCTCCCCGTTGCGCCGCGCGATGCCGTCATGCTCGGCCCGCCGCTCCGCGTCCTCGCCCCGCTCCGTCCGCCGCGCCCCCGCCGGACCGACCTTGTGCTGCGGCTCAAGCGGGATGCCCTGCTCAGCGTAGCTCCGGTGGTCAATCCGCATGTCATGCCCCAGCTCGGCCAGCCGCGCGTTCGCCATCTCCGCCCACCGCTCGCGCCAGCCCCGCAGCAGCGCCCGGTCGTTCCAGGCCACCACCTTCTTGCCGAACCGCGCCTCCTCCGGATGCCCCTCGCGCCCCGGCACGATATCGCGCATGGTCAGCATGACATGCGCGTGCGGCTGCGCCTCGCCGTCCGCACGCACGCCCCAATGCACGTTGAGGTCCGCCACCATACCGCGCGACACGAACTGCTCGCGCACGAAGTCCCGCGCCAGCGCAATCGCCTCCGCCCGCGTCAGCTCCCGCGGAAGCGCAATCTCGATGTCGCGCGCAAGCTGCGCGTCGCGCCGCTTCTCCGCCGCCTCCACCTCGTTCCATAGCCGCTCGCGCACGACGCGCCGCTCTTCCGCGCTGGCGTCCTCGCCCGCGTCCCACCGCGCCGGCGCACCCTCGGGCAACAGGATCTCCGAATGCACCACGTCCGCCTTGGCCGTGTAGTCATGCGTGCGGTCCAGGTGCTCGTCCAGCAGCTCGGACGCCGACCGATACGCCGCAGCCGCCACCGCGCTGCGCCCCTGCGAGCGCCCGATGACCTTGGCAGAGAAGTGGTAGATCGCCATCTAGCAGGTTCCGGCAAGCAGGCGTTAGGGGCAGCAGGGACCAGCCTAGCCGGGTTGGCGCAGATCATGCAATGATCTATAAGCGCGCACTCAGAATTTGCTCCGTTTCACTCCGCAATGAGAGTGATGGGCTGCTCGCGTGCCAACTTGTAAGCATGGTGAGACAGCTTGGCAGCATGGCCAGCCTGCCGCTAGGCTGCGCCTGACCCGCTAGACCCGGCCAGAGGCACCTACATGACACGCAAGCCCCGCAACTACGACACCGAACTCCAAGCCCTCATGGACCGGGCTAAGAAGCTCAAGGGACAGAAAACCGTACAGCTTGGCGAACTGATTCAAGTTACAGGCGCGGATGCCCTACCCATCGAGGCCCTGGCCGGCGCCCTCCTTGCCGCCGTCGAGCAATCCAAGAAGTCGCCCGAAGCCGTCACGAGGTGGGCCGAACGCGGTCAGGCCCTCTTTCAGCAAGGGAGCGGAGGCAAGCGGGGGAAGGCCAGTGCCGGTGAACCTGCTGGCGGACCTCCTGGCGACAACGGCAAGGCTGCGGCGGCTGGAGGTGGCGCGTAACCGCGTGAACGCTGCCCGCGCCCTGACCGATACCCGCGATTGGGCCAAGGTCCGGCGCGAGCGCACCCGACACCTGATCGAACTCGGCGGCCTCGTCGCCAAGGCTGACTTGGTGGAGCTGCTGGACGACGACCGTGCCACCCTGCTCGGCGCGCTACTGGACGTGGCCGGACAGCTCCGGGGCGCGGGCGATGCCGACCCCGCGCACCTCCGCGCCCAATGGCGGCGGGCCGGGCTGCGCGCCTTCGAGGCCGACAAGGATGCAACCGCCGCGTAGGCTGGGCAGGAGAAAGGAAGGGCGCATGAGTAGAGCAGGAGACCTGATAAGGCGGCACATGGAGATCGTAGAGGATGGGGAGAGCAACATCCCATTGATCCGCGATGTTCGCTTATGCTCTAGCGAAGGAACGTATGAGCGGCTCGATGAGGGCAAGTGGATATCAGGCCAGTTCCCGGACAACATCCGGATCGATCAGTCAACGCACACGCACGGTGTAGGAAAGCTGCACGGTCATGTGCATGATCGCAAAGGCAATGAGATCGTGGCCGTCAACTTTGATGGCACCGCAAGCCATAGTTCCAAAGGACGTCTGAGCCACGCTGATGCCGACGCTCTCCGCAAACGCGGCTTCAATATCCGGCAAGATCGGATTGTGGAGTGGTGGACGCTGCCCAAGACGGACAGCATGCAATTGTTGTTTGAGTAGGCCAATACAGGCTGTTGGTCAGCCGTGGCTGTCCGGCTAGCCCTCGGGCAGCTCGTCGCCGGGGATGGAAGTCGTCGTTCCGGCCTTCGCCAGGATGCGTCCAAGGTCGCCAGGTACAGCACGGGCCGCACGTTCGGCCAGGTGGCCGCGCGCCTCTAAAGTGACCACACGGAAGGCAGCCAGCGCACGCCTCCGTGTTCGGTCCAACTCGGCAGCAGTATCGGGCTTGACCATGAACACGGGACAGCTCTCCTGCCCACAGCCGCACGGCTTGATGCCGCCGTCTCGCCGCCGTGCGACGAAGACCCGGCGCAGTTCGTCCACGAGTTGCACGGCCTTGGCGACACCGGCCCTGGTCCGAGCGTCCCGCAGATGGTGCAGCGAGGGGATACGCCGGATTTCCACCCCCTCGCGTGTGTGCCAGACCCCAGTATTGAGCGCCCGGATTGTGTCCTCAATCGCTTGCAGGAAAGCAGGCAGGGAGCTTTCCTCCTGGAACGGGGTGGTGAAGGCTGGCCGGTCAAACACCGCTGCCATCAAGTGCAGGGCCTCGCCGTCCGTCATACTCGGAAAGTCGTCCGCGAAGTGGCGCAGCTCCTCCTCACCATCCGGGAACGTCTCGCCCGCGCAGAACCGGCGCAACAGGTCCTCGCCGCGCAGTCGTAGGTTTTCCTCAAACTCCACCCCGGACCAAACCGTGACGTGACTTACGCCCAGACGACGCGCCGACGCGGTTACAGCGTCCCTGCGCTCGGCCGAGACGCTGCTGCGACAAACGAACCGGAAGGCATCCGGCCTGCCGGTCGGCGCCGCAACTGCTTTGCCCATGTCCTGCTCGGCTTTGACTTGGAGCAGCGCGTTGCGGTTAACGCACTGGATGACCGTACGCCGCGGCGGAGCGGCGTCGAACGGCTCCACGCCAATGATGTCGCGCCCCTGGTCGCTGCCGGTCTGACCGTACCAGGCCAGGTCGGACCATCCAGCCCGGACGTGGTAGGCGAACACCAGGCGCTCGAACTCGGCACCGCCGAAGTCCTCGAAATGCACTCGGTGGACCGTTCTGTTCGGCATCTGCTTCATGTCTTTCCGGATGCTTCTTCGTCCACCGTACCAAAGCGCCGTACCGCCTCGTCTGCCTGCGCCGCTGCCAGCAGCGCCGGCCAGTCGTCGGGCGGGTTGCCGCCTGCCAGCATCCCGGCGAACACGGCATACGGGTCCGAGCTGGCCCCAGCCTTCCGCAGCGTGTCCCGGTCGTTGACCCAGGCATACACGATCACCCGCGCCCGGGAGTCGGCCCGGAAGAACAGGCGGAACCTGTTGCCGCCGAACTTCGCCCGGAACCAGTGCCGGCGCTCCCGCCCCAGCGTGTTGCCCTGCCGGAACTCCGCCGCCAGCGGGTCGCGCGGGATGCGATCCAGAATCAAGGCTCTCAGGGCTGCCAGAAGGCGGGTGTCGGCTTTCCCCTGCCACCCCTGCGGGTCAGACCGCTTGGCCCGCTCTACGACCGCCAGAAGCCGTTCTAGCTGGTCCAGGAACAGGGGATGGGCATGGAGGCACCAGCCGTGCCGCTCCGGCCCGGTCGGCGCCGTCCCGTCAGCCATCCCCTACAGGCTCACCTCGCCCTCGATGGGGGCATCCGGGTCCACCTCCCCCACCTCGGCCGCCAGCGCGTCCAGGCGCCCCGCTAGGGCCTCCGGGAGCGGGCGCACGGCCTTCACAGGCCGGGCGGCTAGATCGGCCTCCAGCAGCGCCAGGAACGGCGCCAGGGCCGGGTCTGCGTCCTCCTCCTCCGGCAAGGCATGGACGGTGACACGGCCCCGTGCCACCCGGAAGGCGATGCGCCCGCCGTAGCCCACTCCCAGCGCCTGGCGCACGGCCTTGGGCACGGTGGTCTGGCCCTTGGCGGTGATGGTGCAGACTTCCTCGACCACGGGCATAGCGCGACTCCCAACACTTTCAACGCCAACCATGCCGTCAGTGTAAGGTGTCTTCCTTACCTTGTCAGCCGCCTTCTGTTCGGCCCTGGCCGGAGGCCAAGGGTCGTATGGTCGGGACGCCTTCCGTCCCGACGCCTTCCGGTGCGGCACGGCGCGCAGGGGCGGTCAAGGATGCCGAAGGCACCGCGCAGCGGCGCACGCCTTGGCGTGCGTCCTTGACGGTCCCGAGCACCGTGGCATTCACGCTGTCCACAGAACAGCGTTGCCAGCTATCGGTACAAGCTATCGGGATTCTAGCTACCGGTTTTAGGGGGTGGTGATCCGCCGAACGAAACCCCCCTTGAGGGGGTGGTGATCCGCCGAACGGGGGGGGTGGTGATCCGCCGAACGCGATGTGGCTCTTGGCTAAGGTTATCCACATCCCCAAGGGGGTGGTGATCCGCCGAACGCTGGTTACGCTCTCCTTGTGCCGATCTGCACGACGGTCTTCGGAACGGGTGGTCGTGACGCCATCAGCACCATGCCGCCGGGAACTTGCTCAATGTGGGCGTCTGGGTACACGGCAAGCACCGTCCGAAGCGCCTTTGTCATTTCCTGCTTAAAATTCTTAGGATCGCGGTATTCCTGCCCAAACTGCGCCCGTAGGTTGGCCCAAGACACCTTCGTGCCAGCCCGGTTGCGGACGCGATGAAGCCGATGGGCCAGCCATGCGTACACGTCCAGGGCTAGCGCAGAATGCTTCAAAGCACCCAAGGCACGAGCGTCGAGCGGTACGGCGCTGTCCGCCAAGGATTCGTAGAACTCTGGGGTCAGTTCGATTACGCCCGGCCATAAGGAACGCTGCTTGGTGCTCCGGTTGACCCAAGCTGAGAAGCGCTTAATTGGCTTCGCGTCCAGCGTATCCAACCCAACACCAAGGCTCATGCGGCAGGCGGCCAGCGCCCGCATCTGCCGACCGAAGTTGGCGTACTCCTCCCCGCCAGTGCCGATCTCAAGCCGCAATAGGAACTCGCGCACCGAATGGCCCACTTCAACTGTGGGTGACCTCGTACGGACGGCTTCGCTGCTGAGGTGAACCAGGGCTAGCCGCGGTCGCGTCCCGTACGGAAGCGGTTGCTGCACCCACTCCTTGCCGTTCCAAAGCTTTCCCGCCTCAACCAGAAGCGACGCCCTGCCATTCGTGCGCTCGAACGTATCGCCGGCAACATGTCGGCGTGGAAGCCCCACCTGGCACAGCACGGAGTGCAAATAGTCTGGCCGCTCCGGTGGTCGCTCCGCGATCTCATTGCCAAGTTTGATAATGCGGGCTGTCGTGGGCGGGAGCGGGCTACCGCCAAGGCCGAACAGGTCGCCTTGCGGCTGTCCTGCCTTCTCGCGCTCGGTCTCGTCGCTCAAATCCCACCCTCGACGGTGCGGTAAATTGCAAGGTTGATGAGGGCAGCCCGGCTCTGCCCCATCCTCTCCGCCATCTCGTCCACCTTCGCGAGCAGGTCAGGCGCGATGGTCAGCGTGATCTGCTGCTTGTTCCCCCGACGTACCCCATTCGGACGGGCGTCGGGCGCACCGGATATGAAGCTTTCCGTAGTCTTGGACTTTACCGGCTTCGTGATTGCCATTTGATATTACCTTGATAGCATAGGCATATTTGTTTGCACTTCAAACAATATGCTTACCAGTGTAGCCAACTCGTCGCACGCTTTGGCATCTCGGGGAACAACCTCGTCCACTGCCAAGCCCTGGCCTACGGCATTTGCAAACGCCTTTCGCCTACGGATTGGTGCGTCGAGGTGTGCGAGCTGCGGGTAGTCGGCAAGCGCTGCGGCAGCATCAGCATTGTCGCTAGAAGCGGTCCCGGGGTCGGCGCAGTTGATTACCGCATAGGCCCGAAGGCCATCCCGCACAGACCGCGCCTCCTCTACCAGCGCCGATATGTCGGCCAACGCCCATACGTCCACCGAACGGGGCTGGAACGGGATTAAGAGCACATCGGACAGCACAAGGGCAGCTCGGAGCGCTGTAGAGTCCCGGCCACCAGCGTCGATGATAATGTCGTCGAACTTGCGCCCTTGTTGCTGGACCTGGGCGCGCAAGATGGGTCCGTCCGGGTACTGGACACAGGCTAGGCCGGGCTTCCGGTTCGCCTCTGCCCGGAGCGCCACGGCCGTTTGCGATGTGCCCTGTCGGTCACCGTCGATCAGCCACACGTCACGGCCAGTGAGCGCACGGGAAAGGGCGATCTGAACGGCGAGGGTGGTCTTTCCGACGCCGCCCTTCGTGTTACCAACAGTGACGATCACTTTAAGATGGCTTTCATATCAACCCACTATCAAGATCAACCTTACTTAGTATGCAGTCAACAGGATATTCCTGTGCCTCTAAGCTCGGATGATTTCGTGGCACATAAGCAACGCTCGCACGCTGGCAGCGTACCACCGCCCACCCCGAGCGGTCGGGATGCGGCGCTCCTCCAACTCACGTGCCACCGCGCGCAGAGACAGACCCTGCCCGGCCAGCCGTTCGGCCAGGGGCCTTACCGCTTCTGCCCTCCGTGCCGCCGCCGCCCGGTTCGCCACGGCAGCCAGCACCCGGGCCGGCGCAGCGTTCGGGTTGCCCAGCCGGGTGCCGCGCGCCTTGACCACGGCCAGCGCCGCCTTCGTGCGCGCCGAAATCGCCTCGCGCTCGTGCTGCGCTACCGCGGCGAGGATGTGGATGGTCAGCGGGGTGGCGTGCGGGTTGTCGCAGGCGACGAACGGCGCCCCTCCTTCCATCAACCCGGCGATGAAGGCCACCGAGCGGGCCAGGCGGTCCAGCTTGGCGATCACCAGCGTCGCCCGCCGCCGCCGCGCCAGCGCCAGCGCCGCGGCGAGCTGCGGCCGGTCGGCACGGCTTCCGCTCTCCACCTCCGTGAACTCGCCCAGCAGCGCCGCGCCGGGGTGTCCGGTCAGGAAGCGCGCCACGGCCTCGCGCTGCGCCTCCAATCCCAGCCCGGAACGGCCCTGCCGGTCGGTGCTAACCCGGTAGTAGGCAACAAAGGCTGGGGTCACGGGCCGCTCCTGCTGGGGCTGTATGAACTCTAAACGTGGGTTTAGAGTTCATACACCCCGTAGCAGCGCCTACCGCGATGTTTGGTGAGGCCGTGATTGCGGGCTCGCACAGATAGGTCCTATTCAGGGTTGAGCCAACCAGTCCTGGAATCGCCGTATGGTCCTCCGCATCGCCCTCCTCCACACCGCCGAAAGCAATATTGCTGTTTTCGAGGCGTCCCATGACGACCTCGGGCTTGGAAGTGAGGTTGTACTCCGTCACGAAGTCCGATCCGACTTGCTGGCCGACGCCGAAGAAGCCGGCGGACTTACCCCTGAAATCACAAGGCGGACGCGGGAAGCGCTGCTCGCCTTGCACGAGGGCGCCGACGCCGTGGTCCTGACCTGCTCCACCCTTGGGCCGTCCGTTGGTGAAGCCGTCAGGGATGCCACGCATGTGCCGATGCTTCGGGTGGACGAGGCGTTTGCGCGGGAGGCAGTCCGAGAGGGCGGTAAGGTCGTGGTACTCTGCGCCGTCGAGACGACGATTCAGCCGACGCGCGTCCTGTTCGAAAAGGCCGCACAGGGGACCGGAACTGAAGTTGATGTTCGCCTCGTGTCCGGCGCCTGGGCGGCGTTTAAGGGAGGCCAGCGCGACCGCTATCTCAGCCTGGTTGCCGAGGCGGCTGACAAGGCGATCCGGGAAGGGGCATCGCGGGTCGCGCTTGCACAGGCGTCAATGGCGGGCGCTGCCCAGCTCACCCGCGAGGGCTCGCCCCCTCTGACAAGCCCGAGCGTTGGACTCCGGGCTGCGGTTGCAGCAGCCGCGTCGTAGATCGCTGCGGAAGGCTGTTTCACCTCGGCAAATGGACGGACACTGTTGGCGAAGTCCGCTGACCCGGCACAAGGCGGGCACAGGAACCTGTCGCCAGTGCTGGCAGAGCGAGGGCTGCAGGGTCAGCGGCACCATGGGATAGGAGCCAACTCCGACTTCGCCAACAGTGTCTGGACGTTTGCTGAAGTGGTACAGCAGCAGTCATCTCCGTTGACCGCCGCCATAGGCGCTCCTAAGCTGCTGGTATGGGTATGCTCTGCCTCACCGCCGCCAACCGACGCCGACGCTGCACCACAGCGGCGGCCTTCGCGGCTGCGTGCAGATCAGCTCCTCCCTAGTAGTGTTCGCCACATTGTAGGCTCCTACTAGCCACAGCAGCTCTAGCCCGCGCTCCCGAACCCCCGCAGCCCCCAGCTCCGGGGGTTTTTCTTTGCCTCCATGTCGGGAAAATCCCATGAAGAACCACAACCCGCCAACCGTCTGGACCGTGCCCGAGCAGTTCCGGACCATCTACGCGCACGCAACGGAAGTGCCGGCCGGGTCCCGGCAGCTCCACGTCTCCGGACAGCTCGGCGTGGCCCCGGACGGGGCCATGCGGCCCGACTTCGCTGGTCAGCTCGGGCAGGCGATGGACAACATTGAGGCCCTGCTTGCCTCGGCTGGAATGGGCACGGCCGATATGTGTAGCGGCGCGCAATGATGTACGCCTCGACGCGCAATCAAGGACGGTTTCCAGCGCACATTGGTTGAGACTGGCGGGGGCGTTCGACGCAGGCTTTTAGAGAATGAGCGCACGGTCAGTGAG
>JAABUU010006644.1_pt1 | contig 12301 bp, 8 predicted proteins | sample 5559301 | NCBI WGS metagenome assembly JAABUU01 (sample SAMN10711884, study PRJNA513360) | rock metagenome | isolation source: Antarctica rocks | place: Antarctica: Victoria Land, Richard Nunatak white
CAGAGAATGAGTAAATAACATTGAATATAAAGAATGAGAGAATCTTAATGAAGTGTAAGAACAAGAATGAAGAGATAAAGTAATGAATGAAGTAATGTCAGAAGCTGATGTCTTTTTTGTAATCAGTAACTTGTTATAATACTGGTGTCTTTCTTTTCTGCACTACACTAATTCATCATTATGACCTTTTCTCATTATCATCATTACATCTTTCTTTCTCACACTACACTAATTCACCATTATGATCTTTTCTCATTATCATCATTTCTTTTCATTTAGACATTTGTTTTTACTTTATTCACTATTATGAGAAATTGCTTCTGCCTATCTGCCCTTATGATGTTATAGTTTCTGACTATATAGCTGAGACTTCTTGCTCACTTAGCAAGACAGCTTTTTATCTCTTAACTTTACCTGACAGTAATAAATTCTTAAATTAAGTCTTTTCTTTCAATTTGATCTGCTTATTTGTTAAAAATGCTGAATAATTAAAATTGATGAAATTTATCATTTTATTTTTGTTAAAAAGACTTTTCTTGTCAAGAAAGACAGTTCAATGAATCAGAAACATGAGCAAAGCTTTAGTTGAAGTCTTCTTTCTTATTAAATTAACACTGTTAATGTCTTCAAATTCATCAACATTGATGTTCTTAACATTCTAAGATAAAAAGAATGTAAAAGAATGTCTAAGATCTTTTAAATGCAGTTTTAACAAAGATTTCATTTTAATATTTTTTCTTTTACTCTTTGACATTGAGACTGTTGTTATAGAGCTTTGAGAATGTTAATTGACCTTATAAGTGTATGATTTTGTGAATGAATATGAAGGTGACAGATTTTACTAGAAAAACAGATGTGTTTTTTGCTTATGATGTGAATAGCTCAGAATTTTCACCAGCACTGTATGTAACACATTTTCCTGCTACTTAAGCAACTTACTTATTCAGATCATCTTAAAAACTTATATAAATCACAATATTTCAATTTTCAATAACATCATAACATCTTTATAAATTCTAATTATTTAAGCTGAATTAATATTGTAGTAGACATCTTTTAATAAAATATTAACTTGAAGTGCTATCAATTTTTAAAAAAGTGAAGTAGTAATACAGAGCACAGTATTTTATTGTATTTTTTAATAAATCTTGTATACTACTTCAAATAATAGACATTACATCTTTAAAAATTTTTACATAGCAGAATATATTAGTTTTTATTATATATTTAAAACTTAGATAATTTCAATCTCATGTTGTGATGTTATTGAAAATTGAAATGTTGTGATTTATATGAGTTTTTGAGGTGGTCTGAATAAGTGGGTTGCTCAAGTAGCAGGGAAATTTGTTAGGGTTCCATTGATGTAGCCTGAACTCTCATGGTACTACCTTGGTTGAGTCTGTAACGTTACTGTACATACCTTAAGGGTATCTTCCGCGAAGCTTCAGGTAAGCTTTTCTGCTTCCCCACTTGCCAAACGATGGGGCTGAAAACAAGCGGCCGCAAGCGGGCGTTTAGGCTTACGGTACGCTTACAGACGGCATGATAACTCGGTACTTCTATTTACTGCAAATACCTTACTGTACCTATCATAATTCACAGCTGCTGCTCTCATACCTTACCGATGAAGTGAAGCCGAGGGAGTTGGGTCCCTACCTTACCTACATGAATCACCAAAGTCTATTGTAGAAGCTATTTGTCTGAATTTTATCATCAAGGTGGATCACTTAGGTGGAAGAAAATCCTTTTTCAGTTCACAGGCTCGTACCTAGGTAATCTTCTGGTCTTTGGTACAACTTCCGTACAAAAGAACTGTAACAGTTTAGCACCTTAGACGCTGAGAATGGGCATTAATATTAATCATTGCACGGACTTCCTTCGTGTCCTTCGGGAACTCGTTTAGGTAAGGTACTGTACTTGTAAATGAGCAACACGAGATCTTCTTTGTCAATTCTATCAATGGGAACCAATCGAAGTCACCGGTCAAGGTTGCATTATTGCATTCATCAGCACCCAATCTCGTGACTACCGTACCCTGGCCTTTGTGCCCTTGTCCTTGTCCATGTGCTTTTGTGCATCTTAAGTCACTACAGTACCTTGCCTTACTATGCTGAATTGATCATTTCTTCCGATCATACGAGGCTACCGGAGCACAATTCTCCGCCATGTTACAACTTTGACCACCAATACTTGCAGCGTGTGTGCGTCCCTCTTTCTGAGGATTGATAATGTATAGGTGCTCACTCCACAAGGGAGAAGAAAAGGTTGGAGAAGGGTGGTGGAGGTGGAGAAGGAATCAAGAAATCATTACTATCAAGTACTGTACCGAGGCAAGTGGACTGATGAATGATTGGTCAATTGTAGTTGGTGTTGATGTTCGGCGTCAGCTCCAGAACCAATGATATTGGATAAAGAAAATAGAATCAGGTCAGGAGGAAAGCAGGCACATGATCCAGACCCAAGAAGGAGTTAGTCTCGGTCATTCGAGTCAGATTAGTTAATTTACTTGGGGTAGGTAGTCAACGCAGAAAACTAGTGCGGAGAGTAACAGACCGATGAAACTGGAGTCCCAAGACCGGCCTGAAAGAAAAGGAAGGTGTAGCCAGTCCAGCTCTTAATAATATCCCTCCTTCCCTCTCTCCTTCTTCTTCCTGTTCTTCTCCTTCTCCTTCTTCTCCTGCCTTCTTCTCACCCAGTCAACACACTCAAGAAGACCACTGTTGCTCCCTCCATTGTTGTTGTCAAAGACGCAACTACCCCCAACCACTAACACATATCCAAGCTCGATCTTCCAAAGCTCTACTGTAGCCTTCCCGTCGCCATGGCTGGAGGTTTGGTGGCTACGTCCGACACGGGCCGCATTGAAGCGCCCGTGACGGCCAAAGCCTACTTCATGTGCGCCTTTGCCGCCTTCGGTGGTATCTTCTTCGGCTTCGATTCCGGTTATATCAGCGGTGTCATGGGTATGCAATACTTCATCCAACTCTACACCGGCTTGGATCCGGCCACGACCCCGAAAAACGCCTTCACTCTACCGTCGTGGAAGAAATCGTTGATCACCTCCATCCTCTCCGCCGGTACCTTCTTCGGTGCCATTATCGCCGGTGACTTGGCCGACTTCTTCGGTCGCCGGACCACCATCATCCTCGGATGTGTCATCTTCACCATCGGTGTCATCCTGCAGACCGCGTCCACCGCCCTCGGTCTCCTCGTCGCCGGCCGTCTCGTGGCCGGTTTCGGTGTCGGTTTCGTCTCGGCCATCATCATCCTGTACATGTCCGAGATTGCGCCGAGGAAGGTTCGTGGTGCGATCGTGTCCGGATACCAGTTCTGCATCACCATCGGTATCCTTCTCGCCTCGTGTGTCGACTATGGCACCCAGAACCGCAACGACACCGGCTCCTACCGCATTCCCATCGCCATCCAGTTGGCCTGGGCTTTGATCCTCGCGACCGGCCTCTTCCTCCTCCCCGAATCGCCACGATACTTTGTCAAGCGCGGCGACCTCGACCGCGCCACCGTGGTTTTGGCGAGACTCCGGGGGCAGCCCCGCGATTCGGAGATGATCCAACAGGAATTGGCCGAGATCGTTGCCAACCACGAATACGAAATGCAGGTCATCCCGCAACACAGCTATTTCAGCAGCTGGGCAAACTGCTTCAAGGGTGGATTGACCAAGCCGAGCAGCAACTTGCGCCGAACCATTCTCGGAACTTCCCTGCAGATGATGCAACAGTGGACCGGTGTCAACTTCGTCTTCTACTTCGGTACCACCTTCTTCCAGGAACTCGGGACCATCTCCAACCCCTTCCTCATCGGTCTCATCACCACCCTCGTCAACGTCTGCTCGACCCCAATCTCCTTTTATACGGTTGAGAAATTCGGTCGTCGCCCGCTCCTCATCTGGGGTGCCTTGGGTATGGTTATATGTCAATTCATCGTCGCCATCATCGGCACCGTCGACGGCCAGAATCCATCTGCAGTGAAGGCCATGATCGCCTTCATCTGTATCTACATCTTCTTCTTCGCCTCCACCTGGGGTCCTGGCGCGTGGGTGCTCATCGGCGAGATCTTTCCTCTTCCCATCCGTTCCCGCGGCGTCGCTCTGTCGACCGCGTCCAACTGGTTATGGAACTGCGTAAGACAACCAACCAATTTTTCAAACTGAACTCATTACTAATCGAGTACTTTTCAGATCATCGCCGTCATCACCCCTTACATGGTCGGTACCGACAAAGGTAACCTTGGCGCCAAAGTCTTCTTCGTCTGGGGCTCTCTCTGTTGCGTCTGCTTCGTCTACGCCTACCTTCTCGTGCCCGAAACCAAGGGTCTCTCGCTCGAGCAGGTCGACCGCATGTTGGAGGAGACGACCCCTCGCACCTCGTCCCGATGGGTCCCCCGCTCCACCTTCGCCTCCGACATGGGTCTCACCGAAAAGGGTGTTCTGAGCCCGGAAGTCGTCGAGGATGTCAAGCACAAGGGTACGGCCGTCTAAAGTATGCGATGAAGAAAGGAGAGAAATCATCTGTTTTATGCGCAATTTTCACCACTGCAGCGGCTGGGGGTTTCTTTGCATGACGGTACTTTCCAATCACCCGCCGCGTAAAGTTTACAGAACAGAGGCACGTACTGTTTCTTGGAGTGTATGGTTTTGTATATGGTCCTCTGAGGCTTTGTTCTGGTTACATACTCGTCAAGAACTGAACTTTGATCAAACGTGTCCTGAACCATGAGTGATGGATGCAGCAAACTGTGATTCCAAGCGCCTTTATCAGATGAATAGGCTGACGATTCATTCACTAAAGGCGTATATAAGCGCACCTGTGGCCCCCACAACCACCCACAAGCGACGGCATGTAGGGTAAGTAAGGTAAGGTAGACAATGCTCGAAATGGGCAGCCCATGTGAATTCGTAGATAGAATAAGAAAAGACTATGAAAGGAATAGAAGAATCGCGTTTATGGAGAGATACAAAACCTCTACCTAACCCAATTTTTTGATCTCTCTGCGCTGCTCTGCTCGTCTCTACCCACGCCGTCCCGCCCCATCACGATCCCCTACCCACATCTGTTACTTGCACCCATCTCGGTGCAAGCTTCTCGGACCTCCTGAGCGCCAAGCATTGGCCCGCCCGCCTTGTACCGTAGGGTAGGGTAGGGTAGGGTAGGGTAGGGTCCACTCGCATTGTAGATGTAGATGTACACGCACATGCACATGTCCTACGTCCTGGACAGCAAGAAGTCGTGTGCCTCCTTATCTGCCACGATTCCTCTCATCTACACATAATGTTATCAACACAAACAACAGAAGAAGGGCGATCATGATCTTTCGACACGATAGAATATACATGATAATGCTGACCTTGACCTCGACCTGTATCGATACCCTTAGCTACACGCTGAACGCCGGTGAGGACGAACTACACTGAACCCACACACAGAACGAAACGTCACGAGTGCCATCCACAGTAAACCCTCCGATGCCCTCCCTCTTGCTTACCTCCCTATTTCTCCACATCCCTTCCGACCCCAACCCCAACCTCGCCTCCGACGCTCCTCGCAAGGAACAGAACGGGAAACAAAACGGAGCGGAGGAGAGCAGAGCGCAGCCCTCAACCACTACACATGGTACACTCCTCGCGATTCGCAATACTGCACTGGAGCACCTTATCCGCATAGATATCCCCCTCCCTCCCTCGACTCACCTCCTCCGCGTCCTCGTCCTGCCTCCTCTGCCCCTTCGACCCCACCTCCGCCGCCTCGCCGGCATCGGCCGTCATCGCCATCGCCGGCATCGGCAACTCCTCGTCTTTTTCCAGCGGACCCGTCGGATCGGTCGACAGCAGCTTCGGGCTCTTGCCTTCGTCCGCGTCGGCTCGGAAGGTCGGGAGCACTACCGACGTCGGGAGGGCCACCTTCCTGTCCTCGGTATCCGACAACGAGGTAGGCGGTGGGGGCGTGGGCAAGGGCGTCGGGACGCCGTTTGCGTTTGTATTCGCGGGCGAGGACGAGGAGCCGGTGGTGGGCGTATTCTCGATAGGCGGTTTCTGAACGTACATGGGGCGGGGCACGGCGGAGTGGGCGTTGGAGGCGTAGGCCGAAGAAGGGACGGAGCGTTTCTTGGCGGCGGCGCCGGTGGCGGAGCGGGCGATGTTGGTGTCGGCGACCTTCAGCTGCTCCTGGTCGACGGTGAACTGGATCGGGGCGGAGGCGGCCATGGTGCGGAGGTAGTACATGCCGGTCTTGAGGCCGAGCTTCCAGCCGGCGAAGTGCATGCTGGTGATCTTGCCCATGGTCGGCTCCTTGAGGTGGATGTTGAGCGACTGCGATTGGTCGATGAAGGCGCCGCGGTCCGCCGCCATCTGCACGATGGTGCGCTGGGAAATCTCCCAGACCGTTTTGTAGAGTGCTTTGATGTCGCCGGGGATGTTGGGGATGTTCTGGATGGAGCCGCCGTCGGCGATGATTCGATTCTTCATGTTGTCCGACCAGAGGCCCATGTCGACCAGGTCCTTGAGCAGCCACGGGTTGACGACCTGGAACTCGCCAGCCAGGACCCGGCGCGAGTAGATGTTGGATGTGTACGGCTCGAAGCATTCGTTGAAGCCGAGGATCTGGCTCGTGCTGGCGGTTGGCATGGGAGCGACGAGGAGACTGTTGCGGACGCCATGCTTGGCGATGTCGGCTTTCAAGGCATCCCAGTCCCACAAGTCCGTCGGCGTGACGTTCCACATGTCATACTGCAAGATGCCCTGTGAGACTGGAGATCCCTCGTACGTTGAATATGGACCCTCCGTCTGGGATAAATCGCATGACGCCGTCAGAGCTCCATGGTAGATAGTCTCAAAGATTTGAATGTTGAGCTGTTTGGCCTGCGGCGAGTCGAAGGGCAGACGTAGAGCGAGGAAAGCATCGGCCAAGCCTTGGACACCGACCCCAATAGGTCGATGTCTGAAGTTGCCTCTCCTTGCCTCCTCGACAGGATAGTGATTGTTATCAATTATCTTGTTCAGATTGCGGACGACGACTTGCGTGACCTCATGTAATTTGCCAAAGTCGTACTCGCCGCGGGCCGCATCGACAAAAGTCGGCAGCGCCAAGGAAGCCAGGTTGCATACAGCTACTTCATCGGGTGCCGTGTACTCGATGATCTCGGTGCAAAGATTCGAATTTCGGATAGTCCCCAGATTCTTCTGGTTGCTCTTGCGGTTGCAAGCGTCCTTGTAGAGCATGAACGGATTTCCCGTCTCGGTTTGGGCCTCTAATATAGCATACCACAGCTTCTGGGCTTTGATGGTCTTGCGACCTCGTCCTTTCCGCTCGTAGCTGTTATCAATTGTCAGTAAGAAAATTGCGAGGCCCTCCACTAGACTTACTCTTCATAGAGAGCTTCAAACTCATCACCGTAGACGTCCGCCAAGCCTGGGGCTTCATTGGGGCAGAAAAGGGTCCAGTCGCCATTCTTCTCGACCCGCTTCATGAACAGATCGGGTGTCCAGAGAGCGTAGAACAGGTCGCGAGCCCGGACTTCTTCCTTTCCGTGGTTTTTTCTTAGATCCAAAAACTCAAAAATATCGGCGTGCCATGGTTCTATATAGACCGCAAAAGCCCCAGGACGCTTGTTACCACCTTGGTCAACGTATCTGGCGGTGTTGTTGAACACTCGAAGCATAGGGACGATGCCATTCGAGGAGCCATTGGTACCACTGATGTAAGAACCAGTAGCTCGAATGCGGTGGATATTGAAGCCGATGCCGCCTGCCGTTTTGGAGATCATGGCACAAGTTTTGAGAGTATCGTATATACCCTCGATGCTGTCGTCCTTCATGTCGATCAAGAAACATGACGACATCTGGGGCTGTGGAGTGCCGGCGTTGAAGAGGGTTGGCGATGCGTGGGTAAAGCATTTCTGAGACATCAGATTGTACGTCTCGATTGCCTTCTCAATGTCATCACCGTGAATACCAACGGCAACCCGCATGATCATGTGTTGGGGCCGTTCCGCAATCTTGTTACTGATTCGTAGCAAGTACGACCGTTCCAGCGTTTTGAAACCAAAGTACTGGTAGTTGAAGTCTCGATCGTAGACGATGGCTGAGTTCAGCTCCTCTGAATGTTTCATGACAATCTCGTATGTTTTCTGTGATATCATCGGCGCTGGCTTGTTGTTCTTAGGGTTGATGTAGTGATACAGATCCGATATAACTGACGAGAACTGCTTTTTCGTCTGCTTGTGTAGGTTGGAAACTGCGATACGAGCAGCGAGGATTGCATAGTCGGGATGGGTAACAGTCATGTAAGCTGCAGTCTCGGCGGCCTAGATCGAACAGGAGCATCAGCAACTCTAGCTTCTTGCTTAGTGCCACAGCATGCAGCATTGCAACATCTGGCAGATTGAACATACAAGATTGTCAAGCTCAATGGTTGTGACACCTTGGTAAACCCCAGAGATGACCTTCTGAGTGATTGCAGCAGCATCGACATGGTCTGCGTCGAGGCCATAACATAACCTAGAAACCCGAGCAGTAATCTTATCGAACTGAACGCGCTCCTTGCGCCCATCTATACAAGTAATGGGATGTCAGTCATCGTTCCTCTCTTATATGGCTCTTGACTTGTGATTGGGAGACGACGTGCTGTTGTCAAAAGCTGAAGCAGATACAGAGCACAAATAGCAGATGGAGAATACGTTACACATAGAGTGTAACAGAGAGAGAACCATGATGACTGGGGCTTACCGCGCTTGTAGACAAACATGCTGGGCAGGAATTTCCAGATGAGTAGCCCACTTCGATGAGACGCGTCGAGACTGCAGACGATCTGAAGATTGCAATTATGGATGGAGGATAGAATACAGGTGATAACGAGTTGGACAATGGATAGGCTCCTGGGAAAGTTCGGCGAAGAGAGCAGGCTGCGATCGATGGTGTGATTTGGGATGTAATGGAGAAACAAAACGCGAGCGAGGGGCAAGATCTTTGCAGTAAAGTGGGTAACTGTACGCGTTCGCGTGTTGCATGAGTGGTTCATCACGTGATCCTGTAGCTGTGAGTACGAAGTACCTCACTCGAACATCAAGTCATCTTTTCAAAAAGCTACATGGAAAAGATTGGTATCATTTGGTCTAAGATGACTGCATTGAGATACCGAAAGCTTTATCGTTATTTGTCAAGTTGCATCTCAATCAATTGCTATAGCTTATAAATAATCAATTTCCAATTTTGCCTTTCTAACGCGTCTATGCCCCTGTCCCAGTGTCTCGCTTTCCTGGCTTTCAACCTCACTGTCTCAGGCGGTAGCCTGGATGGGTCCGTCTGAGTTTCGTCCGCGAGTGTCTTGCTATCAGTATTATGTCGGGTTGATGCAGCTTCCTGTCCTGTATCTCTCTGTCGTCATCTTCAGGCGGTGAGCGGCAGGCGGTGAGCTTGAATGAGTAATCTGCTTAGGAGATCGTGAGTGGGTGTCTGGCCTTATGAGTCTTCGAGCTTGTCCGCCCCACGCCCATGGTTCTCCATGCGGCAATTAGTCCTGCAGTTCCTCCGCCGGCAGGAGCAGCTGTTCGTCCTGTTGTCGTCGGGCGAGCATATCAAGCTGCGCTGATAGCGGATGTGCTTGCTCGTCTTCCTCCACTGGCCATGGCGCCGGTCCTCGAATTCGGCAACCATGGCCCACTGATGCGGGGTCAAGTTCGGCGGCGTGCTGTGTGCCATGGTGGTTTGTTTTGGGCTGTTGGATTGCTAGCTTTCAATGGTAAATGGTTTCTTGTAGTGAGTCTGATGAGGGTCGAGGTGCTGATTTCAAGATATTGCTCTGGGTGGGCCTGTACGCTCTCTTATAGATCTCATTCTCTTCGACATCTCGACTGTTTGATCCAAGTCAAGACCTTTGTCGACTCCTACGACTTTGTTCGCCGTTTGTGTGACCGTGGCGCCACTTTCCACGATGTTCCTCGAGTAGGGACGTCCGGTAGAAACGTTCTAGCGCAGATTTTCTGTGACCTTTTGGTTCTCATTGCTTCGTCTGTACAATATTTGATTACTGAAACAATCCGTCTTGACATTACCGCGTGTTGCAGGGCTGCGTGTGGATGAAACCTGGGCAGGGGCTCGGCATCAGCATATTCCCCAATATGTCCGAGGCCCTCTGCAATACTGGTTCATTGTTATAGACCAGCTTCGCTGTGATGAGAGATACCTACCTACGTGACAGAAGAGGGTCTTAGACCAGCCACTCTTGAATAACTATATATGTTCAATCCATATCAAGCTTCCAAGTGGCTATTATTGAATCCATTCCCACTTGTAGAGAGCCAGTGTCTCTTCCCCATGGACTGCAAACATGGTATGAAGAACTCGACGGGCTACAGACAAAGACCCAATAACACTTGGCGGTCTGTGGAAGAAGGGTACTTTAAGATACTTGTACGAATGGAACATTTCAATGTTTTTGTGATGAAACAAGACATTGGAACAATACATCTCCGTCGTCAAGACAATCGTCATCTAAGGCGAAAGAGGATTGATGCGGGCTCTAGCTGGTCTGTAGTACAGCGTTGAGCTGCACAACGACAACGCCATTGGGTATGCATCAATGACCATTCATTAACCCCGGATGCTTCGCCTCCTTCGTCGTCGCATCCTCCACCTCCGTCAGCTCAGCAGGCAACGTCCGTTTCAGCAGCGGTAACCTACTCCTCGCCGCCTGCCGGGCCTCCTGCGCCAGCAAAGCATCCATGACCACTAACGCTGACATTGCCTCAACAATAGGCACCGCCCTAGGCACCACGCAAGGGTCATGTCTCCCTTTCGCCTCCAGCACGCCTTCTTCGCCCCCTTCGTAGGTCGCTGTCGTTTGTGCCTGGCCGATTGTGGCGGGTGGTTTGAACGCAACGCGGAAATAGACGGGAGCGCCATTCGTTATACCTCCCTGAATCCCGCCAGAATTGTTCGTTTTGGTGGTCAGCCGTGGCCGCGGGTTTGACGGTGCGGAATCAGAGCCTTCTTGCGAGGATGGAGTAGCTGGAGTTGATACGAACAGGTCGTTGTGCTGTGAGCCCGGCACCTCGCAGCCACCGAACCCAGACCCGATTTCGAATCCTTTCGTGGCTGGGATGCTGAGCATGGCGTGTGCTAGCATCGCCTCCAGTTTGTCGAAACATGGCTCGCCGAGTCCTATGGGTATATTCTTGATTACGCATGTGACGGTCCCTCCTATACTGTCTTTCCGATCCCGGTAGTCTGCGATTATCTCTGCCATTCGTTTCGAGGCTTCTGCGTCGGGACATCGAACGGGCAGAAAGTCGTCCACAGTTCTTCGGTCGATGGATTCGATTAACGATAGGAAGGCAGGGTTGGTAGAGGGTGTGGGATGGCTTTGAGTAGCGGGAAAGAGATGCTCGTTGCCGACGGAGGAGACAAATGCGGTGATCTGAACACCGTGTGCTTCTGCCAAGTACTTTTCCGCAATGGTACCGGCAGCAACACGACCTTGAAGGCTTTTAGCATAGGATAAAAGCCGCCTTTGAAATCTCAAGCTGACCGATAGTCTCCCTTGCACTACTCCTACCACCACCGCTACTGGCCTTGACACCGTACTTCTCGAGGTAGGTAAAATCGGCGTGACTAGGCCTCGGAAATTTATCCATCGTACTCCCTCCATAATCCTTTGGTCGTTGGTCCTCATTCCTAACCAGTAGACCTATTGGCGTACCGAGAGTGATGCCAAACTCTGTGCCGGAGTGTATCTCCACCCGGTCTTTCTCGTCTCGGGGCGTGGTAAGTGCGCTTTGGCCAGGTCTTCTTCGGGTCATCTGTGGCTGTATATCCGCTTCTGTGAGCTCCATTCCTGGTGGACACCCGTCCACTATGCACCCCACGGATTTGCAATGTGATTCGCCATATCTAGACGATACATCAGCCATTGTGACAGCCGCCTGAATTGCGGTAGACTCACGTGGTCACCCGGAAATACTGTCCAAAGGTGGACATGTTGTCTTGACGGTCCTACCAGCTGCTGATGCAATCTTATCGGCGTAATGCTGTGGACCTAAATCTGTAGAACGGAGTAAAGAGCGCTACTTTCCGAAGAGATGTCTGTCTCGATACTCCTTTGAACGGTAATTTTGATTGTTCTCGTGGATACTTGGTTCTGTGAACCGATGACCGCTACATATGCTTCTACAGCGGATCCTACAAAGTTGGCTCCAGCACTCACGCAACTTTTTTTTTGAAACTTCTTCAAAATCAAGCTCAAACAACAGCATTTTGATGTTAAAATCACAACTAAACACTTATTTCTATAAA
>JAABUU010006645.1_pt1 | contig 12301 bp, 10 predicted proteins | sample 5559301 | NCBI WGS metagenome assembly JAABUU01 (sample SAMN10711884, study PRJNA513360) | rock metagenome | isolation source: Antarctica rocks | place: Antarctica: Victoria Land, Richard Nunatak white
CCAGCAGCTTGGCGTAGACGCTGGTGGCGGTGAAGCCGGGCATGGTGTTGAGCTCGTTGACCAAGACGCGGTCGCCGTCGACGAAGAAGTCCACGCGGGCCAGGCCCCGGCAGCCGCTGCGGGCAAAGACCTGCAGGGCCAGCGCGCGCACCCGCTCACGGGCGCGCGCCCCGATGCGGGCAGGGACGACGAGTTCCATCGACCCCGGCGTGTACTTGGCTTGGTAGTCATACCAATCGGCGCCCAGCACGATCTCCCCGGGCTCGGAGGCCAGCGTCTCCAGCGGACCCTCGAGCACGGAGCACTCGACCTCCCGGCCCGCCGCCATCGCTTCGACGATGACCAGCGGGTCATAGGCAAAGGCGCCGTCCAGCGCCGCGTCCAGGCCGTCGAGCCCGCTCACCTTGACGATCCCCAGCGAGGACCCCATGCGTGCCGGCTTTACGAAGACGGGCATGCCCAGGGCGGCCAGCTGCCCGAGCACGCGGCCGCGATCGGCGCGCCAGCCCGCGTCGGTCACTGCCCGGTAGGCGACCTGGGGAACGCCGGCGGGGGCCATCAGCTCCTTGAACAGCACCTTGTCCATGCACAGGGCCGAGGCGAGCACACCGGCGCCCACGTAGGCCACGTCGAGGCACTCACACAGCCCCTGCACCGTCCCGTCCTCGCCGAAGCGGCCGTGCAGGGCGGGAAAGACCACGTCGAAGTCCTCAAGGCCGCGCCCGGGGAGCAGATGCAGCTCGGCCCCGTCACGACGCCACACGCCGTCGCGCCCGACCGTGACCACGGCGGCGTCATGGCCCGCCCCCTCCAGGCCGGCACGCACCGCCTCGCCCGAGGCCAGGGAGACGTCGTGCTCGGAGGAGCGCCCCCCGGCCAGCACGGCGACCCTCAAGGCCCGGGAGTTGTGGGGGTGGGCGTCGGCGTGGTCTGGCCGGGTGCAGTCGGCGTGGACGAGCTCTTCAGGCGTCCGAGGGTGATGGTCACCGTGGAGCCCTTGGCCACCTTCTGACCCGCGGACGGCGACTGCTTGACCACCCTGCCGTCGCGGGCGGGATCGCTGACGGCCCGCATGACCACCTTGGGGGTGAGGCCGGCGGCGCTCAGGGCGTTGACCGCGGCGGCGTCGCTGCGGTTGGTGACGTCGGGCACCGTCACCAGGTCTGAGGCCTTAGCCACGGTCAGGGTCACCGTGGCCCCGCGAGGCAGGCTGGCGCCGGCGGCGGGTGACTGGTCGAGCACGGTGCCGGGGGCCTGGCCGGTCACCTGCGACATGGTGGCGACCATGAAGCCCGCGGACTGGAGGGTTGCGGTGGCGGTCGCGAGGGTTTGGCCGGTCACCCCCGCCACGGTGACGAGCCCGGGCCCGGTGGAGATCTCGAGGGTCACCTGGCTGCCCACCGGCACGCGGGCCAGCGCCGCGGGGGTGGTGGAGATGACGTGGTCGCGGGCGACGGTATCGCTGGGCGCGCGCTGCGCCACGGCGGAAAAGCCGGCCTGGCGCAGCTCCCGGGTGGCCTGCTGGCGTCCCAGCAGCGCCACGTTGGGGACGGTGGCGGTGGCGGGCCCGGTGGACACCAGCAGAGTGACGGTGGCGCCGCGGGCGAGCTGGGCCCCGGCGGGGGGCTCGGTGGAGATGACCAGACCGGTGGCCACCGTGGACGATGGGGTCGGGCGCCGCAGGACCCGAAAGCCGTCACGGGTGAGCACGGTGGTGGCGCTCGCCGCCGGCTGACCGGCCAGGTTGGGAACCTGATGGCCGCCGCCGGCTCCCGGAATGAGGATGGCCGCCGCCACCAGGGCGGCGACCAGAAGGGCGCCGAGCAGCCATGGCCACCAGCGCCGCCGGCGCTCGGGCGCCGGGCCCAGGGGGTCGTAGGGCGCATAGGCGTCGGCGGCCACGGGGAGAGCGGCGAACTGGGCGGTCGACGCGCCGGCGCCGTCGAGCAGGCCCGCGCGGGCGGACTCCAGGGCGCTGAGAAAGGCGTCGGCGTCGGGGTAGCGGTGGGATGGGTCCTTGGCCAGGGCGCACAGCACCACCGAGTCAAGCTCGGAGCTGACCTCGGGATTTATCGCGCTCGGGGGCCAGGGGGCCTCAGAGACCTGCTTGAGGGCGATCGTCACCGCGGTGGGCCCGTCGAAGGGCACGGTCCCCGTGAGCAGCTCATAGAGCACGATGCCGATCGAGTAGACATCGGAGGCGCCGCTGACGGCGTGGCCCTGGGCCTGCTCGGGCGACAGGTACTGGGCGGTCCCCATGATCGAGCCGGTCTCGGTCATGTCCGAGGCGCCCGCACGGGCGATGCCGAAATCGGTCACCGTCACCGCGTCGTCGGCAGCCACGATGACGTTCTGGGGCTTGAGGTCTCGGTGGATGATGCCGCGGGCGTGCGCAAAGCGCGCGGCGGCCAGGATCTGGGCGACCAGGTCGATGGCGCGTACCGGGTGCAGCGCTCCCTCCTCGGCGACCAGGGTCTTCAGCGAGCGCCCCTCCAGGTACTCCATGGCGATGTAGTAGGTGCCATCCCACTCGCCGCGGTCATAGACGCTGACCACGTTCTGGTGGGCCAGACCGGCGGCGCTTGACGCCTCACGACGGAAGCGCTCGACGAATTCCTGGTCCTGGGCAAAGCGCGGGTAGAGCAGCTTCAGCGCCACCTCGCGCCCGAGCTGCTCGTCGACGGCGCAGTAGACGTCGGCCATCCCCCCCGAGCCCAGGCGCCGGATCACCCGGTAGCGCCCGTCGATCATCGTGTCGGAGGCCAGCTCAGGACTCACGACACAAGGCCCCTAGCCATGCAGCAACGCCCCCAGGATCTGCCTGGCCACCGGAGCGGCCACGTCGCCGGCCAGGCCGTTGACGTGCTGGAGGGTGACCGCCAGGGCTACCCGGGGGTTATCGGCGGGGGCAAAGGCGACGAACCACACGTTGTTGACCGTGTTGCCGAACTGGGTCTCGGCCGTGCCCGTCTTACCTGCCACCCGCACGCCCGGAATCTGGGCCTGGGTGCCGGTGCCGGCGGTGACCACCGACTCCATCATCGACGTGACCGCCTGGGCGGTGGAGGGCTTCATCACCACGCTCTGTACGGTGGGCGAGATCGTCTGCAGCGTGCGACCGTCGGGATCGACGACCCGGTCGGTGAGATGGGGGGTCATCAGGCGCCCGTTGTTGGCCACCGCCGAGACCACCTCGGCCATCTGCAGCGGGGTGACCTGCAGCTTGTCCTGACCGATGCCCATGCGCCCAACGTCGACATAGCTGCTGCGGGGGTCGAGCAGCCGGCCGTTGCGGTACTCACCGCTGGAGGACATCTCGGTGGCAGGAAAGTCCAGCTGGGGCTTGTGGTCAAAGCCAAATCGCGTCATGTAGCGGGCCATCACCGCCTTGCCCACGCTCACCGCCACCTGGGCGTAGACCGTGTTCACCGACTTCTCAAGCGCGGTCTGCAGATCGATCGGTCCCAGGCTCTCGTGGTTGTCGTTGGCGAGGGGCACGCCGGAGATCGGCACGCCGTCGCGTCCGTCGACCACCGATTGGGGGGTGAACTGCGCGCTGTCGATCGCCGCGGTGGCGGTGAGCACCTTGAACGTCGAGCCCGGGGCATAGCCGAACTGGGTGACGCGATCGACCAGGGGCTTGCTCGCCTGATCGGCGTTGAGGGCACCCAGGCGCCCGGGGTCGGCTATCCGGCTGGGATCAAACCCCGGCACGGAGGCCATGACGCGAACCGCACCGGTGCGGGGATCGAGCGCCACCGCCGCCCCCTGCTGGCCGTTCAGCGCGGTCAGAGCCACGCGCTGGGCGGCGGGGTCCAGGGTGGTGATCACGTCGTCGCCCACCCGGGACTTTCCCTGGAGCTGGTCGAGGATGGTGCTCGCCCCCGAGCCCCGGCCACTGAGGGCGTCGTTGCGAAAGGACTCAAGGCCACTCTGGCCGAGGCTGGTGTAGGAGTAGCCCACGGCGTGGGCAAACAGCCCCCCGGCGGGATAGGCGCGCCGGTAGACGCCCCCGGTGGCGCGGGTGCTGCGAGCGAGAATGCTGGCGTCGGCGGCCTCGATGCGCCCGCGATGGATGTGCTGCTGGGCCAGCAGCTCTCGGCGGTTAAGCGGATTGTGGCGCAGCGAGGCGGCCTCGAACACCGTCCAGCGCGAGGTGAAGGCGACAAGCAGGGTGAAGAGCACGATGACGAAGACGAGCAGGCGCAGGATGGGGCCGTTCATGGCGCACTGGCTCGTGTCCCGTAGAGCCGGCCCTGCTCGAGGGCACGGACCAGGCCGGAGGCGTCGTCGTGGGAGCGCAGCTTGTGGTCGAGCAGGCGCCGGCGTCGACCCGGGGAGATGGTGTCGGCGTTTACGCCGGAGACGAAGTTGGGGGTGTACAGCCGGATCCCGAGGGGCAGGTCGTAGGGCACTCCCCGGTAGACGGCCACCAGGCCGCTTGCGTCGGTGGCGATGAAGTACACCGACTGGGTCGCCACCCAGGCGGCGGCGACGATCAGCACGGCGACGGCGAGCAGCGCGAGCACGCCGGCCCACCAGCGCGGGCGCCGCCGTTTGCGGGTGGCCGTGGCCTCGGCGCGGCGGGGCGCGGCGCTTCGTGAGGCGACGGTTGGGGGGGCGAGGGCGGTGGTGGCGCCCGAGGCCAGGCCGGCGCGCACGGCGGCCCCAGCGCCCGTGTCGCCCACCATGGTGGGCTGCTCGCCGGTGTCGCCTCCCGGTTCGGTCGAGGCGCCAGGCGCCGCGGTGGTGACGGGGGGGGCGGCGCCGTCGACCTCCTCCAGGGCGAAGAGGACCACCGTGATGTTGTCCTTGCCCCCCGCCTGGTTGGCGCCGGCCACCAGCTCCCGGGCGGCGCGCTCCAGCGACGGGGCGCCCATCAGAACCTCGTGGACGCGGTCCTCGGAGATCATCGAGGTCAGGCCGTCGGTGCACAGCAGGTAGACGTCGCCGGCCCGGGCGCGGTGAGTGCGGGTGTCGACCTCCACGCTGGCCTCGGGACCCAGGGCCCGGGTGATGATCGAGCGCTGCGGGTGCTCGGCGGCCTCGGCCTCGGTCAGGCGCCCCTGGCGACGAAGCTCGTCGACGAGTGAGTGATCGTCGGTGAGGCGCTCCAGAGCGCCGTCGCGCAGCCGGTAGGCCCGGCTGTCGCCCACGTGGGCGATGGCCACCTCCTCGGCGTCGACATAGGCCGCAGTGATGGTGGTGCCCATCCCCGCGCGATCGACGTCGCGGCGTGAGAGCTCGTGGATGCGCCGGTTGGCCGCCTGGACCTCCCCGGCCAAGCGCTCCTCGGGAGCGCCTGGCTGCCCCGGCAAGCCCTCCTCAAAGCCCTGGACGGCCAGCCCGGATGCGACCTCACCCGCCCGGGCCCCACCCATCCCGTCGGCGACCACGAACAGGGGCGGGCGGGCGAAGTAGGAGTCCTCGTTGGCACGGCGCTGGCGTCCGGTGTCGCTGCGATGGGCGTGGTCGGTGACGCGCAGCATCAGAGCCTCTCGACGCTCACTGGGGGTCGGTCCCTGCGCGCCGTGCCACTGGTGTTGGCCGACCCCGCCACTAGTCCTCCTGATAGGTGAATTCGCTGTCGCCGATGCGCACCCGATCGCCGCGGTGCAGCGGTTGGGGACCCTGGAGGATCTCCTCGTTGAGGTAAGTGCCGTTGGTGGAGCCCAGATCCTCGAGGATCATGGCGCCCCCCTGGGCCACCACCCGGGCATGGCGCGAGGAGGCAAAGGGATCCTCCAGGCGGATCTCGGCGGCGTCTCCCCGTCCCAGCACCGCCCCCTCCTCCAGGTCATAGATCATCCCCGGGGCGTGCCCGGGAGCACGTTCGACCACCAGGCGAGGATCGAGGCGGCGGCGCTCGACGGCGCTGGGGGCCGAGTGCAGGCTGGTGGCCGACCCCGCCACTGGCGCGGGGGCCCCCGCCCGGGCCGGAGCGCGGCGGAGGTCGCGCACGGCGCTGCGAGAGACCCACAGCAGGAACAGGTACAAGACGGCCAGGAAGCCCAGCTTGAGTGCCACCGAGACCGGTTCGAGGCCCATCAGCGCACCTCGAAGACGACGTCGAGGTTGCCCAGGCCGAGCCGGTCGCCCGAGCTCAGCGCCACCGGGCGCTCCACCCGGCGGCCGTTGACTGTCACCCCGTTGGTGGAGCCCAGGTCGGCGATCGTCCAGCTCGCCCCCTGGGGACGCAGCTCGGCGTGGCGGCGCGAGACGTCGGGATCGGCGAGGACGACATCGCAGTCACGGCTGCGCCCCAGCACGGCGCCCGCGGCCGGGACGACCAGGCGCTTGCCCCACACCACCACCAGGGCCCGGCCCGCACGCTCGGCGCGGGCCACCTGCAGCGGCTCGCTCAGACGGTCAGAGGTGCTGTAGACCATGGTGTGGCCGTGATCGCCCTGGGCTACCCGGCCGCCGTCATCGTCAGCGCGGCGGACCAAGCGAGTCTGGATGCCAAACTCACCCAGCGACAGGCCATCGTCGGTCTCAAAGGAGACGTCCGGACGAGAGGCAAGGGCGAGGTGCTCGCGCCGGGCATGCTCGAGCAGGTGAGCGGCCAGCTCGTCGAGGACCTCCCCCTCCACCCCCTCATAGCGCTGGCGGTCAGACGGCGACAGCCACACCACGTATTCGTTGGGGACATAGACGCGAGAAAGCGACTCGGTGCGATGCTGGTCCATCTCGCGGGTGAGCTTGCGCGCCAGCTCAACCGGGCGCACCTGCGAGCGAAACAGGCGCCCGAACGTACCCTCCACGAGGCCGGCGATCTTGGACTCGACGCTTGAGAGGACGCTCATCCCGGGTCCGCCATGCTACGCAACCCACCTGGGCCGGGCGGTCTGTCTCAGCCGGGGTGCGGGCGCGGGCCGATGCCGAGCCTCGTGAGGCCGCCCCGGCCAGGGCGCGCGCTCCCACCGCGACCGCTCCCGCGATCACGGCTGAGAGGATGGCCCGAGTCGGTGCCTCAGACCTGGCGCCGTGGCCCACCATGCCCGCCAGCGCCTGGGTGCCCATCACCAGGCCCCCCGCCCACACCGACGCCCCCAGCACATCGGCGCCGACCCCGCGTCCGCGTACCAGCCACGGCAACACGGCGGCGGCCAGGGCCCAGGCGAGCCCCACCATCCACACGCCGCCGAGCACCAGGGGCCCCACCGCGTGCAGGGCCGCACCCACGGGCGATGCCTGCCAGGTCACGTGCGAGGGGGTGCCGGCGGCGGGGCCGAGGAGCAGCCGGCGCCCGGTCAGAGCCTCGCCCAGACACAACCACCAGAAGCCCGCTGCTGCGAGCAGCGCCCGGCGCGGTAGGGACCCCGCCTGACCGGCTAACGCCGGAAACGCCGCGGCCGCTCCCAGCAGACCCAGCAGCACCGCTCCCGCCGGCCATGACCATCCCTGGGGCCAGCGGGGCAACAGGAGCACGCTGGAGCCACAGGCGAGGGCCACCAGCACGGCGTCCCCACCACCGTGGGCGCTGAGCAGCCAGGCCACCAGGGTCCCGGCCCCGAGCAGCCAGCCCACCCGGGGGAAGACGACGACGCCCAAGGCCACGACGGCGGCAACGCTCAATGGCGCCGGCGGGGCCAACGGCCCGGCGGGGACAGCGGGGCCCAGGTGGGCCACCGCGAGGGCGGCGAGGACGCCGGCGCCCACTCCGGCGCCCACTCGCCCGGGGCCGGCGATCCGCCCGGCGTGGCGCCCCGACTCGATCGGGGGGCGGCCAGCACGGCTGATGTCAGACGCGACGGCAGACCCGCCTCCAGAGGCGGCTTCGGCGAGGGCGGCGCGGAGGTCGTCCAGGCTGCCTCGGGCGAGCGGATCGGCGCTCAAGGCGCCGTCGATGGCCTCAGTGAGGGCGCCGGACAGGTCTGAGCGCACGCGAGCCAGGGACTCCGGACCGCGGGCGAGGCGCCTGACCGTGTCGGCGGGACTGGATCCCCGGACCGGGTTTACCCCCGACAGCGCCTCGTAGAGCACGAGGGCGAGAGCGTAGAGGTCGGCGGGGGCGCCCACGCGATGACCCTGGGCCTGCTCGGGGGCCATGTAGGCCAACGTCCCCACCACATCGCCGGAGTGGGTCAGGGCATCCTCGCCGACCAGCCGGGCGACGCCGAAGTCGGTGAGCTTGGCCGCCGACCCGTGGCCCGTGGCGCCGTCGCAGACGATCACGTTCTGAGGCTTTACGTCACGGTGGATGACGCCGCGCTCATGGGCATGGGCCAAGGCATCACACAGCACCAGGCCGACACGCAGCACGACCGCATCGGCCAGGGGACCTGCCGCCTCCAGGGCGGCCAGCGTGCGCCCGTGGACGACCTCGGAGACCAGGTAGTAGTCCTCGGCGTCCTCCCCGGCCTCATACAGGGCGACGATGCCCGGGTGAGCCAGACGAGCCACCGCCAACGCCTCGCGCAGGGGGCGGTGGTCGGTAGCCGCCGCCAGCCCGCGCGGGATGACCTTGACCGCCACCTCCCGCCCCAGGCGCTCGTCACGAGCCAACCACACCGTGCCAAAGCCGCCCGCGCCGAGGCGTTTGAGCAACGCGTAGCGATCGAGGGCCAGGTCGGTAGCGGCCGATGGCGCGCGCGTGGGAGGGCGCGCCAGCGGGTGGGCTGGTAGCACAGGCAGGTCCCGGGTTGGCAGCGTCTCCACCGCCCAGCGCCTTCGCCGGAGCAGATCGGGCTCCTGCCCCACCGACGGAGGGGTCGCCGAGGTGAGGGCGAAGTTGCAAGGGTCATGGGTCCGCCGCCCCGGTCATACTCAGCCGTCGATCTCCGTTAGGAGCGAATGCTTGTCGTTCTACGAAGAGGGTCAGCAGACCCGGGTCCGCACTCCACCGCCCCGCCGTAGGGCGCGGGGATCGGGCTCGGGCCCCAGTGACCCGAAGACCCTCATGGTGCGTCGCGCCCTCGCTCTGGGGGTGGGAGTCCTGGTGGTCATCCTGTTGGTGGTGACGGTCCGAGGCTGCCTCGACAGTCGTCGTCACCAGGCCCTGCGGGCCTACAGCCGCGACGTCAGCGCCGTGGTCGAGGAGTCAGACACCCAGGTGGCCAAGCCGTTCTTCTCGCTGCTGGGCAACTCCGCGGCCCGACCCGTCGAGGACGTGGCGCTGGCGGTGGACAACTACAAGGACACCGCCGAGCACGAGGCTCGCCGCGCCAAGGGCCTGAGCGTGCCCGGCGATCTCGACGGCGCTCAGCGCAATCTGCTGCTGGCGCTGGATCTGCGGGCTGAGGCGCTGGCCAAGGTCGCCGGCGCCGTGCGCACCGCCCGCGGAGCTCGCGATCCCAGCAGCGCCGATGCCGTCATCGCCGGAGAGGTGGAGCTCCTACTGGCCTCCGACGTCATCTACTCCCAGCGGGTGCGCCCACTCATCCAGCAGACCCTCGCCGCCAGCGCCATCCACGACTCCGATCCGGCGCCGAGCCAGTTCGTCACCGATCTGGGCTGGTTGAGCCCGGCCACCGTGGGCAGCCGGCTGGCGGGCTCGACCAGCCCATCGGGAACGCCCAACGGGACGGTGGCGCCTGGCACCCACGGCCACCGGCTGGTGTCGGTCACCGCCGGCTCCACCACGCTGGCGCCCGCCCCAACGGTCAACCACCTGCCGGGCACAGGCAACACCACGTTCACCGTCAAGCTCACCAACGTGGGCTCAAACGACGAGACCAACGTCAGGGTCGGCCTGGTGATCAGGGGCTCGGGGGCGCCCATCACCCAGTCAAAGACCATCGACCGCACCCGGGCGGGAAGCACCGCGTCGGTCGACATCCCCCTGTCGGGCCCTCCCCCCCAGGGCGTGCCCGTGACCATCCAGGCATCGGTGGCGGGAGTGCCAGGAGAGAAGACGCTGACCCACAACCGCCAGACCTTCACCGCCATCTTCGGCGGCTGAGCGTCTATTTTCCGCTGATGAGCTCTCTGTCGAGCACTGCGGGCATCGTCGGCCTGGCCGGCGCGGGCGTCGCCGTCATCGCCCTGCTCGGCTGCCTGAGCCTCGCCCTGTCGCTGCGCCGGCTGCGCTCCGACCAGCGGGCGGTGCTGGGAGATCACGGCGAGGGCGACCTGGTGCGCCATGCCGCCGATCTCGACCAGGCCTTCGCCGCCCTGCGCGACTATGTCGAAGATGTCGCCCAGCGCCTGGACGGGCGCCTGGCGGGCGCCGAGGGCGGGGTGCACCGTTCGATCTCTCACCGTGGGCTGGTGCGCTATGACGCCTACAACGAGATGTCAGGGCGCCAGTCGCTGTCGATCGCCCTGCTCGATCCCTCCTGCTCGGGCATCGTGCTGTCCTCCATCCACCACCGCGACCAGGCTCGGATCTACGCCAAGCAGGTCGTCGATGGGCGTGGGGAGCTCGAACTGTCTCCCGAGGAGCAGGAGGCAGTCCGCCTGGCGGCGGCGCGAGAGACCCGGGTGCCCGAGGGTCAGTGATCCATTAGGGATCTCTCCATGCGCATCGGGTATCTGGGCCCGGAGGGCACCTTCAGTCAGGAGGCGCTGCTGGCGAGCATGGCCGCGACCGGCGCCGGCGAGGGCTTTGAGGCGGTCGGGCTGCCGACCATCTACGACACGGTGATGGCCGTCCACGACGGCCGCGTCCAGCGGGCGATCGTGCCCATGGAGAACTCGCTGGAGGGGTCCGTCGACGTGACCCTCGACGCCCTGGCCGGCGACGCCAGCGACGCGATGATCGTCGGCGAGGCGATCCTGCCCGTATCTCACTGCCTGATCGCAGCGGGGCCCTTGGAGCCTGAGGACATCGCCACCTTGATCTCCCATCCCCAGGTCATCGGCCAATGCGCCCGCTTCGTCCGCTCGCTGCCCGACGCCCGCGTGCTCAGCGCCAGCTCGACCGCCGACGCCGTCCGCCAGGTGGTCGATCCCAAGCGTCGAGGCTGGGCGGCGCTGGGCAACCGGCTGGCCGCACAGCGCTACGACGCTCAGATCCTGCGCGAGGGTGTCGAGGACCACCCCGACAACCAGACACGCTTCGTGTGGCTCGCCCATGCCCGAGAGGCCGGGGCCTGCGCGGGGGCGGCGGAGGTGGGGGCGAGGCTCGCCACGGCGACGGGCGGCGAAGGATCGCGCAAGACATCCCTGGTGTTCTCGGGCCCCGGCGCCCAGGCGCCGGGATGGCTCGTGCGATGCCTGTCGGAGTTCGCCTCGCGCGAGGTCAATCTCAGCCGCATCGAATCACGTCCCCGCCGCCAGGGCCTGGGTAGCTACATGTTCTTCGTGGACGTGGAGGGCGATCGAGGCGAGGTCTCGGTCGCCGGCGCCCTGGAGGGACTGGAGCTCCACTGCGACCGAGTCCGGGTGCTCGGGTCCTATCGCGCCGCCTGAAAACGGACGCCCCGGTGAGGGTTGGGATTCACCAGCGGGCCTGCGCCGGGAATCCGGACCCAGGCGCTCCTCGTTGACGCGGACGCTACACTCGCGCCTGAGCCGCCATGTCGAGCCCCGTACCAGCAGACCCAACCGGGTCCGCGCCGCACTCCGGGCACCGGCGGCGCGGGCGTGACGGTGGGCGGGTGCTCGTGCTCAACGCCACCTATGAGCCCATCAACGTGTGCACCGTGCGGCGGGCGATCGTGCTCATGCTCAAGGAGAAGGCCGAGTTGGTCGAGGAGGCGGCCTGGCGCGTACGCGCCGAGACCACCTCACTGGCTCGGCCGATGGTCATCCGGCTGGTCAGCTACGTCAAGATCCCGCGCGACGCCCACCGGCGCAAGATCACCCGCCGGGCGGTGTTTGCCCGCGACGGCTGGGCATGTCAGTACTGCGGGACGGCCTCCAGCCTGACCGTCGACCACGTGATTCCCCGCTCCAAGGGTGGTTCCTCGAGTTGGGACAACATCGTCGCCTCGTGCGCGCCGTGTAACCGGCGCAAGGGCGACCTGCTTCCCCGCCAGGCGGGTATGCATCCGCGCCGGGCGCCCGGCGCGCCGAGGGCAGAGGTCTTCATCCGGGTGGCCAGCCCCACCATCCCCGTCTCGTGGCGCCAGTACCTGCCCGAGGCCGCCTAGCACGGGCGGACGTTTAACGCGCGAAGGGCGCCCACGACGAGGCGCCCTTCGCGTACAACGGTGACTGGAAAGAGCCGAGGCGGCGGTTGTTGCCGGTGAGACCAACTCCGGCGGCCGACTCGGCGGTGTCCCGGCGTGGATTCCGCTAAGCGGACCAGCCTTCCGACCTAGCGGCCGGTCACCTCCAGGGTCCCGCAAGAACTGTCAGAAACGATACGGACCACCTCCTTTCTCTGGTCTGCGCAGAGTAGCGAATTCCTCCG
>JAABUU010006648.1_pt1 | contig 12297 bp, 7 predicted proteins | sample 5559301 | NCBI WGS metagenome assembly JAABUU01 (sample SAMN10711884, study PRJNA513360) | rock metagenome | isolation source: Antarctica rocks | place: Antarctica: Victoria Land, Richard Nunatak white
CCACGAGATCAAGAAGCACACGGCCCACTAAGCCGTTGCCATTCTAAGCCAAAACCGCCCGCCGCTGTCATAGACAGCGGCGGGCGGTTTTTGTTTCGCACAGGCCGGATGAAAATTAATACAAATTTCGCTTGACAGGCGGACCGAAAGGTGTTATGATGAAGTACCTCCTGGCCCGCCCGCTGTTTCAGGCTCGCCCCGAAGGCAAGTACGCTCGGTTCTCGCTTCATCGCTGACTGGTTCACTCAAGACCGGAGATACTCTATGTACGCGCCCCTCCGCCACAGCCTCATGCAGCCGCTCCGGCAGACGCTCGCCCTCTGCCTCCTTCTTACTGCCTGTCTCCTCGGCGCTATCTCCTTGCCTGTCCTGGCGCAGTCGCCCCCTAGCCCACCTACCAACCTGACCGCGCAGGCTCGCTATAATGATCCCAATGCCCCTTACCCCTTGTCGGGACATGAGTACGTCAACTTGCGTTGGGGCGCCCCTCAACCCGCACCCAGCACCTACTACTACTACGTCGTTGAACGTAAGACCGGGACGGGTGGGATGTGGGCCAGCGTTGGCACGAGCGACTCGCCTTTCCTATTCTACTCAGATACTGACCTCCCTGCCAGCACCCAGTTCGTTTACCGCGTCCGGCTGATCGAGTACTGGATCAACGGCCCATCTATATCTTCTGGCTCCTCCAATGAAGCACCCATAACCACGCTGGCCGCTCCCCCGCCCGCGCCACCGGCTCCGACGGGACTGGCGGCCACGCCGGGCGATCAACAGGTCACGCTGACCTGGACTGGCTCCGCGCAGGCCAGCTATTACCTGATCTCGGTCTACGCCCCGGAGGACGACGGATCGAACGCGCATGTGTATGTGCCGGCCCCTGCCGGGACGGCCGTCACGTTCACGGTCACGGGCCTCGCAAACGGCGTCGGCTACGGCTTCTCGGTGGCGGCGGCGACGTGGATCAACACAACTGAGAGCGGCACCAGCTACAGCGCCGATTCAAACGCTGTCGGCGCAACGCCTATAGGCCCCAGCTTTCGGGTTGCTGCCGGCGAGAGTGCCCCCTACTACGATGCCTCCGGCAATGTCTGGGCGGCGGACTATTTCTCATCCGGCGGCATGGCCGCCTGGACGAACACCCCTGTGACCGGCACCAGCGATCCGTTGCTATACCAGACGGAGACTGTGGGGAGTTCCTTTTCATACAATCTCCCCCTCTTGAACGGGACTTACAGCCTGAACCTGCTGTTCGCCGAGACTCAAGGCAAGACGAAGGGCCAGTGCCTCTTCAACGTGAGCGCGAACGGGAAGGCGCTGCTGACGGGCTTCGACATCTACGCGGCGGCGGGCGGGGCCAACAAGGCCGTCGTCGAGACCTTCCCGGTGAGTGTCACCAATGGTCATCTTTCGCTGACGTTCACCGCCACCACCGGGCAGGCATCCGTCGCCGCCATCAGCGTAATGAAGCCAGGGCCTGCCCTCGACATCCCACCGCCGGGCTGGGCCGAAGACGTGATGCCCACCGACGACGCTTCCGACGCGGATGGGCAGGGGCCGGCGGCGGCAAGCTCGGTCAACCTGGCCTCGGGCGCCGAGGAAAACAGCCCTGGCCCCGACCTGTGGGCCTACAACCCGCTCGGCCCCGGCGCGAGCTATGAGCGCCGGTATCGCAGCGCGCGGGCGCAGAAGGGATACGCCTCGCCGGGCCTGTCCCTGGGCTGGACGGATGGCTATGACCTGTCCGTCGCGCCCACGCCGTGGGGCTACATCCTGACCTACGACAACGGCGGGCAGGAGCAGTGGACGGGCACGACGGGGAGCCTGGGGACGCCTGCCGGCGCGCCCTACCTGGTGAACGCTTCGGGCAATACCCTGACGATGACGTTCAAGGACCGCTCCCAGTATGTCTTCACGCAGGTTGGGGCGGCGGGCGGCAATTACCCAGCGAACACTTACCTGCTGACCGGCATCACCAACCTCGTCGGCCACGCCATTACCCTGAACCGCGACACGGCGGCTAACGGCTACCGCCTCCTGAACATCGCCAACGACGCCGCGCCCGCAACGGCGCTGCTAGTGTTCGCCTACAATGGCAGCGGCAAGCTGTCCACCGTTTCCGACGCTTACGGGCGGCAGATCACCTATGGGTTCACCGGCGGCCTCCTGTCCGGCGTCTCGCAGATCGCCGCCGGCGCGGGCAGCTCCGCGTGGCGCTGGCAGTACGGCTACACTCCCATTCAGGGGGTGCCCCTGCTCTCCTCGGTGATGGCGCCGGACCCCTCCAACCCCGGCAGCATGGCGGCGGCCACCACGACCTATGACCCCAACACCGGCACGGTATCGCAGCATCAGGACGTCGCCGGGCGGGTGCATTCCTACGGCTACGGCGGCAGCCAGACGGTGGTGCAGGTCAACAACGCCGACGGCAGCCTGGCCGAATCCTGGACGCAGAAGCAGAACGCGGGCGGCGCGGGCAAGAACGCCGACACCGGCACGACCGACGCGGCGGGCAAGTCAGGCAGCGTCTCTTACGCGGGTTCGCCTAGTCCTTATCTGCCGAGCGCCGCCACCAACCGCAACGGCCAGACCGCGCAGGTGACTTACGACACGTCCAACCCCTACGCCAACGTCCTGACCGCCCAAAGCCCGCGCGGGGTCGTGCTGACGACGACTTATCAGTACCCCGCTGACTTCCCGCTCGGCCAGGTTCTCTCGGTGATGCAAAGCCACCCCAACGCCGGTGGCCCGCCGGATACAAAGCAGCCGACCAGCTTCACCTACTACGGTTCTAGCGACGGCGTCCTCAACGGCCTGCTGAAGACCGTCACCTCGCCCCGGCCCGACACGACGACAGCCAATGCCAACACGGTCACGACCACTTACACCTATGACAGCCTGGGCAACGTCACGCAGACCACCGGCCCCAACGCCAACGGCACCATGACGGCCACCTACGCCTATGCGTCGCCGGAGGCGGTGGGGGAGCCGGCCTCCGTCACCGTCACCGGCCCCGACGCCAGCGGCGCGACGACCAGCACCGTCAGCTATTCTCGCTACGACGCGCGGGGCAACCGAACCGCCAGCATTGACGCCCTGGGCAACGAGACGGACTACTACTACACCCTCGCCGACCAGCTTCAGGCGGTGGTACTGCCATCTACCACGGGCAACCCGACCCAGCGCGCGTTCACCTACACCACCTACCAGTACCCCGGCGGGCCGCAGGCGGGCGTCCAGGTCTTCGCCGAGGGCGCGGTCACGTCCTTCCCGGCCCTCGGCTCCGCCTTCCCCGCCCCCACGGCCTCCGCGTTCCGGCAGACGGGCAACGTCTACGACGCGGACGGCGAGTTGACGACGGTCAACGGCAACACCTACCCCGTCTCCTACGCCTACGACGGGCGCGGGCGCGTCAAGAGCGTCACCTACTATCAGTCGTCGCTGATGGACAGCCACACGACTTTCTATGACTATGATGTGGTCGGCAATCTGGCCGCCGTGCGTTACCCCGGCCAGAGCGGCGCGACCTTTGACCAGACCCACTACACCTACGACGCTGACCAGAACCTGCTCACCAAGACCGACGGGCGTGGTGTCGTCACCACTTACACCCGTGCCGACCCCGAAAGCCTGGTGACGCGCATGAGCTACGGCGGGGTCAACAACGGCCCCCTGCCGTCGGGCGTCACGCCCCTCGGCCCCGTCAGCTTCACCTACGACCATTGGGGGCGGCGGGTCGGCCTGACGGACGACGCCGCGACGAAGACATTTGCCTATGATGACCTAGACGAACTCCTGAGTCTGACGACCAGCTTCGGCTACGACTCTTATGATGGCTACGGCCCTCAGAACCAGCAGATCGTCTATGCCCACTACCCCGACGGCAGCCGCCAGTCGTTGAGCCTGCCGGGCACAAACTACGGCAACACGCAGGCTTACGAGTACGACGGCGTGGGACGCCTCTCCGCCACCTACCTGCCCGGCGGCCCCGTCTACGGCTCTCGCTACACCTACCTGCCAAACGGCTGGCTGTCGCGGGTGCAGGCCACCTATGCCTACTCCACCTGGGGCTATGACGCCCCCTACCTGCAAGTGGATCGCGCCTACAACCCGCGCGGCCTGATGACCAGCCTGAGCAACTCCCAGGTCTCCAGCGCAAACGTCCTGTCCACGCTCTCCGCCTTCTCCGCCATGAGCTATGACGCCGACGCCAACCGCCTGGCAGAGACGGCTACCATTCCCGCGCGCGGTCAGGCCCCCAGCCTCAGCCGCAGCGTGCAGTACGGCTACGACGCCCTGGATCAACTCATCAGCGAGACCTCCAGCGGTTCCACTGCCGCCACGAACTATACGAACGCCTGGGCCTATGACCTGGCCGGCAACCCGACGACGACACGCAACGCGGGCGGCCTCAGCTTCAACGCCGACAACCAGAACACGGCGAGTGCCTACGGCGGCAGCGGCGACCCGCTGGGTCTGTTCCTCTTCTCCCAAAACTACTCCTACCCAGCCGCGTTCGACCCCGAAGACCGCCTAACGTCCACCTACCAGGGCAATTTCGATGCTATCTACGACGGGGACGGCCTGCGGACGCGCAGCGGCAGTGCTTACTACCTCTACGACGGCGACCGGGCCGTGGCCGAGGTGGACTACACGGGCATGCAGGTCGCCTTCACGCTCAACGGCGCGTCCGGGGTCGAACTGCGCTACCAGAACTACGATACCCGGCCTGACAGCCCCGGCACGGCCTACACCTTCGACCCCCAGGGCAATGCCGTCCAGCCCGTCACGCTCAACCTGCCCAGCAGCCCTCCGTTCCTGAAGGTGCGCGCCTCCTCGGTCTTCGAGGCGTTCGGGCTGGGCAGCACCTTCGACGCTGACACCCCCGACACCTTGGACCCCATCGGCTTCGGGGGGCAGCACGGCTACTACCGGGACTACACGACGGGGCTGTACCTGCTGACGCACCGCTACTACGACACGGGCACGGGCCGGTTCGTCACGCGCGACCCGATTGGGTACACGGGGGGCATCAACCTGTACGGGTTTGCGGGCAACAACCCCGTCAACGAGAGCGACCCCAGCGGGTTTGATCCTAATGATACCAATGGCGGCGTCGGACACCTGTTGCCCAACGCCAACTCCGAATACTCCGATGGTTACCAGCAGTTCACTCAGGGTCAGGTCCCAGAATATGGTGACAACTACCACGGCATGGCGCGGGTTGGGGGTGGCGGTCCGAGTCCATTAGAGGCACTCGGCAACTGGTTCTCCAGGACTTTTCGGTTCGGCGGCGGGCGTTCGCCGAGAACGCAGCGCGGGATGGTGATGATTGGAGGAAGAGGCGGCCGAGGCGGTGGATTGCCGCACTCGAGTGTTCAGAACCACATTCTGAACACTGCTGGTGGGAGACCTGAAGTGGCGTTTGCACAGGCTCACCGAGCTGCTGATGTAGTTGATAGTGCTGGTCGAATCCATCAAATTGGTAATATGCGCTCTAGAGGTGGGTATCGTCCTAGTGCTCGTGAAAGAGCGGCTATTGAAGACATTAGAAAACAAGTGGGACCTAACACCACCATTATCTTTCACGATAAGATGGGTGCTGGGCCTAGTTTGATTAATCCTGATCTGCAACCCGGCTGGAAGCCTGTGCCAAGAGCGCAACGCAATAACCCATGAGTAGACAAATTAACTTTTTCGCCGATTCTGAGGATGCCGAAGAACTTAGGCGATGGTTGCTTCAGGCATTTCCTGGCTTGCAAGCCATAGTCAAAGAACGTGGGCCTCTTGACGAACTAAGGGAGGTTCAAGCACAGAAAATCATAAACACATCATCCACAGTGTTCTTAGTCCCGCAATGGGCTACAGAAAGAGTTTCCTTTGTCCCTTTGGAGGATGGTGTATTCCGAGTTGACTATTTCGCTTCGCCGGTAATAGAATACACTGCCAGTGTTCTTAGTGAAGAAAAAAAATCTTTATCACAAGGAAGATTTTTTTGGGCATACATTGGCGACGTTTCGCCTTATGAGCAAGGTCAGGTCAACAGCCTATTCCGGTGGATATACGCACATACTATACCGGTGCAGACATACAGGAATTTCAGAGTATTTGAAGCTGCCTGTCGCAATAAGCGTATTTTAGATTTTGGCTATGGCATAGAGCAAGTTAGCCCACATTGGAAGTAACCAATGAAAGATGACCGCTGACGCACTCGCGCCCACAGACGGCTTCTCTCATAACACTTCTCTACTCCCCACCGACACCCCGGTCTTGCGCTGGATGTCTTCCAGGAAGACCCGTAAGGCCCACCACCTAGACTATCCCGTCCCCGCAAGACCCCGTGGGCTTCGGCGGTCAGTACGGGTACTACACCGACCGTGAGACGGGCCTTGTGCTGATGGGCCACCGCTACTACGACCCCGGCACGGGCCGCTTCCTGACGCGCGACCCCCTCGGCTACGGGGGCGGGATGAACCTGTACGGCTATGCTGATGGGAACCCCGTCGATGAGATAGACCCCGATGGGTTCGCGCCTCGGTCGTGGTTGGACTTGTTGCTTGATCCGTTCGGTTTAAACGAAAGTGTAAATCGAGGCCAGTCTTATTATAACAGCTTCCTTGCTAAACATCCAACTGCCAAAGCCGTTGATGGTTTCATGAAATGGGGAGCAGAGAACGTACCCGTAGATGGAGGGGGACCAGCACTAGGCACTCTCAGAGGATTGAAAGGAGCAGCGGCTCAAACAACTACTGTTTCATCAGTTATGCACACGCTGGATTTGAGTAGTTCAGCGTGGCGTCGAACCAAATTCTCTCAAGAAGGACTTGTTTATGTGCTTAAAGACGCTTCTAGCGGCGAGGCACTTAAGGTCGGACAAACTACGGCTGGCAAATTCGTGGGTCGCTTTGAAAAATATGTTACTGCCGGAAAACGGCATGATCGCAAACTTGTACTGGAAGTCTTTGAGACGCCATTAGCAGAAAGGGGTCAGATAGAAGGCGCTCTCCGCAATACTTTTGGCCGCGCCCCCAAACTGCCGTGGGATAATGCTGGGCGACCTCCGCGCCTTGGAAGGCCAGGTCCAGGCGTCCCAAGATGATCACTTCAGCATTTTTGTTGAGCATCAGAGAGATATCACAACTATGATGTCAAATTCACGTCAACGCCTGTATCAGATCGCGACCACTATCCCTTATTTTTACACGGGGCGCTTAATGGATGGCACACAAATGTTGATGGGTGTGCAGCCACCTAATCTCGTCGGGGTGGTCTTCGATGCAGACGGCAATTACCTCAGAACGTCGCTTAAACAACTTTCGCGAGAGCAACGCCCCACACTCCGAGATCAGCCTGAAGTTAATCCCAAATCCGCCGAGGATGAGTTCTCAGCCTATATATACGGCTGGCAACGTGAATTAAAACTCATAGCCGGGACGATCTCCGTTAAGCAGTTTAGTTTACCGGAGCGATGGATTGGGATCAGAGATCTCCCAGAGCATTACCAAGAAGTTCTTGATCATCCTGAAAACTTCAGCGAAGAACGTCTCCGAGAACTTCAAGGAGATATTCAGGAGTGGCGTGAGAGCGGGGAATTCGTGCTGGATTGGGATGAAGACTATTACCTCAGTAAAGAGGGAGAGTTGGACTCAACTTAACAGCAATCCAATTCTTATGTTCCCTCCACTCCACCACCGGCACGCCGATCTTGCCTTCCAAAAGGGTCAGGTCGTGCCGGGCCTTTTTCAGCCCGCCTGAGCCATCCCACCCCCTCCCCAGCAAGACCCTGTAGGCTTCGGCGGTCAGTGGGGCTACTACACCGACCGTGAGACGGGCCTTGTGCTGATGGGCCACCGCTACTACGACCCCGGCACGGGCCGCTTCCTGACGCGCGACCCCCTCGGCTACGGGGGCGGGATGAACCTGTACGGCTATGCCGACGGCAACCCCGTCAACGAGAGCGACCCCAGCGGGTTTGATCCTGATTCTTCTGAGGAGTTCTTCAACGACTGGAATAACTTCACCTTATCTGGTGCTTTGCAGGCAACAGGAAAGAGCCTCAGGAGCAACTTCAACCTCCGTCTGGCTGTGGACGCGGCCAAAGAGATTTATAGCATCTACGATCATGCTAATGAGTATGTGATGGGGCAGGCTCAGGACGTAGCGCAAGGCAACTATCGAGAACAGTTAGTTCCCGGTGGTGCCACTGTTGTTCCGGGGCCGAGTATCTTCGCCAAAGATAAAGCTGGCAACAACAACGTGACGGAATGGAGAAGAAGCATATCAAGGGCAAACATCGGCGCTGAGAGAGCCAAGTTTTTAGGCAACAACTATGTTAAGGTTGAACCTGGCAAATGGCGCAGTGCTGATGGCTTAAGACAGTTCAGAGTCAAGCCTCAAGACTACTTCGGTTTACACCCAATTGGTAAGCCGTCCGTGCCAAATATCCCCCATGCCCACTTTGAATTCCTGCGCCCTGCGGCGAAGGTGTTCAGAGTAATCAAAAATGTGCATGTTCCCATAGTTCCATGATGATCAATCTCTCAAAAATTGACCGATATTCCCTCAGACTGGAAGTAGACAAAGAAGGGTGTGGTTTGATGCTGCAAGCATATCAAGATGCCTTGCAGCATCAACCTAAGCATCTTCCTGTCACACTGGATAAACGTGTGTTCACACGCAGTTTAGGCTCTACTGAAGCAGAACTAGTAGTAGTCCAAAGCGAGGAAGCAGACAAACTTGTCATTGAGGACAGCTTGGTAATGCTTTATCTAGATGCTGAATGCATTGTATATGGGATTGAGCGTTTTACTGAAGGTCTATCAGACAACGTCATCTTCCCATCAGAACTCTGTGATGTGTCCTTAAAAGAGGCAAGCGTTACTATATATTGCCTACTACTAAATACGGGAATGCCTTTACCTCTAGCTTGAAGATCACACGCCGTTGTAAATTGTAGCCTACACCTTTGACCCCCAGGGCAACGCTGTCCAGCCGGTGACGCTGTACCTGCCGGGCCAGCCCCCGTTCCTGAAGGTGCGCTCCTCGTCGGTCTTCGAGGCGTTCGGGCTGGGCAGCACCTTCGACGCTGACACCCCCGACACCTTGGACCCCATCGGCTTCGGGGGGCAGCACGGCTACTACCGGGACTACACGACGGGGCTGTACCTGTTGACGCACCGCTACTACGACGCGGGGGCGGGCCGGTTCGTCACGCGCGACCCGATTGGGTACACGGGGGGCATCAACCTGTACGGGTTTGCGGGCAACAACCCCGTCAACGAGAGCGACCCCAGCGGGTTTGATCCTAATGATACCAATGGCGGCGTCGGACACCTGTTGCCCAACGCCAACTCCGAATACTCCGATGGTTACCAGCAGTTCACTCAGGGACAGGTCCCAGAGTATGGCGACAACTATCACGGCATGGCGCGGGTGGGAGGCGGCGGGCCTAGCTTTGTAGATGCAATCGGGAACTTCTTTAGGAGAATCATCAGATCAGTCAGCTCTACCCCATCGCCTAGAATGCGGCCCGCTCTTGCAGTGGGTGGAGGGCAAGGAGTCCTTCCCCTCGGCAATTTACCTGCGCCGACTGGCATAGTTCATGGTAATAGTGCTTCAAGCCAGAAACCCTCCCATACATATGAAATACTAGATGGAAGTGGCGACGTTTACAAGTATGGAGAAAGTGGGGACGGGATTAATGGGAGTGGTAAGTCAATCCGCGCTGAGAAACAGGTCCGAAAGTTCATGCGAGAGACAGGTGAAAACTACTCTAGTAATATCATAAGACACTTCACAAACAAAGCTGACGCTTTACAGCATCAGGCGGATCTCATACGATCCTACGAACGAAGGTTTGGAATAAAGCCCGTCGGAAACCGAAGTGGCTATCGATAGAAGCCAGCTTGCACTGGCCGAGTAGAGGAGCAACTCTACTCGGCTATGCACTATTCGAACTGGATCAAAACCTATGATTAAGTTGATTAAAACTACACCAAACAACCTGTACTATTGGGAGGTTTGGCAAAACAACACAAGCCTTATTATTCACGAGGGGACTGTGGGTAGCGTGGGTCAGCAATCGCAAATCAATGTACAGATAGATCAACAATCGTGGAAGATGAGTGACTTAGCACGACAAGTTATCACGAAGGGCTACAAGATTGTCAGCATTGATGACCTGACAGATGTTGTTATTCAATACCAGATTGATGGCTTTGGTGCAGAACATGATTTGAACAAGCGAGTCCAAATTCAAAATCTAGTGGATCAGTGTCTTGGATGGACAGGGAACGGGCATTGCGATGGTGGGGATATTGGGAGTGGGACAATGAATATATTCTGCTATGTAATCGCCGTCGAGAAAGCCATAGTAACTGTGAAGGAAGAATTAGAAAAGCACAGCTACTTGAACGGTGCTGTGATAGCTATAGAAAAAGAAGATGAATACCTAGCTGTATATCCACAGGGTAGCACTTACATCTATTAATTTTCAATATTAGAGATGTTGACGTACACACTTACAACGCGATTATTCCCTCGTCGCCATACCGGTACTGCGTTGAATGTCTTCTCTGAACTTGCTTTATGTCTGTCCAAAGCAGAATGAACCTGAAGGTCTATCAGCATTCTTGTCCTATGCATATGCACGGCTGTCCGCGTTGAACCTTGACAACTTCATAGCCCTACGCCCGCAACGACCCGGAGAGCCTGCTGACGGGCATCAGCTACACCTATCCCACGGGCTATTCGGGAACCCGCATCGGCCCTGTCTCCTTCGGCTACGACCACTGGGGACGACGGGCCAGCATGGGCAGCGACGCCGCCGCCAAGACTTACACCTACGATGACCTGGACGAACTCCTCAACCACACGACTAGTTTCGGCTATGACGCCTATTACAACATACTAGGCCCGACAGGCCTCAACCTCGCCTATGGCCACAACCAAGACGGCAGCCGTGGGTACTGGCAGGCCAACGGCGGCGCTTACCAGACCTACCAGTACGACGGCGTGGGACGGCTCACCGCCACCTACCTGGGGGGAGACCGTGTCTACGGCAGTTCCTACACCTACCTGCCAAACGGCTGGCTGGCCCATCAGCAGTCCTTCTACGCTCCCTCTAACTTGAGCCAGGCGTCGCCCTACCTGCAAGTGGATCGCACCTACAACCCGCGCGGCCTGATGACCAGCCTGACCAACTCCCTGCTCGCCAACGCTGCTCTCGGCACCAGCGCGGCGCTCTTGTCCTCCTTCTCCGGCATGAGCTATGACGCGGGCGGCAACCGCCTGGGCGAGACCGCCAGCGTCCCGGCGCGCGGCCAGGCCCCCGACCTGAGCCGCTCAGTGACGTACCAGTATGACACGCTAGACCAACTCACCGCCGAGACCTCCACCGGCGGCGTGACGGGCACCACCTACGCCGAAACCTTCGTCTACGACCTGGCCGGCAACCCCACCAGCACCAGCGGTCGGCACGGCACGGCGGCGGCCACCTTCAACGCCGACAACCAGAACACGAAGACGGCCTACACCGGCACGGGCGACCCGCTGGGCCTGTACCTGTTCACCGACACCAGCGCCACCGCGCCCTCCTTTGACCCCGAAGACCGGCTGGCCTCCGTGCGCGCCTACACCTTCTACGCCGCCTACGATGGGGACGGCCTGCGGACGGTGGAAGGCTACAGCGGCAGCTACTACCTGACCGATGGGGAGCGGCCCGTGGCCGAGGTGAGCTTAGACACCACCGGCGCCCCGAATGTGTACGCCTTCAACGGCTTCGGGGCGTCGGGGCTGGAGTGGCGCGGCGGGGGCGGCGACGGCTCCGGGTCCTACGACAGCTACTCGGCCTACACCTATGACCCGCAGGGGAACGTGGTGGAGCCGGTGTCGCTCTCCTACATGGGGGGCAGCACGCGAGTGATCCATGTCCCCACGTCGTCGTCCTATGACGGGTTCGGGCTGGGGTACACGGCGACGGCGGACGGTTCGGGGAGGGAGGATCCGGCGGTGGGGTTCGGGGGTCAGTGGGGGTACTACCGGGACTACACGACGGGGCTGTACCTGCTGACCCACCGCTACTACGACACGGGGGCCGGAAGGTTCGTCACGCGCGACCCCATCGGGTACACGGGGGGCATCAACCTCTACGGGTTCACGGGCAATAACCCGGTCAACGAGAGCGACCCGGAGGGGACACAGGCAGAAAACGGCCCCAACCTGTTAATGCCGCCGCTCTACGATCAGAATCCTGCCGGGCCGGTTTATGATGGCAGCGCTGCAAACTCTCAGGAACAC
>JAABUU010006649.1_pt1 | contig 12292 bp, 11 predicted proteins | sample 5559301 | NCBI WGS metagenome assembly JAABUU01 (sample SAMN10711884, study PRJNA513360) | rock metagenome | isolation source: Antarctica rocks | place: Antarctica: Victoria Land, Richard Nunatak white
CCAGCACAATTCGTCCGCTGATCTGCTCGGCGATCGCCGTCTGGTCCAGCTCAATGGGGTGGCGCCCGAGGAGATCCTCGAGGTTGACATCGCGGAGATCGTTGGTCGTCGGGCGCCCATCCATCATCTGGCGCAGCGGCGGCAGCACCAGCGTGTGCAGGCCGAGTGCCTCGGCGCGCTCGGTGATGTCCCGGATCAGTGCTGCGTCGGCGTTGGGCAGGGCGATCACAAGGTCGGTTGCTTTGTACTTGGCCGCCACCGCGGCCAGGTTCTCCCGAGTGCCGCGCACTCTGATTCCCTCGACGCGCAGGCGGCCTTTGTGTCTGTCGTCATCGAGCATGGCCACAGGGATGAACTGATCGTCACCCTCCCGCAGCATGCTGCGCACCAGCCGACGGCCCGCTTCGCCGGCGCCGAACAGAACTACGCGGCGCTCACCCTTGCGGGTGGCGTAGCGGTGCGTGTTGACGGCGCGGACCGTATAGCGAAGGGCAAACATGGACAGGAGCGCGAGGGCGGCGGCAGACACGGGGACGCTGCGCGCAACCACAACTGGGTTGATGAGCAACGCCCAGACGAACAGTCCAAGGCCCACAATCGCGACCGTTTTGGCGACGTCGACGATCTCCTCGAACGAGCCACGCTCGTGCCCCACGACGTAGGGGCCGATCAGGCCGCCAACGACGATTTGGCCCCCCATGGCGGCCAGCGCGAACCACAAGGCGCCCATAACGGGGACGTCGGCGGAGTCGAAGTCGTAGCGCAGCCAGCAGGCGAGGAAGATGGCCACGCCCCAGATGAGAGCGTCGAACAGCGCCCAGGTCCATCGGATGACGCCATCACGCCGTCTCGTCGGTCCGGTCACCTTAAAAGACTGCCGACGCCGCTTGAGCATCACGGCGACCGGAACGGCCGTGCAGCCAACGATCGATCGAGCGGCACGACTGGCCGTAACGGTGGCATGGGCGTGCCCCTCTCCAAGTGCGAGTGCGGTCCGCCGAACCCCGATTCGGCGACGTTAGTATTACACAGGGATCACATGCCGAAAAGAGGCCGGGGAGGCGAAAGGCGCTGGTGGTGCGTCACTTCGATCCACTGGTGCGCTCGCAGCGCCCGTTTTGGAGTCAAATGCCCGCATCCGAGGGGCATCCCGCCTGGTCTCAGTACCGCGCAAGGAGATGCCAGGGCAGAATGCGTGGCATGCCGAAAAAGCCGCCCCGAGCCTCGACCGGCCGCATCCGCGACCGCGGCACCATCGCCTTCTGGGTGTTTATCGTCCTGGCGGTCGTCGCCGGCGCCGTCATGTACCGGACGGCAACCACCCGCGGCCCCTCGGACACGGGCTACCGCTCGTCCTACACACCCGCGCAGGCCACACCCACACCCGCCACACCCGCTGTACCGGCGCCGACCACCGCTCCGGGAGGTACGAGCGCTCCGGGAGGTACGAGCGCTCCGGCGCCGGTCGCGATCCTCGGCGACCCGTACTCGGGGGGCCCCGGCTTCGTCGGCATCGGTGAGGCAAACTGGACGAAGCTCCTTGCCAAATCGTTGGCGACAGCGGGGAAGCCGACCGACCTTTCGGTGTTCACGGACAGCAGCGCTGGGTATGTCAAGCCGATCGGAGGGGCCGGGACGGCGCTGGCCCAACAGGTGAGCCAGATCGTCAAGCCCGACGACCGCGTGGTCGTCGTGTTCCCCAGTTCCTCGGATTCCGAGCAGTCGCGCGACGCCGTACGCTCCGCGGCCCACGCCGCCTACGCCCAGATCAAGTCGACCGCTCCCGGCGCCACGTTGATCGTCGTCGGGCAGTCCTGGACAAGCGACAAGCCACCGAGCAACGTGACAGGCTTGCGCGACACCCTGCGGGCTGAGGCTGCTGCGGCCGGCGCGGTATTCGTGGACCCCTTGACCGACAAGTGGTTCGTCAACGACACCGGGAAACTGGTCGGCTCGGACGGGGTGCACCTCACCGATCAGGGACACAAGTACCTGGCCGATCAGCTCCAACCACGCATCGCCGCTGCGCTCGGCTGAGGGCGTGCGACAAAGCTGGCCGCCCGATGGGGTATACCGACGCCGATTGGTGCCGCCAGCGGCGCGTCGGCCGATCGTGCTGCTAATGAGCGTGGCTGGCTTTGTCGTGCTGGTGCTCGGAGCCCGCTACGCGCACCGTGGTTCCGGCGAGGTGGACCAACGGATCAGCGGAGAGACTGCAGCGCACCTCTCCGGACATCCGCGGCTCGTGTCGTGGCTCGTATCGCTGGGCAACCCGCTCACCATTTTCGCCCTGGTACTGATACTGGTGACCGCACTTATGCTGCTCAAACGACCGGCTGCCGCCGTGCTGGCTCTCCTCGGTCCAGCGACGGCCGTGGTGTCGACAGAAATGGTGCTCAAGCCGCTGGTCGGCCGCCGCTTGGACGGCGGCCTCGCCTATCCTAGTGGCCATACGACGGCGATCTTCAGCGTCGCCCTGGTCGTGGTCGTGGCCCTGTTTGGCCCGGCCCGTGGTCCGTCCTGGCCGCGGGTGGTCGGTGGCCTCCTAGCGTTGGGAGTGGCTGGTGCCGTGGGGGTTTCGCTGGTGATAGCCGGGGACCACTACCCCACAGACGTACTGGGCGGGGTCTGTGTGGCCACAGTCGTCATTGGCGGGCTGGCGCTGCTGCTCGACCGGATACCCGTCGGCCAGCTTCGTCAGCACCCGGTAACCGCCGTCCGACCGCATCGATCTGCTCGTTGAGCGTCGGGTGCAGAAGGCCTCGGGCGTGGTCTGGTGACACCTCGATATGGCGGCTACACGCGTGCCCCGTTCCCCGCAGCGTGTTCTGGGCGCGTGCCTGGGAGGTTCTGCTCGGTACAAGGACGACCGGCACCCTTGATCCGCTGCTGCGGAAACCCGTTCAGACCCAGGGAACCAGGCCGGTAGGAGGCTGATCAGCCAGTCCCAGAATACGGTCACCGGGTTTATGGCCGGCGGTGGTGCCACTGGCGGTGGCGTCACGATTTGGGAGGGTACCTGCTCCGATGGAGCCGGCTCGTCCGCCCTGCGCGTCCGTGGCATCCGCCGTCGGCCACGGCACCCCGAACGAGCCCGCGACCTCGGCCACGCTGCGACACACATCGCTCACCGCGACGGCAATCGTCCGCCGCAACCGGCCCGTCGTGCGCCAACCCGACGGGACCTCGCCGATCGCCTCGGTGAACGAACCTCTCGCACCGTCCGGTTCGACGCAACGCCAGCGACGCTTGTGCCGGACAACCGAGATTCCCTACCCGCCGTCGGGCAGATCTCGCGGCGTGGTCCGCACGTACTGCTTCACCGACGTCGACGCAACACCGCACGAGGGGCAGCCGGCCGCCGATTTATCAGCCGTCTCGACGTGCATTAGCAACAGCTATGACTTCAATGACTTCAATGAGGTCACGGGCACCTCGTAACCTCGAATCACTCTGCGGTTTCGGTTGTCAGCGGAATCGGAATCTGTTGATGCATAAGGGAAAGTGTTCATGCGGTACTTCTTGGGGTGTACGGAGCACTGTTGCTTTCTTGTGCCCCCTGTGTCCACCAATCGCACGTCAGGTGGTTTACCGGTTTGACTGGCGCATTTGCTCGGCGCAAGCTCGGCCGTTCAGGGCCGAGATAGCCGTGTGGGTCTTTGGAGCTGGGTTTGGTTGCGTGGGCTTGAAGTACGGACGGGATTGTCGGTGCTGGCTGACACAATATGGGTATGGCGGAAATGGTGGGTGATGGTGGCGCGGGGGATTGTTCCGTCAACATTGCTGTCGCGGTGCCGGTGGCCCGCCCAGTGTTGAACGCGGACGGCAGTGTCCGCAAGCCGCGCGCCCGGAAACGTCCGAAAGATGCGCTCACTCATGTGGTGTCGGTGTGTCTGCGGCCCACGCCAGGGCAGCAGTCGCAGATCGAGACCAGGTTGGATTCCGGCCGGAAGGTGTACAACGCCTGCCTCGCCGAATTCCTCGCTCGTAGCCGCAGGGTCCGCGCCGATCCGGAATTCGAAGCGGCGAAGAAAATGCCGACGGGCCGACAGGGAACCAAGGTGTCGGCGGACCGCAGTCGGGCCTTCGCCGCGGTGGACGAGCGGCACGGTTTCACCGCCTCCGCGGCGATGTCGTTCGGGTCGTCGCTGCGGCAGTCGTGGGTGCGGCAGCATGTGCTGGCCCAAGAGGCGCAGACGATGGCCGGCCGGGCGTTCACCGCGGTCCACGACTGGCATGTCGGGGTCAGGGGCCGGCCGCGTTTCAAATCGTGGCGGCAGGGCCTGCGGTCGATGGAATGCAAGGACAACAACGGCGCACTGCACCCGAAGATCGTCGACGGGCACGTGGTCGGGGTGCTGTGGGGACGCGGGTTTCTGTTGGAGTTAGCCCCGACGGATCACACCGACACTGCGGAGCGGATCCGGTTGGATGCGTGGGCCGCGGCCGGCAAGGTGCGGTCCACCCGGATCGTGCACACCCTCATCGCGGGCCGGGACACCTACCGCGCGCAGATGGTCATCGACGGGCCCGCGCCGATCCGGCACCCGGTCGGGACAGGCTCCGTCTCCATCGATTTGGGCCCGTCGCAGGTTGCCGTCGTCGTCGCCGACAACACCGGCGCACCCGTGTCCGGGCAGATCCACCGACTGGCCGACGGCATCGAAGCGCAGACCAAGTTGCTGCGGCGCTGGCAACGCAAACTGGATCGGCAGCACCGCGCCGGATCCCCTGACTGCTTCGACGCCAAAGGCAAACACCGGCGGGGTCGCTGTGGCTGGAAGGACCGCAGCAAAGCCGCGCAGCGCACCACCATGCGGATCGCTGATGCGCACCGCAGGATCGCCGCGCACCGCAGGAGCAGCCACGGCCACCTCGTCAACGAGTTGCTCGCCCATGGCAGCGATGTCCGGGCTGAGAAGTTGAACTACGTGTCGTGGCAGAAGAATTTCCCCCGTAGTGTGCGGGACCGGGCACCGGGGCTGTTCATGCAGGAGTTGGGTCGCAAAGCCGAGAATGCTGGCGGCCCCTACCTTGCCTACAGTCCGTGGTCCACGGCCCTGTCGCAGACGTGTGTCTGCGGTGCCAGGGTGAAAAAGCCGCTCAGTGTGCGGCTGCATCGTTGCCCCTGCGGGGTGGCGGCCGGTCGGGACCTGTTCTCGGCGTACCGCGGGTTGTTCGTCGACCGGCTGGTCGACGAGCAGTCCGGGGCCAGTGGTGATGTGCTCGACCTGTCTGCGGCGGCGGAAGATTTTCCGTTGTTCCGTGGTCTCCTCCAGGAATCCGGTGGGTCTCCGGGGTCGAGCACCAGAGGTGTCAAGCATCGAGGCCGGGGTCGCGCGTCAGTGCGGTCAACGGCGCGGGTCAGCAAACGACACCACCAACGCGGTGGTGTCCGGCGCGGCCCGACAGAGATGCTCGGAGAGCAACTGTCCACCCTGACCATGCCGGCAGCGGCTCCCACGCTGCTGGCGGCGTGAGCAACACACGCCCAGGGCGCATGCCGTGGTTACGAGCCCACCAGCATCACCGGTGGGTCACCCCTGAACCTTGGGGTGGGAAAGTCCAGCATTCAACCGCCGGACCCAAGTGACACCACGAGCGGAAACAGGAATCCCGGTCCTTCAGGGCCGGGAGGATTCAATGGCGCATGCTCTGCCAGCCCGAGGCAACGGAGCGGCAGGAATCAACTGGTCTGGTGGAATACGGCCTGTTCGAGTCGTTCCAAGCGCTCGGCGGTCCCCGTTGGCGCGCGGTCGTCGGCGTGATGCTGCTCGATCCATCGTCGCACGAGAGCGGTTGGCTTGACGTGCTCTGCGGTTGCCTGCTCACGGACCCAATCAAGCAGGGACTTCGGCAGACGTAGTGACGTTGTGACCATGGGGTCTGGGTCGACGTCGGTTTCCCACGTCCCCCCGTTCGCCATCTCGTCGGCGGTGCTGTGGGTGTCGTAGTAGTCACGCATCTCAAGGAGTTCTTTGCGGTTCATGGTGTGCCCCTGGCGGTGGTAGGTGTCATCGTGTCTGGCGGGTGAAGTGTCGGCGCTCGGCCGAGTCCATGTTGCGAGCTGTGACGACGTGATCCCGGCCGTCCATGGCTTCTGCGAGGATGACCAGCAGATAGCGGCCGGCGTCGGTAGTGCCGTAGACGTATTGAGTCTCACTTCGTCCCGTCACGGTCAAGCGGGGCCGGGTGTTGACGACCTGCTCCGCCTCTGCGGGCGTGACTTGGTGAGGGTCCAGATGTGCTCTTCGGACTCGTCGTCCCAGCCGATCTCTCGTCGCACTCACACATTCTAACGCATCGTAGTGCGGGAATTCTTCGTTGCGGAGCGGGGATGATCAGGCATGGAGGACCCCGGGAACGCTTGCCCACCCCGCCCGCGACCTCTTGCACGTACAGGGGGCCCGATGACCCACCACACCAATCGCCAGCATCCAGCGGTAGCCACAGGGGGCAGCGCAAGGATTTGCCACCAACGCCGCCAGCGTCGGGCGGTATGAGCGTAGGAAAGCCTCGACCCGACCGATGAGCACACGAAGGCCCCCGGGCAGGCTGCCTGGGATTTGCTCTCGTGGGTGACCTGCCGATCGGGCACGGGCAACAGCCACGACGCCGGACACATCTTGGACATGAGCACTCAAGAACTTGTCCGGGCCGTCAAAGATCACGCGCTCGTCCACTACGTTTTCTGAGATTCACAGCGGCGGCGAGCCGGTTGTTCGCGGGACGCAAACGGAGTGCATGGCCGTCACTAAACGCACCACCTCCGCACCTCCACCTCCCGCTGGGCAGGATCCGCAGCTGAGCTCGGACACCCCCGGCGCAGCCTGGCCCACGAAGTCGGTGGTGCGCAAGCAGCGCCGCGCCGATCGGGGTGAGCGCAACCTTGGCGGGCTGCAGGAGGAACCGGGATCGCGTCGAGCACAGCGTCACCGTGGCGGGCGCGGCGACCTCACCGGCAGTGCCGGCCTCAAGAGCAGTGCCCGGCAACCCGCCACCAAGAAGGCCGGGTTCGGTCAGTGGCTGTTCCCGTGGCTGCGGTGCCTGCTCGTCGCCTGGGTGTATGTGGTGGCGCTGAAGGTGGTGTCCGCCGCCGGTGAAGTGGCGGTGATCGTCCTGTTCACCACCCCCGCGATCATCACCACCCTCTACCTGCCCTCGTCGCGGCGCCGGTCCTGGCGGTGGTTGGTGATCTGGTTGATCGTCAACATTGTCAACCCGACGCTGTTCCTGCCAGCGGCACTGGTCGCCACCACGTGGGCGCTGCACCAGTTCTGGGTGGTGGAACGCCCGGACACGCACCGCACACCACTCGTGGGACCGGCCTTGCGCTCTCTCACCGCTCTGGTGTCGCACCCGATGTCCCATCCGCTGCGCGGCTCGCTGCGCAAGCGTCCCGGAGGCCGCTCGTGAGCGCCCGGGTTGGTGCAGTCGCACTAAAACCAGCCGGCCCGCCACCGGCGAAGCCCAGGGCGGACACGGACACCGTGGACCGGGTGCTGGAAGCCGCGGTGCACCTGGCCACCGGCCTGGCCGGGGCGGAACCCCGGCCCGGTCAACGCGCGTTGGCCCACGATGTGCTCGACGCGATGACCCGCCGGGACCGCGTGGTGGCCCAGGCTCCCACCGGTGTGGGCAAGAGCTTTTCGCACCTGGTTCCGGCCGCCGTGATGGCTGTGGCCACCGGGGAGCGCACCGTGATCTCCACCGAGTCCCTCGCCCTGCAAAGCCAGATCATCGACAAGGACGCACCTACCGTGTGCGTCGCCACCACCAGCGTGCTCGGCTCCGCCCCGCGGGTGGCGGTCCTCAAGGGCTGGGGAAATTATGCGTGTTTTCTCCGGGCCACGCACAGTGCCCGGGCCCTGCTCGGGAAACCGGACGACGACACCACACCACCCGACCCCGTCGCCGCACTGACCGACCTGGCCCGGGAACTCCCCGCTCCACCCCCGGAAGGTGCAGGCAAGAAACGCCGGCCGGCGCGCGCGAAAGTCGCCGACACCGACACCGTGGACATCGACGGCGTGGTGATCCCCCGGGCCGAGGCCACCCCGCTGCTTCGGTGGGCCCTCACCGAAGGTGCGGTTCACGGTTCCGGTGACAAGAACTCCTACACCGGCACCGTCAGCGAAGCGTCCTGGTCGACGGTCAGCGTGTCCACCAGCGAATGCGTCGGGGCATCCCGGTGCCCGTTCGGCGACGTGTGCCGCCCGGACGCCGCCCGCGCTGCTGCGGCAGCAGCGGACATCGTGGTCACCAACCATTCGATGCTGGGTGTGCAAGCCGCGTCCGCGGCACCGGTGGTCATCGGTTCCCAACGGCTCGGTCTGTTCCGGCACCTCATCGTCGACGAGGCGCACCGGCTGCCCGGTGTGGTCCGGGAGCAAGGTGCCGCCGCAGTGTCGGGGCGACGAGTGACCAGGATCCAACGTGGCCTGTCCGCCCTCCTCGACGGCAACGACTCACTGGTGAAGGCCCTGCTCGCCGACGGGGACGTCATCAAGGATGCGGTGGACCAGAGCTTGACCGAGCAGGCCGCGACGACACCGAAAAAGGATTCCGTGCTGCGGTGCAGCGAAGGGATGGACCCGCTGGCCGCTACCGGGGACCTGCTCACCGGATGGTTGGGTCGGGTGAACAAGATGGTGGGGTCCATCATCACCGACGACCAGAAGACGCAGATCAAGAAGATGCGGGTCGCCGGCGCCGTCACCAGCTTGAAAGCGGATCTCACCGCGGTGCGCGAGCACCGCGACGGGGTTGCCCGTTGGGTGGAGAAGGGCAGCGAACCGTCCAGCCGCTTCGCCCGGGGTACTTCCGCAGCGGCGAAGTCCACTCCGGTGGAGGTGGGCGGGTCGTTGGCGTTCAACGTGTACTCCGCGGAGGTGCCGGGAGCGCTGGTGGGGCGTCCGGTGATTCCGGAGAAGGACTGGTTGTCCACGTCGGCGCAGTCCACGGCAGCACAGTCGGTGGAGCTGGCCTCGGCGGCCGCCGAGTCGCTGCAGAAACAGGAAGCCCGGACGGAGGAGGGGGAGGAGATCACCTCCTCGGCCGGTGGAGCGCTGGGGGCACCGCGCTACGCGCTGTCGGTCAGCGCCATGTCCGCGACCCTGCCCAACGGTTTCGGGCGGGACGCCGGCCTGCACCGCCCGACCCGCAGCTACGAGTCCCCCTTCGACACCGCCTACGGGCGCTCTCTGCTGTTCGTGCCGCGAGCGAGCGCACCCGAGGACGTGGAAGCGCTCAACGGGGGGTGGCCCGGAGGCAAGGTGCGCTTGGACACCACCCGGCACACCGCTTGGGCGGCGTCCATCATCGAGGCGCTCGTCCAGGCCAACAATGGCTCTGCCCTGATCTTGGCGGCCACCGCGGCTGCCGGCCGTTCCTACGCCGACCGTCTGCGCGCCGCAGGTAATGGGTTGCACATCCATTCCCAATGGGATGGTGGTGCGCTGCGGCAGATCACCGCCGAGTGGCGGGAGGATGTGGGGTCGGTGCTCGTGGGCACCCGAAGTTTGATGACGGGGGTCGACGCACCGGGGGAGACCTGCTCGTTGGTGGTCGTGGACCGGGTGCCCCGCGCTGCAGGCAACCCGGTCGATGACGCCCGGGTTGAGGCGTTGACACCGGTGGTGGGCGACCGTTGGCTTGCGGACAGCCTCGTCTACGCCAGCGACGCGGCGCTGCTGTTGGAGCAGGCCGCAGGAAGACTGATCCGGTCGGTGGGTGACTCCGGGATGGTTGCGGTGTTGGACCCCCGGCTGCTGAAGACGGGATCGTTCAGCTACGCCGCCCGCAGCCGGGACACCTACATGAGGGCGTTGCACCGGTTCGCCCGCAAAACCGCCGACCTGGATGAGGCGTTGGAGTTTCTGCGCACCGGGCGAACGGCGAGCGCCGCATGAGCCCGCTGGTCGTGGCCACCGACGGATCTTGTCTGGGCAATCCGGGCGCCGGCGGATGGGCATGGGCGGTGAGCCCGCAGGTGTGGGGTGCCGGTGGGGCCGTGCACACCACCAACAACGCGATGGAGCTCCAGGCGATCCACCAGGCCCTGCTGCTCACCCCCACCGACGCACCGCTGGTGATCGAGACGGACTCGGCGTACTCGATCAGCTGCCTTTCCACCTGGATCACCGGCTGGCGGCGCAACGGGTGGCGGACGAAAACCGGCGGCGCGGTCAAGAACGTCGCGCTGATCCGCGCCGTCGACGAGCTGCTGACCGGGCGCGAAGTGGTCTTCCGCAAGGTAGAGGGCCACTCCGGGAACCTGCTCAACGAGGTGTGTGATCTGCGGGCCCGGGACGCGGCCGCCGCCGTCCGGTCCGGGAGAAATGTTGCGGTCGGTTCTGCCGGTCTGGGCGTTCGGGTGTGGCCCCGATGAATTGTGTCCGGCCGAACCGACGCAGTGGGTGGCGCCGTGTCGGCCGCACACATGATGGGTATGAACAGCAACGTCAGGCACCGGTCCGCTGATCTGGCTCGCCGAACCCCCGGTACAAACAGCGACGAACTATTCACTGTCGACCGCTTTGCGGTCACGCTGCCCGAGAGGGAGGTGCACATGTACGACGAAGCCAACGTCGCCGACTACGCGCGCCTGGTCGAGAACGGTCTCACCACGGAACAGGTGGGTGCCACGCTGCACCTCAGTGTGGCGGCAGTGCGTAAGCGCATTGCCGAGCACACCCTGTGGGCGATCAAGGACAACGGCAGGTGGCTACTGCCCGCTCTCCAGTTCGATGAGGACGGCCTGATCCAGGGCATGGAACGGATCATCCGGTTGGTATCCGTGGGGATACACCCACTGAGCGTCTGCGGGTTGCTGACCTGCCCACAGGCGGAGCTGTCCCAGGGTGGTGCGCCGGTGTCGTTGGTGGAGTGGTTGCGGGCCGGTGGGGACATCACCATTGCGGTCCCGGTGGTGCAGCACGGTATCTGGGCGGCTGCCTGAGCTCGCGCGGTGGACACCTGCGCCGCCGGACACATCAAGGGCATGAACAGCAACGCAGGAATCATTGAACGCACCGTCGTCGTGGCCGCACCCGAGCCCGTGCAGGAGGTACTCGCCCCCGTGGGCAGCTTCTTGGACGACATCCTCGGTGGCCCGTTCGTCCTCGAGATGGCCCGGTCGATGGTGGCGGATGTGCCGGGTGTTCGGTGGTGCGCGCATTGCGCCGAATGGATGTTGCACGCCGTCGTCGGCGAGTAAAGGCCTTCGCGGTGGACGCCCCCTGGACCGCACACATAGTCGGCATGAGCAACCACATTGAAGCCACAGTCCGCGAACTCGATTTTGTCCAGGGCACCTCGGACAAGTTCTACCGAGTGTTTACCCTTGGCACGACGATGGTCGTCCAGTACGGCCGCAACGGCACGTTCGGGTCGATTTCCAGCAAGGAGTTCGACGACGACGCCGCTGCCACCAAGGCAGCCGACAAGCAGGTGGCCGCCAAGATGGCGAAGGGCTACCAGCCGGTGCGCTCGGGCGGCATCACCTTCGACCACGACCCCACCGACAACGAGCTGGACACCGCGGCGAACGTGATGCCCCGAGGTGAGTCCACGGTGGCGATGCCCGCCCAGCGTGCGCCCTCCGCAGTGGTCACCGCCACCAACTCGGCCCCCGCCGACGAGGCGCACGCAGCCACCTTCGCCAAGGTGCTCGCAGCCCTGGACGCTTACAACGCTGCGACCCTCCCGGTGGACGCCAACCCTCCGGCGAGTATCCCCATGTTGGCCCGGTTGGCCACCCCCACTGAGGTTGATCGGTTGATGGAGGACGGGATGTGGGTTGTCCAGCCCAAACTGGATGGTGAGCGGGTTCTGATCGAGGTTGTCGACGGTGTCGTGTCGGTGTTGAACCGGGCGGGTCAGCCCAAGGCCAAGAATGTTTCCGAGGCCATGCTCGCCCCGTTCCGGGCACTCACCGAGGGCCGCTGGGTCTTCGACGGGGAAATCATCGGTCGCACCGTGCACCTGTTCGACCTGGCCGCCGCCGGGCGGTTCGTCACCGAGCGGTCCGGTTTCAGCACCCGCCACGCGAACCTGGTCACCATCGTGGACGCCTTGGTGGACCCCTCCGACCCGGCGATGCGGGTGCTCACCTACTCCGAGGATTCCGACGCGAAGCGCAACCTGCTGGACCGCGCTGAGATCGACGATGACGTCCCCAGAAGTGGTGTAACTCGGGTCCTTTGGATCTGGTGACCGCGTGTCGGTCCCGGGTGTTGGGGGCCACCGCGTGAGGCTTTGTGAGAACCGACCAAGGAACTCACGGAAGAGG
>JAABUU010006650.1_pt1 | contig 12291 bp, 15 predicted proteins | sample 5559301 | NCBI WGS metagenome assembly JAABUU01 (sample SAMN10711884, study PRJNA513360) | rock metagenome | isolation source: Antarctica rocks | place: Antarctica: Victoria Land, Richard Nunatak white
AATGATGGTTGTTCATGATTGGTATCGGGTAGAGGATATCAAGACCGGTTCCACCATAGAATCGATCTAAAGGCATGAAGAGTTGAGGGTTGCTTGCGGCCAATGGTGGAAGGGCCAGGGTGCACCAGCATATACAATTAGGAACGAATTGAGTATCGAGGACGGAATGTCATGTGGAAATGAGTGGATGACAGCAAGGTAGTAAAGAACGCGCGGTCAGCGAAACACCGTGAGTGCCGTTGACTTGCAGTTCAGTATGCAGATTTGAGGTCTAAAACGGAGGTAACACAGAGTAAATAGAAAGAAATGGTAAGTAGGCTGTGTGTAACCAGAAATTAAAGGATTAGGAATAGACATGTAGAGATTAATACTTGGCCACCGCTGCGCAGCACGAACCTGTCTTGCAGCGTCAGAACCAGAGGAACAATGGATCCCGACTAGGGTGCAATCGCAATCGAGGTCGACTTGGCTAGTAGCGTGCTCAGCTGTGCTGTTTCAGGGTTAGCTCGTTACACTGTGCCATTTGACATTGCATTAGCAAAAAGCCTCTTAGCAAGGATTATTTGAAGGACCCGTAGGAGTCGCCATGTGGGAGTTGAACCTTAGGGTACTGCAAGATCTGCCGCCGTTGCATGCTCGATCAGATCCCATTCTCAGAGGCAACGACCTGCGTACGAGTCACCGTTCACACGGTCATGATGAAAGGGATACTCAAGCAATAAATAATATCTATCTTGTTGCTCTGAGCAGACGTCGCTCTGACGTCTGATGGGCCAGGTCCATAGGCATATGTTGCCCTGGTCTTTTATAGTCCTGCTGAGGACTTACTGAAAAGGTGGCTTCGGGTCTTCAACATCGGATAAATCGTTCTCACTCTCAGAACTAGAAGAGCTCTCTGAATCTGTCTTCGCACAAGCTGCTTTTGCTTTGCTCGCGGCGAGGGCAGACTTGGGATACATAAGTAGGTTATGCTCCTCACAAAAGACAAGCTCCGGACCTGTAACTTCGCGAATTTGCCTCACCCTGTGAGGGATCTCCTACCAGGATTTTAGAATCCCTCATGGCAATGATGACATTTACAGACCACAGCCATGGAATGCCTATAATCAGGCCTAAGTAGCCTATTTCCCCGGATAGAGTAACAAGTTCGGGCGCCACGAAGCATCGAATACTTCTCCAGACGCCCTCCACACCTACGTTCAACCAGACCCAGTGTTCCAGAAGTGTCTCCCGATGGTCAGCAGTACGCATAGTTAGGCCTCGGAATCCTATCTCCGAAAGAGAGTGCATATCTAGGCCTATTTGACGTACCAAACCAGTAGAAATGACATTCATCTCAGAACCTTGGTGCGCCTGTACTTGATAGTACAAGGGATCCGGAAAGCCTTGTCCTTACCTATAATCGTAGTATAGAATGGTTGCGTAGGTTGCGTAGGCATAACAGGCAATTGCTGAACCTGTGCTATCCCCAGAAAAAGGGGCTTGTTCCATACGTTTGGCCTTTAGGGCACGTTTCTTTGCCACATGTGTACAAAGACGCCTGAGCTCTTTGCATACTGCAGGAGACCAGGCAATCAAATTCATAAAGGAGATGTTCACTTTATTGTACCTCTCGAATGAATACTGGAGAGTCATACCGTTCCAAGGCATCATTGAACATGCCTACCAGAGGTTGGGGTTCCGCCTTTTTACCTACACGTTTTTAACCCTTACGACGTGTACGATCCTCCGTAGCCTAAAACTGAGAAGGTAGTTGTTGTGCACCCTCCTGAGGGTTAAGAATAGGGGGGTAGGGGAAGATTCACATGAGGCCCGGATCCTTCTCCATGACGTATTCTTCAGGTTAAGTAGGCCGCCAACGCCTAGTCCTATAGAGTGACTGCTAGCAGAACGTGATGGCGTATATATGCTCATCGTACTAGAGCTCGCGGACCCAGGGGCAGTGCCGAAAGATTGCACAGCACCATCATAGAACCCGTACCCATAAGTAGCAAATGATACTGAAGGAACATCACCAAACACCAGGCTTCATAGGCCTGCTTCCAGGCAGGTAGAACATCCCCGGTGCATTCCTTGCTGGTGTGACCTACATACCCACACTTCACACATAATATCCCCTCTCTTGAACGGTTGTAATCCTTAGTGCCGTTGATATAGGGGTTCTTGGAGGAGGAACGATCGGGCATATCCTTAGGTTCGGATCGAGATCGAGATTGGTTCGCTCTATTGGAATTCGACGACAATGGCCTAATCGGGTATGTCCTGCTAGCAGGATAAATAGAACGGTTCCCTAGTACGTGGCTCTGGGATCCTCATGAAATGACCAACGAGAGGATCTCAGAGGAGTGGTACGACGTCAACAACGCATCTATCTGGGCTTTGGACATGTTCTTTTGAGCCAATTCCTTGCTTCTGTATTTCCAAGTTCGCCTCCTCGTGTGGTTGCTTTTGTTGAGTCAGGTATTTAAGGACTCGATCTGTTGGCCTGGATTCTTCTAGTAGATTGACTTCCCTTTGTTCCCTCACCTTCTGAAGCCGTTCCCTTGTCGTTCAGCTCGACATTGTATGACCTAAACTCGATTCTTAACTGGTTCCTTCTTTTTCTTTCTCGGCTTTCTAATACTCTGGCTAGTCGGATAGAATCTATTCAGATCTTCGGCCAGATGCCCGAAACGAGGCACAAATCATTTAAGATCATGGTCATGAAATAAATCTCTGATATTTCTTCCATCCAATTGTTTCAGTATGAACGAGATCGTATGAATGCCCCCATAACCCCTGATCCTGAACGGTCCACGCCATCTTTCCTTCATCTTTCCCCCGCTCTTTTGATGAAGCATTGTCAGGTCCCCTATCCTGTGCACTACTGACCTGACCTCCCGATTGTATCTCTCTGTCATTCTCTCATTTTGACGCTTGATGGTCTTCCTAATTATGTCGTGTGTATTCGATATGTGCCGAAGGTCCTTTCGTACTTCCCTTGCGTGTGCCAGAGGATCAGCACGGGGTTTCCGCGCACTCTAACCCCTAGAGAGGTTACCTAGTTCCAGATACCGTAGTATCGGGTTTAGCTAAATAGGGCACTTAGATAATTTAGTCATAATTAGCGTGCGCGGAAACCGCACAATAATATCTGCTGTTTTCATTCTCCTTCAGTCTTCTACTGTGCGTAAATGAGGCGGATACTGAGATTGCAACAATTAATCCATCCTTCTCTTGCTACCCACGGCAACGCGAGACGCGCTCTTGCGGCTGAGAGACTACGAACTGGTTGTGGCCGTGCCGTTGCAACTATGCAAGAAAAGAAGGATTATGACTTGATCCAAAAAAGTATGACGTAAGCAAACAAGCGAAAGACAGTCTGTCAGTATCTTGCTGAATGACCCAGAAAGCCGTAAAATTTCTGAACGAGTTGCAAAAAGGGCAGCAAAGGTACAAGTATGAGAGCTTCTGGGAAGGAGCGGACAGAAAGATGGCTCGAGTTACTCGGCTGCGAGGTGAATGCGCCCCATCACCTTGAGAGCCGATACTCATTTATGCTTAGATCGTTAATTCAAGATCTAAAGTAATCCATGTGGCTGGAACGAAGGGAAAGGGCACAACCTGTCACTACTGCAACCTTCTTCTACAGGAATATCAAAGAACAAAGGAAATACCCCTGTCCATTGGCTGTTACACCACACCCCACCTCGTAGAGGTTCGCGAAAGGATCCAGATTAACTTTGAACCGATCTCGAAGGAGCTATTTACGAAATACTTTCAGAAGCTCTGGAATGAGATGCAGTCGCTCCAAAATCGACCAGACTTGGAGACCCCTTATGTTCCTGGATACCCGGGGTTTTTAACGCTGTTAGCGATTTACATCTTTAATCTGGAAAGCATCGACGTTGCAATCATCGAAACCGGCGTCGGCGGAGAGAGAGATTCTACCAATGTTTTCAGGAACCCTACCGTGACGGGAATCACAACAATTGATTTCGATCACGTTGAGCGTTTACAGTTTCAAATAAAGAGCGCTTGCCCGGCTTTTTCTTTACCTTCCTTCCTTTTTATCCTTCATCCGTTTCTCAAGTGCAACATGCCTAAAAAACTCATTCTCGCTGAAGTCTTTCTTTTCTTCGTTCTCTTCGCTGCAGAATTAATGTGGGCTGGTTGAGCTTATTCAGAAAAGTTTGCATGCTTTGTGGCTAGGCATTAAACTGAAGACTTTTTTGATGCGGTGAGAAAAATCTGTGCGCAAGAAGACAATCCACACTGTAAGTGACAGCTGGTCTCTTGAATAGTAGGTGTAATGGTTTAGTAGCGGCGGAAGAGAAGTATTTGCTGGCAAAGTCATGTATTGAATTTAGTTTCCAGAAAAAGTATTCTTCGAGCGTCTTATTTGACAATGTCACATCATCTCAAGATAAGCGCGGGAAGCAATCTGCTCATAGCCCGTTTGCCCCTGACCGCCTGTCTTTCGTACCGCTTGGAGCATGTATGATGTAGGTGCCTGTTTATGCAGGGGGCCCTTGACAAGTGTTAAGATCTTGCTGGCGGAAGGGAAGTCTCATACCTACCTCTATGGACAGATTGTGAGATTGGATGATATTTTCTGATGCAGTGATGAGACGGGTGCATTAGCGGCGTTTACTGTACGAGTCGCGGGGCCTGGCCCCGCGACCTGATTGTTTGATAAACCCTGCATGAACAATATGTCACTCGCCGATTCAGGATTTCCTAACCCCTTACAACGTCCTTTCTTCAATCCTTGTGCCTAGTCCCTTTTCCGCTGAGTCCGATTGGTGCTCATGGAGATCGAAAGGTGGCAGAATGATGATCCCATAGGCTCCTCGAAGGGTGACAGCCTCACGGCTTTGGCAGCAGGAGAGAATGACGACAGCGAAGGAGACAATATTTAAAATAGAGAAGTAGAAGCATTACAATGGCTCGGAGCCGAATAGGGGTCCCTCGCGAAGGCTCTTAGGCAGAGAGGCTCGGAAATTTCTTGGGAGGATGATTATTAGGCAGCCATAACGAAACGGGGCTCTTCAACCCCGGTAGAACTAAAGTTCGGAGTCGAAAGTAGCGAAGTGAATGCAACTCCTCTTAAGCCAGGGAACGCTAAAGCCAGCATTGCAAGCCATTAGCCATGGAGCAGAGACTTATATATCAGCGTAATAATGGAGGCGTCGACGGACGTCCAAGACACGTTCAGGCCTCCTCGGATCTGCGACTCCACCAGCCCTGCAGTAGTCTTCGTAAGCATTTTCCGTTCCTGAGTTTCCCGCGTCCGGGGGAGTCGGCAGTGACGCGGGCCCATGGAAGCAGTGTGACTGTCGAGACAATGTCCACGCTGGCTCATCAGCTTTCGTTGCAAGGGTAATGATCAGCGGCTGATGATGGTCCACAGACTCGACGCCCCCTATTGCGCGCAGAAACCCCTCGCCTTGTATCCTTCATGAACGAATCAGATTCACCTTGTTCCCACGCTAAAGACACTGCAGAAAAGCCAGCGATGGTTCGACCCTTCACTTATAAAGATCGTGCCGACAGTCCTTGCTTCATCTCTGTATCTTCGGATTGACCTCAGATATATCAATCAGAGTAACCAATATCATGGCCAATACCGCTCAGGTTCACGAGGATCAATGAAAGGCTGCGATAGATCGCGCGATTCCCGCAGTGGTCACGATTCACTCCGCCTTCCCATACTCTTTCGACATGAAGTCAAGCGTGTGCGATGAGGCTACAGGGATCATCGTGGACGCAAATCTGAATATTATCTTGACGAATCATCATGTGGTGAGCGAGGCATCAATGTGTGGTCGAGCTGTGTTTCAGACGAATGCTCGTCAATGCACCATAACGCTCTTGTACATCGATTCGATTCATGACTTTGCTCTATGCAAATTCGACGTCAAAGATCTACACAATCTGCCTCTGAGAGCGATCGAGCTCAGGCCTGACCTGATCGAGGTGAGTCTGAAGATTCGCGTCCTCGGCAATGATGCGGAACAGGTAATGAGTATCCTCTCTGATGTTATTAGCAGGGTGAACTGCAATCCGCCACATTGAGACGCTCGTAAGTATCGTCATCCAGGCGGATTGACAGCACGGGTTAACGCGCCCTTCAGTGATCCATTACCTCCAGGCCTCGGTCGACGCTACGGGAGAAAGCTCAGAAAGCCCGATGATCAACAAAGACGGATTTGCCGTGGCGCTGATGTCAGGCACTTTCTTCTTCGCGTCAACGGACGTATTTTTGCCTCTTGATCGACCCTTACGTGCTTTGCAAGCTCTGCAATCGGGACAAATCATATCAAGAGGCACGATTCAAAGTCATTGAGAGTCGAAGAAACCTGCGAATTGCCATGCACGAGATTTGAGCGATCAAGTCATTCAAAAATACAGTTCAGATGGTTCCGGCTTACTGATAGCCAAGATGATTCTACCTGATGATTCGTTTCACGCTGAGGTCATGAAAGAAGACGTGCTTCTCGAAGTCAATGGTGAAATTGTTACATCACTCTCCCGATTCGAGAATTTGATGAACGATGTCATCGAGGACGTGATCAACGTTCGAGTCAAGCGTCATCAGAACGATCATAAATTGATGCTGAAGATGCAAGATCTTTTTCAGCTCACGCCTCATCAAATTCTTCAGTTCGTCGATTTCACCTTTCACGATCTTCGCTATTACACTGCGTTTCGCTACAACGTCTCTATCAATGACGTTGTTCTCGTCAACGTTCAAGACTTCTTCGAGCTAGACGATGAATATAAGTTGATTTGTTCTCTTAACAATCAACCGACATCCGATCTGAATGCTTTTATCAAAGTTGCTCAGGGAATTTCTGATGAGTATCGATCGTTCGCCTGCGAGATGATCGTGCTGACGCGATCAGATCGAACAAAAATCGCTGTAGCATATCGAAACCTCGACGATCCCTCTAATGCATTCTATGTCACCATCGTGGTGAATCGTCACTGGTTGAGGGCACACATGCTTCTTCTAGTACGCAACGAGAACATCGCCTTCTGAAGCATCAAGGACCTTGAATCTGCATCGTCTGACGTTCCATCGATGAATCAGGTGTTGCCATCAGAGCCGGTCACGAAGTGCCATCATGCTGTGCGAAAGATCGTATCAAACCTAGTGAAGATGCAGACGAGGATCTCATACAAGACTAACGACGCGTCGCACGAGAAAAAGACGTTTCTGAGCCTTGTGATCAGCGCCATCGCAGGCTTTGTAGTCATTTCTCGAAGTTTCAATCCTTCGGATCTGTGTGACTTGACCGTCGTCTTCAGAGACTTAATCGAGCTTTCAGCGAGGATGATGTACGAGCACGCGTTGGGTTTCGCTGTGATTCAATACGATATCTCGCTTGTTCAAGGCGCAATAGGGAGTGTAACATTCAGCAAAAGAAAACTTCAGGTTGAGAACAGAACAACCATCTACGGGCTCAATCGAGACGGTTCGAGCCCTTGTGCAGTCAACACGGCTGTGACAAGCATTGAGCCGCTAACAGGCGAGTATGAGTCGAAGCTATCGTATCACCCACTCAACGTGAAGGTGTTGCACCTTCACAAAGACTTCATCTGCGATGCTGGCGTGCTGCTTGACGACGATGAAGATGTAGAGGCATTGTGGCTCCCGTTTCTCACAGCCTCGATGAAAACGCATGTAGGCGTTCAGATCTTCTTACTGATGTCAGCGTTGAAAAAGCTTCAGCAAGGGATTCTTTCATCAGAATGTAGAATGCTGAACGTTGAACTCGCAAAAGTTCGCAAGAGTGATGTGCAGATGTTTGATGTGTTCAGAGGTATGATTCTTCTTCGAATCGTGCAAGAGTTTTGGCTAATACATCACAAAGATATGATAGAAAATTTCCCTCAAAGAAAGTTCATCCGAGTCGCGAAGGTATCTTGCAGCCAAGAACCAACAGACCTCGCCGCAGGTGATATTCTGTTGATGCTGAGAGACAACGCAGTAACGCAGATGTCAGACCTGCATGACATGTTTACACTTGAAAATTTGAGTATGTCGATCATTCGAAACCGAACCGAGATTAGGGTGAATGTTCCGACCGTCGCGACGTCTAGGCGAAGCGATAGGGTAGTCTGGTTTTCCGAAGCTCAGCTGGAGCCGCCGCACTTTCCACTTCCCCTGTGCGCCAGGAAACTTTACAGTCAGATCTTTGTGACCAGCTGGTGCAGTGGAAGCCCGGCGGAGATGTACAAACTCTCAGTTCATCACTTTATCACTGGCGTCAATGGCGTAGCCACGAAGGACCTTGACAGCTTCACCAACGAAATCAAGGAGTTAGCGGGGAACAGCTATTGCCAGATCAACCTCGTCAGTCTACAAGGTGTCACCAGAACTGTTTCACTGATGCCAAATTGGCGAGACTTCAAGATCATTGACGCTCGAAGGAAGGAGAAGCCTCAAACTTGGGAGTTCCAGGAATTTTGACAGCATCCAAAGCATCGAAGTGAGGCCTCGCTCCTTCGATTTTAGACACTAGCCGGGTCAATTAGGTGCAGAAGGCTTCATATAAATCAAAGGATGTAATAAGCTAAATGAAAGAACTAGAAGTGTACTATTTGCCAACACTGCCTGCTCGTAAAATACATTTGTATGTCTGATGGGTCAGAAGAATGGGGCGTCAGACGGTCAACACCCATCTCTTGATGCCTTCTTCCTCCAGTTTTGCATCAAGTACGGGGCGGTGAGTCGACCGCCGTCCACCCAGGAAGGTTTAGTTTCCATCGTATTGCTTGCGGGGCCTTCCGCGCCCTTGCTTCATGTCTCTCTCGTCGATGATCTCTCCTTCCCAACTCTGCTGCTCGTAGATGACAACCATCCGAGATCGTCCGCCTGCAAACTCCATCTTGCCATCATCGCTTGCATCTCTCCAGGCCGGTCGAGTGGGAAGAAGCGGGTCGAAGTTTTGAGAGCTTTAGAAGATGTCTGGTTGCTGCAGTCCGCCTGTCTCATAAATTGCGGCGACGTTTCATACTATACTTCCGGGAAGACTTCTCGCAAGCGGTAGACCGACATCTTTCCTTCGTGGGACGCAGCAAAGGCGGATTGTTCTCGTCGTTATCCTCCGCCTCTTTCTCGTCCCACCAGTCTCCATCGGGCTTAGCGGCTGAGGAACCTCCGTCCGACGACACAGCGTCATTATCACGTGAAGGAGAGGTTTTTTCGGGTACGATGTTCCTTCCTGTGAAGGGTTGAGCATCTGGGTCGACAGTCTGTAAGTGTGTGAATTATCGAGTGGAGATCTTGAGTCTCACCCAGCTTCTGAGCTCGCCACAGAAGTCGATGAAGTGCTGGGCGAACTCTGGCTCCCATCCTTCTTCTTGGAAGTTCAGCCGTCGCTGGGGTGGATGGCACTGCTGCCGGCCGCCTCTCGCTCAGCAGGCTCGGTATTACCGCCCTGCGAGTGCCTGTCAACAAAACTACTGACATACCTGCAGGCAGACGACGTCGTTTTCGTCGATAGATGGAGCCGATATACCTACTTGTGTCTTCACCTCGTCTCGATTTGGGACTGGTGACCCCACCGCAGTCCTTCTACTAGGGTTTTGTCTACACTCCGTGGAGCGTAAGCTTCTAGCTTGTATTGAGTGAGGAGGTCAGCATGGTCACAACAAATGTGTAGGCTATGTTTTTGACGGAAGAGGTTGCACATACTGTTCATCTTTAAAAGTAATCTGCGCCTTTCAAACAATCGGCCTGAGCATGGATTACACTACTTTCTTGTGATAGTATCATTTACTGAGCATCATTGCAATCATCTAGAGGTGAAAACACTTTTGTCTGAATCGGTAAAGCCTTAGATGAACTTCATCAGCCTACATTGTTCGAAAGTCCAGAATGATCTACAGCGGCCTTGACACTCTATATCGATGTAGAGAGCGATGTACAACCAAGATATTAGGTATATCTGAGCCCCACGAGGAAAACCTGCTCAGATGGGGTTAGGTCCGCTCGACATTGGGTTCTGAAACCATTATCTAATTAATCTACAAACAATCACACCTTCAAGCCTCTCTCGGTAGTTGGGAACACTCTTAGTTTTGATGATCTGTGTTTCTTTCTAGCTGACCTTTCATTTATAGCAAACAGACCAGCGCGGCCATATTCTCTGGGCAATTGCATTAACAACCCAGCTTTAGCCAGATCTCCCTATCACATATACGCAGCAACACGCAAAGAGCTCGCTGGACTAGTCGAGGCCGCAGCAAAGCACACGAAGACCTCTGACTATGCTCTTGTCTCACTCTGTAATCATCCTAGCCAGCTCACATCAAACCTCAGGCAAAACGCCCGCACTTTGACATAAATAACATCACGACAGATTCAAAATGACCTTGTTGACTTTATGAACGAATTCGCACCCATGAACTGGCGACAACGGGTCCAGAAGGCTGAAGAAAGTTCTCCGCAAGGGGGCAGAAATGTGGAATCATGAAGATGGCTCGAAATTGTTCAGAAGACAAAGGATGCACTAAAATCAACTCAAGGAGAAAGATATTGATGTACGCAGATTTAGCAGATATGAAAGACGTTTCGCTGCTAGAACGGTCAAAAACATAGTTGTAGCTCTAACTGAGTCAAATGCAATGCTTTGAAAATAATTGGAAAATATGAAGATTTGATCTAGTAATCGGGATTGAAGATATCATGCGCTTGATCGGATTGAATTAAAGCGCCAGATCACATGCTTCATAGCACATGCTAACTAGCTCAATAGAATGCACCCTTTCATGGCTTGATACCGAACCTCCTATCAAACCCTCTACCAAAATTCCTAACTCCCGATCAAACGCCCTATCAAATTCCATGTCAAACTTCCCATTGAGTCCCGACCAAACGCCCTACCAAATGCCCCATCAAACCCCCCACCAAACATTCTACCAAACGTCCTACCAAATGTTCTACCAAACATTCTACCAAACTTTTTACATGCTTCAAAATACACATCTGTCGGGCGCACAACACAGGTCAAACATCATCACAACGAGTCAAACGTCTAATATCTTCTTTCGTAATCTCACTAATTGAATCTCTGACCACCTTTCTATGTCTCCCCAAACCTCCTTTACCAAGTCTCTTCCCTTTCGTAATCCCACTATTTGAATCTCTGACCACCTTCCTACGTCTCCTCAAACCTCCTTTGCCAAGCCTCTTCCCATCGAAGCCTGATTTTCCTTCTTTGCCTATTGCGCCTTTACCACCAAGGGTTGGTCGCGCTTTGACCTTGGGCTGTACGCCTTCAAAGGGGAGGAATAGTGATTGTGTAAAATACGGAGTCGTATTGCTATCTGGGAGTGATGCGAAGGTTGATGACTTCATAGAGAAATAGACTTCGAAGCATGAGGCAGGTTGTGATGAACCTAGCCCAAGCCATACCTCTAAAACTACAAATCAACGACGAACGGTGCTTATTAATTGACTATATACCCTTGTATCCGCAGTACACCCAACTCACGACTCTTGCATACCACCATCACTTTGCAGCCCCTGCGTTCTTCAATGCATCCTTTACCGGATCAAATATTTCCGATCGTGAGGCCGTGTCGGCAGGTTTATTTGTGGAGGACCCTGCAGCTGATAGGCACGGAAATTAGCTACCGATCACTGATCAAATGATTAGTATGTAATTGTACTGGCTTGCGTCTTCTGATGATTCTTGCTCGTCTCCCTCGCCGCATGATGCCGACGGTGTAACATCCATTCGGCCGCAAACCCCTTGGGCTCCCCATATTTCGCCTTAAGCCTGGCTATGGATTCCTTCTTCTTAGCTAGATTCACTTCGTTCCAGGTTGTTTTATGGGGGCTGAAAATCTCATCGTGAGTATCGTATTCATGTCGGGCATCCGCCTACATTCCATCTTAGCCATTGGCATGGGAAGACAACGGTAATTAAAGCAGCTATACTCGCAAGAGTTTCCATTCCTGATCTGTAAACCCTAGACTCGATTTAACGTCGGCTTCCTTAGCGGTCATCGAAATGTCAGCCATTACCGATTATTGCGGCGTTTGTTCTGTTCCGAGAAGATGTTCTCACAAGCGAATAACAAATTTTGAAAATTTAGCGCATGACGGTTTCCAGTCCTTGCCTAGCGTGACATTAGTGCGCTGCAGTCTGCAAGTGACTTGGCACCTTTAATGGTTCTATCCGTACCCCGCACTTTCACTCATCCTTCGCTTAGTACTAGTCAGCCATGTAACCCGACCAGCCATACAACCCGAAAATTCATATATCTTCTACATTCATATATATAGTGAGCAAT
>JAABUU010006653.1_pt1 | contig 12290 bp, 14 predicted proteins | sample 5559301 | NCBI WGS metagenome assembly JAABUU01 (sample SAMN10711884, study PRJNA513360) | rock metagenome | isolation source: Antarctica rocks | place: Antarctica: Victoria Land, Richard Nunatak white
TCTATATATACATCAGTTTCATGGTCAGGCAAGCAGCAGGTTAAGTGACAGCATCATATAAGGCATTTACCTGAATGTCTGAATGAGTAGAAGCAATAGGCTTGTGAGAAAGATAGTGAGCACAAAGTAAGACAGAGATGATCAAGACTCTTAAAGTGAATAGTCTTATAACAATATATGATCTGTTCTGAAATCAAAGTAATTTGCTTGCTGAATTTATCAGTAACTAAAAGAAGACAATTAACATTACAGATACTTTATATTAGCTATAAAGAACAAGAAACTTAATTAATAATATATGAAATCTTTTTAAATCATTAATAAAGTTAATTAATTAGTCTATAAGCTTAATATTTTATCTTATTGATGTATTTATCTCATTTTCACTATCACTTAGCTTAAGTCTGATTCTTTGCTCAATATTAATTTATTTAGCTATTTATGTTTAGACAAATCTTCAACAGTATTTAGAGAATGAAGATAAAAATAAATGAAAATTCTTTAAGATAAAATAACTACTTAATGAATAAATTACTTAACAAGGTCATAATGTTATATTCATTATATAATATTTATGCATTGAAAGAGATACAGATCAAAGTATAATATATAATTATTATTAAAAGATTTAGGAAATGCAGAGAATTTAATAAAGAAGTATGATGAAACTTACTTATATATTAATATGATAAAGTCTTCACTCAAATGAAATGATAAGACTGAAACAAAATGAGTGAATAGAAAGACTTTGTGTGAAGAAAGATAAGATAACAGTATAAGTGCTGTCTTGTTTCTTTGTTGCAGACAGATTGTCATAAGACTATTTGTCTTAAAAGTCTTAATTATCTTTATCTTGCTTGTGTGCTCACTGTCTTCTCAATAAGACTATTGCTTCTTTTCTTCATCAACATGACTAAATGCCTCATATGACACTGTTATCTGACATGTTGCTTGCCTGACCATGAGGCTATGTATATATAGTGCTGTATTTCTCTCATAGCTAGAATTCAGCTTCTTACACACACATGATTCTAACAGTTTCTGTATTCATGAGTATGATATTTGAAAGTTGCAAAGTTTAATGATGTAAGTGTTAACTGTTTTAATTTTATTCAGATCAATACTATCATGCTTTCTATGAGACTTCAAAGAGAAGAATTCAAAGATCTATCTCTGAACCCAATAGAGATACATCATATTACTGAGATTCCTTCAACAACATAAGATTTTGTGTCTTTAAAGAGTAAATGAGGCTTGCGAGACGCAAGATCTAGGATTGCCTGTGCAAAGACAGAATTGGCCCAAGCAAACCAACTCCCTGTACGTTCAAATCAGCCCTGTGAATAGGTACAGTCTCACCTGTTGTGTAACTTACGCGTATACTCTGTAATTCGATCGACGTTGATGCTCTCGTGCACTAAGCCCATACGACTGGAATTTCGGACGAAGTGAAGGGACTCCATGATCTCTACATCATCATCGGAAGTCATCGCCCGCACTAACAGGCTCATCGGCCAGACGTTCCGTACCCCAACTGCAGACTGTATCAGCAAGTGGCACAAGGGCACGGCAGACGGTACTTGCTGTGTGGTCCTCCGATCCCCTGGATTGATCTGCCCTGTAGATAGTATGGATTTCCCTCCTTCTCTAAGATCATTCTGCGGGTATTTCTATAAACAGCGTTCGAAGCGTCGAGAAACCCTGTCAGCGGCAGAGATAAAAGAGATGGCAAGTTTGCATCGTCCATCATGATCGCAGATCCGTAGCCATCAATTTCGTAGGCAAACACTTCTCCGTACGTCTTGTGGTTGACCACTCCGTACTTCCAGATCCCTTGTTCTACGCTTTCAGCCTTTTCCAGCAGAACCGTCGCAAGATCCTCCTTTCTAGCTACCTTTAGTATATCTGCCATCCGCTTCAGCTCCACAGCGATCATTGCGTTTGCTGGTATAAAGAATCCTAAGATGGTTGCATCGTCGCTTGGCCGGAAAGCACTGCGAACGAGTCCCGTCCCTCCGCGTAAGGGGTTGCCAATGCCAGCCAGATTTAGAGTCTCCGTACCTGCATCGGTTCTTCGCTTGAAGGTGTACTGATTCCTCTGATATCTCCCAGTTTCGGAGTCGAAGGTTGGTTCGGTCTGTTGCCTTAGGACATCCATCAAGATCTTCAGGGCGCGATACCAGCGAGGACGGAGGAAGGCTGTTGAACCAGTATTGTGATGAAATTGGTTCGCTAACGCAAGAAAGGAAGCAAGAGAATCTAGTTCATACTTGCATTCGAAGACGTAGGAAGGCTCGTAAATAGGGTGGACCGAGTCTTCTTGACCGTTGGCAGTGTGCGGCAGATGACTGGGAGGGGGAGGTTGAAAGGCATTACAGTACGGCGACTCGATTATGAACTCCGCCTGAGTGTTGATGGCTCCCAGAATCAGAGTTTGCAATCTCTTGTCCTTGTTGGCCAACCCTTGGTACTGGGCGAGTTGGTTAGTCGAGTCACGTAGCCATTCCGCGTTGATGTCTCCTGTCACTATGAACGATTGCGCTCCTTGCCAAGCACCCCCAGTGTTGTGACTGTGACGGTATTTAGGGTTACCCGTTCCAGCAGTTTGGTCTGATCCATCAACGTGCCATTTGACAGTAGTATCAAGAGTGTTCGGGAAGGCGTTTTCAAATATGCGGGCCAGGTCTTTATCCTCCATACGCAAAGTAATATCGTTGATGACTTTCTCTACAAGAGGAGAAGAGAAAGTGCGGCAATGTTGAGATGGCCTTTGGAAGGGAAGGCCCATCGGACCTTGACTGTACGGCCGACTATATCACGGATCAGAGACTACCAGGTAGACACAAACTACGAAACACTGCGGAGACATACATACTGTGGAAAAGCGGAGTAGTGCCTATAATCTGGACAGGCTGCGTTGTATTTTGCATGGTCTGCTTCAGATACCAAGAACTCGCCAGGCGCACTGTACGTCCCACCGTCGGTGATCGCTGACGCTCCGTTGCATGTGGTGAAGATGAAGGCAATGTTCAGACATGAAATGACCGCCATCAGGCGCATCATGACTCGCAAACGACGTCGAATGCTACAGTATTGTGAGATCCACTAGGATATCAGAATTTGGTGACGGTCACCACAAGGGTTCCCCAGATGTCTGACTGAGCGATGCTGTCGTAGACTTGCCCTGGTTGTGGCAGTCTGTTTGTAGGGTCAGAATAGGTGTGTTGAGTAACAATGCTCCAGCATTGACTGCCCTGCGCTTCCTTGACATACTTAGGACCTACTCTATTGATATCAATGGCACAATGTGAAGTGGATGTTCTCGGTGAACTGTCGGGATCAGTATAATCCGTGGTCCGAAGGCGGTGACCAAACTCGTGGCCCCAAACCTTCCGATAACGACCTTTCGACACCGTACTCGGTACAAAGTTACAGTCATCCTGAGTCTGGTTCGTACCTACGTCTTCCTTCTTCTATGCTATGCGGATGTGATATCGGGCGCTTTTATATGTCTTTAGTACTAAAGGGGCTTGGAACTAAGCGGAAGGAGCTACGAGATCATGTGATACTGGTAGACGATATTATGGGTAGTCGTATTGATCCTCGTGATATCACTTCTTTGAGAAGAAGGACATAATGTTTCCTTGTCCAGGCTTGTTCATACTGTTCTTTCCTTGCCCCCCAGAAGAAGACGAAGGCGGTCGCCTCTTCCCTCGGTGTTCCTCTGGCTCCTCTTCAGAGAAAGACTCCCAGACTTGCTCTTCACTCGTCACTAAAGGGAATTAGAGCTTCCCCAGGTAAATGACGCTTCGCCCGGTAGTTTGGAACAAACCTAAATATCCTTCCTCGTCCTTGATGGTTTTCTTTCTCAATACTCGTCGCCGTCCTCTTCTCCGGGCACCTGACAATACGATTTGAGGCTCTATGGCATCCTCTGTCATGCCTCCCATGGCATCGAGTATATTTTCGTCATTTTGGTTGCGGAGAGGCGCCTCCTCAGCGTCAACCATCGGTTCGTCTATGAATAATTAGCAGGAAGAGGAACAACGGCATTCGGGGGACTCAAGGTTGATTACCATCTTCAATCATCATTTTGCGGAGTTTGTCTTCCCGTTGTGCTTTCAGGTCCATCTCAGCTACGATGTCATTTTTTTTTGTCCGGATGGCGATGTCATCAGCCTGCTCGTCTTCTGGCTCGTCCTCCATGGTTTCTGCCCGCACCGTTAGTGCACGTTAAAAGTGTTCGTTGCAAACGTACGATCCTCCTGAGCACTTAAGCCAGGCTGTCCTGCCATTAGTAGAGGTTTCCATACGGCGGGGTGAGGTTATCCTTACTGAAACTACTGCAGAGGTTGTTGAGGATGCAGCTAAGGAGCTGTCTGTATCCTCTTTCTTGAGTGCGGTTCTCGACTTCGAGAATGATTTGAAGATATCCGATTGATTGCGCTGCAAAGATGGCTTTCTCCCGTTTGGCATCCTATCGCGTTTTTGACTATTTCCAGAAGGCACTTCGGCACCTTTGCGAGCGTTGGCATTCTCGTTGGAATCAATGGAACTAGGGACCTGGGCTTCCGGATCCTGGTCTGTTGTATGCGACTTTACGCTCTGCAATTTGTCAACCGCCTTCGAGCTGTTCTTATATGTAGCCACCGTAGGCTTGCTTGGTGGGACTGGGCGCGGTCCTGTCCGTCGCTGGATTCTGGACGTTATTGAGTTGCCGTAAGAGTGGTAACGAAGCTTACCTTAACACTACTATTTCGGATGGTCCCATAATTCTCACCGAATATGAGCGGGTCTTCGTTGCCGTATTTGTCAGATATTTCGCGGTCTCCTTCGGACAGAGTTTGAAGATCCTAGACGTGCTGAATTAGGTTGGGTTGCAGCAGCCGAGCAAGGTGTATACGTGATACATTCAGCGAACTTGGCTCCACACTGTAGACGTGTATGAAATCAATCTCATCGAATTGCGATTTCGTTCCTGAAATGTCCACATGAGACAGCGATCAGCGCTCGAGATCAAATCGCTCATCCATAGTTTGCAGGCTAGCTCGAGCCATTGGGGAGCCTACTGCCAAGATCCTCTTCCCCTACCAGAATGATCGAACGCATCGGGACAGACCGAACTGGAGCAGCCTTGTGGGATACCGCGCTGCTCATGAATGGACTGCTCTGCACGCCATCGTCCCCGGCATCATTTGTATGAATGCCATTACGCCCAGTCGGTGCAGATTGTTTCCTGGTGCCACCGACAAGGTACGTAGCATGTACAGAGCCTTTCTTACTTGTGGCTTGTTGGGCGTGAAATTCATAAACCAACCTGGCAAGGCTCCATTAGCTACTCTATGTGTCGCTCTGACGATCAGCCGGGTGTACTTCTTCGCGAGGTGATGGTGTATCTTCAGGGCACGACTCAATGCTCGATAAGTAACCTATCTGGAATGTGAATTTCAGGCGACGTGTTGAGTAGTGGAGTACTCACAACTCGCTGCTCATTTAGTACCGTGGTGGCCAGATACGTCGTCGCATCTGTAGCCATTGTTGCGACCTAATTCGTGGGCACGTAGATTTCACTCTGTGAGTGGTGCTAGGGATTCGGGGAGACGCGACTTGATGAGCTTTATACCTGTAGGTACCTTAAGTGTAACTTTACGCGTTGGTGGTGTACTGTACGGCAGACCATAATACCTTACCGTACCTTATGTACATATGACCTACCATACAACACCTACATCCACTTCATCTCAGTTCAATATTTACGTCAGCCCTTGCGATTGGATCTCCGCAACTGTTGGAAAGATGAGCCTTATGGATCACCTGTACGACGTCCCCGACTCTACGGACTGGCTTTTAACTAAGCTCCCTACATTTGCGCCGGTCGAGGCAGCGATACGTTGCCAAGTGTGCAAAGACTTCTTCGATACGCCGATGATGACCTCTTGCTGTCATACATTCTGCTCCATCTGCATTCGACGGTGTCTGACTTCGGACGGGAAATGCCCTACCTGCCGGGCAGAGGAACAAGAGCTCCGCTTACGGCGGAATTGGTCCGTGCAGGAGCTCGTGGATTCCTTCAAAGTGGCAAGACCGAGCTTGTTAGAACTGGCACAGCAAGCGGAGCTTGAGAGCGCCGACACCGGGCAGAGAGGCTCGAAGCGAAAATTGGGCGAAACAGAGCTGGAGGCGCAAGGAGGATCAGAAAGGCCTCGGACCCGAAAGGTCACCCGGTCGCTCAGTCGAAGATCCCCACCTCCTCCGGGTCGAAATACTACGCCAATCGATATTGAGGATGATGACAGTAACTACAAGCCTGGTTTGAATGATCATTCCTACACCGCCGCCAAGGTTGACTGATTGCGCACAGACGACGGTCTTGCAGCTTGCCCAATCTGCAAGCAGCGGATGAAAGAGGGAGATGTATACTTGCATCTCGACGTCCACAAAGGGGGTATAGCAGATAGCGATGCTCTGTCCTCGGGGTGCTTACGGCGGAAGTAAGTCAACTCAATATAGTTGTGATGTTCTGGAGCTAACCTGGATCAAGGCGTAGCCCTTCGTTGCGAGATCCACTTCGTGTACCTCCACGCAAGCCTCTAGACCGACTGCCTAAGCTCAATTACTCCTTGCTGAAGGAAAATGCCTTGAGAAAAAAATTCGTCGAACAGGGTATACCGAGCTGGGGAGCCAAATCACTGATGATCAGACGCCACACAGAGTGGGTGAATCTTTGGAATGCCAATTGCGACTCCTTGAGGCCGCGGTCAAAGCGTGACCTTCTGCAAGAGTTAGATGTGTGGGAAAGAAGTCAAGGAGGGCACGCACCAAATCAAGGAGGGGCGCCAAGTGGAGGAACTTCGGTGATGAGAAAGGACTTCGATGGGGCTGGATGGGCAGCAGTTCACGATGATGATTTCAAACAGCTTATTTCGAGCGCAAGGGCGACACGTGAAGGTCCCAACGACGCGGCCCATGCCACGACAGGGGAATCTAGTACAACCTCCAATGCCTCAGAGGTATCCTTAGGAACCTCAAGTGATCAGCTGCCATCATCAGGGCAAAACCCTCATGGACTAGAGAGAAATCACGTGTTAGATCAGTCGTCCGACAGTTTTGCTACGAATCAAAGTCATGAGCAGTGTTTTAGCCTTCTCCAGAATCCATGACGACATAAACTTCATGTGAGGTTCAGAACAACGGGCAACGCTGCTCCCAAGAGTCTTGACGGAAGTTGAGATCCAAAGAGTATAAGTCGGTAGAAGGCGCACAGCTGTTCTGATGGTCAAGTATCAATCACCATGGACCATCGTATCTTCTTCAAATTTACCCCTTAATCGCAAAGCTGTTCGTAGCACTTATGAGTGACAAAATATCGCCGTGACGTTTGGCGTGATCGGTCGACCATAAGATTTTGAGTAATACTAATTTGTGCCATCTTGGTTGCGATTACAAGTCACTTTAGTCTGCTTTGCTAAGCTGTGGATCGCGTCGCTGTTTTCTTGCCAGGGCTGCCCTCATCCAAAAGCAAATCGCCGAGCGCTGCTGTGCTATCCTCCACCCTAGTTGGTGTAGATGGATGTTGCGGATTTTGGACTATGTCCACTGTCTTGGCGTGGTTGGCGTCAGGACCCTTTGTAAGCTCAGCAAGCCTCCGCATGGTCTCTGAGGCTTCTAGTTTCTCCCTTTCCAAGCGCTGCTCTCTTTCCATCGCTTCTAATTCTTCGTCCACCTCTCCATCGTCTATCATCGCTTCGCCTTGGCCAACACCATTCATGATATCCCCAATCTCTTCGACTTTGCCCATTTCCTCTCTAAGCTCCTCCACTACATCTTGGACTGTCTCCACGCCACCGACTTTCGAGTTGAGACTCTTGAGAACTCCCGTGGTCGCCTCCATCACGTGTACGATCTCGACCTGATCCGCAGCTTGCTCTATCTTCAAGTAAACCTGTTCGAGCTGCGCGAGTACCTCAGAGCGCCGTGCGAGGGTCGACTCCGCCAGCTTTCTAGAACGGAGGGCAGCTAGCGCCGCGGAACGACTCTTGCTGCTTACGGCTTTTCGAGCTGCAAGTGCAAGATCCTCGGTCCGTGCAGTCAGGGCGGCCACTTGCATGTTTAAGTTGGTAATGAGCGTTTTCAAAGACGCTATGGTGGTGTCTTCGGCTGTTATGGTGGTCGCTATAGCAGTGGATGTCAAGAATTTGATCGTCTACGAGCGAATTAGCAGCCAGTCAATTGCAAGAGTTTTCATAGAGTACCTCGCCGTCGTAGGCGATTAGGCGTTTATCCCTCACTAGGTATGTGAGTAAAACATCGATATCCACGTCTGTAAGCTCCTGTTGGTCGTTCAACGTGTGGCTAGTTTCTTGTCGAAACAAACTTTTGGAAGATACTCGGTCAACCCAGTGCGTTCGGGCAGAGACCAGCTGTAAGACTTTCCCTGCAGCTTCCTGCCAAAGATCAGCACAATACCATATTGTCAGAGCGAACACCAGCGCTTGTTAGTACTCACCTCCACGTTATCTAGCAGCACGAATTGACCCTCGGAAAGGCTGGTCTCCCTTGATACCCGATTAACCAGCCCTAATTGCGCGAGACCCCAAGAGATGACCTGCCACGGTATGGCTGCCCAGCTCTTGTGATATATGCTCGTCTTCGATTCAAGAAAGTCATGCAAGGGGATCATGCGATTCTGAGCTACCGCTTCATACTTTTGAAGCGAGGTTCTCGGTCAGTCGATCTGGAGACCTCAGCAGATTGTAGTACGGGCCTGGTATTTACCCACAACAACAGTTTCTAAAGCGAGCGGTCGTCCTAATTCCTCTGTCTCCAGCGCTCGTAGCAATTCTTGCCCAGTGTTCAGTATCAGGAGATCACTGCCGTCACTCCGAGAGGGCAAAAGGCCTGCTCGTGCGGCCTTAGCCAAAGCTGCCTGCCACGCTGAGACATTTGCCGTGTAACCGTCTGGGTTCGTTGTTCGTTGCAATCGAAAGTCAGAGTAAAGAGATGGTAATCTCGCTCTGTAGCAGGCGCTGTCAGATATCGGTGGCACAGTCTTCGGCGTGTTGACCATGACTATGGACTTACCGGCGGAAGTGTTTCTCATGATCAAGGATGAAGTTTAGGAGCCCGCTCATGCTGCAGGCCGGGTATGTTGATTACTACATAAGCAATCTGGGATTAGCAGAAAGCTATGTTGGATCATGTCGTCGTTTCCCAGTAAGCAGTAACACATATGTAATATGTAAGTAGCTCGGAGGAGAAGCGATACGGGACCGTTTGTTGTGGAATTGAACCATCATCCTCATGTCTACAGATAGGTAGCCATTCCACCCCGAAGTATTTCGTACGTTGCCCAATGTGTTCTACAAATGTCTATCTGTACGCTGAATAATAGTGCTACAAAGTTGCACAAGTCTCTTTTGAACAGCCATGAAACAAACCCATAGTCCACGGACTAAACGCCATGCTGATGACTGTTACCTAACGTAAGAAAAACCCCCATCGCTAGAAAGCTAAAGCCGGATACTTCAACAATAACCCGCTACTGGAAGTTATCATCTCTGAGTGCAGGACTGTGTTGTGTGCCTCGTAAAGGACTCAGTGGTCCTAAGTCCGCCATATGTGAAGCCGTTGTGTCAGCAACGATTAAGCTCTTGCGACGACCTTGCTGTCCTAACTGCTCACTGTGTTCCTCGACGAGACTTGTGACTTCGTTACCGGCACCGCCTATCCCGGTCTGGCCGTCAGCCGTAGCCGTTCTTTTCTTCAGTTCATGCTGCAGGAGTTCCAGGTATTCTCGCATTTCACGGAATGCCAAGCCACTGTTCCCTTGAGGAGAACAATCATAGAGCATTTCTGCTTCGTTCAAACATCGCTCTGACTGCATGTTCTTACCCAAGCTAAGCCACGATTCCGAAGCCAGAACATTCCAAAGTGCAGCTTTTCGTCGGCGAGCGGCCCAACAGACAGCGCCAGGACTTACCCATGATTGGTAGCAAGTGCCGACTCTCTCGGTGAACAGAGCATGGCCAATTGGACCAACAATGTTCAAGTCCAGGACTCTCGTGCCCCATTTTGCAGCATCGTCGGCGGCAGCCCCACCTCGCATCTTCAGTAATTCAACGCCGAGGGTGAGACACCGTAGTGCTGCATAAGGATCGGAGCACCTAGTGACATAAGAATAAGACGCTGTCTCGAGCATCTGATCAACCATGTCCGATCTGGACCTTGACGTCGTAAATGACGATCCGAGCAAGGAGCTAATGGCTGCCATCTCATTTGCTCCTGCTAGGTACTTCCATGCTTTGTCACTGGCAAACTCTGCGCGCAGAAGCTCATAAGTACTCAGTGCAAATTTCCAGTCTCTCAGCATAAACGCATAGTCCGCCAATCTCCGCATTGTAGCTTCAGCGGTGTCGGATCCATAAAAGCCTTGGACCGAGTTATAATTGTTGCCGGATTGAGTGGCAGTTCCGGATTGGCCAGAGCTCGATAAGCCTTTTGCCGTCGAGCCTAAGCCGGTCCACCGCTTCGACAAGGACATGAATCGACCGCTAAACCCACGCCTCCGGGATGCAACTTGGTCATTCCAAGTAGTCACGCGACTCTCCATAAACGGAACCACAGATTGCGTGACCATTTCGCGAACAAAAGTCTTTATCGCTGCGAAATCCGACTCAAACAAGCATGGCCCAACCCCTTCAGTATCCTCGTTACCATCTGCCCAGCGTCAGAAATGTGATCGAAGGCTGGAAATGGTACTGACCCCGTTTGTTGACCTGTGCGAGCTCCTCTGTTGCAGAGATCCACAGAGTCTGCGGCAATTGAACACTATCGTCGTCGGTGGATACACATTCACTGCTCCTTAACCTTAGCATATGACAGTGAAGTCCAAAATGTCGTTTCATTTGATCGAAGAGCGCTGTTGATTTTGTTATATCATCCCTATCCTCGTCATGAACCAGCAAATAGTATCTTAGGAACTCATGATCCACCCAGCTTGGAAGCTTTCCATTCCCTTGGCTAGTGCTGTTGTAAAGTTGCCTTAACGCTTCTATCGGTGAGGGGTTGCGAGAACTTATTGTAATGATGCAGGCCACGGGATGTGCGAAGGTTTCGTACGGAGTAAGACGCATGCCCGAAAGCAGTTTTCGGAGGTATACTGCGTAGAATGGCGATGTTGAAGCAGAGTCCCGAGGCAATCTATCACGTCGCCAGTGGTGAGTGGGATTGACGTAAGGCCGTACATCTGCCATGTACAGGTGGTGCTCAATCAGGTCCTCGAGCCGGGCGAGATCTCCACTGGTTGCGGGTCGAGTTCGTCTTGTGGGTAGTTGGTCAGACACCAAAGACGGCCCATTAGAGAAAGCGCCATTCGGCTCTACCACCTTCTGGTCCAAGATCGGCGGGTCCTCTACAACATCCCGGAGGCCCACAAAACGAACGCCGTAATTGTCCCAGCTTCTACTCGCGCCCGCGCTATCCCTCACGACCACCTTGCCCAGTACCAAGTCACCGAAGGGTCTTAGCAGTTCCCTGAAGCCGCCCTTGACCCCTTTCCGCCGTGCTAAGTCCTCGGTATCTTGAGATGCATGAACTGCGACATGGGGAACGAATGATCGCAGAATGAGATCTCTACCGTTGTCCACGAAGTCATCCTGCGCCGTTGACAATGGGGCATTGATTGCTCCGCTCCGAGTGTTCACCGGATTGCTTGTCATCGAAGCGTAAGCTGCTCGTCCATTTGGTGAGACCGACCTAGATGAGGACGGAGAAGCAGTAGGTCTAAGAGTAGAAGATGAAGATGCATTGGACAGTTTGTCTGGTGGTTTCGACAGTGTAGCCTCGGCGTTATGGGACTTTTTTGACGAATGACCTTTCAAAGAGACGACGGGGTCTCCGGAGGGAACGGATTCATGTACAGTAAGATTCGCAGAATATTGGTCTGGCGAGGTCATGAAAGCCGCAATATGGTTCCCTGTATTCGCTGTATCGAAGCTGGGCTGATCCTCAGTGATAGCATGGATGGCTGATGCTCAGCATCCAAGGCTAGACTAGAGCTGATTTACTGAGTGCGATAGGTAAAGTCAAGTATTGTTGTGCTGCAGGGTGATGAAGTCGTAATCGTTACTGTACAGCAATTCCTAGAATGTTGGCTCCTCGATTTGCTCAGAACTTTTTGCAACTTTTTTTTGAAAATCACACTCAAATTCAGTGTTTTGATGTTAAAATCACAATAAACAAATAGTTTGCATAAAACTGAATAGACAGTATAACTATATATATATAGATTT
>JAABUU010006654.1_pt1 | contig 12287 bp, 7 predicted proteins | sample 5559301 | NCBI WGS metagenome assembly JAABUU01 (sample SAMN10711884, study PRJNA513360) | rock metagenome | isolation source: Antarctica rocks | place: Antarctica: Victoria Land, Richard Nunatak white
GCCTCCACCGCCGCCACAATCCGCGCCCGGAGATCCAGCGAATAGGCCCGCATCACCCACCTCCGCCTGACCCACACCTCGCACCGTCGCTATTCTAGCCCACCACACTCCTCTGCGAAACGCTGTAGATGGCGTGTTTTGCATTGTCTGTTGTTGAGCGGCATACGCTGCCTGCGCGAGCGGCCAGAGTGCGGTGGCCTAATAGCGCGCCATGACCGCCGTGCCGAGGTCATCAGGGTGCAAACCCGCGCCGACGAGTTGCTCCTGATGACTAAAGAAGTAGTCGTATCCGCGCTCGTCGCCTCGGAGTGTCGTCGTGCCATTGACCATCCCGGTCAACTCGTGCGCCTCATCGCGTAGGAGAAGATTCGTCCGAGAGTTCACACTGGCAATTGGCGCGGTCAGAACGGGGGTGTACCCGCTCGCGATCAGGTCATTGAGGAGCAGGACCATGTTTGCGTGGTAGGCCGCCGTGGGTATCCGTTGTGCCGCGTCGTTCGTGCCGAGCATGATGTGGACAATATGCACACCGGAGGTTGCGAATGATGCCTTGGCAGTAGCGAGATAGCCGCTCCGTGCCCCCGGTGCCCAATCTGCGGACTTCGCCCCGCTGTGTCCTTGATTATCAGCGAGTACGGTCAGTCCGCGTGTGTCGAAGTCGGCGGCGACGAGCGATGGCGCGGGCGTAGTTGTGAACTCACCATAGGTGATGGAATCCCCGATGAAGCCAATCGCTACCGTGTCGGCGCAGGTGCTGCGCGCGGTTCCTCCCGACGCGCTGGGAGCGAAGAAGCCGCCCATGATGCTGGATAGCAAGAGGGTCGCTGCCGCGATTATGACGATAGGACGCACCGCTCTCCTCATACATAGCGTCAATCTGCTGTATTCACTATGCCAACAACGGGATAGGTACGATACCCCATAAATGGTGGGCACGGCGAGGGGCAATCGGGCCAGGACGAGGAGTGAATTTTTCTAGCGATCTTCAAAAAACGCTGGTGATAGGCAATAACCCCTCGCCTACAGCTCGCTCGTTCTCTAAGAGAACGGCGACGGCGTGAGGAGCCACAATAGCGCACCACACTACGCGAGGTCGCACGCACGATCAGGACTTTTGGGCTACCTGGTACTGGGGGACATTCGCCGACCGCACCGTTATGATTAGTGCGGTGGGGATATTCTGCTTCCCCACGGAAGCGCTCGTGTCCCAGGGGTTCCGTGTTCGCACCGCGTGCGCTGCTCGCCGCCATCGTGATCCTCGGCGTGCTGCTACCGCCACAGTTTGCGCTGGCGCCGCGCGCCGCCGTGGGCGATCAGGCTGCCCCCGTTGCGGGGGCGGCGGACACCGCCACGAATCAATTGCTGATCGGCTTCGCGCCGGGCACCACCGCGACGGAGCGTGACGCGGCGGTCGCCAGACGGGGCGGGCGGATCATCCGCACCTTCGAGAGCATCAATGCGCTGTTGATCACGGTGCCGAGCGGACGGGCCGCTGCCAGCGATTTCGCCGCCGATACGGTCGTCCGCTACGCCGAACTGAACGCGCCGATCCACCCCGCGCGCATCCTCAACAATCCCGATTACGCCAATAGCGGTCTCTGGGGTCTCGGGAAGATCGATGCGCCGACCGCCTGGGATACCGCGACCGGCGGCAGCGGTGTCGTCGTGGGGGTCGTCGATAGCGGCATCGACTACACGCACCCCGATCTCGCCGCCAACGTCTGGGCCGCGCCGCCGGGCTGGGATGTCGATGGTTGCGGCGCTGGCACGCACGGCTATCGCGCCGATCCGGGGGTCACGAACTGCGATCCGCTCGATGAGTACGGGCATGGCACCCACGTTGCCGGGACGATCGGCGCGACCGGCGACGATGGGCGCGGGATCGTCGGCGTTAACTGGCGCGTCACCCTCATGCCGCTGCGCTTCATGGCCGCCAACGGTGTCGGCGACACCGCCGGGGCGATCGCGGCGATCGATTACGCGGTGCAGGCGAAGCAGCGCGGCGTCAATGTCCGCGTCCTCAACCTGAGCTGGACAACCGAGAGTAGCATCTTCGTCCAGGCGCTCTACGACGAACTTATGTACTACAGTTGTAGTTGTGCGAGAATGTCTCGGTGTGCGGAGCGCGGAGGTGGCCGATGACGGCGATAACGGCGTGGACCGACGAGTTTGCGGCGGTGGTCGGGCGGATCGGGCCGCGGTTTGCGCGGTCGGAGGCGCGGGCGCATGCGACGGCATACCTGCGGGGGCTGCTGGGCCGGGTCGAGCGCAAGAACAGCTGGCAACTCGCCGAGGCGGCGGGGGACGCCCGCCCCTACGGCCTGCAGCAATTCCTCTCTCGCGCGACCTGGGACCCGGACGCGGTGCGCGACGATCTGCGCGCCTATGTGGTCGAACACCTGGGCGACCCGCAGGGCATCCTGGTGGTCGACGAGACCGGGTTCCTCAAGAAGGGCGACAAGTCGGCGGGGGTCCAGCCGCAGTACAGTGGCGCGGCGGGCCGCACGGCGAATGCCCAGATCGGCGTGTTCCTGACCTACGCCGGCCGGCGCGGGCACACCTTCCTGGATCGGGCGCGCTACCTGCCGACCAGCTGGACCGACGACCGGGAGCGCTGCCGGGCGGCGGGCATCCCGGACGACGTCGCCTTCGCCACCAAGCCCGCGCGCGCTCAGGCGATGCTCGAGCGCGCGCTGGGAGCGGGCGTGCCGGCCGCGTGGGTGACCGCCGACAGCGTCTACGGCGACGTGCAGTACCTGCGGGTCTGGCTGGAGACACGACCGATCGGCGACGTGCTGGCGGTCAGCGGCAAGGACACTGTCGTCGGCCCCGATTGGCACCAGCGGCGCATCAGCGCCTCCCTGGCGGATCCGCCGCGCGCGGGCTGGCGGCGCCTGAGCGCGGGGGACGGGGCCAAGGGCCCGCGCTGGTACGACTGGATCCGCCTCCCGCTCATCGCCCCGCTCGTGGACGGTTGGGAACGCTGGGTGTTGCTGCGGCGCAGCGTCGCCGACCCGACCGCGGTCACCGCCTCCGTCTGCTTCTGCCCCGTGGGGACGACCCTCGCCGGCCTGGTGCGCGTCGCCGGCACGCGCTGGACGGTGGCGATTTGCTGCGCGGCGGCCAAGCAGGAGGTTGGCCTCGCCCACTACGAGGTCCGCAGCTGGACGGGCTGGCATCGGCACGTCACGCTGGCCTGCCTGGCCCAGGCCTTCCTCACCGTCGTGCGCGCCCATGGCGGCGACCCGCTGGCCGAGGAGCAAAAGGGGGATCGCCCGCGCGGCAGCCTGGCACGGTTCCGGGCGTCCCGCTGGGTCTCATCCCCCTGACCGTGCCGGAGATCCGCCGGCTGCTCGCCCGCCTGTGGGTCGTGCCGCCGCCCGACGTGGGGGCCATCTGGCACTGGTCGCGCTGGCGTCGCCGCCATCAGGCCATCGCCCGCTCCTGCCACTACCGCCGCCGCGCCGCCCCCCAACTACAACTGTAGTACAAGGTCGCGTCCGACAATGGTATCCTGATCGTGGCGGCGGCGGGAAACACCGAAGGCAACAGCGGCACGGATAACGGTGCCACGCCAACCTACCCGGCGAACTTCGCCACGCAGATGCCGGGCGATCCGTTCGCCGCCGCTATTCCGAACATGATCGCCGTGGCCGCGAGCGACCGCAGCGACACTATCGCCACGTTCGATGGCTACGCCTCCAATTACAGCGCCACGCGCGTGCAACTGGCCGCGCCGGGCGTGGATGTCTACTCGACGCTGCCCGGCGGTGGCTATGGCACCCTGAGCGGCACCTCGATGGCGACGCCGCATGTCAGCGGGGCCGCAGCACTCCTCCTCAGCGCCCCCGGTTTCCGCGATCTCACCGCAACACAACTGCGCGACCGCCTGCTCGGTTGCGGCGATCGCACGAGCGGCCTGAGCGGCAAGGTGGCGAACGGGCGATTGAACGTGGCGCGTGCGTTGCGCGGCACCGGCGGTTGCGCCGCCACGCCCACCTACGCACTGACGCTGAGCGCGGGTTCGGGCGGCACGGCCACCGTCGCTCCCACCCCCGGCCCGTACCCGGTCGGGACAACGGTCGCGATCAGCGCGCAACCGCAGGCGGGCTATGGTCTGACCGGATGGACGATCGATGGTGTGGCGAGCGCCGACCTGTCGAACCCCCTCAACCTGACGATGAACGTGCCGCATACGGTCGCCGCGACCTTCGCGCTCAATAACAGCGGATTGATGGTCTCTGGCCTTGCACCCGCGACCGTCCCGGCGGGGAGCGGTCGTTTTGTCTTGACGGTTACGGGCTCTGGCTTCGCGCGCGGGGCGGTCATTGGCTGGAAGGGTACGGCCCTCGCGATGACCTTCATTGATTCGACGAGTCTTCAAGCGATCGTGCCGGAAGCGCTCGTCGCGACTGCGGGGTCGGCCAGTATCACCGTGACGAACCTCGCCCCTGGTGGTAACCCCAGTGTCGGGACCTTCACGGTCGGGCCTGCCGAGCAGTCGATCAGCTTCGACCCCCTCCCGAGCCGTCAACTTGGCGCGTCGCCGTTCATAGTGACCGCTGTTGCAACTGGCGCGGCTGTCACCTTTTCGGCCACCGGCACTTGTGCCGTCGGTGCCACCACGACGGCGGGAACCGCGACGACCGTGACCGTTACCCTGACCGATCTGGGCGATTGTGGCATCACCGCCACGCAGACGGGCGGTGGTGCCTCGGCCCCGGCCAGCATGACCCGGCACTTCACCGTGATACAAGGTGTCCCGACGATCACCTGGGCGAATCCAGCGGCGATCACGTACGGAACGGCGCTCGATGCGACGATCCTCAACGCCACGGTGACGGCGAGCATCCCTGGCACCTTCCGTTATGCCCCTGCGTCGGGGGCGGTGCTACCGGCGGGCGAGCATACCCTCACCGTGACGTTCACCCCAAATAACACGACGCACTACGCGACGATCACGCGCGCGGTGCCGCTGACCGTCGCCAAAGCGCCGCTGACCGTGACCGCCCACGCCACCGATGGCATCTATGGGCAACCGCTGACCCCCTTCACCGCCACCTACAGCGGCTTCGTCAATGGTGATACCGCCCAGCGCACGCTCGATGGGGCGCTGACCTTCGCCACGAGCGCGACCGATCGGAGCCCCGTCGGCCAGTACCCGGTCACGCCGGGCGGGCTGACCGCCGCCAATTACGCGCTCACGTTCGTCGCCGCCACGCTGAGGATCGCGCCCGCGCCGCTGATGGTGACGGCGAACGATTGGGCACGCCCCACCGGTGTCGCCGATCCCGCCTTCGCCGTCACTTATAGCGGCTTCATCCCCGGCGAGGATCGCCAGGCGCTCGGCGGGACACCCGCCTGCACGACGCCCGCGACGACGACGAGCCCGGTCGGCACCTACCCGATCACCTGTGGCGGCCTGACCACGACAAACTATACCCTCACCTATCGCCCTGGCACGCTGACGATCGTCAACGCTCAGGTCGCCCTTAACCTGTTGCCGGTGTCCGCGACCGTCGGGCAGCAGTCGGCGACGCTCGTCGCGCGGATCGCCGCGCAGTCCGCTGCCGCGCCGTCCGGCACCGTCACCTTCACGGTGACGCAGGGCGCGACGGTCATCGGCACCCCAACGGATGCCCCGATCGGTAGTGGAGAGGCGAGCGCATCCTTCCCGATCGCCACGCTCGCTGCGGGCGACTACACCGTCACGGCGCGGATCGAGGCGTCCGGCGGCAGCCCGGCTGTCAGCGGCAGCGGCATGCTGACGATCGCGCGGCAGTCGCAGGCGCTCACCTTCGCCGCGCCCGCTACGCACCATTACGGCGATGCGGTGTTCGCCCTCAACGCCACGGCATCTTCGGGGTTGGCGGTCGCCTTCTCCGTTCCCGCCGATGGTCCTTGCTCACTCGCTGGTACGACCGTGCGGCTCGATCGCGCCGGTATCTGCACGGTCACGGCGACGCAGCCCGGCGACGCGGCGACCCTCCCCGCCCCCCCGGTCGCCCGTAGCTTCACGATCGTGCGCGGAGCCTCATCCCTGCGCTGGGACACGCTCGCGTCGATCGTCTATGGCACCCCCCTCGGCGCGACGCAGCTCGCGGCGACCGCCGATAGCGCGGGCGTCATCACCTACGATCCGCCGCCCGGCGCGATCCTCGGCGCGGGCGCACATACGCTGACGGCGTATTTCACGCCGACCGCGAGCGACACGTTCGCGTCCGCGTCCGCGATGGTCACCATCACCGTCACGCCCGCGCCGCTGATGCTGACGGCGCTCGACGCGACCATCACCTACGGTGTCCCATTGCCCACCTTCGCGGTCGAGGTGCGGGGGCTCGTCAATGGCGATACCGCGACCAGCCTTGGTGTGGGTGCGAACCCCTCCGCCAGCGCCACCGCCCCGCTCCCGGTCGCTACCTACGCGCTCGCGCCTGCGGCGACCACGGGCGGGAATTACACGATCACCACGAACGCCGGTAGCTTGACCGTGCTGCCGCGCACGTTGACCTTGACGGTGAGCGACGCGACCCGCGCCTATGGTGCCAATAACCCCGCGTTCGATCTCCGCTACGATGGCTTCGCCGACGGGGAGAGCGCCGCGAGCCTCGGCCTAACCCCGACCTGCGCGCCGCCCGCCGACGGCACCAGCCAGCCCGGCACCTATCCGCTCGTGTGCAGCCTGTCCGCGCTGGCGAATTACCGCGTTCGCAACCTGCCCGGCGCGCTGACGGTGATGACCGCCCCGCAGTCGCTCGCCTTCACCGCCCCCGCCGATCGGATGCTCAGCGCGACCACCGGCACGCTCGCGGCGACGGCGTCATCGGGCTTGCCGGTGACCTTCTTCGTCGCGCCGGGCTCGCCCTGCGTGGTCTCTGGCACGACGCTGACCCTGTTGAGCGTCGGCCCCTGCGTCATCACCGCGCGGCAGGGGGGGGACGCGCGCTATGCCGCGGCCCCGGAATTGGCGCGCACGGTGCAGATACTCCCGTTGCCGGCACCACCCGCGCCTTCGCCCACCCCGACGCCCATCCCGCCCCCGACCGCCACGCCGATCCCGCCACCGCCGCCGCCGCCGCCGACCGTCGCCCCGCCGCCGAAGTCGTGCGCGCAGACGGCTGCGGTGACGGTCGCCAAGGGCAGCGGCACGGTCAGTCCCACCACGGTCTGCGTCGGTGTGCCGACCGCCCTCACCGCGAGCCCCGGTAACCGCCAGCTCTTCATCGGCTGGGCGATCGATGGGACCGTTCAGAGCTACACGAACCCGATTCAGCTCACCCTCACGAGCGGCCACACGATCACGGCGCGCTTCGGCCCGACACAAGACTTCCCCGATCTCACGGCGTCGGCGATGAAGGATGCGATCGATCAATTGGCGGCGCGCGGCATCGTCAAGGGGTATGCCGACGGCTCATTCGGGCCGAGGGACACGACGCTGCGGGCGCAGATGGCCGCGCTGATCGCCCGGGCGATGGGCTGGGACGCCGAGGAGCACGGCAATCCCTTTGCCGATCGCGGCCCGGTGGACGCCGACCTCTGGCGGAATGTGGGGACGCTCGCCTATCACAACGTGGCGCGTGGCTACGGGGATGGCACCTACGACCCGACCGCGTCGGTCCTCGCCGCGCAGACGATCTCGTTCATCACGCGCGCGATGGTCGAGAAGGGCTATTGGCAATTCCAACCGGATAATGGCGCGCTCTACACGAATGTCCCGGCGTCCTCGGGGCATCGTGTCGATCTCGCCACCTATGTCCACTATGTCGGCGGTTTGCCCGATGTCGGGTCGGGGGCCAGCTTCCCCGGCTGGGATCAGCCCTCCACGCGCGGCTGGTTCGCCCGTGCCCTCTGGGCCGCGTTGCAAACCCAATTCGCGCGCTCCACGCTCCCGTAATCCCCCGTATCCGCAGCGATAGCGTCTCTCCATTCGTGTCGTCGTGCTGGTGCTGCCCTTCGTGCCGCAGTTGTGATATCCTGCGCTACAGAGGTTCCAGTACCCATAATGGTCGAATGTGAGAGGTGGGGCGATGTGGTCGGCGCGCGTCGTATGCTTGCTTTGCGTCCTGGTGCTCGGGAGTATCCCGTCACCGCCCGGTGTAACGGCGACCGCCGCGCCACGCGCTACGGTGGCACCGGTCACGCTCCCGGATATCGTCGCCGGTCAGCTCGTGCTCGGCTTCGCGCCGGAGATCGATGAGGCGACGCGCGATCGCCTCGTGGGTGCGCGCGGCGGTGTCACCCTCACGCGACTCGCCGGTGTCGGCGCGCGGGTGGTGGCGAGCCGTGCCGGGCGATCGCTCGGCGAGGAGGCACGCGCCTACGCGGCCACAGCGGGCGTGCGCTACGTCGAGCCGCACTATCGCTACCATACCGCCCGTGTCCCGAATGATACCCGCTACACCGATGCCGGACTCTGGGGGCTCACCACGATCGGGGCACCCGCCGCCTGGGACCAGACGATCGGCAATCGGGGCATCGTCGTCGGCGTCGTCGATAGCGGGATCGATTATCGCCATAGCGACCTCGCGGCCAACATCTGGTCCGCCCCGGCGGGCTGGTCGCTGGGAGGTTGCGCGCCGGGAACGCATGGCTTTCAGGCGATCGGCGTGACCGTCGATTGCGATCCGACGGACACGCTCGGGCTGGGGACACAGATCGCCGGGACGATCGGCGCGGTCGGTGATAACAGCCTCGGCATCGCGGGCGTCAACTGGCAGGTCAGCCTGATGGCGCTCAAATGCAAGGACGAGGACGGGAACGTGCGAATCGCCGATGCGGTGCGCGTGCTCGACTACGCGATCGCCGCGCGACGGGTCGGGGTTAACCTCCGCGTCCTCGTCTTCGGTTGGGGTTCCTATAGTCCCTCGGAGACGCTGCGCGCGGCGCTCGCCGAGGCGGCGACGGCCGGCATCCTGGTCATCGCCCCGGCTGGCGATGACGCAAACGACAACGACCAGAATCCGTACTACCCGGCGAGCTACGGCTCCGCACCCGCCAATCTCCCTAATGTGATCGCCGTAAGCGCTACTTCCAAGAGTGATGGTCGTTTGCTTGGCGGAAATTTCGGCGCGACGAGCGTGCATCTGGGCGCTCCCGGTGGGGTACAAAGTTCACAGAGTTCGCCCGATACTCGCAATTGGTCGACTGTGCCGAACGACGGTTATGGCTTCTATGGGCAAAGCGAGGCCGCCGCCGCCCACGTCGCAGGAGCAGCGGCGCTGACCCTCGCCGCAGACCCGACGCTGACCGTTGAAGCGTTGCGCGGACGGCTCCTCGCCTGCGGCACGCCGCGCGAGTCGCTGAACCTGCTGACAGTGACGGGCCGTCGCCTGAATGTGGCGCAAGCCGTGATCAATACCGGCTGCACTTACCGTCTCGCACTCGAAACGGCGTTTGGCGGCACGATCAGCGCCACCCCTCCCGGACCGCTGTATGTGTCCGGGACGACCGTCGCCTTGAACGCCGCCTCGAACACCGAGTATCGCTTCATCGATTGGGAGATCGATGGCGTGGCCGCCGGGACGGCGAACCCGCTTTCCGTGACCATCACCGCCGATCGGCGGATCGCCGCGCGCTTCGTCCGCCTGTACACGGTCGTGGTCGAAACCAGCGGTGGCGGCACGGTGACCGTCGCGCCGAATAAGCCGACGTATGAGGCTGGCGAAACGGTCAACTTGGCCGCGACTCCCGCCGCTGGACACCGCTTCACCGGCTGGACGCTCGATAGCCAGCCGGTCAGTTCCGACCCGAACTATATCCTGACGGTGACGAGCGATCACCTGATCGTTGCCGGTTTCGCGTTGCTAACCGCGCCCACGGTCACGCCCACCGTCGCCGGCTCACCGATGCCGACCGTCACTCCGACAGTTGGTGGATCGCCAGGGGGCTCGCCGGTGCCAACCGCCCGACCGGCGTATGCCCTCGCGCTCTCCGCCGGGCCGGGCGGTGGCGTGAGTGCCTTACCGAGCCCCGGCCCCTATGGCCCCGGCACGCGCGTGCAGGTCAGCGCCGTGCCGGAGAGCGGCTTCGTCTTCACCGGCTGGACCCTCGATGGGGTCGCTGTGGGGCTGGCGAATCCGTATACCGTCACCATGAGCGCCGAGCGGTCGGTCGCCGCCACCTTCGCGCGCGCCTACCCGCTCACCCTCGCCACGACGAGCGGCGGGCGTGTCGATACGGCGGCGACCGGCTGGTCTGGCGGGACACCGTATCCGACCGGGACGAGCGTGGCGCTGACCGCCGTCACGGCGAACAATGGGATCTTCACCGGCTGGACGGTCGATGGCACCTTCCGGGGGTGGGCGACGGTCCTCACCCTGACGATGGACGCGCCCCATAGTGTGCTGGCAACCTTCGCCGCCCGCCCGCGTTTCGGCGATCTGCCGCCTGGCCCGCCCCCTTACGAGGCGATCAGCCAGTTGGCGGCGCGCGGCATCGTGCGCGGGTATCAGGATGGCGATTTCGGCCCGCATGACACGACCCTACGGGCGCAGATGGCCGCGCTGATCGGGCGGGCGATGGGCTGGGAGGGGGAGGATCACGGCAATCCGTTCAGCAATCGCGGCGTGGTCGATGACGAGTTGTGGCGCGCGGTCGGGACGCTCGCGCACTACGAGGTGGCGCACGGCTACGGCGACGGCACTTACGGCACCCTCGATCCGGTGTTACAGGTCCAGACGGTCGCCTTTATCGCCAGGGCGATGGTGCGTCGTGGTCTGTGGGCGTGGCAGCCCGACGACGCGGCGCTCTTCCCGGCGATCCCGGCGTCGTCCGGGCACCGCGTCGATCTCGCCACCTACGCGCATTACGTCGGCTCGCCGCCCGACACCGATCCGACCGGCGCATGGGCGAGTTGGGACACTCCTGCGACGCGCGGCTGGTTCGCACGCGCCCTCTGGCAGGCGCTCGATGGCACTTTTGGCACGCCGCATACCCCCTGATCCGCATCCGCTGTGCGGACTCGCGCGTTCTGTCGGCGCAGCGGCGCGACCGTGCGGCGCGCGAGGAAGGGGAGCGCGATGACCCGACTGGCGATCCTGGCCGATATTCACGGCAATCTGCCCGCGCTGGAAGCGGTGCTGGCCGATCTCGCGGCTTTCCCGGTCGCTGGCGTCGTCGTGGCTGGGGATCTGATCAACTGGGGACCGTTCTCGGCGGCGGTCGTGGCGCGCGCCGTATCCGAGAGGTGGGCGATCATCCGGGGGAACAACGAGTTCTATCTGCTCGACTACGACACGCCGCGCGCCCCGGCTGCCTGGGCCGACCCGACGCAGTACACCATGCTGCCCTGGTTGCGTCATCAGCTCGCGGGGCCGCTGCACGCGCGGATCGCCGCCTGGCCCGACACGCTCAGCGTCTGCCCGCCCGATGCGCCACCGCTGCGGATCCTGCACGGTTCGGCGCGTTCCAATAGCGAGGGGATCATCCCGGAGGTCGGCGAGGCGGAATTGGCGATCGTGCTGGCCGGGGTAGCAGAAGAGACGGTCGTCGCGGCGCACACCCATCTGCCGCTGGATCGGCGGATCGGGCGCTGGCACGTCCTGAATCCCGGCTCGGTCGGGGTGCCGCTGCAAGGGGAGTTGGTCGCCAGTTATCTGCTGCTGGACGGCGATAGTAGCGGCTGGCGCGGCACCTTCCGGCGTGTCCCGATCGACAACGCCGCGCTGTTCGCCGCGTTCGCCGCTACCGGTTTCGTGGCGGAGTGCGGCGTGGTCGGCGAGCTGGTGATCGACGAGTTCCGCACCGCGCGCCTCCAGGTGCTGCCCTTCCTGGAGTGGCGGCGCGCGACCTGTCCGACCGCACCCTTCGACGCGGCGACGCTGGCCCGGTTCCGCACGAGCGACCCGCTCCCCTACACCCCGCCCGCCTATCACGACATATCCCAATAAGTCGTAGCATCGGCTCAAACCGGAGGCCCAGTTGGAGAAGCTGCGTCGCCACCTCGACGCGCACGGCTTCGCGGACATCGCCATCATCACCACGGGCGGGGTGAGTGGCCGATCGCGCGCGCCGCCGCCCGTACCTTCGGGAAGCTGCCGGTGGTGCTGGGCCTCTCGGCGGAGGGGACGATCCTGCGGCATGTGCCGATGCCGCTGGTTCTCACCGGTTTCGCCAACGCCGACTGCAATCTCCACACGCCCGACGAGAACATCGTCCTCAATAGAGAAGTTGCACAATAAGGAGGATGGGTATGCGACCCCTTCCCCGTACCGGGCGGTTACGCGGCGCGCGCCCCCGGCAACTGCCGATTGACCAGCCCGACGACGGCCCGGACCCGCGCGGTGTGG